>Ga0070690_100001517_pt1 | contig 12160 bp, 7 predicted proteins | sample KBSS33HmetaG_FD_64671 | JGI IMG/M metagenome (GOLD analysis project Ga0070690, IMG submission 64671) | Switchgrass rhizosphere microbial communities from Kellogg Biological Station, Michigan, USA - KBS S3-3H metaG | ecosystem: Host-associated > Plants > Roots > Rhizosphere ... | reverse complement strand
GACGCGGTGAACTCGATGGCCGCCAACCTCACCGAGCAGGTCCGCAACATCGCCAAGGTCGCCACCGCGATCGCCAACGGCGATCTGCAGCAGAAGATCGTGGTCGACGCCCGGGGCGAGATCCTCGAGCTCAAGGACACGATCAACACGATGGTCGATCAGCTGTCGGCGTTCGCCGATCAGGTGACGCGGGTCGCGCGCGAGGTCGGCACCGAGGGCAAGCTCGGCGGCCAGGCCTCGGTCGAGGGCGTGCGCGGCACCTGGAAGGAGCTGACCGACAACGTCAACCAGATGGCGTCGAACCTGACCAACCAGGTACGCGATATCTCCGCGGTCGCGACCGCGATCGCGCGCGGCGACATGACCCGGAAGATCTCGGTCGAGGTCCGCGGCGAGCTGCTCGACCTGAAGAACGTGATCAACACGATGGTCGACACGCTGAGCTCGTTCGCCGACGAGGTCACCCGGGTCGCGCGCGACGTCGGGGTCGAGGGCAAGCTCGGCGGCCAGGCGGCCGTGCGCGGCGTCGCCGGCACCTGGAAGGAGCTGACCGACAACGTCAACCAGATGGCGTCGAACCTGACCAACCAGGTGCGCGACATCGCCGAGGTCACGACCGCGGTCGCCAAGGGCGACCTGACCCGCAAGATCACCGTCGAGGTGCGCGGCGAGCTGCTCCAGCTGAAGAACACGATCAACACGATGGTCGATCAGCTCGGCTCGTTCGCCTCCGAGGTGACGCGCGTCGCCCGCGAGGTCGGCCTCGACGGTGTGCTCGGCGGCCAGGCCGAGGTCCGCGGCGTGTCGGGGACCTGGCGCGAGCTGACCGACAACGTCAACGTCATGGCGCGTAACCTCACCGAGCAGGTGCGCGGCATCGCGACGGTGGTCACCGCGGTGGCCAACGGCGACCTCGAGCGCAAGCTGACGCTGACCGCGCGCGGCGAGATCGCGACCCTGGTCGACACGATCAACAGCATGATCGACACGCTCTCGACGTTCGCCGAGCAGGTGACGGGGGTCGCGCGCGACGTCGGGGCCCTCGGCCGGCTCGGCGGCCAGGCCGACGTGCCGAGCGCCGCGGGGGTGTGGCGCGATCTGACCAACAACGTCAACGAGCTCGCCGGTAACCTGACCAGCCAGGTCCGCGCGATCCGCGACGTCGCGGCCGCGGTGACGCAGGGCGATCTCACCCGCTCGATCACGGTCGACGCGCGCGGCGAGATCGCGCAGCTCAAGGACACCGTCAACCAGATGATCCGCACGCTCGCGGAGACCACGAAGGTCAACCAGGAGCAGGACTGGCTGAAGACCAACCTCGCGCGGTTCACCCGGATGCTGCAGGGCCAGCGCGATCTGCTCACCGTGGCGCGCCAGATCTTGAACGAGCTCGCCCCGCTGGTGAACGCGCACCACGGCTCGTTCTACATGACCGAGGTCGACGACACCGGGCCGCAGCTCAAGCTGTTCGCGTCGTACGCGCACAAGGATCGCAAGGAGGGCTCCAGCGTCTGGCGGTTCGGACAGGGCCTGGTCGGCCAGGCCGCGCTCGAGGGCAAGCGCATCGTGCTCACCAAGGTCCCGCCGGACTACATCCAGATCTCGTCGGCGCTCGGCGAGGCCCCGCCGCACGCGATCGTCGTGGTCCCGATCCTGTTCGAGGGCGAGGTCAAGGGGGTCATCGAGCTCGCGTCGTTCGAGAAGTTCTCCGGCATCCAGCTCGCGTTCCTGGGCCAGATGCTCGAGTCGCTCGGCATCGTGATCGCGACGATCGAGGCGACGATGCGCACCGACGAGCTGCTCCGCCAGTCGCAGAGCCTCACCGAGGAGCTCCGCAACCAGCAGAACGAGCTGCAGCAGACCAACGAGGAGCTCGAGGAGACCGCCGTCCGACTGACCGAACAGAAGGCCGAGGTCGAGCGCAAGAACAAGCAGGTCGAGCTCGCCCGCCAGGAGCTCGAGGACAAGGCCGAGCAGCTCGCCCTGACCTCGAAGTACAAGTCGCAGTTCCTCGCGAACATGTCGCACGAGCTGCGCACGCCGCTCAACTCGCTGCTCATCCTGTCGCGCCAGCTCGCCGACAACGGCGACGGCAACCTCAGCGACAAGCAGATCCGCTACGCCGACACGATCCGCCAGGCCGGCACCGACCTGATGACCCTGATCAACGAGATCCTCGATCTCGCGAAGATCGAGTCCGGCACCATGGCGGTCGAGGTGTCGGCCGTGCGGTTCGGTAACCTGCGCGACTACGTCGATCAGACGTTCCGGCAAGTCGCCGAGGAGAAGGGCCTGACGTTCACCGTCGAGCTCGACCCGGAGCTGCCGTCATCGTTCGACACCGACGACATGCGGCTCCGGCAGGTCCTGCGAAATCTCTTGTCGAACGCGATGAAGTTCACCGAGCGCGGCAAGGTCAAGCTGCGGATCTATCGCGCCGCCCCCGAGGTGCTCGCGTTCGCGGTGTCGGACACCGGCATCGGCATCCCCGGCGACAAGCAGCGGCTCATCTTCGAGGCGTTCCAGCAGGCCGACGGCTCGACCAGCCGCAAGTACGGCGGCACGGGCCTCGGGCTGGCGATCTCCCGCGAGATCGCGGGCCTGCTCGGCGGGGAGCTGCGCGTCGAGAGCGCGCTTGAGATGGGCAGCACGTTCACGCTGTACCTGCCGACCGTGTACGAAGCGACCACCCGCGAGCCCCGCCGCGGCGGGCTCGTCCTGTCGCCCGCGCTCGACGCCGCGGCCATCAGGTCGCGGCCCCACGACATCACGCCGACGATCAGCGAACGGGCGAGCCCCCCGCTGGCCCGCTCGGTGCCCGACGACTACGATCACCTCGAGCCCGGCGACCGGGTGTTGCTCATCATCGAGGGCGACCTGACGTTCGCGGCGACCTTGCTCGAGATCGGCCGGCAGGCCGGCTTCAAGGGCATCGTCGCGACCGCGAGCGCACAGGGGCTCGAGCTCGCGCGCGCCATCACCCCCGGCGCGATCACGCTCGACCTCCGGCTGCCCGACCGCGACGGCTGGGTGCTCCTCGATCGACTCAAGCATGACCCGGCGACGCGGCACATCCCGGTGCAGGTGATCTCCAGCCTCGACCAGGAGCGCCGCAGCTTGCGGTACGGCGCGCACGGGTTCCAGTACAAGCCGGTCGCCATCGCGGAGCTCCAGGTTGCGCTGTCCGAGCTCCACGGCTTCATCGAGAAGCGGGTCAAGGACCTGCTCGTCATCGAAGACGATCCTGCGCAGGCCCAGGCGATCGCCGAGCTGTTCAGCGACGGCGATGTCAAGGCCACCAGCGTCGCGATGGGGAAGGCCGCGCTCGAGGCGCTCGCGCAGCAAGCCTTTGACTGCGTCGTGATGGATCTGCGCCTGCCCGACATGTCGGGCCTCGAGCTGATCGAGCAGATCAAGGCCGACCCGCGGCACCGCCGCCTGCCGGTGATCGTCTACACCGGACGCGAGCTGACCGGCGGCGACCACCAGCGCCTGAACGAGCTCGCCCAGACCGTGATCATCAAGGACGTCACCTCGCTGGAGCGGCTGCTCGACGAGACCACGTTGTTCCTGCACCGCATCGAGGCCAACCTGCCCGAGCGCAAGCAGCGCGTGCTGCGCCGGCTCGCGAAGAGTGATCCGCAGCTCGCCAAGCGCACCGTGCTGGTCGTCGATGACGATCTCCGCAACATCTTCGCCCTGACCTCGCTGCTCGAGGGCTACAAGATGCACGTGCTCTATGCCGAGGACGGCCGCCGGGCGCTCGCCAGGCTCGAGGACAACGCCCAGATCGACATCGTCTTGATGGACATCATGATGCCGGAGATGGACGGCTACGAGGCGCTGCGCAAGATCCGCGAGCGCCCGCAGTGGAAGGACCTCCCGGTGATCGCGCTGACCGCCAAGGCGATGCACGGCGACCGCGAGAAGTGCCTCGAAGCCGGCGCGTCGGACTACATCACCAAGCCCGTCGACGCCGATCAGCTGCTCTCGCTGATGCGGGTCTGGCTCTATCAGGACTGAGCCGGCAGCTCGGCTAGCGAACTTCCTGCAGCGCCCGCGCGAGGTCGGGCCTTGGGCCGATCGTCTGCGCGATGTTGCCGGCCTGCGGGGTCCCGGTCCGGCGCAGCAGGTCCCGGAGCTCCGCGGGACCGAGCACGTGGCCGCGCGCGCGGGCGACCCCCTCGAGGATCGCGGCGGCACCGGCGACGATCGGCGAGGCGCTCGACGTGCCCGAGAACTCGCCCGTGTAGTGGCGATGATCGCCCGCGCACGCCTGCAGATCGCCGTAGTCGAGGGTCGCGACCTTGCGGCCCCAGCCCTGGACGTCGACGCGGCTGCCGTAGTTCGAGAACGCAAGCCGTGCGCGATCCGCGAAGCCGTCGCGGGGTGGGCCGCCGGCCCCGACCATGATCGCGCCGGAGTCGCGGTGCTTGCGATCGAAGGCCCGGCGGTAGCTGCGATCATCGAGGTCCTCCCCGCCGTTGCCCGCCGCCTCGACCACGATCACGCCCCGCGCGGTCGCCGCGTGGATGGCGTCGAACACGTCGTCCCACAGCTCGACCGGGATGTAGCGGCCCCGTGGCCCCGAAGATTGCAGCTCGATCAGCAGCACGTCGCCCGGGCGCAACCGCTCGGCCGCGACATCGATCGCATCGGCGACCGTGGCGCCGCCGATCGACGACGTGATCACGCGCTCGACGTCCGGGGCGATGCCGACGACGCCCTTGCCGTTGTCGCGGCCGACGACCTCGCCGAGCACCGCCGTGCCGTGCGCCCGCCAGGCCGGATCCTGGATCACGACCCCGCCGGCGTGGCTGATCCGATCGCCCGGCAGATCCTCGTGCGCGGGGTTCCACCCGCCTTCGATGTCGGCGAACCACACGCCCTGCCCGCGCGCGCCGCGGCGCCACGCGGCCGGTGCGTCGATGCCCTGCGGCGCGGGCCCGAGGTAGCCCTGGTACGACTCGAACGACGGCGTCGTGATCGGGCACGTGTCGGGGTCTTCCACCACGCCGGCTTCGCCGGCCAGCGTGGTCACCGGCGGAGGAAACGCGGCTGCCACGGCCGGATCGGCGAGCACCGCCGCCAGCGCGCGATCGGGCCCGTCGGGCGCGGCGACCGCGACGTCGATCCAGCGCGCGCGATCATCCGCGGTCCCCGCAGGCAGCTGCGAGAACAAGGGCGTGCTCCACCCGCTCGCCGCCGTGAGCCGTGCGCCCGGCGCTCGCAGCTTGACGTGTAGATCGAGGAAGGGCAGCCCTCCCGGCCCCACCGAGGGCACGGGCGGTGCGGGCCGCGGCTCGCCGCGAACCAGCCACATCGCCGCCAGCGCGAGCAGCACGACGACCGACTTCCAGGGTGACCGGACCTTGGCAGCGAGCATGGCGCCATCGTAGCCGACCCGGCGGGCCGGGCGCGCGGCGAGGTCACGCGCGGATTCGCGTCGACTGCGGCTGCCGCGCCGGGCGGGCCCAGGCGCGCAGCTCGAGGAAGCCACGGCGAGCCGCGGCGATCACGCGGTCGCCATCGTTCATGGCGGGTTCGCACCCGTCGAGCACGGCACCGAGCTCTCGCCAGCGCTCGAGCGCCGCGTCGCCGTAGCACCCGAGGTAGGCCGAGGCGTGCTCGATCTCGACGGGGATCTGGCGGGCCAGGTGGCGCGCCAGCTGCTTGCCCCCCAGCGTCATGCGCTCGACGACGTACGTCCAGCCGAGCGCCTCGGGGAGCGCGAACGACGACGCCAGCGTCATCCGAGGCAGCTGCGCCAGCTCGCGAGGCGAGGCTCCGAGCGCGAGGAGGTCGTGCGCGAGTAGCCCAGCCTTGTGGTTGCGCATCGCCGCGTCGGGGACCACCGCCGCGAGCTGGGGTGATGCCATCAGCGCTCGCTCGATCGGCGCATGAAACCCGTACATCCGAACCAGGTACAGCCGGTACTCGAGCCGTGAAGCCCGACCACCGAGGGGCTCGCGATCGCGAACCGTTGCGGTGGCGTCGCGCAACCGCACCATCAGGGTGGGCGTCAAGCTCGCGCCGTGGGGATGCGGCATCCCCGACCGCCATGCAAGCGACGTACGCGCATGCCGTGTCGGTTTCACCCTGGTTGCGGCGGCATGATCGCGCCACCGCGCACACCGTGACTGTTCGGCACATGCCAAGCTCCGGGCATGTCACGTGTTGCCGTCACCGGAGCCAGCGGCCTGCTCGGCGGAAACCTCGCCGCGGAGCTCGCCGCCGCCGGCCATCACGTCGTCGCGATCCGCCGCACCGGCAGCAAGATCACACAGCTCGCCGATCTCGCGATCGAATGGCACGACGCCGAGCTCGGCAGGGCCGAAGCGATGACCCGCGCCTTCGCCGGTGCGGACTGCGTGTTTCATTGCGCGGCGGCCGTCAGCGTCAAGCACACCGTCACCGCGGAGATGACCGCCACCAACGTCACCGGCACGGCCAACGTGATCGCGGCCGTGATCGCGGCCAAGGTCCCGCGGCTCGTGCACACCTCGTCGGTGGTCGCCGTGGGGCTTTCGACCGATGGCCAGCCGTGCGACGAGACCGCGACCTGGAACTTTCCGGCCGAGGGGCTCGAGGATGCCTACGCGATCACCAAGCGCCGCGCCGAGGACGTCGTGCAGGCCGCCAGGGACCGCGTCGACGCCGTGATCGTCAATCCGACCTACATGTTCGGCCCGCGCGACGCCCGCCCCAGCTCCGGCCGGCTGATCATCGACGTGGCCCGCCGCCGCGTCCCGGGCTGGACGCCCGGCTACAACAACTTCGTCGACGTCCGCGACGTCGCCCGCGGCATGATCGCGGCGTGGCACAAGGGCCGGCGCGGCGAGCGCTATATCCTCGCGGGTCACGACATGACCTACGGCGACGTGATGCGCGCGATCGCTCGCGTCGCCGGCACCCGTCCACCGCGGCTGCGCGTGCCCAGGCCCGCGGCCTGGATGTTCGGTAAGTGGGGCGATCTCGTCGAACGCAGCGGCCGGGAGCCGCTCGTCAACTCGACCCAGATCCGCTACGCGTACACGGAGAAGTTCCGGTTCCAGAGCAGCAAGGCGGCGCGCGAGCTCGGCTACGCCTGCGGTCCGCTCGAGCCCGCGATCCGCGACGCGATCGCCTGGTTCCGCACGCACGGCATGCTGTGAGGTCGCTCGGCCGCGAGGACGCCGGGGCTCACCGATGGGGAGAACAGATGGACCGCCGTGGGAGCAACCTGCGCCATCATCCGTGGGTGCATCAGCTGGCAGGCCCAACGAGCGCTCTCAAGCCGGCACAGAACACTCGAAAGCTCCTCGACTGGTTGCGCTGAGGATCGAGCAAACCTCCGACTCGGCGAGCGCCATCGCGTTTCTGGTACTGCGGGATGTGCTTGCGAAGCGTCTCGACCGGATGAACGAGCGCATCCGGCTCACGGTACTGCTCCCTCACAGAGAGTCCCGCGAGATTCGGCCGCTCGAACGCTTCGGCGACGGCCTGCCAGTCACCGACAATCCACGACTCGAGCTCTCTACATGCCACACGCACCAGGCTCGGGGTCCGCTTGGATTCCTGCACGAGCTTTGCGAGCGTCGATCGGACCACACGGCACTCCGCCGCATCTTGATCACGCAGCACGACGAATGCGGAGTCCGGCATCCGCCACCCGCGGAGCTTACGCACGAGCTGCCGTTCCAGGTCTTGCTTGCCGTCGAAGACCAGGTAGTGAACGTGGACACTCTCCGGCAAGAGCTTCGGCAAGAGGCCAGTCAACAGATCCCGCGCGGATGGCTCCTCAAGCAAGAATACGAGGTTCACCGAGGATCAGCTCCCTCGAACAGGCCCTGCTTCCACAGATAGCCAAGCTGGTCGCCATCAGCCATGTACGTCACGATCTGTGCATCATCCTTCGCACGCCGGATCTCGGTGTACCCACCTTGCTTGACGAGCCAGAAGGCTTCATCCAACTCGACGGCGTTCAAGAAGTCGGGCGAATGGGTGGACACGAACACCTGGCCGCCGCGGATCGCGTAGTTGCGAAATTCTTCGGCCAGCTCGCTCAGGAGGCTCGGGTACAGCTGATTTTCTGGCTCCTCGACACAGAGCAGCGGATGGGGCTTGGGGTCGAGGAGCAGGACGAGATAAGCGAGCATCTTGATCGTGCCGTCCGACACGTTACGGGCGAGGAAGGGATCCTCGAACGCCCCATCCTGGAACTTGAGCAGGACACGTCCCTCCTCGGTGATCTTCGACTCGACGCGCGTGATCCCAGGGATCCGGCGAGCGAGCCTGGCCAGGATGTCCTGGAACACCCGCGGATGCTGGCTCTGTAGATACTCGATCACATCCGACAGGTTCTCGCCCTCGCGCGACAGATGTGGGTCAAAGCCAAAGCCGGCTTCCTGTTCGCGGCGAGCCCCATCGATGTGAAAATCCGACAGGTGCCAGTTCTCGATCAGTGATCCGAGCGCCACCGCAGCCGGGAATTGCTCGAACTGCGCGAGCCCCTTGATCGCGAGGATATCCGAGCTCTTGAGGGTCTGCGTCCGACGTTTGAGCTCGCTTTCCTCGCTAACATGATCCATCTCATTGGTTACCGCCTCGCCCGTTCCCCGACGAAAATCGACAAGGTGCCATGGCCTGTCATCGTTGCCGCCGGGGTACATGAGGATCTCGCGCTCCACGATCGGCCGTCCTACCTCCTCCGCGATCTGGAGCGCATAGGTGATGAGCTTCTGCTGCTTGCCCAGGTCAGCACGGATCTTCAGCTCGATCTCGATCGGGCCTTCGCTGTTTCGCGAGCGCACCTCCTGAAACCCGCGACTGCCGCCAAGTCGGCCGAGCGCCTCCGTCACGTTCGTGGTCATCGCGTCGCGCAGGAACGAGAACACCGAGAACAGCGTGCTCTTGCCCGTCCCGTTCGCGCCGATCAGGACGCAAAACCCCGGAATGTCGCGCATATGAATGTCACGAAACGCACGGAAGTTCTTGAGCCGTATCGATTCAACTCGCATGGCGCTTTCCTTGTCGTCTTCTCCGAGCCATCCAGGAGAGGCCGTCCGGCAAGCCTACCAAGCGCTGACCTCACCGCAGCGACGTGCGGCACGAATCATGCCCTAGATGTCACCCGAACGCACCCTAGCGCCGTGAACGCTCTTTCAGGTAGGCCCGGCCGCGGGTCATGAGGGCGCGAAAGCCCTCGAGGTCGTTGGCGCGCACCACCGAGCGCAGCCGCTCGACCGCATAGAGCAACGCCGCCAAGGACTCGGTGCCGTAGTCGTTGAGCGTCTGGATCTCGAAGTACAGATCGGGGTGCTCGCCGGCGACCTTGGCCGCGACGCCGAGCTGCGCATCGAACGTCGTCGACGACAGCGTGGCGAGTCGGGGCGCCGCTTCGCCGCTCTCGGCGAGCGCGGTGAAGAACGCGATGTTGAGCGCGTGCGATAGCCCGAGCACGTAGGCGATCAAGCGATCGTGGCTCTCGAGGTCCATCTCGACGAGGGTCGCCATCGTGGGCTCGAACAGCGCGCGGGCCCAGGCGGTCGCCTCCGGCGAGCCGACCTCGATGAAGATCACGTGGCGTCCGCTGAGCAGCTCGGTATCGGGGCCGAACATCGGGTGCACCGAGGTAACCCGCGCGCCGGCCGCGCGGAGCGCGTGGAGCCCGCGCCGCAGCGGCGACTTGAGCGAACCGACGTCGAACACGACGCCCTTGGGCGGGGCCGCGGCCATCGCCTCGAGGATCTGCGCGGTCGCCGGCATCGGCGCGGCGATCACGATCAGCTCGTGATCGAGCGCCACGGCCTTCCAGTCGCGGTGGTTGGGGACGCCGGCCGGGCCGTCGCTGGGATCGGCGATCTCGACGATGAAGCCGAGCGCGGCGAGGTAGCGCACGAACCAGCGTCCCATGTGGCCGGCGCCGCCGATCACGAGCGCGCGGCGCCCGCTGCCCTCCCCGGTCGCGGCCACGGTGTCCTTCTCCTGCACCGTCAAGGAGCCGCGGATCAGCGCGAGGATCAGCTCCTCGCCGAGCGCGGCCGACAGGCCATGCTCGACCGCTGCCGCCCGCGCGCGCTCGACGACGTCCTTCTCCTGGCGGTAGTCGCGGGTGGGGATGCCGGCGTCCCGCTTGACCTGGCCGATGCGCTGCGCGACGGCCTGGCGCTTGGCCACCAGCGCCAGGATCTCGCGATCGATCTGGCCGAGCTCGGTGCGCAGCGGGTCGAGGCGGGCTTGCGGATCGTCGGACATGCCATGCACGATACAGAAGTGATTCAAGAAGTGATTGACGTTTCGTCGAGCCGTGATGTAAACGCTTACAACCTACGATGTAAACGATTACATGAGGACCCGCCGTTCAGCCTCGAAGCCTCGCGCCACGACGATCACCGACGTCGCGCGCGAAGCGCGTGTCTCGGTCGCCTCGGTCTCGCGGGTCGTCAACGGCCACACCAACGTCACGCCCGAGACCCGGCAGCGCGTCATCGAGGTGATCGACCGGCTGCGCTACGTCCCGCACACCACGGCGCGAAGTCTCATCACCAGGCGCACCCACGTCATCGGCGTGCTCTTGCCGGACCTCTACGGCGAGTTCTTCTCGGAGCTGATCCGCGGCATCGATGCGGCGGCCCGCGAGCAGCACTTGCACTTGCTGCTCTCGAGCTCGCACGGCAACGCGGCAGAGATGGCGGCGGCGATCCGCGCGATGCGCGGCCGGGTCGAGGGGCTCCTGGTGCTCGCGCCGGAGCTAGGCGCGGCGGGGCTCGGCCAGATCGACGCCGAGGTTCCGGCGGTGTTCATCAACAGCAGGGACGACGACGGCGGGTCGTCGTCCCTGGCGATCGACAGCTACGGCGGCGCGCGCGCGATGGTCCGCCACCTCGTCGCGCGCGGCCACCGGACGATCGCGCACGTGGCGGGACCGGCCCGCAACTTCGATTCGCACGAGCGCGAGCGCGGGTACCGGGACGAGCTCGCCGCGTCGCTGCCGGCCGCACGTCCCGTGGTGGTCCGCGGTGACTTCACCGAGACCTCGGGGTACGCGGCCGGCCGCGAGCTCGCCGCCAGGACGCCGCGTCCGGCCGCGGTGTTCGCCGCCAACGACGTGATGGCGATCGGCTGCATGGCGGCGTTTGGCGCGCTCGGCCTCACCGTCCCCGGCCATATCGCGGTCGCCGGGTTCGACGATATTCCGCTCGCGGCGTTCGTTCGCCCGGCGCTGACCACGATGCGCGTCCCAATCGTCGAGCTCGGACGCGGCGCCGTCAACCGGCTCGCCGCCGAGATCGCGGCGCCGGACACCCCCCGCGCCGCCACCATCAAGTTCCTGCCGGAGCTCGTCGTTCGCGAGTCGTGCGGCACAGCGGAACCACGCACGCAGCCCGTCGAACCGGGATCGGCCAGGGACGGAGGTCAGGATGAACAGCCACATCACCGCAAGCAATCCCGCACACACACAGAACCTTCGCCGCCTAGCCGGACCGCCCGACCCGGCCGCTCGACGCAGGCGCGGCGGCGCCGCTAGCCACCCGGCGCGCCTCCTACGCGCGATCGTCGCCGGGCTAGCCGTGTGGCTCATCGCGATCGCGCCGGCCCACGCGCAACGCGTCACAGGGACGATCCAGGGCAAGATCGTGAACGGCCAGGACCACCAGCCCCAGGCCAAGGTCTCGGCGACCAACCTGACGACCGATGCGGTCGTCGCGGTCACCGCCGACGGCGACGGGGCCTACGTGCTCGCCGGGCTGCCCCCCGGGCAATACCTGCTCGCGGTGACGGCGGGGAGCGGCAAGGAGACCACCGAGTTTGTCGAACTCGGCATCGGCCAGACGATCCAGGTCGATCTCGACGTCGCCGCGCCGGCGCAGAAGGGCGCCGAGCGGATCGAGGTGTCGGGCAAGCGGTTCGACCTGAAGACGTCCGAGGTCGCCACCGACGTCAGCCTGGAGCAGATCCATGACTTGCCGCAGAGCAACCGCAACTTCTTGAACTTCGCGCAGCTGGCGCCGGGCGTGCGCGTCTCCGATCAGGAGTTCAACAAGAACTTCTCGTCGGGTGGCCTCGAGGCGCGCCAGACCAACGTGTTCATCGACGGAGTCAGCCTCAAGAACAACATCAATCCGGGCGGCGTGGTCGGTCAGGACGCGAGCCGCGGCAATCCATTCCCGCAACTGGC
>Ga0070690_100001515_pt1 | contig 12179 bp, 13 predicted proteins | sample KBSS33HmetaG_FD_64671 | JGI IMG/M metagenome (GOLD analysis project Ga0070690, IMG submission 64671) | Switchgrass rhizosphere microbial communities from Kellogg Biological Station, Michigan, USA - KBS S3-3H metaG | ecosystem: Host-associated > Plants > Roots > Rhizosphere ... | reverse complement strand
GGCTTCATGATCCAGGGCGGTGACCCGCTCGGCGTCGGCACCGGCGGCCCGGGCTATTCGTTCGCGGACGAGGTCGGGAACGGGCTCACGATGAAGCCCGGAACGCTCGCGATGGCGAACGCGGGGCCGGCCAGCAACGGCAGCCAGTTCTTCATCACCGAGGGCGCGCCCAGCTGGCTCAACAACAGGCACACGATCTTCGGCGAGTGCGAGGAGATCGATCTGGTCAAGCAGATCACCGCCGTGCCGAGGGGGCCCGCAGATCAGCCGGAGACGCCGGTCACGATCGACAAGATCACGATCTCGAAGCCCTAGCTCGTGACCCGCATCGCGCGTGACCCGCATCGCGACGCGCCTCGTGGGGCGGCGCTTCATGACCTGGCGAGCCGCCCCCGAGCCGCCGGCCTCAGTCGCGGTCGCCCGGGCCGTCGCTGCGTTGCGACAGGTTCTCGAACCGGGTGAACCGGCCCTCGAAGTGGGTCTCGACGGTGCCGATCGCGCCGTGGCGGTTCTTGCCGATGATGACCTCGGCGATGTTCGGGTTCTCGGTTTCCTTGTTGTAGACCACGTCGCGATAGATGAAGAGGATGACGTCGGCGTCCTGCTCGATCGCGCCCGACTCGCGCAGGTCGGACAGCTGCGGCCGCTTGTCGGTGCGCTGCTCGAGCGAGCGGTTGAGCTGGGACAGCGCGAGCACCGGGCAGTGCAGCTCCTTGGCGAGCGCCTTGAGGCCGCGCGAGATCTCGCTGATCTCCTGCTCGCGGCTGGCCTTGGCGGCCTGCGGCGAGCCGCGCATCAGCTGGAGGTAGTCGATCAGGATCAGGCCGAACTTCTTGTCGCCGAACAGCTCCTTGTTCGAGCGGAACCGGCGGGCGCGGGCGCGCAGCTCGCGGAGCGACAGCGCCGGGGTGTCGTCGATCAGGATCGGCGCCTTGGACAGCGCGGCCGCGGCGTAGGTCAGGTTCGTCATGTCCTGGCGCTGGAGCTGGCCGCGGCGCAGCGCGGACGAATCGACCCGCGCTTCCGAGCACAGCATGCGCTCGGCGAGCTGGGTCGACGACATCTCGAGCGAGAACACCAGGCACGGCCAGTGCTGCGTGGTCGCCGCGTTCTGGGCGAGCGACATCGCGAACGAGGTCTTGCCCATCGCCGGGCGCGCCGCGAGGACGATGAGCTCGGTCGGCTGCAGGCCGGCGGTGCGGGTGTCGAGGTCGGTGAACCCGGTCGGCACGCCCGTGATGCCGCCCTCCGCCTTGAAGCGCTCGTCGAGCGAGCTGAACACCTTCTTGACCAGGCCCTTGAGCGGCTCGGGCCCCGACTTGTCGCGGCGCTGCGTGACCTCGAAGATCTTGGCCTCGGCGTCGTCGAGGTAGTCGCGGACCTCCAGGTTGTCTTCGTAGCCGCGCTCGGAGATCTCGCCGGCCGCGAGCATCAGCTTCCGCGCCTGGTGCTTGTCGGTCACGATCTCGGCGTACGCGACGACGTTGTCGACCGTCGGCACGCGCAGCGTGAGCTCGCCGAGGAACGCGACCCCGCCGATCGCGTCGAGCTTGCCGGCCTTCTGGATCTCGTTCTCGAGCGTGACGATGTCGATCGGCCGCGCCGTGGCCTCGAGGTTGCGGATCGCCTGGAACACGACCTTGTGGCGGTTGTCGTAGAAGTCCTCGACCTCGATCGTGTCGAGGTGGGTCAGGACCTCGTTGCGCAAGATGATGCCGCCGAGGATGCTGGCTTCAGCCTCCACGTTGTGCGGCAACACTCGACGGTCGCGGCCCATCGCTTCACTCTATACGGCTCTGGCCCGGCCTTCGTGCACGAACCGCAGGATCGCGGTCGATCGATCTGGCTTCCCGGCCTTGGCCTGGCCTCGGCTCCCCAGGGGGCTCAGGCTCGCTCGGACTCGACGTGATCCGCGTTGCACGCCGAGCCGGTTTCAGACCATGGCGGGCCTTGGGCCTTACTTGTCCTTGCCGACGACCCAGAACTTGAGCGTCGCGACCACGCCTGCGGTGAGGCGCACCGGGACCTCGTACTTGCCGAGCGCCTTGACGGCCTGATCGAGGAGGATCATGCGGTGGTCGAGCTCGACGCCCGCGCGCTTGAGCTGGTCGGCGATGTCACGGTTGGTGACCGAGCCGAACAGCTTCTCGTCCTCGCCGACCATGCGCTCGAACTGCAGCGTCATGAGGTTGAGCCGCGCCGCGATCTCGGTCGCGCTCGCGCGCTCCTTGGCGACCTTGCGCTCGATCAGCGCCTTCTCGTGGTCGAGCCGGTTCTTGTTGCGCACGGTCGCGCTGACGGCGAGGCCGCGCGGCACGAGGTAGTTGCGGCCATAGCCGGGGCGGACCGAGACCAGCTCGCCGGCCTTGCCGAGGTTCTCGACGTCTTGGGTGAGGATGATTTGCATCGGCATGGCTAATCCCCTGTGACCGAGAACGGCAGGAGCGCGAGCATGCGCGCGCGGCGGATCGCGGTCGAGATCACGCGCTGCTGGCGCGCGCTGGCGCCGCTGATCCGGCGCGGGATCATCTTGCCGCGATCGGTGACGAACGAACGCAGGATCTGCGGGTTCTTGTAGTCGATCTTCTCGACGATCTCTTGCGACAGGAGCTTGCGGCGCGCACCGGCGCCACGTCCGCCCTTGCCGCCGCGGCGATCGTCGCCGTCGCGATCGAGGCCCTCATCGGGTGCATCCATACGGGTCGACATCGCTTACTCCTTGTCCTCGGTCGGGATGACCGGGCCCGGGTCCAGCGCGGGGACGTCTTCGAACTCGTCTCCGCCGAATTCATCGTCATCGTCCGACGGCGACTCGTCCGAGCCGCGCGACAGGAACAGATCTTCTTCGTCGGCCGCGGTCTGCGCGGCCTTCTCGAACGAGGTGTCGTCGATCTCGGTCGGCCGCGCGTTGACGTCGACGTCCTCGTCGACCTTCACGGTCAGGTAGCGGATCACCGAGTCGAGCATGCGCAGGTTGCGCTCGGTCTCCTCGACGACGCCGGGCTGCGCGAGGTACTGCCAGTACAGGTAGATGCCCTTGCGCTCCTTGGCGACCTCGTAGGCGAGGCGGCGCTTGCCCCAGTTGTCGACCTTGATCACCTTGCCGCCCATGCCCTCGATCACGCCCTTGATGCGGGTGTTGACCTCGGCGACGCCCTCGTTCGGCGTGTTGGGCCGCAAGATGTAGATGGTCTCGTATTCGCGGGCCGTGTTCGGCTTGTCGCGCAGCGATTGCAGTCGTGCCATGTCGTGCTTCCTCGTGGACCTAGTGAAAAAATAGGGGTCGCTGGTAGGCGACCGAGGGTTCTGAGAGCGGGGTCTATATCACGCGGCCGTCCCGGGAGACGAGAGCTTGGGGCGTGCGTTGTGCTGATTCATCGCCGGGCCGATACCCTTGGCCAAAACCGTCTGGATGTCTTCGCAACCTGCCTTGATCATGGCGGTTACGACGCCGGCCTGGGCGGCGGGAAAATCGGAGAGCACCCACCCGGCAACGGCGTTGCCGCCATCACCGGCGCCCGGCGGGACGTTGGGATCGCGCCCGACGCCCATGCGCAGCCGCGCGAACTTGCCGCCGCCAAGCTGCTCCATGATCGAGCGCAGGCCGTTGTGGCCGCCGTGGCCGCCGCCGCTCTTGAGCCGGACGATGCCGAGCTCGAGATCGATCTCGTCGTGGACGACCAGGAGGTTCTCGGGGTCGAGGTGGTGGAAGTCCGCGGTGCGCTGCACGGCGAATCCCGACAGGTTCATGAACTCCATCGGCCGGAGCAGCACCGCGCGCTCGCGGCCGCGCTCGGTCGTGATCACGCCGCTGGTCGTATCGCCCCCAAGCTTGCCGGTCTTCCACGCCGGCAGGCCGTGGGCTCGAGCGAGCTCGTCGACGACCTGAAACCCGATGTTGTGGCGGTTCCTGGCGTACTTCGCGCCCGGGTTGCCCAGGCCGACGACTAGCCACATCGCGGCCACATGGTCGGCGACTACTTCTTCGCGGCGGGCTTGGCGGCCGCGGCCGGGGCGGCCTTGCCGGCGGCGGGCGCCGCCTTGGCATCCTTGGCGGGGGCGGCACCGGCCTTGGCGTCCTTGGCCGGCGCGGCGGCAGCACCCGCTGCGGGCGCGGCAGCAGCGGCACCCTCGGCCGGGGCGGCTTCCGTCGTGGCCGCGGCCTTCTCCTCTTCCGGCGCCGCGCACGTGACGACCGCGAGATCGCGGCCGGTGACGCTGGCAACCCCGGCCGGCAGGGCGATCGCGCTGACGTGGATCACGTCGCCGATCTCGAGCGGCGAGACGTCGACCGCGAGCTTGACCGGAATGTCGCTCGGCTTCGCGCGGACCGTGAGGCTGCGCAGCACGATGCGCACCTGGCCGCCGTCGATCGCGCCTTTGGGCTTGCCGTTGAACTCGAGCGGGACCTCTGCGCGAACTTCCTTGTTGGGATCGATCGCGAGCAGGTCGACGTGCGTGACGTCGTGGCGCACGGCATCGACCTGGAAGTCCTTGACCAGCGCGTGCAACGACCGCGGCGCCGCGCCGCCCTCGATCGTGAGGCTTATCACCGTGTTGCGCTTGCGGACCGGATCGAGCGCGCCGCGAAGCTGCTTGACGTCGACGGTGATCGGCAGCGGGTCGATTCGACCATCGACCGACGCGCCGTAGCAAACGCCCGGGACCTTACCTTCAGCACGGAGCCTGCGGGCCCCCCCCTTACCAGAGCGATCGCGAAGCGTGACTGTGAGCTTTCCGACTTCCATGACGTTCTTTCTAACCGGCTTACCGGCCGGATGGCCCGCTGGGCATGGTCAAAAGGTCCCGACTACACGAACAAACTGCTGATCGAATCACCGTGGTGGATCCGCTTGATCGCCTCGCCGAGCAGGCGACCGACGCTCTTGACGCGCACCTTGGTACACGCAGCCCCCAGCTCGGTGAGCGGGATCGTGTTGGTGACGACGACGTGCTGGAGCGGCGAGTCCTCGATCCGCTGCACGGCCTTGCCGCTGAACACGGCGTGGCTGGCGCACGCGCTGACGCTCGCCGCGCCGGCGTTGATGATCGCGTGCGCGCCGTTGGTGAGGGTGCCGGCGGTATCGATGATGTCGTCGACGATCACCGTCTTCTTGCCACGGACGTCGCCGACGATGTTCATGATCTCGGACACGTTGGGTGCGGGGCGCCGCTTGTCGATGATCGCCAGCCCGGCGCCGAGCCGCTTCGAGAACGCGCGCGCGCGCTCGACGCCACCGGCATCGGGCGACACGACGACCGTCTGATCGCCGCCGAACCCGAGCAGGCGGAGCTCGTCGATCAAGACCGGCATCGCGTAGAGGTGGTCGAACGGAATGTCGAAGAAGCCCTGGATCTGCCCGGCGTGGAGGTCCATCGCGAGCGCGCGATCGGCGCCCGCCGCGGTGATCAGGTTGGCGACCAGCTTGGCGGTGATCGGGGTGCGCGGCTTGGCCTTGCGATCCTGCCTCGCGTAGCCGAAATACGGGATGATCGCGACGATGCTGCCGGCCGACGCGCGCTTGAGCGCGTCGATCATGATCAAGAGCTCCATCAGCGCCTGGTTGGGCGGCGAGCAGGTCGGCTGCACCACGAAGCAGTTGACGCCGCGCACGTTCTCGCCGACCTCGACGTAGATCTCGCCGTCGGAGAAGTGCGTGACGTCGGCGCGGCCGAGCGGAATCTCCACGAACTTGCAGATCTCATCTGCCAGTGCGCGATTCGAATTACCCGTGAAGATCGATAACGATTTCAACACCGCGATGCCCGATCAGGGTGGCGATCTACCAGTCGAACGCCCTTGGCGTCAAGGGTCGCTTCCTGGTTCGCCCGGGCTAACGCCGCAAGATCACGCCGATCATAGGTTACTGGGTTACCGGGGTGACCGGGCTCTCGCCGGGGCATCACCGCCCGGGAAGCGGTAGCCCGAGCTGGCGCGCCCGTGCGAGCAAGGCCTCGACCGCGGGCGCCGTGATCTCGGTCGCCTCGTCCAGGAGCATCACCGGGACGCCCTCCTGGATCGGGTAGCGCAGCCGCGAGGCCGGGCACAAGAGGAACGCGTCGGCCTCGTCGCGGTCGGCTTCCCCGCGCGGAAAGTAGACCAGCGGCTGCTTGGACTTCGGGCAGACGAGAACCTCGATGAGCGCGTTGGGCAGCACGCGGATGTCCTAGCACGAGTCGGCCGCCCTCGGGCGCGTGCGCGTCGCGCGCCCGGGTGTTGCGCGGCTATTGCGCCGGCGCGCTGACCAGCTTGAACTCGACGCGGCGGTTCTTCGCGCGCGCGGCCTTGAGCTTGTCGCCCTTCAGGTCCTTCGGGCTCTCGACGGGAACCGTATCGCCATAGCCCTTGGCGGTCAGGCGGGCCTCGTTGATGCCCTTGCCGACGAAGTAGGCCTTGACCGTTTCGGCGCGGGCTTGCGACAGCGCCTGGTTGTCGGCGAACTTGCCACCCCGCTTGAACGACTGCTCGTCGTCGGTGTGGCCCTGGATCTCGAGCTTCAGATCCGGGAACTCCTTGAGCACGGCGACCGCCTTGTCGAGGGTCGCGTTCGAGTTGGTCAGGAGCGCCGCCTCGCCGAGCTTGAAGTTGATGCCCTGGATCACGCCGGTGAACTGCTTGAGCTTTGCCGGGATCTCGTCCGGGCAGCCGTCCGCGTCCTGGTAGCCGTTCTTGGTCTCGGGGTCGTTCGGGCACTTGTCGGCCACGTCGGGGATGCCGTCGCCGTCGTTGTCGGGATCGGGGCAGCCGTCTTCATCCTGGAAGCCGTCCTTGTCCTCGGGCTCCATCGGGCACTTGTCGGCCGCATCGGGGATGCCGTCGCCGTCGTTGTCGGGATCGGGGCAGCCATCGGCGTCCTGGAAGCCGTCCTTGTCCTCGGGCTCGTTCGGGCACTTGTCGGCCGTGTCGGGGATGCCGTCGTTGTCGTTGTCGAGATCGGGGCAGCCGTCGGCGTCCTGGAAGCCGTCCTTGTCCTCGGGGTCGTTCGGGCACTTGTCGGCGTCGCCGACGATGCCGTCCTTGTCCGGATCGTTGTCGACCGGGGGCGCGGGCTTCTCGGGCTTGGCGCGGCCCCACTCCTTGTAGATCGACAGGAGTGTCTCGAAGTCCTCCGTGAAGCCCGTGTCCTTGCTGCTCGGCGGGAACATGAGCCGCGCGTCCAGGCGAAGGCCCCACCCGTTATCGACGCGATACTTCAGGCCGGCGCCGACAAAGAGGAGCGCGTCGGTGTCCTTGGCGATCTGCGAATCGTGCTGGGAACCGCTGTTGGAGACGATCGAGAACGCGCCGCCACCGAGGAAGACGAACGGGATCAGCTTGACCTGCGGATCCTTGGTGCGGAACTGCGCGACGGCCTGGGCGCGATAGGTGAGGTTCCAGACGTCGAACACGTCGCGGCGCGACTCGCTGGGGACGACGCCGAACTCACCCTCGACGCCGAACATCGGCGTGAAGAACACGCCGAGCCGGAGCCCGAACAGCGCCGAGTTGCGCTCCGAGTCGGCTGGCTGCACGTCGTTGACGCCGAGCTCGTTGACCTGCGAGAAAACGTGGATGCCAGCGGTACCTCCGATCTCGACGTTGGCGTCCGCTACACTCGTCGAGGCCACAATCCCACCTGCGGCCAGTGCGGTAACAATTGTAGGTCGAAGCAAGCGATTCATGGGGGTGACGATCCTTTGCTGTCGTTCGGGCCGCTCCGGTGGGAGCACGACCTATTCGTAAGTAAAGTAGACGTCAGCGTTCTTAGCCCGCTTGCCGGCTCGGATGCCAGTATGTGCGACAACTTAAGTAGGGATCATGCGAGGGGTTGTCAGCCGCGCGCCCTGCCTGCGAAATACTCGCGATCCACTTGTAATAATTCGGGAATTCTCTCTCGCCGGGCACGGACGAGGTCACGCGAGGCGGAATACCGCAGCGTCAGCTTCTCGGGGAGCGTGAGGGTGGCGGGCATGTACAGGGTCGCGCACGCCGGTCCACCACCTGCTTTTCCGAATAATTCAAACAGGGGAACACGGTGCGTCACGAGGCCGAGCCGCTGGAGATCTTCGACGAAGGCCGGCGAAACGCCATCGGGGACCAGCACGCCATCGCCGACCTGCCGCGAGTTGCCGGCGTACTGCTCGACGGCATCGTGCGCCGCGATCGCGACGATCCGATCCGCGCCGAGCCTTCTGGCGACGACGTCCGCGCCATCGCCGAACAGGCCGCCGCGGTAGTGCACGAGCACCGGCGGGCTGCTCGTCGGCCGGGCCCCGAAATGCACCGTGTCGCCGTGGAAGTGCGGGTAGACGAGCTCGGCGTAGATCCGCGCCTCGTCGGGAACCTCGACGAAGTCCGCCGCGAACGCGACCCCGGCGCGCGTGCTGCGCGAGCTCTTGGGCGTCGTCGCATGGTCGTAGTGCCCGGGGACCGCGTAGGTGAGCACGACCTGATCCCCGACCACCGCGACGTCGGCCATCCCCTCCCAGCGATGCGGATTGTCGGCGAGCTCGAGCGCGAGGCCGCCGGCGGCGGCGATCTCGCCGAGCAGCGTGCGATAGTACGCCGCCTCGGGGCGACGGTGCGCGAGCATGTTCGGCATCACGGCGCGAAGCGTGCGATCGCGCACGCTGACCCACGGCCCGTTCGCGGCGAACACGCGCCCGGTCATCACCTCGTCGATCTGGCCGAGCGTCTCGCGTGCCCCGCGGGGGTGGATCGCCCCATCGCCGTCGACCTCGAGCGCGTCGTGGTCGAGGAGCGGCTCGTCGGCGGCCTCGAACTGGTACAGCGCGTCGCCACCACACGCGACGATCGCGTCGAGGATCGACAGCCATTCGTCGTAGGCGCGGCGCGGCGAGTACGCCAGGTGCGTGATCTCGCTCTTGTAGTTCGCGCCGGCCTTGTTGACCGTCGCGGGGACCGGCGGCCTCACGATCAGGAGCTTGCCGTAGACGTCGGACAGCTGCGTCATTCGCCGGAGACTACCGGAAGTAGTCTCCGCGTGGCATGCCGTGTGGCGATCGCACACACCGCGTCGATCCACGGCCGGGTCGCGTTGAGCGACGGGACGAGGATGAGCTCGTCGCCCCCGGCGCGCTTCCACTGCTCGCGCGCCCGGATCCCGATCTCCTCGACGGTCTCGAGGCAATCGGCGACGAACGCCGGGCACATGACCGCCAGCCGCTTGGTCCCGCCGCGGCCGAGCTGATCGATGATGTGGTCGGTGTAGGGCTTGATCCAGGGTGTGCGCCCGAGCCGCGACTGAAAGCAAATCGTGTAGCGATCGGAGGTGAGCGCGAGGCGCTCCGCCAGCGCGCGCGCGGTCGCAAACGATTGCGCGCGATAACAATTCGGGTTCTTGAGCTCGTCGCAGCAGGTCTCGCGCTGGAAGCAGACGGTCCCGTGGCGGTCGGTCTTGACGATCTGGCGCACCGGCAGGCCGTGGAACGAGAACAGCACGTGATCGGGCCGAAAATCCGCGAGTACCGGGCGGGCGACCTGTTCGAACGCCGTCAGGAACCCGGGATCGTTGTAGAACGCGGGCACGAAGTCGAGCGCCGGGACGTTCCAGCTCTGGCCGGCGAGCTCCATCACGCGGGCCTGCGCCGTTCCCGTCGATGATGAGGCGTACTGGGGGAACAACGGCATCACCACGATGCGTTCGACCTCACGCTCGGCGAACGCGTCGAGCGCATCGCCCAGCGAAGGCTTGCCGTAGCGCATCGCCAGCTCGACGTGCCAGTCCGCACCGAGCTTTTCGGCCACCGCCTCGGCGAGGTCCCGCGAGTGGTAGAGCAGGGGAGAGCCGCGCTTGGCATCCCAGATCGATGCGTAAGCCTGAGCCGACTTCGCCGGCCGGGTCGGCAGGATGATCAGGTGGAGGAGCAGGGCGCGGCCGACGGGGTGGATGTCGAGGACCCTGGGGTCGCCAAGGAACTCGCGAAGGTAGCGGCGGACCGCGCCGGTGGTGGGCGCGTCGGGCGTGCCGAGGTTGATGAGGAGGAGTCCGGTGCGCATGGCTGGCCGTCCGGCTGGGATCAGGGGACGACCACTACGCTGTTTTGCCGCGGTGGAGAACAGGCGGGAAGGAAAAACGGCCGGCCGAGCGGGTCGCGAGCGGGCCTCAAGGAACGGGCGGTAGGGACGCCTACCGGAGCCTTCCAGCCTGGAGGAACCCAAAAGTCAAGGTTAGGGCCGGGGTGGGCGCCGGGTTTTTGACAAGGCCCCGGAAGGACCCAAATCGGGGCCGGGTTTCGTCATCCACGCCACCAAAAAACCCTGCTGTGGCAAAACGATCTAAGCGTAATGATTCAGTAGAGTTATGAGATGATTTGGCCTTCCTGTTTGACCTCTTCCGCAGGGGCTGCATTATCCCTGGGTCATGGCTGGGTACCCGGGAACACCACTGCCCAAGAAGCTGGGGATCAAGTCCGGCCACAAGGTCTGCTTGCTCAACGCGCCGGGGAGCTTTGAGCGCCAGCTGGAGCAGACCGAGCAGACCGACGTCCGGATCACCCATGACCTGAGGTTGCCACCGGTGGATGTCGTCGTGCTGTTCGTGGATCGGGTCGCCGACCTCGAGCGCCGGGTGGGTGACATCGCGGCTCGCCTGCACCCGGAGGGAGGATTCTGGGTCGCGTTCCGTACCTCCGGTCGGGGCTCGGATATCACGGAGGACGTGGTCTGCCGGATCGCGCTCGCGGCCGGCATGGTTCACAACAAGGTCTGCGAGATCGACGCGTCCTGGTCCGGCGTCCGCCTCGTCATTCGCAACGAGATTCGCGACGCGATCGCCTACCGCGTCGTCCCGCCGCCGCCACCCTTGTCGCGCCGGGTGCGCCGCCCCGCCACGGCCGCCCGCATGGCCCGGCTCTCGAGCAGCGGCGCCGGGTCGACGTTGCGTCGGGCCCGCGCGCGGTCGACGAAGTAACTTTCGTCACACGATCAAGGGTGTGGAAAATTCCACACCTACATCCGGAGCAATCCGGAACAAGTGGCCGCAGGTAATGCGCAATTCCCGTAACGCTGGGGTATCGTGCGCGCCATGCATCGCCTAGTTCTGGTAGGGGCCATCGCCCTTGCGGCCTGCACCCAATCCGACAACGATCGGCCAGCGACGCTCGAGTACGTCACGGAGGCCATCCTCCAGCCGAGCTGTGCGCAGGCCGACTGCCACTCCTCGCTTCGTCGAGAGCGAGGCTACGCGTTCGACACCGTCGCGGAGGCCAAGCAGTCCCTGTCCCTCATCGTGATCCCGACGGATCCCGATGATTCGCTGCTCTACAGCACGCTGACACGGCAGATCTTGCGGATGCCGTACGACTCACCGCTTCCCGACAATGACATCGCCCTGATCCGGACGTGGATCACGGATGGCGCCCCCGGCCTGGGACTGGACATCCCATGAAGTCGACGTTCACCCTCGTAACCCTTGGCTTCGTGGCGGCGGTGCTCACCTTGATGAGCGGGACCGCGCGCGCCTACCCGCAGTTCCAGATGAGCCGCGACCAGACGTGCACCGGCTGCCACTTCTCCCCGGCCGGCGGTGGGCTGCTCAACGAGAACGGGCTCGCGACCGCCGAGGGCATCTCGCAGTTCGGCACGGCGCCGGAGTTCTTCTACGGCAAGATCCCGACCCCGGGCTTCCTCGTCCTCGGTGGCGACCTGCGCGCCGCGACCGGCTACGTCGCGAGCCCCGAGAAGCTCCTGACGGCCTTCCCGATGCAGGCCGACGTCTACGCGCGCGCGGCGCTCCCGGCGGGCCTCTCGGTCTATGTCAACCTCGGCGCGCGCCCCCCGCAGGTCGGCAACGAGAACACGACGTTCGCTTGGTCGCGCGAGCACTTCGTGACGTGGCAGCAGCACCCCGGCGAGAACAACGACCTGTACGTGCGCCTCGGCCGGTTCATGCCGGTCTTCGGCCTGCGGTTCGTCGAGCACCCCGACTACACGAGGAAGTGGGGTGGCACGCCGCTCTACGGCGAGACCTACGGGCTCGCGGTCGAGTACATCCAGCCCAAGTTCGAGGTCCACGCGACCGGGTTCATCAAGGACCCGACCATCGATACGCCGGAGCACTCCAACGGCGCCGCCGCGATCGGCGAGTATCGCCTGACCGAGCGGTTCTCGGTCGGCGCGGAGGCCATGTACACGCAGTCGGTCGACGACAAGAAGATCCGCGTCGGCGCGGTCAGTA
>Ga0070690_100001513_pt1 | contig 12191 bp, 5 predicted proteins | sample KBSS33HmetaG_FD_64671 | JGI IMG/M metagenome (GOLD analysis project Ga0070690, IMG submission 64671) | Switchgrass rhizosphere microbial communities from Kellogg Biological Station, Michigan, USA - KBS S3-3H metaG | ecosystem: Host-associated > Plants > Roots > Rhizosphere ... | reverse complement strand
CGTTGGTGGCGAATCGCGGGGTCGAATCCGCGGCAAAAACGGCCGCCGGCTTCGGGTTGAACCTTTCGGACGGCGAAAAGCTCGACTGTGACATGCTGTTGTTGGCGACCGGCGGTTGTCGGGCGGCGGCGTCAGGTCAATTAGCCGTGGCCCTCGGCCACACCCTGGAACCGCCGGTGCCTTCATTGTTCACGTTCCACATCGAGACCGCCTGGTTGCGCGGTCTGGCGGGCGTGGCGATCAATGCGGAAGTTTCGGTCCCGGCGATGAAACTTTGCGAGACCGGCGCGGTGCTGATCACGCACTGGGGATTGAGCGGCCCGGCGATCCTCCGCATGTCGGCCTGGGGCGCGCGCGGATTGCATCGGTCGGATTATCGCTTTCCATTGCACATCAACTGGCTGCCGATGGTCACGGCGGACCAGATCGCGGCTGAATTCGATGCGCGACGCAAAAAAGATCCGGCCCGGCGGATCGTGAACACCTCGTTTTCGCCATTGCCGTCGCGATTATGGGAACAACTGGTCGTGGCGGCGGGCATCGCCCCGGACACGCGCTGGTCGGCGTTGTCCAAGTCGGCGCAACATCAACTCGTCCAGCAACTGATCCGGACCGAATTCCGGGTGACGGGCAAGAGCCTGAACAAGGACGAATTCGTCACGTGCGGCGGGGTGAAGCTCGGGGAAGTGGATCTCAAGACGATGGAAAGCCGCCGGTGTCCGGGATTGTTTTTCGCCGGGGAATTATTGGACATCGACGGGATCACCGGCGGGTTCAATTTCCAGGCGGCATGGACGACGGGCTGGCTGGCCGGGACGGCGATGGCCGGACGATCGAAAACCGCTTGACCCGCCCGTCGGAAAACGGGCGCTGCGTCTTTTTATTTGTTGTCCGGATAATAATTGGCGATCGGTTGTACGACGATGCGGGCCTGTTCGTTCGTCGGCATGCACGCGGTGAACAGGGCGATGGCTTCGCCTTTTTCGTTGGCGTAGATGAACGGCCGTTCGCGGCGGCGGAAGGTCTCACTGGTGCCGTTGTCGTAGGGGACCGTTTTGGTAAAGACCGATTCATGCGAGACGAGGGTATAATGCACGCCGTCCTTTGAAAAATATTGCGCCCCATCTTTCATCGTCCCGGTGGCATGGGCTTTCCAGTCGTTGAGCAGGATGTTGTACTGGTCGTTGGCCCACCAGATGGTCGGATCTTCCAGTTCGCCGCCGTCCGGCAGGAGATTGTCGCCGTCGGCGACCGCGGAGTACGGGCCTTCATAGCGGGGCGCGACGAACGCGACGCCGCGGTTCACTTTTTGGCTGTCACCGAACCGGCAAAAGACATACATGCTGCCGTCCGGACGCACGAACGGCGCCGGGTTGCTGGCTTTGATGCTGGGTTTGTCAGTGCGGGTCCACGGGCCGGTGACCGCATCGGCCGTGGCGTAACCGGTCTGGTTGGCGCTATTGATGTAGAACAAAACGAATTTGCTGCCGGATTTGACGATCTTGACGTTGTGGACGCGGGAATTGTCCCACGCACCGGGTCGTTTTTGCAGCACGACCTCCTGGAATTCATACGGCCCGAGCAGGTTGGTCGACGTCGCGCGCACGCATTCGGAATAAGTGGTCCATCCCCCCAGGCCATATTGCGCCGGCCAGCGTGACGCGAACATATGATACGTGTCCCCGACCTTGATGACGGACGAACACCACAGGATGTAACCGTCCATCGCAAACCCGCCATCCTTCGGCGCCGGCAGCAGGGAATATTTCAGGCTCTTCGGGACGGATACCGCGGCCGCGGCGTTCGTGTCAGCCGCCGCCGGCGGTTCCATCGTCGCTTCCAATGTGTTGGTGCTGGTTTGGGCGCGGGCGGATACGGCAAAAAAAGCGATAAGAACTGCGGCCAGGGTCGACGATCTGAATTGCATGGCGGCACAATATCACCTGGATCGAAATGCGGCAATGGCCGGAGCAGGCAATTTGAATCGTCCGTTCGGATGGTCTCTTTGTGGGATGCGGGTGGGCCCTGTCCGCGATCGGGAGCCTTTCCGGCGACTGGAAAGTCGCCGGACCCGCACGCTGGGAAGCGTACGCTACGTAGCGCGGGCATTCCTGCCTGCGGGTTCACGGACCTTTCCAGTTCCGTTCATCCCCGACGGAAATTTGAAGCCGAGGCGATAGCGATAATTGCATTGGATTGACCGTGGGTTGCCGTTATTTTGCAGTCGTGAAAATCATCCCGTCGATCGCCGCCATGCAATCGCTCGCCAAAAAATGGCAGCGCACGGGCGTCCGGATCGGCTTCGTCCCGACGATGGGATACCTGCACGCAGGCCACATGAGCCTGGTCCATGAAGCGCGCCGGCGGGTCGGCAAAACGGGCAAAGTCGTGGTGAGCATTTATGTGAACCCGACGCAATTCGCGCCCACGGAAGACCTGGCGAAATATCCGCGCGATCTCGAGCGCGACTTGAAATTGTGCCGCGCAGCCGGTGTCGATGTCGTGTTCACGCCGTCGGACAAGGAGATGTATCCGGGCGGTCGCCACGAAACGGCTCGCGAGGACGCTCGCCCCACCGGGTTCAGCACGTATGTCGTGGAAGAACGATTATCACGCACGATGGAAGGCGCATCGCGTCCGACGCATTTTCGCGGCGTGACGACCGTGGTCGCCAAGCTGTTCAATATCGTGTTGCCGGATGTCTCCGTGTTCGGCCAAAAAGATTTCCAGCAGGCGACGATCATTCAAAAGATGGTGGCGGACCTGAATTTTCCGGTGGAAATCGTCGTCGCCCCGACGAAACGCGAACGCGACGGCCTGGCGATGAGTTCGCGCAATAAATATCTGGCGGGCGATCTGCGCCGGCAGGCGACGGTGTTGTGGTGTGCGATCGTGATCGCGCGGGCGACGGTCAAAAAGTCGAAGAGCTACCCGGCCGCCAAACTCGAAGTCGCCGTCAAAAAACTCGTGGAATGCGAGCCCGATGCGCGACTGGATTACGTTGAATTTTTTGATCCGGAGACCCTGGAGCCGGTCAAGCAGGTGAAAGCCGGCGTCCAGATGGCGCTGGCGGTGTTCGTCGGGAAAACCCGGTTGATCGATAATGCGCGGTTATGATTTAACGCAAAGGCGCAAAGAAGCGAAGGCGCAAAGAAAGCGTTTGAATTTTTGTTCCGTGTTTGTGCCTTGGTTATATGAGCAAAATCAAATTTTTGATGCCGGCACCGGTATAGTGCTCTCGGTCGCCATTATTTTGCTTTGTCTAACGCCAGTCGGTTGATCATCTATTCCAATGTGGTGCCATCGCGATAGGAGGCAAGATCCATCTCGCGACATGAATTCCTTTCGCGCCTTTATGTCTTTGCGTTAAAATTTGTCGGTCGTGAAACAATTCGATTATCTCATCCTCGGCAGCGGCATCGCGGGGCTTTCCTTCGCGCTGAAGGTCGCGCCGCGCGGGCGCGTGGCGATCGTCACCAAAAAGAGCCGGGCGGAATCGAATACCAATTATGCCCAGGGCGGCATCGCGGCGGTCACGGCCAAAGATGATTCCTTTGAACTGCACGTGCGCGATACCCTCGCCGCCGGGGCCGGTCTCTGCAAAGAAAGCGTCGTCCGCACCATCGTCGAAGAAGGCCCCGCACGCATCCAGGAACTCATCGACCTGGGGATGAAATTTTCCGAATCGGAGAACATCACCGAGGACGGTTCGCGCGAACTCGACCTCGGGCGCGAAGGCGGCCATTCGCGCCGCCGGATCCTCCACGCCAAAGACATGACGGGGCATGAGATCGAGACGGCATTGCTCAACGCGATCGCCCGGCAACCGAACATCGAGGTTTTTGAGAATCACCTCGCGATCGATCTGGTCACCAGCCAAAAAATCGGGAAAGCGGAAAGCGGGAAGGCGGAAACGGAGAACCGTTGCCTGGGGGCGTATGTGTTTGACCGGAAGAATAATCGTGTTGAGACCTTCGCCGCGACGGTGACGTTGCTGGCGACGGGCGGGTGCGGCAAGGTTTATCTGTACACGACCAATCCCGATATCGCGACGGGTGACGGCGTGGCGATGGCATATCGCGCGGGCGCGGGCATCGCCAACATGGAGTTCGTCCAGTTCCATCCCACCTGCCTGTATCATCCCAAGGCGAAATCGTTTTTGATCAGCGAAGCGGTCCGGGGGGAAGGCGGCATTTTGAAGAGCCTGGATGGCCGGGAATTCATGGATGAGGCGCACCCGATGAAATCGCTGGCGCCGCGCGACATCGTGGCCCGGGCGATCGACAGCGAGATGAAGCGGACCGGTGCGGACCATGTATTATTGGATATCACGCACAAACCGGCGCGGTTCATCATCGAGCGGTTTCCCAACATCTACAAAACCTGCCTGGGTTACGGCATCGATATCACCAAGGAACCGATCCCGGTCGTGCCGGCGGCGCATTACCAGTGTGGCGGCGTGATGACGTCGATCGATGGCGAGACGGACATCGCGGGATTATATGCGGTCGGCGAGGTGGCCTGCACGGGCTTGCACGGCGCGAACCGGTTGGCGAGCAATTCACTGCTGGAAGCCATGGTGATCGCGCATCGCGCGGCGCAGGTAATCCGCAGTCCGCAATCTGCAATCCGCAATATTTCAATTCCCCCCTGGCAGTCCGGCAACGCGACGAACGCGGATGAACTGGTCGTGGTCTCGCACAACTGGGATGAGATCCGGCGGTTGATGTGGGATTATGTCGGGATCGTGCGGACGAACAAGCGGCTGGAGCGTGCGGCGACGCGGATCGCGAACCTGCAGGATGAGATCCGGGAATATTATTGGAACTTCATCGTGACGAGCGACCTGTTGGAGTTGCGCAACATCGCGACCGTGGCGGAACTGATCGTGAAGTGCGCGTTGATGCGCAAGGAGAGCAGGGGATTGAATTACAACCTGGATTGGGCGAAACCGGACCAGCGTGGGCGCAACGGGATTCGGTGGTCCGAAAATAGGTGGACCGCGGCTGTGTCCCGCTCCGTGCGGGATGAGCCGCAGCAGCCGGCAACGGTTGATCTTCGGATTTCGTTCGACGCCCGTATGGCGAAGCGCTGCGGCTTGGGACAAGCCGCGCTCCAACGAACGGCCGGACCGCACCTGTCTCAGGTGCAGCGGACTACGTCGTACGAAAAGCGGCAGAGGGCTGCCGCAGTCCAAAACCTGGCGGACGTCGGAACGACCATTGGCAACGCGTCATGCCTGGGAGTGCGCCAGTCCTCGGGCGTTTTCCCTCGAAGAAAATCTTGAAAAACGAAGCATTGCAGCTAGCCTATCAGGTTCAAGGTTCGCGCGGTTAGCTCAGTGGTAGAGCACTTGCTTCACACGCAAGGGGTCGCAGGTTCGAACCCTGCACCGCGCACCATCCTTCGCCCGGCGCTTCGCTTTGGGCTTCGGATGGCAGGCCATCTTCACGCTGTCTCGAATTTTTGGACGAACGATTCGAAAGTCCTATTAACCAGATCCAGTTCTGTCCGATTTGGCTCTTTCTGAATCCACTTTAAGGTGTTGACGAATTGGTTCCATTCATCGTCCGGGAACCATGCCTTCTTCACAGAAGTTTTAAGGCTTTCGACAATATTAACGGCCGCCGCAACTACACAGAAAAGGTCGCTGTTTAACGTTCCCTCAACGGTGAGATCTTCCATACGAGCGAAGCCGAGCCATCGCTCCATATATTCTTTGAGATGCTGAATAAGCCATTTGATTCGGCTGTCGTCGTCTGCGACTTCCTCTATCAATCGTTTGATCAGATCACTTTCCCATCGTTTGATCCGCCTTTCCCTTTTACTCGTGAATAATTTCATCCGATACCTAATCGGTGGCCGGTTGTGATCACCTCACCAAACTGTTCTGGAACTGTTTCGGGGAGACGCCGGTGGCTTGTTTGAAGGCGACGCAGAAGCTGTTGGCGCTTTGGTAGCCGCACATGCTGGCCAGCACTTCCATCTTGTGATCGGATTCGGCGAGCAGGCGCTTGGCGTGTTCGATGCGGACGCGCTGCAATTCCTGACCGGGGGTGCGGCCGACGTTTTCGAGGAAGGCTTTGTGCAGGCCGCGACGCGACATGGCGGCGACTTCGACGAGGTCTTTGACGCTGATCGGCTGGTGCGCGTGGCCCCAGATGAAGCGCAGGCTGTTGGCGACGCCTTTGTGGCTGATGGCCAGGAGGTCGCTGCTCTTGCGCGTGATGATGCCGTTGGCGGGAACGCGGATGGAATCGGCCGGCGGTTTTTTGCCGTTCATCAGGTCGTCGAGCAGGGCGGCGCCGCGATAACCGAGGGCTTCGAGATTGGTATCGACGCTGGAGATCGGCGTGCGCATGGCATCGGCGGCCATGAGATAGTTCTCGGCGCCGACGATGGCGACCTGTTCGGGGACGGTGATATTGGCGGCTTCGCAGGATTCGAGGACTTCGAGCGCGTGTTCGTCGTTGGCGGCGAAGACGGCGAGCGGTTTGGACGCGCTCTTCAATTCGTTCATCAGCCAGCGGCGTTTCCGTTTCCATTGCTCCTGGCCTTCGCGATATTCGGGAGATTTGTGCCAGCGCAACCAGTTGCATTCGCGTCCGGACCGGCCGAGGGCATCGATGAATCCCTGGCCGCGTTCTTCGTAGGACCAGTTCTCCATGTCGCTGTAGAAGACAAAATTACGGAAGCCGCGCGAGAGGAAATGTTCGGCGGCGAGCTGGGCGGCGTGGGCGTGGTCCTCGAGGACCCGGGCGAACTTCAGGTGCGGCCGCCGGAAGCTGAAATCGACCGTCGGTTTTTTGGCGAGCTTGACGAATTCGGCGAGTTCGTCGCCGGCGCCGAGCCAGGCGAGGATGCCATCGCCTTCCCATCCCCAGGGAATGATCTTTTCGCGGGTCTGGTTGGCGGACAAGTGCCAGTTATGATCGAGGGCATATTTTTCAATGCCACGATGGAGGCGGTAGTCGTACCAGCCGAGGGCGATGAGGACGCGTTTCTGTTTTCGGGCCATGCTGCAGTGCACAGGATGCATCTAAAGTGCAGTTTTTTCAATAGCTTTTGCCATGGGACCCGAAAGGACAATAAATGCTAAGAGAATTCTCTTGCAAGTGTCCAAAAATTTGGCACAGTTCGACTTAATCAGACAGTAAACCTTGAATTACGTTGGTCTCCGGTCGGTCGTGCCCAGGCGCTCCAGGGCCCTCGGAATTCATTCAGAAGAAGACCATACGCATGAACTACGCACTGACGTGGTGGCATTATTATTATGCCGCTTTCGGAAGAATTGGGCAAAACCGTGGGAAGATCCTTTCAGTGCTGCTTGTTTATCTGGCAGCGGCCCCTGTTTTGGACGCCGCGACGCTGGTGCAGGATTTTTACCTGCCGATGCCGGAGCAACAGATCTACCAGGCGAACAACGCCATCATCACCGGCACGAGTGCGAGCATCAATTCCACTTTTTCCATCGTTGTCACCGGTTCGGGCACGGTGGTCTATTATGACCAGTGGGAAGATGGTTATGAGATCGATCTCGGCAATCCGGCGCAGTCGACGTCGAAGGTCTGGGGCGACGGCAACAATGCCAACGGTGTCCCGCCCGGTTTTACGAACGATCCCATCGGCCTGGCGGCGGGCACGGTCATCACCCTGACCAATGTGGTCGCGCTCCCGCGCAATCCGTCGACGTTCTTATGGGACGCCCGCGATCGGGTCGCGGCGAACAAAGCGCTGGTCATCTCGCGCGCGGGCTGGCCGACGACGACCGGTCCGGTCTTTGCCGGTGCGGTCGGCGTGTTGTCGACGATGGACTACGGCACCAATTACATCAGCCCGGTCGGCCAGGACATCACCAACAACCTCTTCAAGTACGTCGGCATGTTCATCATGGCGGCGCAGAACAATACCGCGGTCCGGATCGATCCCAACGGCAACGGCGTCGGCATCACCAACATCGTCCTCAACCAGGGCGAATCCTATCTGGTCAACGGCGGCATCAAGAAAGGCGGCCGGGCGACCGCGACCAAGCCGATCCAGGCCGACCTCGTCATCGGTCACGTCGGCGCGCAGTACGCGAGCGATTGGTTCACGCTTTATCCGGTCGAGCAATGGGACAACACATATTATACTCCCGTATCTTCGGCGGCGACCCAGTCGCAACCGGCATATGTCTACCTGTACAACCCGAACGCGACCGCGATCACGATCAATTATGCGACCCAATCGGGTTCAGGCAGTTTTTCCGTCGCGGCGACCAACGTGTTCCGGTTCCAGACACCGGTCGGCTCGGGCGCCAGCTTTGTGAGCGCCGGTGCGCAAAACTTTTTTGCCATCTGCACCGTCGCGGCCAATAACTCTTCCGATACGGCCTACAACTGGGGTTTCACCCTCGTCCCCAAGGCCGCATTGACGACGGAGGCGGACGTGGGCTGGGGACCGGGCAGCGCGGACGGAACGGTGAACGGCAGCCCGGTGTGGGTGACGACGCTCGCGAACACGCGGATCTACGTCGATTACAAAGGCGACCGTCTCGGAGCGTTGATCGACGCGAACGGCAATCATTACGACACGAATTTCGACCTGGTCACCCTGCAATCGAAAAAGATCTATGATCCAAACAAGAACCAGACCGGCATGCGGGTGTACACCCTGGACGGAACGCTGTTGACGGCGGCCTGGGGTGAAGATGCGGATGTCGCGGCTGCGGGCAATCCTTATATCGACGCCGGCACAACGGTCCTGCCGTTCCCGACGCCGTTCCTGATCAAGACGGCGGTCATCGTCACCGACAGCGTGCCGGTCGGCTTGAGCGTGGGCGATACCATCGCTTATTCCGTGCAGATCGATAACAAGGGCCTCCTGCCGCTGGGCAACACCGTCGTCATCGATCTGCCATCGACCAACCTGCTTTATCTGACCAACACGACGACCTGGAACGGCGCGGCGATCCCGGACAGCGTCTCGGGCACGCCGTTCCCGCTGGACACCCCGGGTTTCACCATCCCGATCATCCTGGCTCGCGGCACGAGCACGTTCACCTACCTGGAAAAAGTGACCGCCGGCGGCATCGTGAGCAACAGCGTCAACATCGGGGGCACCACCATCTTTTCATCGGCGTCGATCGCGCCGGCCGGTTCGGCCACCGTGAGTTTGAATTTCACAGACACGAATGGCGTCGGCGTGAGCCTGTATCCGGCGGGCGGCAGCGTGTTCATCACGATGACCAATGCCGTGGGGAACACCGCGTCGAACACGATCCAGAGCATCGTCGTGACCGTCCTGGACACGAATCTCGGTGATGCGGAAACCATCCTGCTGGTCGAGACCTCGACCAATTCCGGTATTTTCCGCAACGCCGGCGGTCTGCCGACCTCGACGACGACGGGGCTCACGGCGCAGGACGGCATCTTGAACGTGGCGCCCGGGGATACCTTGAGCGTGAGTTACACCGACCCGATTTTTGGCGACAGCGCGAGTGCCACGGCCCTCATCCAGGTGCCGGCGTTGCAGAAGCAATTGTACCTGACTTTCACGAACAGCGCGCAGGGTTTGACCCGGTACAACCCGACGGCCCTGGGCCGGGGACCGACGCGTTCGAGTATCGACCTGGGCGGCGGCACGGTCGGGACGATCGGGCTCGATGGCGCGGCCTCGTTCGGGACCAATTCGGCATCGACCACCGTTACGGTCGCTTACACGACGGGCAGCGGCGGGAACCGTTTTATGCTGGTCAGTGTCGGCGTTGACCAGATCAGGACGGTGAGCGGCGTCACTTATAACGGGACTGCCATGACGCTGATCACCAACATGGCTGACAACGCGAACACCAAACCGGGCATCGCGCTGTTCAGCCTGACCAACCCGGCGGCGGGCAACCACAACGTCGTCGTCACGTTCGCGACCGGCGGCAATGATATCATCGGGATCAACACCTTCAGCAACGTGAACCAGGCCAGTCCGTTGGGCACGGCGGCGGCCAGCGCCAGCAGCGGCACGGCGACGGTCTCCTCGGCGGCCGGCCAGTTGGTGTACGCCACCGTTTGCGCCGATACCGCCCAGACCGATGCCGTGGGCCAGACCCAGCAATGGGCGCGCGCTTCGGGAACGACGATTTTTGGAGTGGGCAGCACCAAAACCGGGGCGGCCAGTGTGACGATGACCTGGACGCCGGCGGGCGGATCCGTCAAGACCGCGGTGATCGCGGTACCGATCCAGCCGGCCCTCCTGGTGGCAGGAACGCTGGCGACGTCATTTCTGCAGACGCCGATTTTCCAATTGCCGTTCACGATGCCGTCCAACAACACCGTATTGATCACGAATTTCATCACCGTGACGAACGGCACGATGCCGGTCAATCCGGCCGTCACCGCCACCTTGCAGTATAACGGCACGAACATCCTCACCTTGACCAACCCGGTCTTCACGGCTGCGGTCGCCGGGACCAACCTCGTCTGGAGCGGAACGTTGCCCGCGAGCGTGACCGTTCCCGCCGGCCAGGCGCTCAGTTACCTCGTGACCAACAACCAATCCGGCGTGACCTTCCACCTGGATTATGACAGCACCAACCGGCCCTCGCAGATCGTCCTGCCGGCTTCCACCGTGGTCCATGTCGATTCGTTGGCCGTGTATGATGCGCCGTACCCGGGCGGCAGCCTCGTCGTCACGCCCGTCGCCGGTTCGAGCTTGTACGTCCGCGCCAACGTCAGCGATCCTTTCGGCAGCTACGACGTCAACGGCCTTGGCCTGGCGATCACCGGTCCCACGCCGGGCTCGAGCGTCAGCACGAATTTGAACGACACGAAAGTGGTGTCCAGCGACAGCAGTTCCAAAGTTTATGAATTTGCGTGGCAGACGGGGGCGACCACCGGCAGCTATAACCTCGTGGCGACGGCGAGCGAAGGCACCGAAGGCGTCACGCATTCGGCGGCGGCCAGTGTTTCGCTGATCTTCCTCGACCTCGGCGCACCCAGTACGACTGAATTCATCAACGGCAGCGGCGTTGCCACCAATGCGTTCCCGGCCGCCACCAACGGGTCGGCCTGTCTTCGGGTCACCGATACGGATCAAAACCTGAATTCCGCGGCGATCGAATCGGTCGCCGTCACCGTCACCAGCAGCAGCGGTGATTCCGAAAACGTCACGCTCTTCGAGACCGGCACCAATTCCGGCGTGTTCACCTCTTGCCTGACGATCAGCACCAATTCCGGCACCGGCGCGAACAACGGCACGTTGCTGGCGCCCGCGGGTTCGATCCTCACCGTCGGCTACGTCGATCCTACCGATTCCAGCGATACGTCGAGCGCCACGGCGACCGTGTTGCCGCCGCCCGGCATCCCCGGCGTCACCATCACCAAGACCATCGTTTCACCGTCCGGCGGCCGGGTGGCGCAGGGCGACCCGATCACGTTCAACCTCCAGGTGATCAACACCGGCAGCACCACGCTGTCGAACGTGACGGTCTCGGACAGTTTCCCCGCGGCGAGGTTGACCTATTCCTCGGCCAGCCTCGCGCCCAATACGGTCGCGGCCGGCTTTTTGGCGTGGACGAACCTGGGCGCGATGACCCCCGGCCAGCTGACGAATTTCACCGTCACCTTCGCCGCCGCCTCGGCCGGGGCCGTGACCAACTCCGCCACGGCGAACGGATCCACGGCGATCGGTTCTTCCAGCGTCACCTTCCTGATCACGCATTCGGCCCTGAGCATCAGCAAAGTCCTGTTGACCCCCACCAACCAGCCGGTGGCGATCAGCAGCAACGCCGTCTTCCGCATCACCGTCCAGAACACCGGCAACACGACGATCACCAACCTGCCGTTGGAGGACAACTATAGCGGCGCGTATTTCCAATTCGTCTCGGCGACCATTCCGCCCAATGGCACCGGTGCGGGCAGCCTGTTGTGGACCAACCTGACCCCGGGCGTGCCGCTGGCGACCAATGGGATCATCACGATCGATGTGACCATGAAAGTCATCGGCGCCGGCAACCCGGCGAACAACACCGCCGCCGCGAATTTTGCGGTCGACAGCTTCGGTGATCCGATCCCATCCACCAGCGGCGGAACGAACATCGTCACCGTCGCCGCGGGCATCAGCGGTTACGTTTACAACGACGCCGACCTGTCCGGCACCGTGACGACCAACGATACGCCGTTGTCCGGCGTCACCGTCCAGGTCTACACCGACCCGAC
>Ga0070690_100001511_pt1 | contig 12195 bp, 9 predicted proteins | sample KBSS33HmetaG_FD_64671 | JGI IMG/M metagenome (GOLD analysis project Ga0070690, IMG submission 64671) | Switchgrass rhizosphere microbial communities from Kellogg Biological Station, Michigan, USA - KBS S3-3H metaG | ecosystem: Host-associated > Plants > Roots > Rhizosphere ... | reverse complement strand
GCCTTCGGGTGCTCCTTGCCGGTTCCCTTCTTGAGCACGCGGTAGGCGATGCCGGACTTCGTCTTCTTGGCGTTCTTCGGCGCGGCGGCGACGTCGCCCGGAACATCGGGCGGCGGCTGCGGCTTGGGCGGGTGGGTCACGCCCAGCAGCTCGACGTCGAACACCAGCATGCCGCCGGGGCGCCCGCCGCCGGGCGACTCGCCGTAGGCGAGGTTGGCCGGGATCCAGAAGCGCCGCTTCTCGCCGACGACCATCAGCTGCAGGCCCTCGGTCCAGCCCTTGATCACGCCGCCGACCGGGAACTGCGCCGGCCGCCCGCGCTTGACCGAGCTGTCGAACATGTGACCGTCGGTGGTCCAGCCGCTGTAGTGGACCGAGACGGTGTCCGTCAGCTCGGGCTTGTCCTTGCCCTTGCCCTCCTGCAGCACCTTCGTGGCGAGACCGCTATCGGTCTTCTTCGCGTCCGCCGGCGGCGCCTTGACGTCCGGGGGCGGCGGGAGGTCGCCGGGTTGCGGCGGCGGCGGTGCTGGCGGCGTCGGAGGCGTGGCCGCCACGGGCGTCGTCGCCGCCGACGGCGGCGTCTGCTTCGGCGCCTCGTTGTTGGCGGTGCTCTTGTCGCAGGCGAGGCTGCCCGCGAGGAACACGAGCGAGCAAGACAGCCGGACGAACGGTTTCGTGCGCGAGGCGTGAGCGAGGGTCATGGCGCCCGCTCTACCATGGACGCGGGTGGCGCGGAAGCTCGGGGAAACTCGGAGCCGCGCTACACTGCGCCGATGGGTGTCCTCGACGAGCCGGGCCTCGATCGGCTGCTCGAAACCGGCTGCGCCAAATGCGGCGGACGCAGCCTGATGTTCTCGACCTACGTCGACGGCCTGCTGCCGATCATGGGCGGCGAGCCGGTCGGCAAGATCACCTGGGTCTACGACGGCGAGAAATTCGTCGATGGCGTCTACGAGGTCACCTGCGCCGCGTGCAAGGAGATCGTCCTCCGCTCCGACATCTGCCCACGGTGCCACGCGCCCGGCGGCCTCCAGGACGCGCTCGCGACGACCAACCAGTGGCCGGTCCCGGCGGCCTGTCCTTCGTGCGACGACGAGCAGCTCCGTTTCATCGCATTCTGGCCCGCGCGCGTCGTGTACGAGGGGAAGCGCGCGGAGAAGGCGCGCACGAACACCGAGCTCCACGATCCCGGCTGCCACGGCTTCCGCGCCGACTGCCGCGACTGCGGCCCCGTCGCCGAGCTGACCACCGCCTGCCCCCTGTGCAATGCGCCCGCGCCCCTCCGCCCCCGCCCCGGCTAATCCGGTCCCCTCTCCCGTCTTCGGCAGAGGGCTAGGGTGAGCGTCCGGTCAGACTGGACGCCGTTTCGATCGGCGACTGCTGCACCGGCGCCGGCACCCGTCTCAGCGTGAGCACGAACCGCGTCTCCCGGGCCTCCGGATCCAACGCCAGGCGCCCGCCGTGCGCCTCCGCGATGCCCTTCGAAACGCTGAGGCCAAGGCCGGTCCCCTTGCCGATCTCCTTCGTGGTGAAGAACGGCTCCATGATGCGGGCCCGGATCTCGGGCGGAATGCCGGGGCCGCTGTCGCTGACGGCGATGCGGACGTCGCGGTCGTCGTTGTCGACGGCGATACGGACGCGTCGCTCGCGCGCGCCGTCGACGGCGTCGTGTGCGTTGCTGAGCAGGTTCAGCAGCACCTGCGCGATCTGGACGCCGCGGCACTCGACGTACAGGCCGGGCTCGATAGGGTCGATGACCAGATCGATGTTGTGCTGGCGAAACCGTTCCGTGCACAGCTCGACGGTGTCGCGGACGATGAGGGCGACGCTCTCCGGCCGCATCGGATCCTTCTCCGCGTCGCGCGCGAACAGGCGCAGCGCATCGACGATCCGGCGGATGCGATCGACGGTGGAGTTGATGTCGCGCGCGGCCGCCGCGACGGTGGTGGCGTCCAGCCTGTCCTTCGCCGCCAGCCGCTGCAGTCGGTGCGCGCGCAGCAGGATCGCGGCCAGCGGGTTGTTGATCTCGTGGCCGATGTTGCCGCTCATCTCGCCCAGCGCCGCCATCTTCGCGGAATGGATCGAGCTCTGGCGCGTCAATTCCAGCTCGCGTTCGGTCCGGAGCCGTTCCGCGATGTCGTGACGCAGTTGCTGCTCGGCCTTCGCGTTCGCCGCGCTGGTCTGGTACAGGCTGAAGAGCAGTACCAGCAACGTCACCACCGCCGAATAGGGTTGATATCCGGCCGCGATGGCGACGGCGTTCGGATCCCGCCACGGCGACAGCACCCCAGACTGGACGAGCGCGAAGCACGCCACCGCCAGAGCGACCCCCGCCGCGAGCGGAAGTCGATCGGCGAGGTCGAACAGCGCGAACGGTGTCGCGACCAGCGCGATGAAGACCATCTGCGCGCCGGATTCGGGCCCGAGAAGCACGGCGTTCCCGAGAACGATCAGGTTGGCGACGACGATGCACAGCACGCGCGACGCGAGCAGGTGACCGCGGCGGTTGAGCAGCGGAAACAGCAGAAACGCGGCGGCGCCGACGATGTCCTCGCCCAGCATCCAGTGCGGCGCGTGCGACCAGTCGAAGGGAATGCTCGCCAGCAGCACGAACGCGCCGAACAGCGACAGTCCGTTCGTCAGCCGCAGGCGCTTCTTCAGCGGGTCGGGCAGGGCGGGCATCACCCCTTGCTCCACGACGGGGGCAAAAAAGAGTCCGATGCGTCTGAGGATTGCGCGCACGAAACGACCCGAGCCGATTTTACCCCGCGGAGATCCCGGAAGCTGACGCGGCTCCCCGGAACGTTGCGCCTGATTATCTAGATAATCAGGGCTTGGGCAATTCCTTCGGGTGCTTGTGCTTGTGGTGCAGCTCGGCCTCCTCGATGGAGTGCGAGCGCAGCAGATCCGCCTCGTGCTTCGCGATCTCGGCGAGACGACTGTAGAACTGGTGCAGCTTCACCAGCTCGGCCTCGCTCAGGTCCTCGACGTCAATCAGCCGGTTGCTCGCGCCCGGCATTGCCGCGACGATCTCGTTCAGCTTCAGCTGGATCGCGAGCGAGTCCTTGTTCTGGGCGCGCTGGATCAAAAAGACCATCAGGAAGGTGACGACGGTGGTGCCGGTATTGATCACCAGCTGCCACGTGTCCGAAAACCGAAAAATCGGCCCCGTCACCAGCCAGACGATGATGACGGTCACCGCGATCGCGAAAGCCCAGGAGCTGCCCGTCCAGGCGGTGACGGCGCGCGACCACGTCTCCAGCTTCCTGCCGACGCTCGATCGGGGCGGCCGCGGATGCGGATGCGGATGCATGCGGCATGATACGCTGCTTCCCCAGCGATGGGCGTGCTGCTGCAGGCCTTCTACTGGGATTGCCCGCGCGAGGCGGGCGTGGAACGCAGGTGGTGGCGCCACGTGGGCGCGAAGCTCGACGCGCTCCGCGCGGCGGGATTCACGGCGCTGTGGCTTCCGCCGTGCAGCAAGGCCGCCAGCGCCACGTCGATGGGTTACGACCCGTTCGACTTTTTCGATCTGGGCGAATTCGATCAGCGCGGCGGCGTGCAGACCTGGTTCGGCAGCAAGGCGGATCTGGTGGCGCTGATCGACGCGGCCCACGCGCGCGGGATGTACGTCTACGCGGACGCCGTGTACAACCACATGAGCGGCGGCGACGACGAGTTCAACCCGGATTTCCAGCGCCAGGGATGGACGCGCTTCCGGCCGGCGAGCGGCCGGTTCGCGTTCGACTACACCTGCTTCCATCCGAGCCGCTTCCAGCGCTGGGACGGCGAATCGTGGGGCGGCATGGCCGACCTCTGCCACCGCAACCCGGCGGTCTACGAGGCGATCATGAGTCACGCGGCGATGCTGATCTCGGAGATCGGCTTCGACGGGTTCCGCTTCGACTTCGTGAAGGGCTATGGCGCCTGGATGGTGAAGTCGATCCACGAACGCCAGTACGTGCGCGACGGGAGGCTGGTGATTCCGTTCGGGGTCGGCGAGTCGTGGTCGTCGGACGGCGAGATCGATGCGTGGCTCGACGAGATCAACAGCGTCTCCGACAACCCGATCTCCGCGTTCGACTTCCCCTTGCGCTATCGCCTGAAGGATCTCTGCGACAGCTACGGGTACTCGCTGCGGCGCCTCGCGGAGGGCGGCACCGTCAGCGCGGAGCGCCCCGAGCGGGCGGTCACCTTCGTCGACAACCACGACTTCCGGGGCGGCGACACCAGCCCGATCGCGAACGACAAGTTGCTGGCGTACGCCTTCATCCTCACGCACCCGGGTTACCCCTGCGTGTTCTGGCCGGACTACTTCGAACAGGGGCTGGGGCGCGCCGGCAGCCCGAACGGCATCGCGGCGCTGGTCACCGCGCACGAGCGGAACGCAGGCGGCGACACGCGGGTGCGCTGGGTCGACGACGATCTCTACATCATGGAGCGGACCGGCTGGCAGCAAGCGACCGGGCTGGTGTTCGTGCTCAACAACCGCGGCGACCGCTGGAACGGCACGTACATCGACACGTCGCGAACCAACACCCTCTTTCGTCCCGTCGCCTGGAGCGGCCACGACGGCGCCGCCCCCGAACCGACCGAAACGGCCGCCGACGGCCGCGGCCAGTTCTACGCGCCCCCCCGCGGCTACGCCGTCTACGCGCCGGCGTGAGCGCTCACGTGACGAGGACCGCCGCGCCGTCGACCTCGCCGCGGGACAGGCGGGCGAGGGCGACGTTGGCGTCCGCGAGCGGGTGCGTCTCGAACGACGTCTTCACGGGAATCTGGGCGGCGAGCGCGAGGAACTCGCGTGCGTCCGCGCGGGTGAAGTTGGCGACGCTCGCGAGCCGCCGCTCCCACCAGAGCTCCTCGTAGGGCATCTCCGGCAGGCGGTCCAGGTGGATGGCGTTGATGGCGACGGTCGCGCCGCGGTCGACTGCGCGCAGCGCCGCGCGCACGACGTCGCCGGACGGCGCGAAGGTGATCGCGGCGTCGAGCGGCTCTGGAGGCGCGTCGCCGTAGCCGCCCGTCCATTCGGCGCCCAGTGAACGCGCGCGCTCGCGCTCGGCGGTGGACCGGGTCGCGACGAAGACGCGGCAGCCCCAGTGGCGCGCGACCTGCAGCGTGATCAACGCCGATGCCCCGAAGCCGTACAGACCCAGGCGTCCGCCCGGCGCGATGCCGCTGCGCTTGAGCGACCGGTAGCCGATCACGCCGCCGCACAGCAGGGGCGCGGCCGCCAGATCATCGAACGCATCGGGCAGGCGCAGGGCGAAGTCGGCGCGGACCATCGCGTGCGTCGCGTAGCCGCCGTCGACGTCCCAGCCGGTGAAGGTCGCGCTGGCGCACAGGTTCTCCCGCTCGGAGCGGCACTTGTCGCAGACGCCGCACGTGCCGGCCAGCCAGGCGACGCCGGCGCGCTCGCCGGCGCGCCAGTCGGACACGCCGTCGCCGACGGCCTCGATGCGCCCGACGATCTGGTGCCCCGGGACTATCGGCATCTTACGGGGCGCGAGATCGCCCTCGCACAGCTGCAGGTCGGTCCGGCAGACGCCACACGCGGCGATGCGCAGCAGCAGCTGGCCCGGTCCGGGCGCCTCCGGTGCGCGCGTGACGGCGCGGAGCGGGCCGGCCGCGGCGGGCGCCGGCCGCTCGAGAAGCATCGCGCGCGGCCCGGACATCGTGAAGACAGCTTAAGGCTGTCTTCACGTCTCAGCCGAACGTTTCGCCGTTCCAGCCCCACATCGTCGCCACGGCATCGTGGAAGTCGATGTAGATGCGATCAAACGGGACGTCGAGAGCCTTCGAGACGCGCGCGCAGATCTCCTTCGAAAGGGCCGCCGTATCGTCGCTGCTCATGTTGCCGATGTTCTTGACGGCCACGAAGGCGGCCGGTGCCGCGGTACCGCCGAAGGTCATCGGCAAGCCGGGAACGAGGCAGGTCATCACCCAGCGCTCCGGTTTGCCGAACTGAGCGGCCGCCAGCTTCGACAGGTCGGCGAGCAGCCCCTTGGCGCCGTCGGCGGGAGCGGCGGCGGACGTGAAGACCTGGACGAGGGGCATGCCGTCAGAGCGAGTTCATGTAGGCGATCAGGTCTGCGATCTCGGTGCCTGAAAGGCCCGCCGTGTTGCCGTGCTTGTCGCCCCCGATGGCCGGGTTGAAGCGGTCCAAGAGCGTCATGGCCGAGCCGTTGTGCATGAACGGGCCGGTCTTGGCGTTGAGTGCCGCCGGCGGCCGGCTGCCGATTCCGACCAGCGACGGAACCTGGAACGCGCGGCCGGTGCCGACGTCGACCGTCGAGTTGTTGGTGAAGCGCGCTCCCGAGTGACACGAGGCACAGGCGGCGCGGTTCGCGTCGTTGAACAGCACGCGGCCGCGTTCAACGGCAGCCGTATCCGTGGGCGCCGCGCGCGGAACACGCGGCTGCCCGTCGATCCAGGTCAGCAGCGTGTCGATCTGGTCGTTCGCCAGCGTCGGACCCGACATCCGGCCCACGAACACGTCGGTCATCAGGCGGGACATGTCGGTCTCTTCGCCGTCCCAGTGGAACGGCTCCGAACCGCGCAGGCCACCCGCCTGCAGGGACTGCGTCCGGCGCGGGCCCTGGCAGGTGAAGTTCCAGGTGCGGCCGTCGTCGTTACCCTCGGCGTGGCAGGACGCGCAGGCGAGGAACCCGCCCGCGTTCTGGTGAAACACGAGGTGGCCGGTATCGGTGCGGCTCTCCGTCGACAGCGTCACGTGGCTGCCGTCGCGGAAGGAGAGCATGGCCGGCTCGCGCGACTGCACGACGAGGCTGCCGTCGCCCGCGAAGGCGACCGCGGTCGGCTGGCCCACGACCTGCGGAATGTTCGGATCGGGAACGCCGCAGCCAACTGGACCGCCGGTGCCGCCGGACCCGGTCATCGACGTCGAATCGGGAGGCGGAGGCAACCTGCCGCCGCCCACGAATCCACCGGTGGTGCAGGGACCGTGCATGCCGTCCGGCTGGCAGCCGACGGTATCGTCCGTGACGCTGTCCGCGTCGGACATGAACACCTGGGTCAGGTCGGGCTGCACGTCGCCAGGAATCATGTTGGTGGCGTTGCCGGCCGCGACGAACGCGACGCGCTTCGAGTCGGGCGAGATCGCCATGTCGACGGTCAGCACCATGCCGGCCATCGCCGGGCCGTTGCGCACGCTGCCGTCGCTGCTGACCATCGTGACGGTCGGATGGACGATGCCGTTGCAGGCGTCGGGGCCGCCGTAGCCGCCCACGATCGGCTGGACCTCCTCGGCCACGCCGCGCTGGTGCAGCACCATCGTGCCGCTGCCGTCCGGCATCTCCTCCATCTTCCACGCGACGCTGGGCGTGAACAGCTGGCCGCCACGAGCCGCGATCCAGCGGAACCCGCCCGGCGCGACGCGGCCCGAGATCGTTCCGTCGGCACCGACGGTCAAGACCTCCGCCGACAGGAACCGGCTGACGCGCAGGTTGGGCCCGTCGACGACGACGTCGCGGAGGTCGCGCTCGAGCATCACGGTGCGGATGGGGTCGCCTCCGCCGGCCGCCAGGCTCACCAGCTCGCCGCCGGCGCACGCGACGTGAATCACGTCCGTCGCCTTGTCGTAGGCGACGCCGCGGGGCGCGGCGCAGACGGCGCGCCGCTGAAGCAGGGCGCCGCTGACGGTGTCGATCGAGACGAGCGCGCCGCCGCGGCGAAGCGCGACGTGGGCGCGCAGCTGCGAATCGCCGATCACGCGGCCGGGCTCGTCGCCGGGATTGAGCATGATCGTCGAACGCAGCGTCCGGGCCGCGAGGTCGACGATGTAGACGCGATCGCGATCGGGGTCAGCGGCCACCGCCGTGTTTCCGTCGGAGAGAACGCGAAGCGTGCCGCCGCTGATTGCCGGCGGTGCCACGGCGGCGGAGACCGTCGTGCCGTAGTTCGGCGGAAACGGCGAGAAGGAGACGCCGGGCGTCGTCGGAATGGCGGGCCCGCCACCGGCGAAGCCGCCCGCGCCCGTGCCCATGCCCGTCGCCGTCCCCCCGCAGAGCGGGCTGGGGGGCACCGTGCCGATGTCGCCGGCGGCGCCGGTCAAGGGCGGAGGCTGGTTTGAGTCGCCGCAGCCGGCCGCGGCGGTCACCGCCAGCAGGGCCGAGAGAGCGAGACCGGACAGGCGAACGAAGGGGGAGGTCGTCATGTTCAGTTTCTCCTCGGGGATCTTCTGTCGGGAAGTGCCCACAGCGCTACGAATAAAGGTCAACAACCGCGTGGATTTCCTGGATGGAGGTGCGTGGGGTCAGCGAAGCAACGTTTGTGCCACCGCGTTATTCAGTCGCGGGGGAACAGAATCGCGTGGTTAGGCGAATCGGCCCGTCGACGGGTGTGCAGAAGCCTGTCACCGGTGTCTCGCCTTCGACGCGGACCTCAAAAAAACGAGAGTGTGGGCGGGCGCGGCGTGTTACGAGGGGCCCATGAAGAACCTGATCGCGTTGACGTTGGTGCTGGTTGCGGCGACGACTGGTTGCGCAAAGCTGCGGGGCGGGCCCAAGACCGAGGAGGATAAGACGCTGTACGCCCTCGGGATGATCATCGGGAAGAACCTCGGCGACTTCAATCTGACGGAACGCGAGCTGGACATCGTGAAGTCGGGGATGACCGACGTGGTCCAGGGCAAGAAGACCGCCGTCGACCTCGAGACCTACGGTCCAAAGGTCGACAAGCTGCACTCGGATCGGCGCACGGCCCGCGGCGCGGCGGAGAAGAAGAAGGGCGTGGCCTTCGTCGAGGGCGCCGCGCGCGAGTCGGGCGCGGTCAAGACGCCGTCCGGCGCGGTCGTCCGCACGACCAAGCCCGGAACGGGCCCGAACCCGCAGCCGACCGATCGCGTTCAGGTTCACTACACGGGGAAGTTGATCGACGGAACCGTGTTCGACACCTCCCGCAAGCCGGGCGGCCAGCCGGTCACGTTTCCGCTCAACGGCGTCATCAAGTGCTGGACCGAGGGCGTGGGGCAGATGAAGGTCGGCGAGCAGGCGGTCATCACGTGTCCGTCGGAGATCGCGTACGGCGAAATGGGCCAGCGGAACATCCCGCCGAACGCGACGCTGATCTTCGACGTCGAGCTGATCTCGATCCCGAAGTGACCGTGCGCGCGCTGGCCCGGGGCTACGCCCCGGCGTAGCGCGCGATCAGCAACGTGACGTCGTCGTCGCGACGCGGGGCGAACGCCGCGACGTCTGCGAGGATGGCGTCGCGCACGGCGGCCGGCGGCGACGCGCCGTGGGTCTCGACCAGGCCGATCAGCCGATCGATCCCGAACCGACCGCCGCCGGCGCCGGCGGCCTCGGTGAGACCGTCGGTGAACAGCACCAGGAGATCGCCCGGTTGCAGCCGGGCGACGCTGTCGACGGTCCCCGCGGTGATGTCGCGCTTCGCGCCCACCCACGCCCCGGGCGTCTCCACGCGCTCGCAGCGGCCGGTCGCGGCGCGGCGGATCAACATCTCCTCGTGCGCGCCCGCGAACGTGAGACTGCCGTCGCGCCGGTAGCGGATCAGGGTCAGCGTCGCGTGCTCGCGCTGCCCCAGGCGTTCGCGCACGTTCTCGACCAGCATCGCGTTCAGGGCCAGCAGCAGATCGCGGGGCGCGGCGTCCGGCATCTTGGGCGCGAGCGCACCGATTCCACTTTGCATCATCAACATGACCAGGCCGGTGCCGAGGCCGTGTCCGGCCACGTCGCCGATCCCGATCCAGCAGCCGTCGTCGACGGGGACGACGTCGTAGTAGTCGCCGCCGACCTCGGTCGCGGCCTGCATCGCCGCCGCGATCTCCAGGCCGGCGACCTTCACGTCGCGGGGAAGGATCGAGGTCTGGATGCGGGCGGCGATCTCCATCTCCTTCTCCAGACGTTCGCGCTCGGCGACCTGCCGGCGGGTCGCCTCCTCGACGAGCCGGGTGACCAGGCGCGCCCCCTCGAGCGCGCTCGAGATCTGCTCGGCCAGTGACTCGTAGACCATCCCCTCGCGCGGGCCCATCTCCGCCAGGAGACAACCGAGCGGCCGCTCGTGGAAGAACAACGGCTCGACGACGATCGAGGCGCGCCGGCCGAGCGTCTCGAAGGCGGAGGAGAGCAGCTCCACCGCCGGCTTGACGGGCGCGTCGGCGGCGGCCGGCTGCGCGGGCGTCGCGTTTTTCTCCAGCGTCGGCTCGGCGTCATAGGTCAGCACCACGCGGGTCGGTGTGTCGGCGGTCGGGCGTCCGACGCCTTCGTCGTAAAGCGCCATCCAGGCGCTCGGAATCGACAGGCGCGGCAGCTGGTGCGCGATCGCGCCGGTCAGCGCGGTGACCTGCTGGGTGGCCAGCAGGGTGGCGCCGCTCTCGGTCATCGCGTTCGCGAGGCGTTCGCTGTGAAGGCGGTGCTGGGCCTGCGCGCGCTCGGCGACGTCGCCGATCAGGATCCGCGCCTCGTGCCACAGGTCCTCTGCCTGAACCCAGCGCAGGTGCTCGTTGGGCAGCGCCGGCAGCAGCAGCTTGCGCAGCGCCGAGACCAGCCCCTGCCAGGCGCCGACGTCATCGCCCGCCTGGGCGACGTGCGCCAGCAGGCGGTCCAGCGTGGAGGCGAACAGACCCGCGCCGGCGCCGCGGAGCTCCGCCTCGAAGGCGTCGAGCAGCTGCCGGTCCCAGCCTGTCGCGAGCGTGGTGTCGGAGCCGTGCACCGCCCGCGCGAGCTGGCGCGCGACGTCGTCGCCGTGATCGACGAGCAGGCTCTCCAGCGCGGTCTGCGTCGGCGTCACCGTGCCGACGCGACCGGGGCGGGTCATGCCGGAGAGGCAGCCGCACGACAGGCGCACGACCATCTCGGTGGCGGCCGTCGTCTGCGGCGCGACCTCGGCGCCGTCGATCTGCGCCAGCACGAGATTCAGCGCCGCCTCGCCCTGCTGGAAGAGCGGCTGGCGCACCGTCGTGAGCGGCGGCGTCGAGAAGCGCGCGTCCTCGATGTCGTCGAAGCCGATGACCGCGACGTCCGACGGCACCCGCAGATCGCGTTCCTGCAGCGCCGGGATCGCGCCCAGCGCCATGTAGTCGTTGGCCGCCGCGAGGGCGTCGAACGATACCTTGCGCTCGTCGACGAGCAGCTCGACGGCGGCCTCGCCGGCCGCCTTCTCGAACGTCCCCTCGCAAACGAGCTTCTCGTCGAACGGCAGGCCGCGCTCCTCGAGCACCTCGCGGTAGATGGCGTAGCGGTGCTCGGCCTCGGCGTTGACCGACGGCCCGCGGATGAAGGCGATATGCCGGCACCCGTGCCGGACCACGAGGTGCTCCAGCGCCTGGCGGAGGCCGGGCGCCTCGTCGACGAGAAGCCCCGGCACGCCGGGCGGCGAGATGGCGATGCTGGCCACGGGCAGCGGCGCCAGGCGCGCGCACAGATCGGCGACGGACGCGGGGCCAAGGAAGTTCCCCAGCGCGCCGCCCAGAAGGATCACGCCGTCGAGGCTGCGTTTGTCGCACAGGTCGAAGACGAAATTGCGATTGATCCCGTCGCTGCGCGGCGCCCCCAGCACGCCGCCCGCGAACACCACGATGTCGACGTCCCGCTGGTAGGCGACCTCGGAGATGCCGGCCAGCAGCGTCGTCTGGTAGGTCTTGCGCAGCGAATCGACCAGCACCCCGATCCGGGGCCGCTTGCCACGCTTGAGCCTCGCGTCGTCGGGATCTGGCCGCGGCGTGCGGGTTGGCCCGCTCTGGTCGCGCCAGCGCATCCTTACATTCGTATCACGGCGAGAGGTTGCGCACGACTTCGAGTATCCTCGGGTCGGTGAAGCCTCCCGTTGCGCCGAAGCCCAAGTCGCGCCGCGCGATGACGGTGTGGTACGTGGCGCTCATTCTGATGATCTTCCTGACCGGCGGGCTCGTGGCGTACCGCGGGCGCCGCGAGGCGCGCGCCGAGGAGCTGCAGATCGTCACGGGGGTGCGCCGGGTCTGCAAGCTGGCCACGGTGGAGGTGTCGCTGGCCGACTACGCGAAGAAGACCGTCCCCAAGTCGGTCGATCTGCCGTTCACGAAAGAGCCGGAGGCCTACCTCTTCTACGCGGGCATCGTGTCCGCCGGGTTCGACATCTGCGACGCGCCGGCCGGGATCGTCGTCAACCACGCCGAGCGGCAGGTGCGCATCACGCTGCCGCCGCCCCGCATCCTGTCGATCGACATCGTGCGGTTCG
>Ga0070690_100001510_pt1 | contig 12195 bp, 10 predicted proteins | sample KBSS33HmetaG_FD_64671 | JGI IMG/M metagenome (GOLD analysis project Ga0070690, IMG submission 64671) | Switchgrass rhizosphere microbial communities from Kellogg Biological Station, Michigan, USA - KBS S3-3H metaG | ecosystem: Host-associated > Plants > Roots > Rhizosphere ... | reverse complement strand
GACGAAGGGCGACCACATCCAGATGTCGGTCAGCGCGACCGCATAAAGCGCCACTTCGGCGTTCGACAGCCACTCGAAATCCTCCAGGCCCAACACATAGTTGATGATGCCCCACGACGGGCTGTACAGCAGTTGCCAGAACAAGCCGACGACCGCCATGGACATCATCATGGGCAGCAGAAGCAAAGTCGTAATCAATCCTTTGGCCGGCAAACTGCGATTGAGCAGCAAGGCCACGCCGAAGCCCACCAGAACCTGCCCTCCGACCGACACCAGCACGTACTTCGCGGTGATCGTGAAATTGGTCCAGATGTAGGGATCGGCCAGCAGCTCGCGATAGTTGTCCAGCCCGATGAAATTAGCAGGCGCCGAGGTCGATGCGCGGAAATCCGTGAAGGAATAACCGAGCGAATAAATCAGCGGAAAAATATTGAAGACGACCAGAAAAATGATCGTCGGAATGATGAACAGGTTGCGAATGGCGATATCGCTCAAGCCCCGCTTCGCCGAAGCGGAGCCAGGATCGAGCCTGGCCAGCATCGTAGCTCCTCCATCTGCAACGGCCATTATGATGTTGTCGCCGTTGCATCACACTTCAAAACGGGGAAGGCCGCAGCCCTCCCCGCCGATCACGAAACGATTATTTCAGATGGCCTGCCTTGCGTAACGTCTTGTCCCAATCGCTGCTCACGCCGGCCAGCGCTTCTTCCGCGGTACCCTTGTTGCCCACGATGAAGGGATGCAGACGCTTGTTCATCGAATCGAGCAGTTCCGCATACTCCGGCACCGCCCAGAAATCCTTGACCATGAACATGGTCTCGTAGAACGCCTGGTTGTATGGGGTCGCCTTGCGGAATTTCTCCGACTTCAGCACTTTCGCGCTGCATGTGTAGCCGCCGAGCTCGGCCCACTTCTCCTGCACGTCGTCCTTGATAAACCACTCCAGGAACTTTGTCGCTTCGGCCTGCTTCTTCGAGTACTTGATGATCGAGATGCCCTGGCCGCCGAGCGCAGCAAAACGCTTGCCGGTCGGGCCTGCCGGATTGGCGAAGTAGCCGGTCACCTTGGCGTTCTTGTTGGTCGCCGGATTCGTCAGCGCCGGGAAGAAGGCGAAGAAGTTCATGCTCATCGCTGCCAAACCTTCGGTGATCGCCTGGTTGTCCTCCATGAAGAACACCTTGCCCCATCCGGGTGGCGTGAACTTGTATAGCTCCTTGTAGTACTTGAGCGCATCCACCGCCGTCTTGCTGTCGATGATGCCTTTTACCTTGTAGGTGCTGTAGTCGCCGAGGTCGCCGCCATACCCGAACAGCACGTTTTCATAGCCCATGACCAGGGCGTCGTAGCTGTTGTCGGTATAAATGGCGATGCCGTAGCGCTTCTGGTCGGGACGATGGAAGAACTCGGCTATATCGCGCATGTGTGCCCAGGTCTTCGGCACACCGAGGTCATAACCGTATTTCTTCTTGAAGGCCGCCATTTCCTTCGGATCCTCGAACCAGTCCTTGCGATAGGACCAGCCCGTCGCGTCACCTTCCAGCGGAATGGCCCAGTACTTCTTGCTGCCCTTGGGATACTCGGCGTAGCCCTCGACGGTCGCGGGCGCCATGCTCTTGTCCACGCCATGCTTCTTGAAGAAGTCCGTCAGGTCGACATAGTGGCCTGCGGTCGAGCCTGCACCCAGCCACTGCGAGTCGCCGACAACCAGATCGTAAGCGTCGCCCTTGGCGGCGAACTCGCGGAACGCCTTGGTCTGAAAATCGGGCCATGGAGTGGTTTCCACGGTGACCTTCGTGCCAGTCTGCTTCTCGTAATCCTTGACCAGTTCCTGCAGGTAATTCGCCGGGTCCCACTGCGCCCAGAGAATGGTCAAACTTTCCGCCGCCGCCGAACCGCAGGCCATGGCGAAAACAGCGCCGGCCAACAGGCCGGACCACAACTTCTTGCTCATCTCTATCCTCCTTCTCATTGGTCTTCTTTATTGCGGCCGCCGGTCCCGCAATGCGAACCGCCGGCCACCCCCAGATACCGCCGCACCGTGTCGCGGCCCAGCTCCAAATGCCATTCCTGCCCAATGCCGTTTCTACTTTACCTTCTTTCGCCCCTGCTTTTTCAACTGCGCGCCGCTGCCGTTGGCGCCATTTCCTTGCCGCGAGTGCGCCCGATTGCGGGATGACGCCTTGTTATCCTCCGCGACCGCCGCCTGGATCAACGCGTGGCAGGTCCAAAGGGCGACTTCCTGGGCACGGCTGCGGTCAAGGCCCCAGATGTCCTTCAGCACGACGAACGCTTCCGTGCCGAACACCAGGGACAACGACTGTGTCAGCTTTTCGAATCCATTCCTGGTCAACCTGCCCTTCAGCGGCCCGATCGCCGAATGCAGCAGGCCGATGCGGTTGCCGCGCACCATCGGCGCCTCGTCCCCCGACAGGCCGGCATGCCGGCGTGCCCATTGATCCAACGCCAGCCGCAGCGCCGCCTTCAACGTCGCTTCGTAACCCTCCATGCGCGGATAGGCGAAGGTCACCAGTTGCGTGACCCGCTCTTCCGCATCCCGCGAATCGGACGTCCAGGCCAGGATCGGTCCGAGCGCCTCGTCCACCGACGCCTGAATCAGCGCCGCCTGCGTCGGAAAATACCGGTACGCCGTCGCCCGCGAGACCTGTGCAGCCTCCGCGACATCGCTGACGGAAGGAATGAGCCCGTCCTGCATCAGGCGCATCGCCGCATCCAGCATGATCTTGCGCATTCGCGCGCGCGGCCCTCTGTCCGCCTGCGTCTTGCCCTTTGCCTGCGCTTTGGCATCGCGGCGAACCTTGCCATCGACGCGAGCGTCATTCGCCTGTCCTCTGAGACGACGTTCTTGACCTGAGACTGGCATCTCACTACGATACCAGCGTACTCAGAAAAAACAAACGATGCCGCGTGGATTTCGCCGCTGCGGCGCACAAGCGGTTCCGGGGGACAGGTGGAGGAGAGATGCACCGCGCGTTACGCGCGGCGTGCCGTTTCCGCCGCGCCCCACCGCCATCTCTCGGCACGGACGCCATGAAGCGCATCTACGTCGTCGGCACGGCTGACACCAAGGGCCAGGAGCTGCAGTACGTCAAGTCGCTGATAGACGCGGCAGGCGCCCCGGCGATCCTGGTAAACGTCGGCACCAGAACGACGCAAGTCGCCGTGGACATCGCGGCAACGGAAGTGGCCGGCTTTCACCCGCACGGCGCGCAGTTCGTGCTCGGCGGCGACGACCGGGGCGCGGCAGTCGAAGGGATGGGCGAGGCATTCGCCCGATTCATTGCTAGCCGCAGCGACATTGCCGGAATCATCGGCCTCGGCGGCGGCGGGGGCACTTCGATCATCACCGCGGGCATGCGCGCGCTGCCAATTGGCCTGCCGAAGCTGATGGTCTCGACGCTCGCCGCGGGCGATGTCGGCCAGTTCGTCGGGGCCAGCGACATCGCCATGATGTACTCGGTTACCGATGTCGCGGGGCTGAACCGTATCAGCCGCGTCGTGCTGGGCAATGCCGCTCATGCGATAGCCGGGATGGCCATGCGCACGCCGCCTGATACGCAAAGCAAACCGGCGATCGGCCTCACCATGTTCGGAGTAACCACGGCGTGCGTGACGCAGGTCGTGGCCAGTCTCGAAAAGGAATTCGACTGCCTTGTGTTCCATGCCACGGGTACCGGCGGCCAATCCATGGAGAGGCTGGTCGATAGCGGCATGCTGGTGGGCGTCATCGACATTACCACCACCGAGGTCTGCGACTATCTCGTGGGCGGCGTACTGTCCGCGGGGCCGGACCGTCTCGGCGCCATAGCGCGTACCCGGATCCCGTATGTCGGTTCGATCGGAGCGCTCGACATGGTGAACTTCTGGGCAATGGAAACCGTGCCCGAGCGTTTCCGCAGCCGCAAGCTGTACAAGCACAACCCGAATGTCACCCTGATGCGCACGTCCATTTCCGAATGCCTCGAGATCGGCAAGTGGATTGCCGAAAAGCTGAATGCCTGTGAAGGGCCGGTGCGCCTGCTCATCCCCGAAAAGGGGGTCTCGGCATTGGACGCCCGTGGCCAGGCCTTTTACGACGCCGATGCCGACGCGGCGTTGTTCACGGCCCTGGAGCAGTCATTGCGCCAGACCGAGATGCGCCGCGTTACGCGACTGCCCTACCATATCAACGATCCCGAGTTTTCCGCCGCACTGGTGGAGAAATTCCGCGCGATCGTCCGACAATAAGAGGACGCACGATGCCGTCAATCGAACGCAAAAAAATACTCGAGAAATTCGCGGACATGGCAAAGCGGCGCATCCCGATCGTCGGCGGCGGCGCAGGCACCGGCCTTTCGGCGAAGTGCGAAGAGGCCGGCGGCATCGATCTGATCATCATTTACAACTCCGGGCGCTATCGCATGGCCGGACGCGGTTCCGCGGCGGGCCTGCTCGCCTACGGCAATGCCAACGAGATCGTCAAGGAGATGGCCTGCGAAGTATTGCCGGTCGTGAAGAACACGCCGGTCCTGGCCGGCGTGAACGGCACTGATCCGTTCGTGCTCATGCCGCAATTTCTTGCCGAACTCAAGAACATGGGCTTCTCCGGCGTACAGAATTTCCCGACCATCGGTCTGTTCGATGGCGTCATGCGCGCGAGCTTCGAGGAAACCGGCATGGGTTACGGGCTCGAAGTGGACATGATCCGCCAGGCGCGCGAGCAGGATCTTCTGACCACGCCTTATGTTTTCAACGCGGAAGAAGCGAAGGCCATGACGTCCGCAGGTGCCGACATTGTCGTCGCCCACATGGGCGTCACCGTCGGTGGCAGCGTAGGCGCGTCCAGCGCAAAAACGCTCGATGCCTGCGTGAAAGAAATCGATGCGATCGCGGAAGCGGCAATGAGGGTGCGCAAGGACGTCATCGTGCTCTGCCACGGCGGCCCGATCGCCCAACCGGGCGATGCCAACTACGTCCTCAAGCACGCAAAGACCTGCCACGGCTTCTATGGCGCCAGCAGCATGGAACGCCTGCCCACCGAAATCGCTTTGACCGAACAGACCCGCAAGTTCAAGGCTATCAAGTTCTAGATCTTCACCGCAGAGGCGCAGAGACGCAGAGAAATACGCGCAGAGGACGACAAGAATGGTTACCAGCTGGACAGGGACCACAATTGCAAAAGGTCGAGGTCGCACCATCGCCAAACTCCGATTACTTTCGGTTAGCCTTTCTCTGCGATTCCTCCGCGCCTCTGCGCCTCTGCGGTGAAAGCGACATAGAAAAGAGGAGGAGAGCCATGATCAAGGTATATCGCAGTGCAATCATCGACGCGGCGGCGGACAAGGTCTGGAAGCTGGTGCGCGACTTCAACGGATTGCCGAAATGGCATCCAGCCATCGCGACCAGCGAAATCGAAGGCGGCCTGCCGGCAGACCGCGTCGGCTGCGTGCGCCGATTCACGCGCAAAAGCGATGGCGGCCTGTTGCGGGAGAAACTCCTGTCCCTTGCCGATGACACGCGCAGTCTGACGTACAACATCCTGGTGTCGCCGATGCCCGTGGCCAACTACATGGCGGGGATGCGGTTCACGCCGATCACGATGAGTGGCGAGACGTTTGCGGAGTGGTGGGCCGTGTTCGACGTGACGTCCGGGCCGCCTCAAGTGACCGCCGACGATATCGGCGACAACGTGTTCGTCGTGGGTTTTGCCTCCATTGGCAAATTACTGGCGCACTAGGGAGGACACCATGACAAAAGTATTCGTGAGCGCCGTGATCGACGCCCCGGTTGAAAAGGTTTGGGCCAAGGTACGCGACTTCAACAACCTGCCGGAATGGCATCCGAAGTTCTCGCGCAGCCATATCGAAGGTGGCTTGCCGAGCGACCGCATAGGCTGCGTGCGCAACTTCGACATCGCCGGTGGCGGCGGCACCATACGCGAACGCCTGCTCGAGTTGTCCGATGTCGAGTACAGCTTCCGTTACTGCATCCTGACTTCGCCGTTACCGGTCGAAGGTTACGTCGCCCAACTTACGCTGTACCCGGTGACCGTCGGCAACAAAACCGTTGGCATCTGGACGGCGGAGTTCGAGATGACCAGCGATGATGAATCCGGCACGGTAGATGCAGTAGCCAATGGCACCTTCGGCCAGGCGTTCGTGGTCCTGGACAGGATGCTCGCGCGCTGACTTACATGAAACTGCAAATGTGAACGCACAATACACGAAGTATTGCCAATGTCTCTGATTAGCCAGCGCGAAATCCTTGAAGCAACCAGGGCAATATAGCTATTGTAGTCAGGGCACTATGTGCGGTAGCGAACCTATGAAAACAGCGCGCGGAAATATTCTGGCCCTCCACATGCAACTACACTAGACTTGTTGCGGATGCATCGCGGGTAATGTAGAGGGCGAATACGGAGGAATCATGAAACCAATCTCGATGGTGTTATCAGTCTGCGCGGCCGGTTTGCTTGTAGCTTCACTTATCCTGCCTTCCCCGGCGTGGGCACAGGGATCGTCGCGTGCGGGGACGCTAGAGTTCATCCTGCCGATCCCCTATTCACCCTCCACGAGTTTCGACGGGGAAAATGGATCGAGTGCCAAGCTGAACTCGGATCTGGGGTTTGGGTTTGGGCTCGGCTACAACCTCAACGATCATTTCCAGTTGGGCGGCTTGATCACGTGGAGCAATCGGAGTTACGACGCCGTGCTTGTAAATTCCGACGGAACGAGGAGGAATGGGTCCGGCACCACGGAGAGTTCCACGATCATGTTCAATGCGACCTACTTTTTCAGGCCGTCGGGATTCACGCCGTTCGTGACGGCCGGAATAGGGAGCACTTTCGTTGACACGAACATCCAGAACGGCCTGCCGACTACAGGGTGTTGGTGGGATCCATGGTACGGAAATATCTGCACCACCTATACGCCGACCAAAACGGAGACGGCCCTAAGCTATACGGGCGGTGTGGGGGTGCGATTCGATATAAACCGGGTCTTGTCCCTGCAGGGCAGCTATAACAAGCTGTGGATCGACTATAGCAAGTCCACGCCTGACATCGACATCTGGAGATTCGACTTCGTTTTCCACATGTGATATCGGGCGCCGCTCGCATTCACAGTCAGGGAATCACTTTGGCCGCGGCATGAATTATGCCGTGGATCGCCACAAATCGTGGTTTGACTTTCCCATTGTGGCGTGACCGCAAGGAGGGCGTAACGATGAGAGCTTATTGCATATTCACTGCGTGCGCCCTTGTGGCGGTGTTCCCCTGCACCGTTCATGCACAAGCGACCCTGCCCTGGGAAAAGGGATCCTTCCAGATCGGCGGTTTCATTACGAGTTCGGACACGGAAATGCGCGTCGACTCCACTGGGGGCGGAGCAGGCGCCGTGGTCAACGTCGAGGATGCGCTAGGCGTCAAAGGTGAAAAAAACACTTATCGCATCGATACCTTCTATCGTTTCGGGGAAACGCGCCGGCACCAGGTCGATCTGCATTATTTCGATTCGCGCCGCTCGGGCGACAGGGTAGTAGACGACACGATTCAGATTGGCGATGCGACCTTCCCCGTTGGCGCCCAGGTCTCCACTCAGTTCGATCTGAAGTTCATCAACCTCGACTATTCCTACGCTTTCTTCCAGGACGATCGCGTCCGCCTGGCGGTTGCCGGCGGCGTGCATTCGACTGGTGTGCACTACAAAGTCAGCTCTCCGGGGCTGGGGCTGTTCGAGGACCAGAGCTACACCGCACCGCTGCCGGTGGCGGGATTGCGCGGCGAAGTTGCCGTCACGGAACGCTGGCGCCTCAAAGCTGCCCTGGACCTTTTCTATCTGAAATACGACCGATACACTGGCACGCTCGCCGATTCCACTCTGGCGGTGGAATATCTGCCGTTCAAGCACATGGGCGTGGGCCTCGGACTCAACAGCTTGCGCATGCGGGTCGAAGCCGAAGGCGAAGACGGGGGTCCGAAACTGAACAGCGAGCTGAAGTTCAACTTCACAGGTCTCCTGCTCTACGGCAAGTTTTTCTTTTGAAAGGCCCCCGCATTTCCTGCCGGTAATCCCCAAGTCACTGCCTGTATCGCAGCAGGCCGGCATTGGACTTTGGTCCAATAGCTGCGCGCATTCACCTACGGAAGAATTGCCAGTTCGTCTCCCGCAATAGCGACAGAACACGCGAATAAATCGCAGATGCCTTTATCCAAATCAAAGGGGAAGAAATTGAAAATAGTTTCGCCGAAAGGATTCGCCATTGCGACGGCGCTTGCCCTGAAATTTTTTACCGTTTTGAGTTTCGCCGAGGACACCGATATCGGCACCCTCGACAAGGCGACCGCCCAGAAAGTGTTTCCCGCGAAGCCACTTTACTCCCCTTACGCGGGACGCAGTTTTCCGATCCGTCCGTTCTTCGGCGACACCCACCTGCATACGTCGTTCTCGATGGATGCGGGGGCCTTCGGCGCCCGGCTGAATCCCCGCGACGCTTATAAATTTGCCCGGGGCGACCAGGTCACCTCCTCGAGTGGACAGCCGGTGAAGCTCGCCCGGCCGCTCGACTTTCTGGTCGTGGCCGATCATTCGGACAACATGGGGTTTTTTCCCGATCTTTTCGCAGGAAAACCGGAGATGCTGGCCGATCCCATGGGCCGCAAATGGTATGACCTGATCCAGTCCGGCAAAGGGGCCGAGGCCGCCATGGAAATCATCGTTGCGTTTTCGCAAGGGAAATTTCCAAAAGACCTCATGTATTTCCCCGGCACGCGCGCCTATCGCGGTGCATGGCAGGAAACCATCGCAGCTGCCGAGAGCTACAACGACCCGGGCCGCTTCACCGCGTTCATCGGGTATGAATGGACCTCGAACACCGGCGGTAACAACCTTCACCGCAACATCATCTTCCGCGACAACGGAGACAAGGCCAGCCAGGTCGAGCCGTTTACCGTCTATCCTCCGTTCGGGAGCGACAACCCGGTCGACCTGTGGAAGTGGATGGATGCTTACGAGAAGAAAACCGGCGGAAGCGTCCTGGCGATTGCCCACAACGGCAACTTGAGCAATGGCCGGATGTTTCCGATCGTCGAGGCCTTCGGCAAATCGATCGATCGCGAGTATGCCGAGACGCGTGCCAAATGGGAAAGGCTTTACGAAGCCACACAGACCAAGGGTGACGGCGAGGCGCATCCCTTCCTTTCACCCAATGATGAGTTTGCCGACTTTGAGAAATGGGACAAAGCAAATCTCGATGGCAGCGTCGCAAAAAAGAAGGAAATGCTCGAATTCGAATATGCGCGCTCAGGCCTGAAGAACGGCCTCGTGTTGGAAGAAAAGCTCGGCACCAATCCCTACAAGTTCGGCATGGTCGGCAGCAGTGACGCGCATACCGGACTGGCCGCCGTGGAGGAGGACAATTTCTTTGGTAAGACTACGCCCCAGGAACCCAGTCCGGAGCGCCTGCATGCCACCTTCATCAATAACCCGAAAACCGGTGTGAAAATCATGGACTGGGAAGTCTCCGCTTCCGGCTATGCGGCGGTATGGGCGACGGAGAATACCCGCGCCGCGATTTGGGACGCCATGCAACGCAAGGAAACCTACGCCACCACCGGCCCGCGCATGGTCGTTCGCTTCTTCGGTGGCTGGGAGTTCGAATCGAACGATGCCCACAATCGTTTGCCGGCGGCCATTGGCTACGCCAAAGGCGTGCCAATGGGCGGCGACTTGCGCAATGCGCCCAAGGGCAAGGCGCCGACGTTCCTCGTGGCCGCGCTCAAGGACCCCATGGGTGCCAACCTCGACAGGATTCAGATCATCAAAGGCTGGCTCGATGGTAAGGGACAGGTGCAGGAAAAGGTCTATGACGTCGCCTGGGGCGATGCCGAAAAACGCAAGCCGGGTGCCAACGGCAAGCTGCCGCCCGTTGGAAGCACTGTCGACCTGCAGAATGCGACCTGGACAAACACGATCGGCGACTCGGAACTGATCACCGTCTGGAAGGACCCGGAGTTTGATCCGGCGCTGCGCGCCGTCTACTACGCGCGTGTCCTCGAAATTCCGACGCCGCGGTGGACCGCGTATGACGCGAAACGTTTTGGCATAAAACCCCTTCCGGGTACCACGATGACGCTGCAGGAGCGCGCATACACCTCGCCGATCTGGTATTCGCCGGGGAAATAAGGAAACATGAACAGGAGATAACGGAGTTGCAATTCTCTCGCTGCTTGCTCTGCAAGACATTCGCATGCATTTGTTCTTTGAAAGAGCGTCGGGACTAACCGAGACCATCATCGACGCCGCTATCGAAGTGCATCGTGACCAAAGGACTATGAACAGGAGGAAACGGAGATAACAGAGATGGAATCAGAAATGCCGTTTCAACGAAATCCTAGGCTGAACAGGAGCACGCAGAGGTAGCGGAGAAGAAGTTCTCGATTTCTCCGTTTCTCTGTTTCCTCCTGCAATAAAATTCATGCATTCGTTGCTTGAAAAAGCATCGGGGTTAACCGAGACCATCATCGCCGCCGCTATCGAAGTACATCTAGACAAAGGCCCGGGATTGATCGAATCCATCTACGAATGGTGTCTTGCGAAAGAATTGCAATTGCGTGGATTGAACTGCGTGAGTCAGAGAACGATTTTGATCGAATACAAGGGTTTTACACGAGAAGAGCCGTTGCGCTTTGACCTACTCGTCGAAAGTTGCGTATTGGTCGAAACAAAAGCTGCGGAGAAGATACTGCCGATCCACAAAGCGCAACTCATGAGCTACATGAAATTGCTGAACGTTCCGCTCGGTCTGCTCATAAATTTCCATGAAGTAAAAGTAACCAATGGCATCCGCCGGGTGATCCTCCCCGGAGCAAACCTGTGAAGGAACACAATGAACAGGAGACAACAGATGACGCATAGATCATGCACTACCTCCCTATCTCCGTTAACTCCGTTACCTCCTGTTCAAAAAGTCTTTGGTTCAATTATCAAACGGCCATCCTACCAAGACCAATGAAGAAAACAATTGAACAGGAGATAGCAGATATAACGGAGATACTAATTTCTATCTCTCTGCTAACTCTGTTACCTCCTGTTAAAAAAGTCTTTGGTTCAAGTATGAAAACGGCCATCCTACCAAGAGCAAAATTGAACAGGAGATAGCAGAGATATATGGAGGTACTAATTTCTATCTCTCTGTTAACTCCGTTACCTCCTGTTCAAAAAGTCTTTGGTTCAAGGTTCCTCATCCAATGAAACGGCTATCCACCAAGAGCAAGGGACTAATGAAGAAGGCCATTGAACAGGAGATAGCAGAGATTATGGAGATACTAATTTCTATCTCTCTGTTAACTCCGTTACCTCCTGTTCAAGAGTCTTATCTATCCCATGAAATGGCTTGGAACAGGCGATAACAGAGATAGCAGAGATACTGATTTCTATCTCTCCGTTGCCTCCGTTACCTCCTGTTCAAAAAACGTTCAAGTTCTCCCGCCCATGAAACGCCTTCTCAAAGAACCGCTGCTGCATTTCATACTGTTGGGAATAGCGATCTTCGCGCTTTATCAACTCACCGGTGATCGCACCGAACCTCATGACAGCAGGATTGTTGTTACGTCCCAAAAGACGGAGCAATTGATAAACGGCTTTTCCCGCACTTGGCAGCGGGCCCCATCGAGCGAAGAGTTGAGGGACCTTATCGAAGACTACGTAAAGGAAGAAATTTTTTACCGTGAGGCACTGGCGATCGGACTGGACAAGGACGACACCATCGTGCGCCGGCGAATGCGGCAAAAGTTCGAGTTTCTGAACGCGGATACGACCGCCTTGACGCCACCGCGAGATCAGGACTTGCAGGCCTGGCTGGAGAAGAATCCGGACAAATTCCGTGTCGAGCCCAAAGTGGCCTTGCGACAAATTTACGTCAATGCCAGTCGCCGCGGTACGGGCGCTTCAGCGGAAGCGATGAAGTTGCTGGCTCAACTCAATAGCGAGGGGAAGAAGCTGAATCCTTCGATGCTCGGCGATGCCAGCCTGCTTCCTCACGATCTTGCGCTATCTACCTTGGCCGAAATCGCGCGAGTATTCGGCGGGCCATTCGCGGAGCAGGTTGGCAAGCTGGAACCCGGTCGCTGGGCCGGGCCAGTCCAGTCCGGATACGGATTGCATCTCGTCTATGTCAGCGAACGCACCGAAGGCCGATCCA
>Ga0070690_100001497_pt1 | contig 12230 bp, 10 predicted proteins | sample KBSS33HmetaG_FD_64671 | JGI IMG/M metagenome (GOLD analysis project Ga0070690, IMG submission 64671) | Switchgrass rhizosphere microbial communities from Kellogg Biological Station, Michigan, USA - KBS S3-3H metaG | ecosystem: Host-associated > Plants > Roots > Rhizosphere ... | reverse complement strand
GGCTGACGCCCCAGGCTTTATGCTTGCGCCTGCTTCGCAGGCTCAGCAAGCGAATAATAGAATTCGATATCAAGTTCGCTGGCGTTTTGAAGACTTTTTGTGCAAAGCCAAGCTTGCGCTATATTCATCTACGCCAGCTTGCGGAGGGGTCGCATAATGGTAGTGCAGCGGTCTTGAAAACCGCCGGCCGAAAGGCTATGCAGGTTCGAGTCCTGTCCCCTCCGCCATTTCTCACGCGTTCACGTTCACCATCGAAACACATTCGTCTTCTATACCAGCATCGACAACACAGGTCTTACCAACTAACGCCGAGTTTGTGTTGACTCTGATAGTTGAACGGACTAAAAGCTTCTCGCTAATAATGCTCCTAACCTACCGGAGGATTTTTCCATGAAGAGAAACAGGCTGCTACTCGTCATGATCACCATGCTGGGAATGTTCTCGTGCGCACTAGTTGCAGTTGCGCAGACTGATGCGCAGAAGGAGGCGGCGCGCATAGAAACGCGCGAGAAGTTGCGCGCCTTGCTCGCTGCGTCTGGTCCCAAGCGGGGTATCGAGATAGCTTTTAGACAGAGCGATAAGCAACCGTTCAATTTCGTCGGCCTAAAGCGGCGCGGTTATACGAACGTCGAAGGGTTCGAGATAGTCATCGGCGTCTCGAAAGACCAGACCATAGGCTTTCGTATTTATCCAATGTACAAGGGGGGCTATATCAACCTGGAGAAGGCCCGAAACTCAGCTGGCCTGATGCGAAAGCTACTCAACCTAACCGACCACAATTTCCTGTATTGGGGCGCGGACGACACCGGCGATATCTTCGCTGGTTACACGTTCACACTTGAGTCGGGATTTCCAGACAAGGCCATCGAAATAGTTCTCTACAGCATTGACCCTCTGGATCCTTACGTTGGCGAGATGCGCCCTTTCATCGATGGCGCTCCTTGACTTAGTCGGATTCAGACCAGCGTTGTTTGTTTTGTGTTCCTTCGTGTGAATTCGTGGATCGTTCCTGTTCGCTGGAAAACGAGGACGATCCACGAAATCACACGAACCAAACACCAACAAGATACAGACGGGCATCACCGGCGGGAGTGCGCGATGATGCCCTTGTTGTTGCTGTGCGGATTCGTTGAATTGCATCCTATTCTAGTGCGTGACGAACACAGCATCCGAGATATCAATGTGTGTCCCGGAAAAAGGATTGTTAAGACATGCCTGCAAAGCGGCTTGGAGCGTTGCCAACTCCGCCTGTGCTTTGGTGATTTGATCGTTGGTGGACTGGATAGCCTTAACGATGCCCGGCTTTTGTTGTGGCGTCGCATGTTGTAGTTGTAGCTGCAACGACGTAACGATGCCTTGGAGTCCCTGAATCTCTTGAAGCTTCGCGTTCACGGCTGCCTTCTGCGTCTTGCAAATCTCAACGGGCGGAGGTGGAACCGGGCCTGCTGTAACGGCGCCGGAAAGCACAAATCGGTTGGAAGACGACTGTCGATTATCACCTTCGAAGATCTCCGGGAAATCAAATGTCTTCGTCTGGATAGCTTCGTTGACGAGATTTACGAAAGTGAAACCCAGCAGGTCATCCTGGTTGTCGAACAATTTCTGTCCGAGGGAAAGGTTGTCTTTGATCGCCGATTTTACTTTCGAATTTACTGCGTCGCGGATCACCTTCACTTCTGAGTCCTTGATTTCGCTCTTATCGGCGGTGGAGATTCGCTTCTTAACTAAAGCATTTAATTGCTTCTCTATCTCCTTGGAATATGCCAGGTGGCCCGCAATGATCGCGTTCTCCGGCGTGTCATCTTCTTCCAGTAGCACAGCAATGCAGCCGGCCATCATAAAATTGAGCGGCCCGGGATCAACCTGAAAACTGCGGTTGCTGAGCGAGGCGGTAACGTTGATAACCTGGCCGTCCGCCACATTGTCTGGAAATTCTTTCCGAATAAACGTGGCAGGAGGGGTGTCAATTGTTAGAGGATTCGCTTGCGCAATATTGCGCCCATCAAGTGCAAAATAGGTGACCCAGAGGTAAGGTTCAGAGCCTCCCTTCGCATCTGACTCTTTAATGCATCGAAGGGTGGTGAGACGGAAAGTAACGAGTTGTGGTGCCATAGCTTGTAAAACCTCATCGTGAGTTTGAGCGTTCGTATCTGCTCATAGCACCAGCAAGAGTCATACCCAGTGAGAACTTCGAATGATCCGGTTCGTTCAAGTGGAGAGATGTCTATTAAAGAAGAGACATTCAGTAGCAGGTGTGCTTGATTGGGGACACTACAGCAGATCCACCGATTCCCACGAAAGCAGATCCACCGATTACACAGTTACTTTTTAGATAGCGACGTTGATGTCTTAACCTACTGTCTTCTTCGTGGGGACCTGACCGCGCAACGTCCTATTTAAAAGTAATCTGTGTAATCGGCGGAAATCGGTGGATCTGCTTTAACTCTTAACAACTTTTTACAATTCCACACGAACACCCTCACGTATTATTCGTTTGTTTCATTCAAACGGATTCGCTCCGTACAAGACTCCGCAAAATCCGCGTTGCTAATCTCCGAATCAGACTGATTCAAAGGAGAAACAATATGAGACGTCGAGAGTTTCTGGTTGCTGGTTCATCAGCTGCAGCACTGATAAGCACTAACATCGTTCCCGCAATCCCCATTTCTTTGACGAGTAAATCCGAAGTTTTGGACGACAACAACAAGTTAACTCCGCCCGATGGTCCGATTATCGTCGCCTTCGCCATTTCAAGAGGCGCGACGATGATTGACTTCGCTGGACCCTGGGAGGTTTTTCAGGATGTGATGCTCCAAAGAGATGGCAACCATCGACAACCCTTCAGTCTCTACACAGTTTCGGAGAAAACTGATCCGATTGAATCCTCAGGCGGAATGAAGATCGTTCCGGACCATACGTTTGAAACGGCTCCGCCTCCAAGAATCGTTGTGATCCCAGCTCAAGCAGGCTCGCCAGCTCTGCACGCGTGGCTGCGCAAGATCGTCGACTCCACCGATGTCACGATGTCTGTCTGCACAGGCGCCTTTCAATTAGGACGGGCCGGGCTACTGACAGGCAAAGAAGCGACTACTCACCACGACTTTTTCGAGCAGTTTGCAAAGGCTTTCCCCGATGTGAAATTGAAACGAGGTCTACGCTTTGTCGAAGGCGGGAAGATTTCTACAGCCGGAGGCTTAACATCAGGAATCGATCTCGCGCTGAGAGTTGTTGAGCGTTACTTCGGCAGGCAAGTCGCGGAACAAACCGCGTTCTACATGGAGTACCAAAGCAAAGGTTGGATCGTTTAGATCTTTGGAGTGCGACGGCCTGCCGTCGCTTTTCTATTCCGAGATGCGAATGAGTGTCGATAACAAAGCGACGGCAGGCCGTCGCACTCCAAAGAAAACCGGAAACAGGAGGCCGTGATGATCATTCGACATCAAACGCCAGTCTTACTTTGTTTACTCATACTTTTCATTTGGTCTGCGACTAGCGGCAGCGCGCAAAACTTATCACCCGCTCCTCAAACAATTATTCCGCTTGAAGGTCTTGACCCTGTGATGCTGACGCAGGGGAAAGAAGTTCAGGGCGACATGAAGTACAAAGTTACGCGCGGGCAATTTGAATACATATTCGCAAACGCGGAGAACAAGGCAACGTTCGAAAAAGATCCTACGCGTTACGAGATCCAGTTAGACGGTCACTGCGCGCGGATGGGAGCACCGACCACTGGCAACCCGGATCTCTATGCTGTTCACAATGGCCGCATTTACATCTTCGGTTCCGAAGAATGCCAAACACTCTTCAAGGCAACACCGGAAAAGTATCTCGAAGTACCGCCACCTCCTAAGGCGCCTACCGCAGAGATGACGAAGCGCGGACAGGAACTTATTGCAAAAGCAGTCGAGGCGTTCGGCGGATCGAAGTTGGACCAACTCGTCAGTTTTCAGAAGAAAGACGTTCGAGATAACCAGATCAGGAGCATGTTGCTATTCGTCTTCCCAGGTACGCTGCGGCAGGAAACAATTAGACCAGCATTCACGCTCGCTTCAGTCGTCAGTCCCTCCGATTCGTTCTTTGTCTTTAACAACAGAGCGAACCCGATGCTGGAAGGCACACGTAGAGCCGTCGTTAAAGAGCTCAACCACGAACTCGTCGTTTTGCTGCGAGCAAGGACGCTGCCTGATTTCAAGGCCTTCGTTGCCGGCAGTTACAAAGTAGGTGAGACGTCAGTTGAACGAGTGGACGTAGAGCTTCCTGGTTTCACAACGACGCTGGGAATCGATCCGTCGACAGGGCGCATTCTTACGCAGACATATCACGGACGCGGTCCCGGTGGCGTCTTGGGCGAGATCGCAATTAGCTATTCGGATTTTCGTACTGTCGAAGGCATGTCTTTGCCATTTAAGATCGCAGCAACTTTCGACGGTCAGCCTTTGCCGCCTCAGTCAGCAACGATCGAATCGATAACGATAAACGGTCAGGTTGATCCCGCTAACTTTAAGAGACCGACGGCGAAGCCTTAACTGAAGGGGCGGCGCTCTGTGGCCGCACGCTGTGTCGCGTCAGATTCAACATCCGAGAAACGCGGGCGACCACGGAGGGCCGCCCATTCAGTTACTCCGAAGGTCATCATCTTATCGAGGCAGAGGACGCCTTATGTATTTAAGAAAACATTCCGCACTCATCGCCCTCTTCATGTTGATGACGGCAGGTACTACTTTCGCGCAGTCGTCTGATTGGGCGCAGTGGGGTGGTCCCCAACGCAACTTTAAATCGGATACGACAGGTCTCGCTGCAAGCTGGCCGGCAGCGGGACCGCGCCGAATTTGGCAAAGAGAGTTGGGGGAAGGGTATTCCGCAATCGCCGCTGAACACGGAACGCTCTACACCATGTATCGAAAAGGCGAGAACGAGATTGTCATCGCTCTTGACGCGGCAACTGGTAAGACCCTTTGGGAATACAGTTATGCCGCACCGTTCTCGCCTCAATACGACATGTCGAATGGACCTGGACCACACGCGACACCACTCGTCACCGGCAACTTACTTTTCACTTCAGGCGCTACGGGCAAGTTGCATTGCCTCGATAAAAGGAGTGGCAAGGTCTTATGGTCGCACGATCTAATCACTGAGTTTCAAGGAACGCTGCGAGTTAACGGGTATTCCTGTAGTCCAATTGCTTACAAAGACAAAGTGGTAATGATGGTTGGCGGTCAGGCCAGTTCGCTCGTCGCCTTCAATCAAAAAGATGGATCAGTGGCGTGGAAGAAGCACGACTTCCGTAACTCGACCTCTTCACCGATTGTGATCAACGTCGACGGCCAGGACCAAGTTGTAGCCTTCATGTATAGCGAAGTTGTCGGAGTCGATCCAAACAATGGCAACCTGTTATGGAGTCATCCACATCCGGTTGATTATGGCTTGAACACGACTATGCCGGTGTGGGGTTCTGACAAGTTGCTCTTTATCTCGAGCGGCTACGATGGTGGGAGCCGCGTCATCAAACTCAGCCGCAGCGGAGATAAGACGGATGTTGAAGAGGTGTGGGCACACCGGTTGATGCGAGTTCATTTTACTGACGCGATCCGCGTTGGCGATGTCGTTTACGGATCAAGTGGTGATTTTGGGCCAGCGCCATTCACGGCCGTTGATGTGAAGACGGGAAAGGTGTTGTGGCGCAATCGGAGTTTTCCGAGAGCGTCATTCCTGTTTGCTGATGGACGATTCATCATTCTTGACGAAGATGGTCAGCTGTTGCTAGCGACTGCGACACAGGAAGGATTGACTGTTATCTCGAAGACTCAGTTGCTTGGGAACCAGGCCTGGACCGTCCCCTCACTCGCCGGCACAAGGCTGTATGTGCGCGATCGAAAAAACATCATGGCGTTGGAACTCGGTGGTTAGTGTCGGTCCATAGGAAGAAGGTGGTCGTTGCAATTCAATTCTCAGCGCAACCTCGGCGTTCTCGGCGTCTCGGCGGTTATCTTTGACGCTTCATGACTCGGGCCACAAATGGAATCACTCAAAGTAATCAACGGGATCATCCCGAGTTCGGTTGGCGTTTTGGTGAGATCCTTTTAACCGCAGAGACGCCGAGAACGCCGAGGTTGCGCAGAGATTTGTACGCTGCGGCAGTACTTGAATTTGGTAGATCTTACGGCTAATCTTCGGTCCCCACCGCAAAATCAAAATAAAGGAAATTGAGAACATGCCTCACTCCGTTAATAACCTCACGGGTGAAATCATCGGTTCAGCCATTGAAGTCCACCGCGCGCTTGGACCGGGACTGCTCGAATCAGCATATCGAGAATCCCTGGCGAGAGAACTGTTTCTTCGTCGCATACCGATAAAACAAAAATGGCCGGTTCCGTTGGACTACAAGGGACTCATTATCAGGAAAGCGTACGAAGCGGACCTCATTGTTGCGGATACAGTGGTCGTTGAGACGAAATCAGTGGAGGCCCTTCATCCGGTCTATGAAGCGCAGTTGTTAACCTATCTCCGCTTAGGGGGCTGGAAGGTTGGCTTACTTATAAACTTCAACGAGGTCGTTCTGAAGAATGGAATACGTCGGAGAGTTTTGAACCTCGAGGAGTGACTGGCCTCCTTTCGCGTACAACTCAACTCTCAGCGCAACCTCGGCGTTCTGGGCGTCTCTGCGGTTATCTTCGAAGCTTGATGACTCGGACCAAAAACGAAACCAGACACGGTTCCGAGTTAGTTGGCGATTGGGTGAGATCTGTGTAACCGGAAGAGGCGCGGAGGACGCAGAGGTCGCGCGGAGATCTTCGAGGTTCTAATTCTTGTTCGTCACGATCTGCCGATACGCACCGGGAGTAGTACCAGTGACGCTTTTGAATACTCTCGTGAAGTGACTTTGATCTGCGAAGCCGGCGGAGAGGGCGACAGTAGCCAGATCATTTTCGGCCATTGCTAACTGCTCGCACGCATACTTCACCCGGAGTTTCTGCACGTATTCCCCAATCGTCTCGCGATGTACAGTCCGAAAGACGCGCGATAGATGAAACGGATGAACTCCGATCTCGTTCGCTATATCCTGTACCTTCAAATTGTTCCGATACTCTGCATGCAGGAGATCTACGACGCGCGACAGCCAGCGCGGTTTATTTCGCTCGCTGTTTCTCACGCGACCCACAATCGCCAACATCTCCAACACAAGACCTTCGACCGTCAGCATCGAACACGCATCCATCTGTTTGTGTTCGCGGTAGAGTCGCGTTGCGAGCCATGCTAGATCACCTTCATGAAGGCTCGAGTCGAGATCTGTAGCACCGATACACTCGCGCACTCGCTCGATCCACTCCTTCTTAATCTCCACGCTAAAGAAGCGTCCGCCCGCTGTTCCGATCTCATCGATGTGCGTCATCGCCGCAGGATGAAACATCACAGTGAGCGGCTTATAAGTGACCCGCCGCGATCCAAGCTGCTCCCAGTAGTTGCCGTTCAGGAGCAGACAGAAGTAAGCGAGCTCGTGCGAGTGTGAAGGAAGCTTTCTGGGTGCGTCGTGTTTCAGTTCGGAAAGAATCAGGCCAGACGCTTGTCGCTTCCGCAGGATTTCGCCGTAGAACTGTCCAGGCTGCAAGTTGCGATTTGTGGACATTCACACCTCAGAAAAGAATTCACTTAGGACTGATCTGGCGGGAGACTGTTGCGACGTGTGGCCACTATCGCACAACACGACGGATCTATGCCATGAAAATCAATCAGCTCGGATTGATTTGTAGGGACGTCCCTCCGTGTGTTGATTAGCAAGAGTTCCTTAACACCTTGTTATCAACACATCCCTTACATAAGAAGTGTAAAGGATGTCATGATAATGATCTGGCATTACGGGGTGGCGTCGTACAGACTCAGCCGCCGAAAGATTCGAAGGAGCGTTGGATGAAGTGGTTGAAGAACAATCGTAACTTTGCGGTTAAGACCATTACGCACAGTCGAAACTATTCAAACTACCCAAACTACGGTATCTACAAACAGCCGTAATAATCCGGTCAGCTTTTTGAACTTTCTTCTCGTTAAGGAGTGAAACTGAAAACGATCGAAGACCGGTTTACAGGAGGAAGCCCGATGCACACTTTATGGCAGGACCTTCGTTATGCCGTACGAACGCTTCTTAAAAGCTGGCCGCTCACATTCATTATCGTCTTGTCGCTTGCGTTGGGAATCGGCGCTAATACTGCGATATTCACGATCGTAGACCTCGTCTTGATCAAGCAGCTGCCCGTACGAAACCCTGAGCAGCTGGTCATGCTCGATACATTCGACGAACGCGGTGAGCAACGCGACTTCTCACATCCAGTATTCGAGCAATTGCGGGCGCGAAATCAAGTGTTCTCTGGAATGTTCGCTGCGATGGACGGCACACGCAGGTTGGATGTTGCCACTGAGTCTGCCGGTTTGGGTCAAGCTGAGGTGCAGCTTGTTTCCGGCGAATATTTTGACGTGCTCGGAGTGAACGCGATTATCGGTCGGACGCTCAGTCCTTACGACGATCAAACATCTGGAGCAAATTCAGTTGCTGTGTTGAGCTACGGCTTCTGGCAGCGTGCCTTCGCGGGTGACAGTTCCATCATCGGTAAGACAATCAAAATAAAAGACCAGGTCTTTACAGTCATCGGCGTCACTCCCCGCGCGTTTTTTGGGGAAGCAGTCGGACGCGCTCCAGATGTCTGGGCGCCCTTGATGATGGAACCGCCTCTGAGTGGCAGCCAATCATATCTTCACGAAGTGAATGTTAACTGGCTTCGCGTAATGGCACGCTGTCAAGCCAGTGATTGCCAGCAACGAGCACAAGGTGAACTCAACAATTCGCTGGCACAACTCAGGAATGAACCGGCTCCAATGGGACGCGCAGCGGGCAGGATCGCGAGGATCGAAGTCATGCCCGGTGGACAAGGACTCGCCGGCTTTCGTACCGAGTTTGGTAAGCCACTCCGCATTCTCATGTCTGGTGTGATTCTTCTGCTTCTTATTGCATGTGCGAACGTAGCGAACCTCCTGTTAGCGAGAGCAACGTCGCGGCAGAAGGAAGTGGCTGTGCGAATGGCTATTGGCGCAGGCCGCTTCAGATTAGTCCGGCAATTTCTTACCGAGAGTTTTTTGTTGGCTTCTGCCGGGGGTTTCATCGGTTTGTTTCTCGCGTGGTGGGGTACACGGATTCTATTACTCCTCGCTTCAGGAGGGTCGGTTCCACTCCCGCTTGATGTCGAACCAAACCGTCGCATTTTGATCTTCACCACTGCGCTATCAATAGCAACAGCGATCATTTCGGGTCTCGCGCCGGCGATTATCGTTACGCGGCAACAACTAACATCAGCGCTTAAGGCAAGCACCATGTCGCGTCCGCGTCTTTGGCTTTCACGCCCACTCGTTGTTGCGCAGGTTGCATTGTCGTTGCTCTTGTTGACTGGGGCGGGACTCTTTGTGAAGACGCTGAGGAATCTGAGGGCGGTCGACCTGGGCTTTGCTGTCGATGAACTGATTCAAGTCCGTATAGATCCGCAAGGGAGCGGTTACAAAGTAGAACAACTTCCTCAACTTTACAGCTCGCTGCTCGAAAGAATCGGCTCCGCACCGGGCGTCCAATCCGTGAGTATGGCCGGGACCGGTTTTCGTAGTGGCATGTCGCGAACGTGCTGCCTCGCAGTTGAAGGTCGGGAACCACGTCCCCAGGAAGACGCGCAGGTGCAAACCATCAATGCGACACCGGGCTATTTCCAGACAATGGGACTATCTCTGCTAGCGGGCCGAGACTTCACATGGCAGGAGATCCCGGCGAAGCGCGGAGAATTCGCAAAGGTCGCGATCATCAACAAGACGTTGGCCCAAACCTATTTTGGCGAAGGTAGTCCTCTGGGACACCGTTTTGGCTGGGGCGACCCAATGAAAGAGTCTGTTAAGTACGACATTGAAATCGTGGGGGTGGCGAATGACGCTAATTATGGCAATCTGCGCGACAAGATTAAGCCCCTCATTTATTTCCCCACTGAAGGCGGAACACTTTTAGTGGTACGTGGCCGAGGTCCCGTAGCATTGCCCGCAGCAGTCCGACGAGAGATTCAATCAGTCGATCCGCATTTGGAGATCGTCAGCGTCCGCAGTGTGCCGCAACTTTTGGATTCAGCTCTGACACAGGAACGACTGTTGGCAAAACTTTCCAGCTTCTTCAGCGTGGTGGCATTGTTACTAGCGTGCATAGGCTTGTATGCGGTGATCAGCTATGACGTCGGCAGAAGAACACACGAATTTGGCATCCGGATCGCGCTCGGTGCACAAAGGACCGACGTTCTGCGTTTGGTAATGAAGTACGCCGTTGTTCTCGTACTGGTGGGAATTGCAATCGGACTGGCCGGAGCATTCGCTTTCAACCGAACGATGACGAGCTTACTTTTTGGAGTGACCCCAACGGATGGATTCACTCTTGCGGTAGTTTCCGCGGGGCTGATGGCTGTCGCCCTAATTGCGAGTTGTCTTCCGGCACGACGCGCCACGAAAGTCGATCCACTCGAGGTGCTGCGTACCGAATGACGCTCCGGAGGTGCTCAGTGCTGCCTTAGTTTCTCTGTGTTTCTGTGGGAGTTTCTCGCAGAACGAACCACCACCACAGAGACACGTCAACTGCGTGAGTACTTGGGCTGGTCGATCATTTGATTAAGTAGAAAGCCGTTTGCCTCGGACGAAACCACTTCATTCCATCTCGAGTTAGAAACGCATCATCTTCCATCATGATCGTCACCTTTTGTCCGCCCCACTCTGCGACAGGCGTGCTCGTGTTGAGTTCGATGGACGTATACGAACCTTCTCTGAATGGTGGCTCAGGTGGTGCACCAACAGCAGGCCGTCGAAAATCGATACTGGCACCCAGCGCGTGACCTTGAGTGCCGACCGAATGAGAGTAGATCATCGCTTCGATGCCGAGCTTCTTCATGTCTGCCATGGTCGCATCGTAAACCTCGAATCCTTGAACTCCCGGTTTGATGTGCGTGAAAAGAGCGTCTTGTAAACGGTTGGTGTTAGTTAACGCTTTCTTCAACCCTTCCGTCGCATCCTTCTCTCCTTCACGAAGCACGTAACCCATCTTTTGCCAGTCGGTGCTGAGGCCGAGATAATTGAGCCCGCAGTCGATGTGAATAACATCGCCACGCTGAATAACCATCGACTCTTCTGCAACGTCCAAAAACTGCTGCGTCGTGCCTGTCTGCTTATTCTGTCTTTGGATTCTGAGATCGGGTTGGAACCATGTGTCGAGGCCCAGATTGTTGATCTGTTGCAGGAACCAGAACCTTACATCGCCGACAGTTGTTTTTCCCGGGGTGATTACCTCGTTCGAAAAAGCACGTTGCGTCAGGATGTCAGTAACTTCAACAGCGGTCCGATAGTGTTCAAGCTCTTCGGGCAAGCGAGTGTCCATGTATTCGACGATCAATGGCGCAGCGGACACGAATTGTGAGGAATAATCTGGACCCAGTGTTTCGGACAGAAACTTATACCCCTCGTAAGTCAAACCGTTCGTCGCGCCTCTCGTGCCTCCCATGTCCAGCGCGATCGTTTTTGGTTTCCGCTCCTCAACGATGCGACGAAGGGTGGCGGCAATATCGCGACCAGGTGGAGTAAGAACTTCAAAAAAGTACTTGAGATGCTCTACGCCGTAGCGCACCAGTGCGATTCGATCAAGCTTCTCGCCGCCTCGATCCGCAAAAATAAAGAACTCTCGGCGGCCTACGTACGGAAGCGGTGGCGCAATATGGTGTACGACCGGTTCCGGGTGAAACTCCTCGTTGGTAACGATCCACATGTCGATCTTCTGCTGTCTCATCATGGGCAACAGCATCGTGTCCAGTCGCTTCTTGAGCCACTGCTCCCGAACTGCTTGCTGTTCTCGGACACTCAGTAGCTTCGGCAGCACTTTCGATGGCGTCTGAGCAGAGATCGGCAATGCCAGTGAAAGAAGTGCGATCAATACAGTGGCGCAACGAACGTTGATGTGGAGCATAGGTTTTTCCTCGACTCTGAATGAAGACGCGACCAGGTCAGATGCTGGTCGTGTGTCGTTGGATGGTAAGTCTAGTTCGAACGTCGGAGATCTTTAAGTCAGATCTTCACTCCTACTGGAGTGAGTAACTCAAATTAAACCGGCTCATGCAGCTTAGCTTTGCACAAAAAGTCTTTGAGCCTGCGAAGCAGGCGTGAAGCATAGAGCCTGGGGC
>Ga0070690_100001495_pt1 | contig 12232 bp, 14 predicted proteins | sample KBSS33HmetaG_FD_64671 | JGI IMG/M metagenome (GOLD analysis project Ga0070690, IMG submission 64671) | Switchgrass rhizosphere microbial communities from Kellogg Biological Station, Michigan, USA - KBS S3-3H metaG | ecosystem: Host-associated > Plants > Roots > Rhizosphere ... | reverse complement strand
CTGGTAAATGGTCTTCTAAAAGTATTGTCATAGACTAATGTGCCCTCGTAGATAGAGGTTTAGTCTATCTGGAGGAATACACCAATTGCGTGTGCTGCTGCTGCTGCTTGTAATGCATATCCAACGTTTGCGAGTCCTGCTGCTGAGAGAATAACCGCTCCTGCTGTTGCTGATGGTTGTGCAATTGCCGATCCTACTAAGATGGAAGAACCATCTGAGAGTGCTGCACCTACTCCGTGTGTCTGAACGAATGTATATGTTGATAACGTTGCTGCGGTAAGAGCTACACCTGCTGGTGATGCTGTAAGAGTCGTTGCTGATTGAATAACCCCGCTCCAAGGATTTCTTCGCATGTTAACCTTTGCAGATGTCGTAAATGCTGTTCGAACTGGGCGATCAAGATATACGTTCAATGCTCCACCAGTTGTGAATGTTCCGGATACACCTGTGATTGTATATTCGTCGCCAATTGCTACGGTGCCTGCTGTGTATACTGAGATGGAACCACCTTCAAATTGCTGAGATGTGATAGTTGCTGTTCCGTTTGTGACTTGAAGGAATGTGTCTCCAACTGCTGCTGCTGTTCCTATAGCCATGTTTGTGTATGACGTATCAATAACTGAACCTTGGAGAGCGTTCCCCATTACAAGGTTTGACCCAGAACCTACGAGTGCATATCGGAAGACTTTTCCATTAGCACCTGCAATGAGTTGACCTACTGAAAATGGGCCTGGTTGTGTCGAATTTGTTGTGTACAAATCGATCTCTGAAATTGTTGGTAATCCTGTAATAAATGACATATTATACGCTCGTTATACCGGTGAGCCTTCCGTTTCTTCGTGGTTCCCATGTTACGAATTGACCGATAACATAGAACCTTCCAATTGTACCAGCTTGATTTGGTAATACCATATCCTTCTGATAGAACCATCCATTATATTCACTTGGTAATTGAAGTGCATCTACTCCTACGCCTTCATATGAGTTATTTGTACCAAGATTTACTTTCTCAACATATTTACTATATTTCTCTGGAACTACTGAGCGTCCTACCCATCCGAATGAATCTTCATTAAGATAGAGTAAGTATCCACTTGTACAGAAGTCATCAGCGATAATTGGTTTGCCTCTGTGTTCAATAGCCAAGAAACCCTGTCCAATATCTGCTTTATCTCCTCGTGTTGCTGTCATTGCTCGTATACCAAGCTTTGGTGGGCCATAACTAGCATAATCTTGTCGAACCGATGGCTGTAAGAGTTGTTCATACAAGCTCCATACTGTTTTAGTCGTTACTCCAATATTTGTTACTGAACCCATGAGTGAAGCCGCTCTTGTTGCATCGTCCAAGGTTGCAAGTTTTGCTAAGGTGAGTGTTCCACCTGATGCTGTGTCGGTTGCATTGAGAGCACTATATGTACTTCGTGATTGACCTCCAATTGTCCCTGCATCGTCAACGATGAGTCCAAGTCCATTTGGTCTGTTTGCTGATCCATCTGCATAAATTGCACTTCCAAGTCTCTGCATTGCCTCAACTGCTGCCTTTTGATATTTGAATACATCGAGGTTAATTGTTGCGGTTGAACCGACATTAGCAAAGTCATCAAGCATCTTTCCTACTTTTGGCTGTGTGAATGCAGTATGTGCATATGAGAGAACGATTGTCGTTTGAACGTATGAAGAGTTTAATGTCTCAAGTCCTGTAAAGAACTCACCTTGTGTATCAGCAGTAATATCAAGGGTGTAGTCCATTGTCTTACCTTCCATTGGAGAACCTTTTGATTGAACACGAGAGTAGAACGTTGGTGCGTTCATTATGTTATCAACAACTTTTGCGTGAAGTTTGCGTTCGTTAAAGTTATCTACGTTTGATCCGTATTGTATTCCGTCGTATGCCATGTGTGTTAGTAGACCAAAAAAAAGACCTCGTTCGAAAACGGGTCTTAAATAACCTACTGAGGAAATAATAATGCTTTAACTATTGCGTGTCAACAGGGGAAAATTAGTTCCCTCGTCCAAAGAAGCTCCATGGCTTCTTTAGGTCTGCATAGGTATATTCTTTCTGTGCACTTGGTGGGGTTGCACTACCGCGATTGCCAGATATTGGTGCGTCTGCTCCTGCTGGTTGTGCATTTGGTTTTTGATAATAGAAGTCATAAATGCGAGTGGCACTGACAATCTCTGGTAGACCTTGTGCTCTCCGTTCAGTATTTACTTCCATCCATTTAGCAAACAAGGCTTTTCGTTCTACCACTCCTTGATCATATGGATTGTTGGGGTCTTTAATCTTGGTGAGTTTATCGGCGTTATAGAGTTCATTGAGTTCATCATCTACAACAATATTGATGCGTTTATTCTCTTCCTCAATGCGTGCGGCTTCGGCTTTCTGTGTCTCTTCTGCTTCTTTCGCCTGTGCTTGTTGTTTCTCTTCGATTGCTCGTACAGCCTGTTCTTCAACGAAAGAGAGTGCTTCTAAGTATGTGGGCTGGCGTTTGTTGTCGCCCTCAAATTTCTTCTCCCAATCAAGATATGCCTTCTCTTTTTCGGTTGGTTCTGGTTCTTTTACTTCTGCTTTTGCCTGTTCCTCAAGGATTTTCTTTGCTGCCTCTTCTGCTGCCTTGGTAGCGATTTCTTCAACATTGGATTGTGGCTCTACTGGGGCTTCTGGCTCTTTGACTTCTTCCTTTACTTCCTCTTTTGGTGTGGGGATTTCGGTATTTTCGGCAATCTCACGAATGGATTCTTTTTGTAAGTCTTCGTGGGTATAACCGGGTTCTTGGGGTGTTTGCTCTACTGGAGCTATTGGGGCTGGGTCGTCCATAGGGAGATTATAGCATATTACTCACGAACACCAATACCTTTTCCTTTTCTTCTTTGGAGTTCAGTGGGACTAATAATATCAGCAGGTGCACCATACCAGCCATCCCATCCTTGTTGGTCGTAGATCATCTTGGCCATCGCTGCGTTTTTCTCTGGATCAAACATATCATCGAAACTATTAATACCCATCGAACGAAGTTGTTTCCCCTTCCGCTGCATGAAGTCATCGAAGGTCGCTGAATTAATCTGAAAAAGTCCACGATCTACCGTGCCGTTGGAGTTGTATTTGTTTTCTGCTCGCGGATTTTGAGCACTGTTTTCACCTTGCAAAGTCTTTAAAGCATTGGGCATCTGGTCACCAAAGTACTTCGATATGATTGATCCATATGGGCCTGCCTGTGGCATAGCTTGCTGCTGCTGTACTTCTTCTCTTGAGACCTTGTGAGCTGGTTCAACGACCTCAATCTTTGCTTGTGGTGCTCCTGATGGTTGAAGCATTGGCTGATCAAATCCTGGGCCTGTGGGTCTAGGCGTTGGGGTTGCTCCTGTATCTACTGGATGGTTACCAAATACATGATCAAGTGAACTAACGAGGCTTGATAAGCCGTGCCGTAATCCACTCTCTGGATCGAGTGGGTTAAGCTCCTTTTTGATTCTTTGTGCTAGTGGTTGATATCCGTTGTCCATTAAAGTGCCCTCGGTGAACCTGTAGGAACCTGCGGTGGCGTAGCCGCAATCTGAGTCGTATCAGTCGGATTTGGTTGCTGTGGCGGCGGCTGAGGGCCTTGTGGAGGCGGTGTTGGTTGTCCCTGCGGTGGGCCTCCAGCTGGTGGTGGAGTTTGGCCAGGTAGTCCAGCGGTCAAGGCTCCGGCCATCTGTGCCCCTGTATCCATATGCATAATATATTTGACAAAGTAGCCCTGTGGATCTGTGGCAAACATAATGCCACGTTCGGTTCTGCCTTCTGGATCATTCATGTCCATATCAGTAAAGAAGTCCAAAGGATTAGTATATGGTGGCCCAAGTTGAGCGGTGTCCATTGCGTTTCTTTGGGCTTTGAGCTTGTCTGTAGAACTTGCTTTGATGAGTACTTCCATACCATCTGAAATCATATCCCTGCGTAATCGGATATAGGTAGTCTCTCCCTTACTCCCTAAGATTTCCTTCATATGATCTTCTGTATAGCGAAGCTTAATAAACTGCATCTGCCATTCAGCCATCCATTCACAGGCTGCATTGATGGTGTCTTCAACCAAATCATCAGTTCTGGTAAAGTCGGCCTCTCGTGCAATTTGGTTGGTGGTTGCGGTATCAGATTGAATTTGTCCTCTAACAGCACTGGAACCTGATATAGCATACATTCTGCTTCTGGTATCGCCGAGGGCGTTAAACTGGGCTGCGTCTGGTCGCTCTGGTTCAATAGCCTTGTGTACTTTGTTTGGATCTCCCTCTACTCGAACGTCCATCTTTGGATCATCCATGTCAAGCCGCTGGATATCTGCCTTCTGTAATCCCGATTCTCCACCCCATATATGCTTGACGCGGGTCTTGAGCTGGTCGAGGATGGTTTTGTTCATATCGTCCAAGTTCTCTTGGTTTCGAATGTTTTGTTCAATACGCGAGGTCTCATCTAAATAGACTTTGCCCCATTGGTCGTAACCAAAGAAGTAGAAAGGCTTTCGTGGTTGCTTGAAGTAGTTGTGGTAGATCTTCTCCTGCGTGAGATTGGGAATCTGCTGGCCGGTGATTGCAGAGATAAGTAAGTCCTGTGGTTGGACTTCCTGTTTGGTTGTCTCGTCGCCTGGATTGGCGTAACTGAATATCTTGTCCTCGCCCTCATGGTCAAAGTTTGGATCTAACATCTTGTCTAAGATGAGATGTTCATATTTCCAAAGTACGCCTGAGACTTTTTCCCATTTAACTCCTGGTTCATAGATTGAGTCGTCTGGACTATTAACCAGTTCTTTACTTCCTTTCTTCTTATACCAGTCAAACCAGACTTCCCATACTTTAACTTCAGTCGCGAGCTGCTTCCATGTGGGATCAGCGTTTGGATCAAACTTGAGCTGTTCAAAGAGTTTGTCCTTCTTACTCGGGAACTTCATAAGAACTTCCTGTACCGTCATTGGAACACACTGAGCAATATAACTCATGTCATTGGGGTTCGTGGTTGATGCAGTATGATCGGCAATGATGTATTCAGGCTGGATGATGTCAAAGCAATAATCCCCATCGCTCCCAAGTTCACTGTTCCACCTAGCTTTAAGTACTGCGGTGAAATAGGCTGGTAAGTGCTTAAAGCCCAAGCCCAATATCATTCGTTGTCTACGTTTCTTGTTGATGTCATCGACCACGATGGATAAGTCCTTGGCTGATTGCTGGCGTTCTGGGTCTTCGCCTCCTGGTGTAACAATAATATCTGGAAGCTTACTCATTGCGAGAGGTTTGAGTGAGGATTCTATTTCATAGATAGCGTTGTCAGAAGAGCGTGTTTCATAGTCTTTAAGCTTGCCGTCTTTCTCCTTCTCTCCCACTTGGCGACCAAACAAATAGGTTTCATTCTTCTTCCTTCTGGCTGTTAAGTTGTACTTCTCCTCGTAGAACTTTTCACTTGCTTTAATACGTTCATCGACAATCTTTTCTAACTCTACATCATCGATATCTAGTTGAAGCGGGTCGGTGATTTGTACGTAACTTTGGTCAAAATCAAGAGGATTACTTACCTGTTCTTGGGCGTCTTCATATGGTGAATTGATGTTTTGGTCGTCCATGTCACAAAAAAACCACCCGATGGGGTGGCTCTAGTTAAGCTCTCAATCGATTATACACTACAAAATGCTACTGAAGAGATACCTATTTTTACACTCCCTACAATAAGCAACAATTGGTACATCACATTGAATCATACCGGGTACGATCATGACTTGCCGTCCTGAGTATTGAATGATGATATTTCCATCGTTTGGGCATCGCCATGGAAGGAACATATTGGGGTTTGCATGGTCGGCTTCAAGGATAACACTCGTTACCTTGATGTTTTGTTCTGTTCCCCGAATAATGACTTTCATCTGACTAATTATACATTAAATCCGTATAATTCCTCCTATTGAACTACCTGTATCGTGTGGGTTAGCGAATACATCTAAGTTTACTGATAGCTGTTTCTGGTCAATGAATTGTGGAGCTGTGAGCATACCCTTTGCATTTGGCCGTGGATGAATCATTGCTCCTACACTTCCTGCATCGATCCACTTGAGCTTTTTAAGCATGTATTGCTGTTCATCTGGTGCGTGGTCTTCACCATCGGTATCAACGTCCTCAACCTTGATATCATCGTGGATTAGCTCTGGAAGCGTCCTAATAAGGTTTGGACAATCGGTAGATACTTGGTAATAGGGTATCCCATCAGGTGCGATCTTGAGCCATTTATGATAGTTCTCCCAGCCTCCAATACGGTCTTTGGATGAGGGTTTTAAGATGCGTCGCCACTCTGGGTTAGCCTGTACGAATTGGTCACGAATAGATATTGAGTTGTCCTCACCTGTTACAAAGATGCGGTTGTCTGCCTGCACCCAAGCAATATCTTTGAGTGTTATGCCGTAGTTTTTGGCCTTGCTCTCAATAATTGCTGCCCAATCCGCCGGCGTCTTATCTGTACCATACACCTCCATGAATGGCTTGACTCGGTGAAACTTAGCACCACTCTCAAGAACTATTCGACTTACTTCTGCGAGGTGGAAAGAGAATGGGTGTGTGCGTCCCCAGTCCAAGCCTCCTACAATCACATTGCTTTTAAGTGGGTTGAATGGTTCGCAGGTATGGAGTGCATCACGCCATTCTGAGAAGAACTGACCTGCGAATACATCCCAATCACCTTCCATATAGGCTCTTCGTTTCTCATCAGGAAGAGCTGCAAGCTGTTTAACATATTCGCCTGTGGTGTATTTGTTATCGTCATAGCGAGCTGGCACAAAGAAGAAACCGTCTTGCTCTTTATCTGGGTGTTCCATATCTGGTTTCACCCATTTGCGTTTAACGAATCCGTGACCAATGCCTCCTGGATTGGTTGCACCAATGAACTTAACATCTTCTATTCCCTTCGTACGCATACGAAAACGCAAGTCATCAAAGGTGCTTTCGTTTTCCTCAGTTAGTTCCTCGACCAACACGCTTGCAAATTCTGCTGATTTGTATTTGCCCGGGTCGTCAAGGTTCCTGAGGAGGACAAGAAATGATCCATATTCTGGTGCTCCAATGAACGCATAGCCTTCGTCACGGCTTTCCCTGATAGTACCCAGATAATCAGGGATTTCGTTCTTCATCTTAATAACTTGTCGGTCTTTGAGTGTGGGGTAGTCTGAGGAGAATAAGCCAATTGGAACATTCTTGAGGTTGTATTTGGTGAAGTAGTACATCCCGAGGCCGATAGCTGCCCAGCGTAGAAAGTAGCTCTTGCCTCCGCTAGCTGCTCCACCATAGAGGAGATACTTACACTCTGGTTTGAGAAGTGTGAACCATGCTTCAAGCTGTTTGTCCTGAAAGTTCGCTAACTCATGAAACTTGATCTCCTGTATTTTGTCCATCTGGTTTAGTTTGGATTGTTACCAATACTTTCATTGCTTCGCCTTCTGCTCCAGTCAATTCGGTGGCCTTCAAATCAGGCAATACTTTGTTTACTATCGTTCTAGCTGCTGCAATGCGTGCGTTTGAGTTATCGCCTTTCCTCATTTCATTCACTAATACATCAAGGGCTTCACCGAAATACTTTGCAGTCTTGGCATATAGTCCTTTTCTTGATGGGGTTCCCCCGTTGTTAGGTTCATCGGTCATACTATTTTGTCAAACTCCTTCTCCATTATCTCATGTTCTTTCGCTATTTGTGGATTATCTCTATAGAAGTTTTGGATAGCATCAGGTCTCTCTACTGCACCTACTTCTGATTTAGGGACAACCTTTTTGAATATCTGGTTGATTTGTCGTTTCACATCAGTTGATACAACCGTTTGATTCTTGCCTAATTGGAAGCCAATGAGGAGTGATACGATTGTGAGGGTAAAGCCGGTTAAGAGTTCAATCATATTAATCTTTGTTGTAGTAAGAATCTTCCGTCCATACGTTCTTCTTCCTGCGTAACTCTTCTTGCGTAAAACCTTTAGTTCCGTATTTGTCGATGTACTCTTTCGAAGGGGTGTCACCTCGATACCGTTGTAGAATATCCGCTTGAAACTTTTTCCTGTCCTCCTTTATATCCGCTGTTGTTAATTCAATAGTATCTGCAACTCTATACCGCTTTTGTTTCTTTAAGCATACCTTGCAAGGGAGATAGCCGAATACCTCATGCTTTGTTGCTTCCCGTTTATTACAGTTTAGACACGTTATCATTGATAGGGATTAGATATATAGGTTGATCTAAGTCCTGTGCTCGTATTATTTCAAAGACCAAGGACTTATCAATCTCTACAAGTTTATCAACTGCAGTACGTAAATCTTCCTTAAAGATTCTGTTACAATCGTAAATTATAAAATATTGTTTCATTTCTTCTCCTCGTTATTTAGTACCACCGCTGCACCCAAGCTTGATAGTTGTACTGCAACTGATACAGCTGTGCGAACGGCTGTGATAGGTACGCTCACTGGATCTACAATGCCTGCTGGTACCATGTCTTGAATCTTTCCTCGGACAACATCAAACCCCGTATGTATATCTCCAATATTTCTAATTCTTTCCAACATTTGTCCTGCATCATATCCTGCATTAGAAACCAATCTCTTGAATGGCTCTTGTAACGCTTCTTTCAGTATCTTCTCGCCCAATATATTCTCATCAAGTTCGTCAAGTGTCGCAAGGTATGCAATCTCTCCACCGGCCACAAGACCGTATTTCACCGCTGATTGTGTAGCACACTTTGCATCTTCAGCCCGTTCTTTCTTTTCTTTGACTTCAATGTCCGTTTCCCCGCCTACTTTAATGACTGCGACACCGTTTGTAAGTTTGGCAAGTCTACCTTTCAATTGTTCCATATCATAATCACTATATGAATCGTCTTCCATCTGTTTTTTAATGATTGCAATGCGTTGAAGGATATCGTCCTTGTGTCCTCCACCACCGGTAATGATGGTAGATACTTTAGACATGACAACACGACCAGCTTTTCCCAATACATCAAATGGCTGGTCTTCGAACCTCATGTTTGCTTCTTTGGTAATGAGCTTGGCACCAGTGAGAGCACAAATATCTTGAAGAATCTCGCCCTGCATATAGCCTATACCTGGAGCACGCATCGCAAGCCCTAAGAATTGTCCTTGCATCTTTGCACCCAAGAGCACCTGCATAAAGTCTAACCCAATCTCTGGAGCGATGAAGAGGACTTTCTTTGTGTTCGGAAATACTATTTGATCGAGGAACTTTCCGATCTCAGCGAGTGTGTTTAGTGAGTGGTCGGTTACAAGCACATGGCAATCTTCAAGTACTGCGGTTTGGCGTTCTGGATCGGTAATCATAAATGGATGGGTATAGCCTTTGTCGATCTGCATTCCTTCCTGCATCTCTACATAGGTCTCCATAGCTTTGCTGGTATCAACCGTGATAATGCCGTCGTCGCCCACCTTGTGTACCGTCTCTGCAACCAGTTTTCCTAACTCTGGGTCTTCAGCCGATATGGTAGCGATCTGGATCTTTTGGGCTAAGGTCTTAACAGGAGTCTTTAAGGTTTCAAGTTTGGCAATCACTTTGTCTCTTCCGCTTTCCAATCCCTTCCTCAAGGTCATTCGGTTTACGCCTGATGCGGTAGCCTTTAAGCTTTCATCAAGGATTGCTTGGGCGAGTACCATAACAGCGGTTGTGCCATCCCCTACAGCGTCTCTCTGTTTCTTGGCTGCTTCTTGGATAACGTGTGCACCATTTCGTTTGAATGGATCTTCGGGGTTGATAGAATTGGCCACAGATACACCATCATGAAGAATGGTTGTTTCATAGCCTTTATCGATGAGGACATTGGAACCAAGGGGGCCGAGGGTGGTAGCGGTTGCTTCAGTGACTTCTCTTACGCCTTCATAGACAGCATCAATTGCGTCTTTACCGAATTTAACTGTGGTGTGTTTATCTTGTGGTTGCATATATACCGTGTATTTCAGTGAAATGCACAAAGCGATACTTGGTAAAGTCTACTTCAAACTCCTTATTACTGTATGCATGGAGTATTACATCTCCTACTTTACAATAAGGCTTTCGAAATACACCGTAAGAATCAAGCACATCCTGACCGATTGCGAGAATTTCACTTCGCTGGTCAAGTCCATCTTGTTCTTTAACTGAGCCGAATGGCTTATCTGTTTCAACGTAGGGTTTACAAAGAATATAGCCTGGGTGTGGGGTAATGTCTGGGGTTTCGGAACTAACTGTTCTACTCATAGATGTAGTATAGCAAATATTTTAGCAAATAAAAACTCCTCTCTCCGACTATTACATCATTGAGAGGAGTTGCCTCACTTCAGAGAGTGAGGGCTTCATGCTTCGATCAGCACTATGCTTTTACCGCTTCGCTTTACAACGAAGATATCCCAGCACTTCTCACAACGTAAGTACTCCGGTTCGTCCGGTAAAAGACTTTCGGTCTCGCGTAGGGAAAGTACTTTCCCTTCCTTTGTGCAATGTCTAAATCCTCTTTCGAGGACTGAGTTACCGCAAAAACACTCTAATTTGTTTTTCGTATATAACCACCGTCCTTTCTAACTAGTTTCAATTTGAAACCAGGGGAATAATGCAATATAATTTTGGAGGCGGGAGTTCTAGACACCCCCGCCCCATTCTTTATCGTTTCACTAGGTTCTTCACTAACTCTTCATCACTTGGCCTATGGGGCATTGCTACTCCACTACACCGCTGGTTTAGTTTGTCGTGCCTCAGTTCCGTAAATGGCTCTGGGGACATGAAGTAGGGAATGGGAAGCAGAATGGGAACGCGGGTCTTCATATCCAGATAGTTTTTAAGTTCGATACAGAACCCCAGATCTGCCGCAAAGTCATCAGCTTTGTAGGTCTCTGAACGGCCATAAAGCTGCCAGAATGGGAGAAGCAAAAATATTCCTACACCCCCGCCCGCGATCGCGAGGGCAAGATTGAGGAGCCATGTAAAGACATTGGCCAAGTACCTATCAATCGCCTCACCACCTGCCAAAGCTGCCGCGATATTACCTGGGGCGATTGTTCCCACTGCACGAGACAACAGAAACATTACATCTACTGACAGTCGCCGAAGAGAAAGGACAACTCTACTTGCCCCTGAGTTATACCAGTAGAGTTCTGCTGCAAGAAGCGTAGGGAAGTATTCTCTTCGCATCAGCTCTTGCGATATGAACATGTTTTTGCCGATGGTCGTAATGAAGTCGTCGGTTCGTTCAAGCATATAGACATCGTTTGGGAAGGTGAAGGGAGTATGTGATCTGGCCTTGATGAGGTCACACGCCTTCCCGTACCACTCACGCTGCCGTTGACTGGGTGCATAGGCTCCAAGAGATAGTCTCGTTATCCAAAGTCCACTGGGCCATCCAAGAAGGTTTAAGAAGCTCATAACTGGTGGCCCCCAGCTTCCCATGAATGTCCAGATGATCCCCACGATGAGGAGACACAGTAAGTACAGGGTGATTGAAATTTGGCTTGAAGCGAGGTTGATTGTTGCCCATGAGTCTCCTTTGAGAAGTCCCCCAATCAATATCCCGATTGATACAGGAATGACAGCCACAAGATAGAACGGGATAACGACCACGGGCAGGAAGAGAAGGCAGATGAAGAAACGGATGAATACCCCCGGCAGTTCAAGCATAATTGTCAAGAAATAGAGAAACTTCAGTCTCCATGTAAACGTACGGGTGGCAATCAGAAACCAGACGATACCAATAAGCGGAAGGATACCGAAGCAAAAGATCGCAGCTGGAGCGAGAATGAGAATATACTTGAAGATTCCAAACGGATTCACGTTCACGGTCGTCCTCCTTTTAGGGTGTAGGGTGTTTTACAGCCGGCATTGGCTGCATGGGTTTGGGTGTAGGTACATACGTCTCCTCAGGTGGTGGTTCCGGAAGGGGTGGAATCGCTTCGATTGCAATGCGTGCATTTCCTCCATCACGGTAAAGATAGCATTGTCCTACGGGAAGTTCCCGCAGTTCTTTGGGTGGGATGGCAAACTGATGCTGAAAGCGTGTCGAGGTCATTCCTGTGTGCAAGCCGTTCTCTGATTGATATGCTGTTTCTGGTTGCATGGTCGTCCCGCTCATCTCTGATGCATAATCTGGATAGAGAAGCTTCAAAAAGATTTGCGTATTACAGTTACTAAGTATTCGCTCTTGGGTGAGCTGATCCCCGAGAGATGCAAAGCTTTGGGTTGTAAATATGATCTTAAGTCCAGCTTGCCTCGCCA
>Ga0070690_100001489_pt1 | contig 12269 bp, 10 predicted proteins | sample KBSS33HmetaG_FD_64671 | JGI IMG/M metagenome (GOLD analysis project Ga0070690, IMG submission 64671) | Switchgrass rhizosphere microbial communities from Kellogg Biological Station, Michigan, USA - KBS S3-3H metaG | ecosystem: Host-associated > Plants > Roots > Rhizosphere ... | reverse complement strand
CAGCGTGCGGATATGGCTGCCGTCCACGTCCGCGTCGGTCATGAGAATGATCTTGTGATAGCGCGCCTTGGCGATGTCGAACGTATCTTTGTCCGCCTTGTCGCTCTCTTCCCGTTTGCGACCGATGCCAGTCCCGAGCGCCATGATGAGCGTCCGGATTTCGTCGCTGGTCAGCATCTTGTCGAAGCGGGCCTTCTCGACGTTGAGAATTTTGCCCTTCAACGGCAGGATGGCCTGGAATTTCCTGTCCCGGCCCTGCTTGGCCGAACCGCCGGCGGAATCGCCCTCCACGATGTAGAGCTCGCTGAGCGCCGGATCTTTTTCCGAGCAATCCGCGAGCTTGCCCGGCAAGGAGCCGCCGTCCAAGGCACTCTTGCGCCGAATCAGGTCTTTCGCCTTGCGCGCCGCCTCGCGGGCACGCGCGGCATCAATCGCCTTGCCGATGATCTTCCTCGCGACCGGCGGATTCTCCTCAAAGTAGGCGCCGAGCTTTTCATTGACCGCCGTTTCGACCACGCCCTTCACTTCGCTGTTCCCAAGTTTGGCCTTGGTCTGTCCCTCAAATTGCGGATTGCGGACCTTGACGCTCACCACCGCGGTGAGTCCTTCTCGCACGTCGTCGCCGGTCAGCGATTCAGTGTCTTTTTTCAACAGCTCATTGGCGTTCGCATAATTGTTGATCGTGCGCGTGAGCGCGGCCTTGAATCCGACGAGATGGGTGCCACCTTCTCTTGTATTGATGTTGTTGGCGAACGAAAAGAGATTCTCGGCATAGCTGTCGTTGTACTGGAGCGCGACCTCCAGGATCATCTCCGGCCGTTCGACCTTCACATAGATGGGCTTGTGCAGCGGCGTTTTGGCTTCGTTCAGATGCTCGACGAACGAGACGATGCCTCCCTTGTAGAGAAACACCTGTTCCTTGGCCGGTTCTTTCCGCTCGTCTTTGAGCGTGATCGACAGGCCTTTGTTCAAGAAGGCCAGCTCGCGCAAACGCTGGGCCAACACATCGAAACTGAACTCAAGGGTCTCGAAAACTTGACTGTCGGCCTTGAACCGAACTTTCGTGCCTCGACGCTTGGTAATGCCGGTGTCCTTGAGCGGGGCGCCGGGTTTGCCGCGCTCATACCGTTGCTCGAACACTTGACCGTCCTGCCAGATTTCGAGCTCCAGCCACTCTGAGAGCGCATTCACCACGGAAATGCCGACCCCGTGCAGACCGCCCGAGACGGTATAGGCGCCCTGCTCGAACTTTCCCCCGGCGTGCAGCACGGTGAGCGCCACTTCGGCAGCCGACTTCTTTTGAGTCGGGTGCATTCCAGTTGGAATCCCGCGCCCGTTATCGACGACCGTCACACTGCCGTCGATGTGGATGGTGACTTCAATCGTCTCACCAAAGCCCGCCATGTGCTCGTCGACGCTGTTGTCGACGACCTCATAGACCAGATGGTGCAGGCCGTCGACGCCGGTGCTGCCGATGTACATCGCTGGCCGCTTCCGCACCGCATCGAGCCCTTCCAGCACCTTGATTTGGTCTGCACTGTAGCTGTCGGATTTCGGCTTGGTGGTCTCGTCCGTGGCCATTCAGACTCCTACATCCCAAACGCTCATCAACTGTACCGGGATGTTCACGAAGGTTGTCCGCAGCAAGGGAAGGGCGAGGCGTGCATCAGCAGCGTAATTCAATATCCCTCTCAGATTTTGATGGGCATCACAACACATTTGAAGCCGGGGGTTTCCGCCTCTTGGATCAGGCACGGGCTGAGCGCGCTCTCCATCTGCAACGAGATTTTTTCTCCGTCCATGACGTCGAACACATCGAGCAGGTAGCGCGCGTTAAAGCCGGTGTTCAACGCTTCCCCTTCATATTGCGCAGCCATCTCCTCGGTGGCTTCACCATAGTCCGGATTGCTCGAAAACAGCGTGAGCCGCCCGGGCGCACACGAGAGCTTCACCGCATTAGCCTTGTCTTTCGACAGCACTGAGACCCTCCTCAACGCACTTTGGAGTTCGGTGCGCTGTACGACGATCTTCTTACCGCTCTCCTTCGGAATGACCTGTTGGTAGTTCGGGTAGTTCCCTTCCATCAAGCGGGACGTCAGGAGTAGGCCACTTTTGCGAAAGATCATGAGGTTTTTCGTGAACCCAATGAGCGGCTCGCCATCGCCTCCCTCTTCCAAGAGGCGACGCATCTCGTGCGCGGCTTTCTTGGGAATGATGGCTTTGATTTCCTGGGGCGCGCCTTTTGCCCCGGCCTTTCCGAGGTCCTGCTCCGCCACCGCCAAGCGATGCCCGTCGGTCCCCACCAGTCTGAGGGTCGTCTTCTTTTCATTGGAGATGAGCGTGACGAGCAGACCGTTCAAGATATATCGGGCGTCATTGTCTCCCGCGGCAAAGAGCGTTTTGCGAATCAGTTCCAGGAGGCCAGCCCCTGCAAGCGGCGTCAAGCCTTCGCGCTCAATGGCGGGCAGGGCCGGATAATCGCCGCTGGGGAGTCCGACGACCTTGAACTGGCTTTTGCCGGCCTGAATGGTCGTCCAGTTGTTCTCGCTCGAGACCAGGTCGATGTCGCCGCTCGGCAACTCTTTGATGATCTCGTACAACTTTCTCGCCGACACCGTGATGCCGCCGGCCTTGTGGACCGTCGCCTTGTAGAGCCCGCGCATGCCGATCTCGAGGTCGGTGGCCACGATTTCCGCGCCTTCCTGTTTTGCCTCGATCAAAATGTTCGACAAAATTGGCATGGTGTTGCGCTTTTCCACGACGCCCTGCACTCGCTGAAGACCCGTCAGCAACTCATCCCTGCCAATGCGAACTTTCATATGATCGCCCCTCTCTTGACCGCCGGTCAGCTCCGGAGGACCTTTTCCCTCAACCCGTCGAGCGTTTGATTCAACGCGTTATCGCCCTCTTTGGCTTTCACGATCTGCCGGCAGGCGTGCATGATCGTCGTATGGTCTTTCCCACCGAACAGGCGGCCGATTTCAGGAAAGGACGCATCGGTCAACTCGCGACAGAGGTACATGGCGATTTGTCGCGGATGCACGAGCGTCTTGCTGCGGCGCCGCGACTTAAGATCCGCAATCTTGACGTGAAACCAGGCTGCGACGGCCTCTTGAATGTCCTCCATCGCGACAATCTTTTTCTTGTCGCCGATCAGGTCGCGCAGGACGTTCTTTGCCATATCCAACGTAATCGTCTGACCGGTCAACGATGCGTACGCGCCCAGACGTACCAGTGAGCCTTCCAATTCTCGAATATTGCTTTTCATCGTGTTGGAGAGAAACTGAATCACGTCTTCCGGCAACGTGACGCCTTCGTCCTCGGATTTCTTGCGAAGGATCGCGATTCTGGTTTCTACGTCCGGCGGCTGCAGGTCCGCAATCAGTCCCCATTCGAAGCGGGAACGCAGGCGCTCTTCAATGTCGGGCATGTCCTTGGGGAATCGGTCGCTCGAGAGGACGAGTTGTTTATGCGCTTCATATAGTGCGTTGAATGTATGGAAGAATTCCTCCTGAGTCCGTTCCTTTCCCGCCAGGAACTGGATGTCATCGATCATCAACATATCAATATGGCGATAGCGCTTCCGGAGGTCCATCATCTTGTCATATCGAATCGAATTGATGACCTCGTTCGTAAATTGCTCGGTGGTCAGGTAGGCGATCCGGAGATCGGTACGCTCTGCCACATGGTTCGCGATGGCATTCAAGAGGTGGGTCTTCCCGAGTCCCACCCCACCATAGATGAATAAGGGGTTATAAGCCTTGGCCGGCTGTTCAGCGACGGCCATGCACGCAGCATGGGCAAACTGATTACCGGCGCCCACGACGAAGTTCTTGAAAGAATATTTCGGGTTCAACTGGATGCCACGTTTCGCCTTGACGGGTCCCGTTGCCCGGACGGCCTGAGCTACCGCGGCTGCTTCCGCCGGCGTAGGCGTCGATCGCGTAAAGACAACAAAGGAGACCGCGGTCTCCCCCCCTCCACGAGCTGTCGAGACCGCCTCCTGGAGCAGCGGTCCATAGTGTTGACTGAGCCAGTCACCAAAAAACTTATTAGGAACGCCTATTTGCGCGGTCTTGTCCTCAATTCTTTCCAGACGGACTGGCATAAACCAGGTGTCATAGACCTGTTTAGGCACCCGGCCTTGAATAAACGCCAAGGCCTCCTGCCAAACTGCTGAGACCGTCATTTCCCTCGTATTCTCCCCATACACAGGCTTATTCACACCTGTGGATAATGAACCATTTTGTGCGGGAATCCCGAGATATCATCAGGGGTTTTTCGTCTTTACATGAGTCAGTTAACCGCCTCTCAAGAAGTTCTGCACAGTGCACTGTCCCCACACTCCGAGTCAATCCCCAAGTTCATCCACAACGCGTCCAAGACAACAACGCTTTTAGATCAACCTCTTGCCCGCAATCCCCACCATTCACCCTTCCTACTCCGATTCCTACGACGACTACTGTTTGTTTCTATGCCATACATCTTCGGAGAAGAGCACCCAAACTAGATGATCACCGTGTGGTCACATTCGAATATTTTTGTCACGAGTGTATCGTACGTCAGGTCATGCGCAGTGTTGCTATTCTCCAGGGAGAAGATCGTTCCGCCTGAATAGGAGAAGGTCCGGCCGGCACTGTCTTCCAGGAGCACGACATCTCCTCGGGACTCCTCTGGGAGAAACACGGCAGGATCGATTTGCTCGATTGGCTTTCTGAGGAGATACAATATTTTTTTCATCAAAAGACCAATGTTCGATCACACGATTGAAGCAGGTTACGGATCTCCTGTGGCGATTTCTGTGTCACAGAAAACTCCTCAAGAAGCGCATCTATGGCTGTTCCGGATTCGATGAGGAATGGGACGCCGAGTTGAGCCAATGAAGGGCGATATTTTTCAAGGATGTCCACATCCACGACGTCTTCGGTATCATCCGTCAACAGAAGGGGAGCTTGTCCAAGAAGGACGATCGTTGTCTCATGATCCCCGGCGCACAGACCGAGCGCGATGCGTAAGGCTTCCACCGGACGGTGTGTTTTTGTCGGATTTTCAGTGATGACCACCACCACACGCTTAGACATCAAACCACACTGCCTGCGGCCTAAGTGAACGCCAAAAACCGGTCACAGCCATCAATAATGCCTGACAGCACCACCAGGCCCGATAAGGACACGCGAGAATCGATCTGCTGCGTAGACACACCATGTTGCTGGCATCCATAGGCGCAGACGGACATCTTGACCCCACCATCGAGCAAACGGCTGAAACGAGTATCTTGAAAGCTTTTAACCCCCTCATCGATCAGATACAAATACACCTCGATGCCTTGCCGGATGGCAGCCTCGGCGAGGCTCACCAGCGTGTCAATCGTTGTGTCTTTAGGGGCTGTGGATAACAGAAGCCCGAGTTTTCGCGCAGGCATTGGATTTCCCTATCAATTAAACCGAAGATTTGTTTAAGAATCAACTGGTTATAGGGAGCATGTGGGGCCGAGACTACGGGGTTTTTCAGGCGAAGTCAACCGGAAAAACCAGCGCTTAGAATTGCTTCATGAGTGAGAGAAAATACCGCGGAAGATCGGAGAGAGACACTGGCTTTTGGTTCTTCGTGTCCATGTCACGAACAACGGCCGCCCCTGACCTTGCTTCATCATCGCCGAGGAGCACCGCAAAGCGACAACCGCTCCGGTCCGCTTGTCGGAGATGTCCTTTGAGCGTCGTCGGGCGATAATCACTTTGCGCAGAAAGACCCGCACGACGTAGGGCATCCAAAAGGAGTACGCCCGCGGGGCCTCCTTCAGAACCGAAGGCCGCGACATAGACTGACGGCATGGACGGCGGAATGCTCTGCTCGGGAAGCATCATGGCGATCCGCTCAAGGCCTGCCGCAAAGCCGACGGCAGGCGTGGGTGGTCCTCCCAGCAATTCAACCAAACCATCATAACGGCCCCCGGCGCCGACAGCGTTCTGTGCGCCCAAGTGCGATGAGGTGATCTCGAAGGCCGTCAGACAGTAATAATCCAGCCCGCGGACGAGTCGGGGATTAAGTTGCCAGGGAATGCCGAGGGCTCCGAGGATCGAAAGCACTTCGTCGAAATGACTCTTGGCCTGCGGGGACAAATGGGAGACGAGCTGAGGAGCATCCTCCGTCGCAGCGCGACAACCGGGTACTTTACAATCGAGTACGCGCAAGGGATTTGTTTCCATCCGCCGCCGGCAGTTTTCGCAGAGCGATTCAACGCGGCCTTTGAGGAAGGACACGAGCACAGGAAGATATGCTGCGCGGTCGGCCGTGGTGCCCAGGCTGTTGATCTCAAGGGTGAGATCCGGCAACGTCAGATCGGAAAGAAACCGCCATAACAGCGCGATGACATCGACATCCGCCTTCGGATCCTGCGTGCCGAAGGATTCGACGCCGAACTGATGAAATTGTCTCAGGCGGCCAGCCTGCGGCCGTTCATGGCGAAACATGGGCCCGATGTAGAAGTATTTCTGCGGCAGCGGGTCAGCGCCTCGATTGTGTTCGATAAAGGCCCGGACCGTGCCTGCCGTCCCCTCCGGCCTGAGCGTCAGGGAGGTGCCGTCTCTGTCCGGGAAGGAGTACATTTCTTTTTCAACGATGTCCGTGGCGGCCCCGATGCTGCGGGCGAACAGCGTCGTGACCTCGAAGATCGGAATGCGGATTTCCCGAAACCCATACCGGTCCGCCCACTGTCTGGCCGTTTTCTCGATGAATCGCCAGCGCGGCGTATCCTCCGGCAGGATGTCTTTGACGCCTTTGATACCTTTAATCATGTGCGGTGGCCGCTGTTTTCAGCGGTATGATGATGAATGTGCGCGCGAATATAACGACCGGTTTGTCGGCAAGTCAACGCGCGCTCTCGCTTCTTGCACGGAGCGCCGCACCGGCGCTATAGTTCGCAACCTCCTGCGCGTGTTCATCAGGGAGCTCAACTGTGAGCAGTGATCGTCCAGTCCGCCGGGTCATCGCCGTGGCGCCCATGCCGCCGGAGAAATCCGCGTATGCCCTGGCCCGCTACAGCCGCTCGCCCGATTCGATTGAGCAGAGCATCAAGTGGGTACATGGACACTCATCGGAAAAATTCTGGGAGCAGTTCTACTTTGATTACGGCCACGGGTCGATTGCGGACCTGGGCCACGTCATCATTTGCTTCGAAGACATCACAGAGCTCGCCGCCATTCGGCTCGAAGACGAACCGGTGTGGGACGGCCAGGCCAAGTCGAGCCGCTACCAGAATTTCGCCTCGGGCGGGTGGTATGTGCCGGACTCCATTCATGGGAGCGAAACCGAAGGCACCTATCAGGGGATTCTGCGGAGCCTCGGAGAAATCTATCGACTGCTCCACGAACCCCTGGTGACGTTTCTGTCCGAGCGGGACCCACGTCCTGACGCCATGAAGCCGGGCGACTATCAGCGGACCATCAACGCCAGGGCCTTCGATGTGACGAGGTATCTTCTGCCTCTGGCCTGCAAAACCAATGTCGGCCAAGTCGTCAGCATTCGCACGCTGGAGAAGCAGATCACGAGGCTGCTCTCTTCCCAGTTACCGGAGCTGCGCATGATCGGCGAAGAGCTCAAAGACGCCTGTCAGCGGCCGCCGATGAATGTCTGGGGAGAACTCTCGGGACAGACCGGTGGACTCAACGAACCTATGGCGCCCACGCTGGCGCGTCATGCGAAGGCGAACGACTATCAGACCACGATGTATACGGACCTCGCACGGTATGCCAAAGAAGCGCTCCGCGGGACAGGGCTGGACAATCCGGAGGCCTGGGGGGCGCAAGATTCCGTCGATCTGATCGAGCCCCATGATCCGTTAGATGAAACCGTTACGACGCTGCTATACCGTGTGTCACAGGCGCCGTACCGAAAGCTGCTCGCGGTCGTCCGCGACTGGTCGGAAAAACAAAAAAAGGAGGCGATCGCCGTCGCCTTGAGTAACCGAGGACCGTATGACGACCTGCCAAGAGAATTCCGCGCCGGCTACGCGTTTACGTTTGACATCCTCATGGACATCGGCGGCTGGCGGGACATGCACCGGCATCGCCGCTGCCAGCAGATTCAGCAGAACTTCACCACCGCTCACGGCTACGATGTGCCTCCGCCCCTCGTCCAGGCAGCACTCGACGGAGAATATCGTCAGGCCATGGACGCGGTGCGCACCGACCTCGATCGCTTGAAGAAAGTAAGCAGTGAGGCGGCTCTCTATGCCATCCCCTTCGGCTTTAAAGTCCGCTGCCTGTTCAAGATGGATTTTGCCGAGGTGGAATATATTGCGAAGCTGCGCTCGGGGGTGAAGGGCCACTGGTCCTACAGGACCATCGCCTGGCTGATGAAGCAAAAAGTGACCGAGCGCTATCCCGCTCTCGGCATCCATGTGCAAGCCACCTCTCCAGACATTGAAGACACGCTGACCAGATAACCTCCCTACCCTCCATGAGCGAGCATCGAATCAGCTGTGAAGCGGCCCTATTGACCGGCTCGTGGGAACGGGCGGCCGAAGAGGCGCTCGCATGGGCGCGGCATCCGGAAGCCTCCGGCCCGCGCGACCCTCGCCCGCATTTTGTCCTGAACGTGGTGCAATTGATCAACGGACAGTTCGCCGAGGCATGGACGAGCCATGCGTTGTCCCTTCAGGAATCCGACGACATCGCCCGCGTCAAAGTTTGGATCGAAGGATTGGTCGCCGGCCACGCCGATCAGGCAGCGCTGCATCTGGTCATGGGGCTCTTCCTGTCGCAATCGGGACAATCAGAAGAGTCGATGCAATCCTATCGAACGGCCGCCAAACTGGCGCCGCAATCGGCCTATCCCCACTATTTTCTGGCGCAGATACATGAGCGTGCCAATCACGTCGAGATGGCGATCAAGGAATATCGGGAAGCGGTCCGGCTGGATCCCGCCTATGCCCAGGCCAGAACGAATCTGGGCGTGGCTTATCAGGAACAGGGACGATTGGAGATGGCCATCCCGCAATATCGAGAGGTGATCAAGCTGAACCCGAACGATGCGGTTGCCCACGCGAACTTAGCTTGCGCACTGGCCGAACAAGGTAAGCTGCAGGCAGCGCTGTTGGAGTATCAGGAGGCCCTGAGGCTGAATCCACGGGATGCCGAAGTGCATTTCGCACTGGGGGGCCTCTATGAAAATAGGAACCGTCCTGATCTCGCCATGAAAGAGTTTCGCGAGGCCGTGGAGGCAGATCCCGATCTCGCGCCGGCCCACTCGGCGCTGGGATGGATGCTCTTTGATCGAGGCCATCGGGAAGAAGCTATGGAATGCTTCAACCATGCCCTCCGTGCTGATCCGCAGAATGCGCGGGCTTATTTGGGCGTGGCCAAATGCTACGCGAGCAGGGGAAAGGTGCAGTTGGCGATTGAGAACTACACGAAAGCCATCAAGTACGAGCAGGACCCGCAGAAGAAAAACGATATCATGAACAAGCTCTACAAGGAAGGCGGAACCTGGGATACGTGATGAGGAAGGGCCTGTGAGCCATCGGAGATCGATCCAGAGCCACCAAGCCGCAGCGAACGCAGTCGCGACCCCCGAGCCCGCTCAAAATGATCTCCCGCAAGGCCGCAGGGACGATGCGGCCCGAGGCGTACTGTCTGGCGGCAAAGGACCGAGAACGCAGTTTGGGAAAAGCGCGTCTTGGCGCGCTGGGGGTTGGGTGGGTGAGAAGACGAAATTTTCAGCAGACTCTACAACTCGCGGATGGCACCTTGGAGGACGGTGATCTGCGTCACCGGATCGCCGGAACTCTTCAACTCCTTCCGGATCTGATCTTTCAGGTAAGAGGAATAGCCGACACGATCAATTAAAAGATCGAGAAACCGCTCGGCAGGAAGCAGGCTCTGCGTTTTGAGCTCTTCGATGGTTTCATCGCTCACCGGTACATAGGTACCGCCCAGGTGAAACACCACATTATAGTAGCGACCTTGACCGATGCGCTCGAAGCGAAGCCCCTTCACAAAAGTTCCTCCTGAACCTGCGGCAAGGCGCCCATTGTAGACAACTTCCAGTCGTGAAGACAAGGGTGGCTGGGCGCGGTAGGCGAGACAACGGTCAAGCCGGCTTGCCCTTTTTCGCAAAGTATTCCTGCCGGCTCACTGCCACATCCGCAACAAACATCACTCCGGAATGGCGTTCAAACAGCGGTCGCAAACCCGCCAGAATGGGCTCGACCTTTTCTTCCGGCACCACGGTCATGATCATCTCGAGGCTTTCCTGTTCGCTGAACATGAAGTGCGCCTCGCGCACGCCGTGATGACCCTTGCCGGACACATTGCCAATGATCGTGTACCCTGTGGCATTCACGCGGTCCAGCAGGTCGGTCACGAAGGCCCGGTGTTCCCCGGCCACAATGACGCGAATCTCTTTCATCGGATGTAATATCAGACCCATTGACCTACTCCTTTCCCGCGCCCCCTCAAGTCCGTCTGGTGCCTACCCCATTACGGAATGACGTTCCACACTCCCTTCGGATGGTATCGATACCATACCCCATCCTCAGGGTCGAGGGGGGCGAGGTGCACCCACTCATTATGGTAGTAATGCTGGAGCACTTCGTGACGCGAGATCAGCTTATCGATCCGCTCACGGGGCGCTTCAATGATGGTGAGCAGTCGCATCGGCTCGTGATAGGGCACGGGGCCGTTCATCACGGTTTGTCTCGCCAAGCCGAGCCGCAGGTCGCTCCAGGGACCGGACATGATGCCCAGGCGCCCGACGACATTGTGATAGATCTTGCTTCCGCTGCCGTACACGTCATTATCGGTCGTAGAAAAATAGTGTTCCATGTTGATCCACTGTGCGACGACTTGCGGCGCCGTCAACAGGACTTCCAACAGGCGGTTCGTCGGGTCCTCCCGGTAGTCGTAGGAATGGAGGAATGTTCGCCCACCCAAATCGAGCCCTTTCGTCAGTTCGCGTCGAGCAATGATAAAGGCGGTGTTTCCCGACAGACCCCATTCCGGTCTCACTTGGCTCCAGTCGGTGCTGCGCGTGCGTACGTGGGCAGCCGCCTTGTGTCCTTCGAGCGCGCACTCGATATCCGGTAGCCGTGTGCACCGTTCTTGGCTCGTCAATTCCGCCGCCTCTCGGAGATCTTCCTGCAGTCGTGTAAGGTCAGCCCGATGCGTCGGCGGGACATCCTCCAGGTCGAACAGCTGCACCTCGTCGGTTGTGGTATCCATCTGACCCGCGATGAAATGGGTATCGGATGGTATCTCGATCCCATTCTTGGCGAGACGAGTCCGGACCTGTGGATTGTTGGCCATCATGGCAAGCACCCTGGCATTGGGCTTGCCCTCATTGCCACCACAGGCGCCGCAATCGAGTGCGGATTCGTAGGGATTGTTGTCCGAAGTGCTCCCGTGCGCGCAGAACAGGACCAACCGCGCAAAATTCTTCGTCAGGCCCATCATGCGTAGAGCGGTGTCGACGGTCAGTGTCTGCTCCTCAGCGGTGAACCCCGTCCTCGTGATCCGCTCCTTGTGGCGGGAGGCGGCTCGGGCGTTGAGTTCGTACTGCCGACGTAAGGTGTCTGCGAGACCGACTAGAGCATCCTTGGAAAGCCCTGCCTCTGCGGCGCGTTCCAGCAGCGACTGATCCGGCTCCCCTGATCCGGTCAAGGCATATTGGCGCAAGCCTTCCACCAACGCAGGGGTCATGCGCGAACTTCGTAGCCCGAGGCGTTCGTGCAGGGCCTTGCGCACGACCGCCTGCTGCTCGGCAGTGACCATCTCCGTTGTTTCGGCCGAGGCGAGTTTATCGACGGTGAGTGTCGTCGCGATGGCGGGGACAAACAGCCGCCGCAGCCATGCCGTCCAGCGACGGTACAGCGACGGGACAAGCGTTTTGCCGAAAATCGGGATACCGTAGAACCACCCGAGGGATTCCACCATGACGTACGGCGTGACGACGTTTTCCTTCAGGTCGTGCAGGAGCGTATGCCCGGCGTGCACCCATTTCGCCCTGGTTTGGTGCTTAGAAACCTGGTGGTCCAGATAGCTGCGGGGAATCTCCCTCACTTCATTCTTAGCACGCATGATGACCGGAAATTGTTCCGTGTCATGCTCCTTTCCCCATGCCCGATAGCGGATGAAGGCGGCGAAGAATCCGGCGAATCCGTAGGTATCATGCGCGCCGGTCGATTCCAGATGCCGGCGGAACGGCTCCGATCGCACGTCGATGCAATAGACCGACTGCGAATAGGGCCTGGCTTGAGCGAGTGCCGCAGCATC
>Ga0070690_100001487_pt1 | contig 12272 bp, 16 predicted proteins | sample KBSS33HmetaG_FD_64671 | JGI IMG/M metagenome (GOLD analysis project Ga0070690, IMG submission 64671) | Switchgrass rhizosphere microbial communities from Kellogg Biological Station, Michigan, USA - KBS S3-3H metaG | ecosystem: Host-associated > Plants > Roots > Rhizosphere ... | reverse complement strand
TATTTTCGCACCTGCCCGTCCAGACGATCCACCAGTTGGTCGACGGTGGCATACATTTCTCTCGTCGAGGTCTTCGCCTGAAACCGCTTTCCTCGGATCGAGCACACCACCTCGGCCGTATGCTGCAACTTGGTCACGCTTAACACCACCTCCAAGCGATCGAGTGAGACATCGTAGCGTTCAAGCCGCTCAAACCGCGATCGGATATATCGCTTCAGGGCGGGCGTCACATCCATATGTCGTCCCGTGATCTTCATCCGCATACTCCTTCGGCTGGAAATTCAGCAGTGTCCAGAATTCGGCTAGAAAAACCGCTTACGCTGGGTGGCTGGCGGGATGTTCTCTTCGGCCCGGTACTTGGCAACCGTCCGTCGGGCGATCAGGACCTGGCGTTCGCGCAACCGCGCGGCGATCTCTTCATCCTTGAGGGGATGGTTGGCATCCTCCTCCGCCACCATTTTCTTGATCATTTCCCGAACCGTGACCGAGGACAACATATCGCTGGGCTGATCTGCCCGTTGCAGCCCGGCATTGAAAAAGAATTTGAGCTCCAGCATGCCTTGCGGACAGTACATATACTTGTTGGCCGTCACGCGACTGATCGTAGACTCATGCATGCCGATGTCCTCAGCGACCTGCTTGAGCACAAGCGGTCTGAGATACTGAATGCCCTTTTCAAAGAACTGCTCCTGGAATTTGACGATGCTGGTCACCACCTTGACGATGGTCTTGTTGCGCTGTTCGATGCTGCGGATCACCCATTGCGCGGCTCGAAGCTTTTCGTCCAGGTAGGCTTTCGTTTCTGAAGTGCCGCCCTCGCCGGACGACATCATCTGCTTGTAGTAGGGGCTGATGCGCATGCGTGGCAGTCCGTCATCGTTTAGCAAGACCACCCACTCGCCTTCATTCTTCACGACAAACACATCGGGCACGATCACATAGTTCTGCGTATTCGAAAACGGCCGTCCGGGTTTTGGCTCCAAACCTTCGATGACCTTCGTCGCCTGAAACACTTCGGTCACGGTCACATCGAGGGCCTTCGCAACCTTCGCGTACTGCTTCTTCTCCAAATCCTTTAAATGATGCAGCACCACTGCTTCGACGATCGACCCCTTGAGGGCGCCAGGGCGAGCCCCCAATGAACCCATAGGGCTCTTGCCCAAATGGCCGAGCTGCAACATCAGACACTCGGACAGGTCCCTCGCACCGACGCCCGTAGGGTCGAAGGTCTGGATATCATGCAGGACGGACTCCGCCTCAGCTTCGCTGAAATCAGTCCCGCCAATGATTTCGGACATCGGCGTGCGCAGATAGCCGTCGTCATCGAGATTGCCGATCAACAGGCGTCCAATCGCCTTGTTGCGTTCCGACAAGCCGGACATCGAGAGTTGCCACAGTAAGTGATCTTCCAGCGACGCCGCCTTGGCGACGGTCTGCTCGTAGGACGGGAATTCGTCCGATGACGACGACTGCCCTTCTCCGCCACCGGTGCGACGATCGGTGCCAAAGTATTCCTCCCACCCGGCCGCCGATACCTCGTCGGGGCTGTCGCGTTCCTCCGGCGTCGAGGTTTCCGCCGTTTCCGGAGTTTCGGTCGGCGTCGAGGCGGACGCCGCTGCCTCCTCGGCCTGTTCCTCCGCCGTGGCCGATTCATTCTCCTCAGCCTCTTCCGGCAACTCGTCCAGCAACGGATTGTCCATGAGATGCTGCACCAGACTTTGCTGCAGCTCGAGCCGCGACAACTGGAGCAGCTTGATCGCCTGCTGCAGCTGCGGCGTCATGATCAATTTTTGACTGAGGCGGAGATCGAGGCGAAGCTTCATCGGATGAGACATACGGTTACAGGGTGAATCGTTCTCCCAAATAGACGGCGCGTGCCGTCTCGCTCTTCACAATCGTATCGGGAGAACCCGACTCCAGGACAAGACCCTCGTTGATGATATATGCGCGATCGGTAATCGACAGCGTCTCTTGTACGTTGTGATCGGTGATGAGAATCCCGATCCCTTTGCCTTTCAGTCTGATGATGATCTGCTGAATGTCGGCGACGGCAATCGGATCGATGCCAGCGAACGGTTCGTCAAGTAGCATGAAGGTGGGATTCGTGGCCAGGGCCCTGGTGATTTCCAACCGACGCCGTTCACCGCCGGAAAGCGCATAGGCCATGCTGGTTCTGATGTGGCCCAGATCCAGTTCGTTGAGTAAGGCATCCACACGCTCCGCCCGCTCTGCACGAGAGTAATCTAGCATTTCCAGAATTGCCAGGATATTGTCTTGAACGGACAACCGGCGAAATACCGACGATTCTTGAGGCAGATAGCCAATCCCGTTTCTCGCACGCTTGAACATCGGCAGCGCCGTAATGGATTCCCCGTTGAGGGTGATCGTGCCTTCATCCGGTTGCATCAAGCCGACGATCATGTCGAAAATCGTCGTCTTGCCTGCGCCGTTCGGGCCAAGCAACCCCACGACCTCACCGGCCACGACCTCAACCGACACGCCTTTCACGACTTTTCTCGACCGAAAACTTTTCACCAACCCGTCGCCCCGAAGAATGGCCTGGGCGGCGCGGGCACAGGCGATTCCATCCATCCCTGGTTCGACGCGGACGGCTTCGGTCACTTGGCCCCTCCCTCCGGCTCAATCCGCACGTGGGAGCCGCCCTCGACGACGGTCCGGTCTTCCCCAAGAAACATCGTGATGCGTCTGCCGCTGACTCTGGTACCTTTGTCCCAAGCCACGGGATCGCCCGTCAGGACGATCTTGTCCTCGTCTCGGTAATACACGGCCTTCTTGCACGTCGCATTGCCGGCATCCCGCTCGATCTTCACGCGTCCTGTGGCTTCGATTTGCGTGACCGCGCGATTCGAAACCGTGTCCGGACCTTTCACCGGCGTGGTAGGGGGTTTCCCCGGTTTTGGTTCGACGCCTGCCTCCTGGCTGCCGAACGACACCACCATCCGGTCGGAATAGACCACCAACGTACCCCTGGTCAGGACGACCGCTCCATCGAACACGGCCTGGTTCTCCTGATTCTTGAAGGTCATCTTCTGGGAAATGACCGTCGTGCCAACAGGTTGGTCCGCAGTCCCGTTGGAGGTCACCCCCCCCGCAGCCTGGGCAGCCGTCATCGCCGCCGTCAACCAGCTAAGAAGCAGGAGCCACGTCCACATGGACATCCTCAAGTACTTCGAATTCCTCCGTGTCGAGGTGACCCAACAGGCCGCGCCCTTGGACATCCAGCCCATTCCCGACGATGCGGACAGGATCCTGCGTACGAATCTCCCGTGACTGATCCGTCCAGGCCAGGTGATTGGTGTAAATGATGTACCCACTTTGCGTGTAAATCACCAGCGGTTCCGACCGATTGGCCAGCAGAAAATTCTTCGTCTCGGTGTTCAACGTCCCCTCATCGCCATGCACGGTCAGCTCCTTACCTTGGAGACCGAACAACGTGACGGCGACATCATCGAGAATCGCCTTCTTGTCCTGTTCGAAGAGACGCGCCTGCTGCGCGTCGACCTGCCACTGTACCTTATCTCCCTTGGTCTGAGTGAAGGTGAATTTGGAGATGATGGCATCCGCCTGATTGATGGCCCCAGGCGCGGTGGCCATGGGCGGAGGGGATGCCGTTGAATTGGTCATAAGCAGGTAGAGCAGCACACAGCCCAAGAGGATGCTGAGCCCTAACAACACCCGTTGTGCCCACCGTTGCCACACGGTATTTCCGTTCCTCTCCTTTGAGAAAAGACGACTGGCACGATAATAGCAGGAGGTCGGAATCAAGTAAACTCTGACGACCAATCAGAATTACGAGAGACGCAACACTGACGCGGAGTTGCCGACGAGTAGGTCCCCGGTGGAACCTACTCGGACTTTTCGGCTTTGGCTGGAGTCTGAGCAGATTTCTTCGCCGGCGATGCTTCGGCCCTGGCCACCAGCTCGATCGCAACGAGTTCGGCGGCATCACCGATCCGCCGTCTGGTTTTCACCATCCTGGTATAGCCGCCCGGCCGGTCTTTGAATCGACCCGCGACGTCCGTAAACAGCTTCGACACAACATCTTTGCTTCTCAGGAAGCTGAGCGCCCGGCGTCGGGCCGGCAGAGAGCCGTCTTTGCCCAGCGTGATCATCCGGTCCGTGAAACCGCGGATCTCCTTCGCTTTAGCCTCGGTCGTTTCGATCCGCTCATGCTCGAGCAGAGAGGTCACGAGGCTTCTGAAAAGCGCCCACCGGTGCTTGGTCTGTCGGCCCAGTTGTCTGCCTTTTTTTCGATGACGCACGGTACCCTCTCTTATTCGTTCCTGGGACCGCCGCCAGAGGCCATCGCATCCAGCTTGACCCCGAGACTCAATCCCATGTCCGTCAGAATTTCCTTGATTTCGTTCAACGACTTCTTGCCGAAGTTCTTGGTCTTCAGCATTTCGGCCTCGGATTTCTGCACAAGGTCCGCGATCGTCTTGATATTCGCGTTCTTCAAGCAGTTTGCCGCACGGACCGACAACTCCAACTCATTGACACTCCGGAAGAGATTCTTGTTGATTTCCCGTTGAGCATCGTCGCCGCTCAGTTCGGCACGGCCTTCCACTCTCGCTTCCGGATTGATGAAGATGTCGACGTGATCGCGCAAGATCCCGGCGGCCGTCGACAACGCATCGCTGGGCGAGATGGTCCCATCCGTCCAGACCTCAAGCGTCAACTTGTCGTAATCGGTCATCCGCCCGACACGGGCGTTCTCGACATGAAAATTGACGCGCTTGATCGGAGAGAAGATCGAATCGATCGCGATGACTCCGATCGGCAATCCCTCTTCCTTATTACGCTCGGCCGGCACATACCCTCGGCCATGCTTGACGGTCATCTCCATGTCCAGCGTGGCATCCTTGTCGAGGGTAGCAATATGCAAATTGGGAGTCAAAATGGATATGTCTGCATCGTGGATGATGTCCGACCCCTTGGCTTCGCCGGGACCCTTCTTTTTCAATCGGATCGTCTTGGGTTTGTCGGTGTGCAAGGCCAGACGCAACCCTTTCACGTTAAGGATGATGGAGGTCACATCCTCGGTGACGCCCGGGATCGTCGAGAATTCGTGCAGCACACCTTCGATCTTGACCGTCGTGACGGCAGCGCCGGTTAATGAAGACAATAGGACGCGGCGCAGGGCATTGCCGACTGTCGTTCCGAAACCTCGTTCGTACGCTTCCGTGGTGAATCGCCCGAACGTGGCGGAAGCCGTTTCTTTGTCGACTTCGACCCGCATCGGGATTTGAAAATCTTTCATCGCCTTGATCATGAGTCCCCCTTCATCCTGTCAGCCGCCGCGCCTTCTGCGATGCATTCTGCATGAAGCCGGCGTTGTATGAAGTTGCGTTAGCGCGAATACAATTCTACGACCATTTGCTCGTTGACGGGCAACGTGATCTGATCCTTGGTCGGCAACGCGCGTATAGTCCCCTTGAAGCCAGCCTTGTCCAACTCCAGCCATTCGGGTATACCGCGCCCCTCCACCGATTCCAGCGCAGCCTGAATAGACGGAATGTTCCGACTGCGCTCCCGCACCGCCACGACATCGCCGGCCCGGACTTGAGCGCCGGGAATATTGTTTTTCCGGCCGTTGACTGTCACATGGCCGTGACCGACCAACTGCCGCGCCTCCTTACGGGACGCCCCGAACCCGAGCCGGTACGCCACGTTGTCGAGACGGCACTCCAGCAATCGCAGCAAGGCCTCGCCGGTTACACCCGCGCGCCGCTCTGCCTTCTCGAAGACGCCGCGGAACTGCCGCTCTTGAAGCCCGTAGATGCGCCGGAGCTTCTGCTTCTCGCGCAGCTGCGTGCTGTAATCAGAGATGCGCGGCCGGGCCTGCCCATGCTGGCCGGGCGGATAGCTTCGGCGCTCGATCGCGCACTTTTCCGTCATGCAGCGCGAGCCTTTTAGAAACAACTTTTCGCCTTCACGGCGACACAACCGACAGACTGGGCCCCGATACTTTGCCACGTGCTCTACCTCCGGTTACCGGGCTCGCCCGTCACGGTCTGCCCGTTCTCGCACACCTGCGTGCCTCTCATGTTTACACCCGACGCCGTTTTGGCGGCCGGCATCCGTTATGCGGGATCGGCGTGACGTCACGGATCAAATTAATCCGTAGTCCCGCCCCTTGCAGCGAGCGGATTGCCGATTCACGCCCCGATCCCGGGCCATTGACGTAGACGTCCACCTGGCGCATGCCGCTTTCCATGGCTTTCCGGGCTGCCGCTTCACCAGCCCGTTGCGCAGCAAAGGGCGTACTTTTTCTCGAGCCTTTGAAGCCTTGATTGCCGGCGCTCGCCCAGACGACTGTATTGCCGCTCATGTCGGTGATCGTCACAATGGTGTTGTTGAAAGACGCCTGGACATGAGCAATCCCGCTCTGAACGATCCGGCGTTCTTTCTTTTTCCCTTTTTTTACGCTCATACTACACTCCTACTCTGCAATCACGCCGTTGAAGCCGGCCGAGCGGCCGGTTTCGGCTTGCTGCCGACTCCGGTACGACGGCCTTTTCGCGTGCGCGCGTTGGTTTTTGATCGTTGACCGCGGACCGGTAACCCTTTCCGATGGCGAAGCCCCCGGTAGGTCCCGGTGTCGATCAGGCGCTTGATGTTCATGGACATGGTCTTCCGCAGGTCTCCCTCGACTTGATAGTCCTGGTCGATGATCTCGCGGATCTTCACGATCTGATCTTCACTGAGATCCTTCACCCGGACAGCGCCGTCGATTCCGGCCTTTTCGAGGATATGTTGGGCCGCGGCCCGACCGATCCCGAACACATACGTGAGGCCGATATCGGACCGCTTCTCTCTCGGCAAATCGACTCCGGCAATACGTGCCATACTTCCTCCTAATTCCCCTTCAACGTCTTCCGCAGCCGAAGCTGGATGAGCCTCGCTCTCACCCGCCCGCCCCGCGGCGCCTAGACGCCGCTTTCCGATGGCGCGCGTTGAACGAGCGCTGTTTTATCGCGCGCGTCCGGCGAGCACGGAGGCTCGCCAGCCTCCAGCCGCCCCACTATCCCTGCCGTTGTTTATGCCGTGGGTTCGCACAAAGAATCCGGACCACCCCGCGGCGTCGTACGACTTTACACTTTGCACAAATGGGCTTCACCGACGATTTGACCTTCATGAGATGTCCAGACTCCTACTTGAACCGGTACGTAATCCGCCCTCGCGTGAGATCATAGGGAGACATTTCCACCGTGACCTTGTCGCCGGGAAGAATGCGAATAAAGTGCATGCGCATTTTCCCTGAGATGTGCGCGAGAATCTTATGGCCGTTGTCGAGTTGCACGCGAAACATGGCATTGGGAAGGGTTTCCAGTACCGATCCTTGGATTTCAATAATGTCTTCCTTCGGCACGAACCGTTATCCTTTCCCCTGACGTGTCACCATGCCATTCTTTATAGTCGACTGAGCACGAGCGCCGGACCTTCCGGCTGGATCGCAATCGTATGCTCGAAGTGGGCCGACAAGCTCCCGTCAACGGTCACCGCTGTCCAACGGTCGTCCATCACACGCACCGCCGAGCCGCCCATGTTCACCATCGGCTCGATTGCCAGGACCATCCCTGGCTGTAAGCGGGGGCCTTGTCCGGGCCGTCCATAGTTCGGGACTTGCGGCTCCTCGTGCAACTGTCGGCCGATGCCGTGTCCGACGAACTCTGTCACCACCGAATAGCCGGCTGCCTCCACGTGACGCTGGACAGCATGCGAAATGTCCGACAACCGATTCCCGACACGCGCCTGCTCGATCGCGAGCGAGAGTGATTCTTCGGTCACCCGCACCAGCGTGGCCGACTTCTCGTCGATCCGACCCACGCCAACCGTCACTGCCGAATCGCCGTAGAATCCGCCGACGATCGCTCCGAGGTCCAGCCCAATGATGTCTCCCTCCTTCAGCACTCGCTTGGAGGGAATCCCGTGAACCACCTGTTCGTTCACCGACGCACAGAGCGTCTTCGGATAATTGCGGTACCCTTTAAACGCCGGGATCGCGCCTCTGGAACGGATCTCTGACTCCGCTAACCGGTCCAACTCGTCAGTCGTGACACCCGGCTTGACCGCGCTCTTGAGTACCGCCAGCGCTTCGGCCACTATCCTCGACGCCTTTGCCATGACGGCGATTTCGTCTGGCGTCTTGAGGATGATCATATTGCGCTGTACGGCGCCAGCACGCCGAACAGGGCTTCAAATACCTCGTCCATCGAACCGGAGGCGTCCAGTTCCGAGAGGAGCCGCTTGTGGGCGTAGTATTGGATCAACGGCGCCGTCTGTTCCTCGTAAACCTTCAACCTCGTTTCAATCGCTTCCGGCTTGTCGTCGCTCCGCTGAACGAGCATTTCACCGCAGCGGTCGCACGCATTCCCCTTTTTCGAAGGCGCGAACTCCACATGAAAGGTCGCCTGACACTTCGGACAGCTGCGCCGCCCGCTCAGGCGACGGATCACGTCTGCCCGTGGCACCTGGAAATTCACCACACGCTGCAACGGCCGCTTTGTGGCCTGCAGAGCAGCTCCCAGTTCTTCCGCCTGCGGCACCGTGCGCGGGAACCCGTCGAGCACAAAGCCGTTCGCACTCCCCGGCTCGGCCAATTTATCTCGCACAAGCCCAATCACGACGGCATCGGGAACCAGCTGCCCCTGATCCATATACCGCTTGGCTTCCCGACCGAGGTCGGTCTGATTTCTCACCGCCTCCCGAAGCAGGTCGCCAGTCGAGATCTTGGCAAGCTTGAAGTGCGCCGCAATCCGGTCCGCTTGCGTGCCTTTGCCGACGCCCGGCGCTCCGAGAAACACGATGCGCATGCGATGTTCTCACCCGCTCCGACCGCGGAGTGGACCCATGCCCTTCCCCAAAAACCCCTCATAATTCCGCATCAGCATATGTGACTCGATCTGCTGGGCGGTATCCAGTCCCACCCCGATCACGATCAACAACGACGTGCCGCCGAAATAAAACGGGACGTTCAGCTTATAGATCAAAAATTCCGGAATGACGCAGACGATCGCAAGATAAATTGCCCCAGCGAATGTAATGTGCGTGAGGACCTTATAAATGTAATCGGAGGTCCGTTGTCCTGGGCGGATGCCGGGGATGAACCCTCCGTACTTCTTCATGTTGTCCGCCATGTCCACCGGGTTGAGGACCACCGCCGTGTAAAAGAAACAGAAAAAGAGAATCAGTCCAACATACATCAGCGTGTAGAGCAGCGAACCGGGCGACAACTGTGCGCCGATGGCCTTGATCCACGGTGTTTCGAAAAACCCCGCGATCGTTGCCGGAAATGCGATGATCGACGACGCAAAAATCGGCGGAATCACGCCCGCCGTGTTGATCTTCAGCGGAATGTGCGTGCTCTGGCCGCCATAGACCCGCCGGCCGACGACGCGCTTGGCATACTGGACCGGAACTTTGCGCCGGCCGCTTTCCAGAAACACGATCGCGGCGACAACCGCCACCATTAATGCGGCGAGTCCGACCAGTAGGAACGCGTTGAGCTGACCGATCTCGTACAAGTTATAGGTCTGCGCCACGGCCGAGGGCAGGCGGGCGACGATACCGGCAAAAATGATCAGCGAAATGCCGTTGCCGATACCCCGCTCGGTGATCTGCTCACCCAGCCACATCAGGAAACCGGTGCCGGCCGTCAGCGTGATGACCGTCATCAACCGGAACGCCCATCCTTTGTCGAGGACGAATGCGCCGCCATTCATTTGCTCAAGGCCGATGGCGATTCCAAACCCCTGAATCAGCGCGATGCCGATCGTGCCGAAGCGCGTATATTGAATAATCTTCTTGCGGCCTCGCTCGCCTTCTTTCGCAAGCTTCGAGAGGTGCGGGACCACCACCGTCAGCAGCTGTAAAATGATCGAGGCGCTGATGTAGGGCATGATGCCCAGCGCGAAAATCGTCAGCCGCGACAGCGAACCGCCTGAAAAAATATCGAGAAAGCCGAGCAGCGCTCCGCCTTGCTTCTGCAAGAACTCGGAGAGCGCTTCGCCGTTAATACCTGGCGTCGGGATGTGCGCCCCGATCCGGTACACCACCAGCATCCCCAGCGTGAACAGAATGCGGGTCCTCAGTTCGGGAATCTTGAGAATATTCTGAAAGCTGGTCAGGAGCCGCTCAAACACCGGGGATAACCTCGATTGACCCTCCCGCCGCTTGGATCTTCGCCTCCGCCGATTTGCTGAATTTGTGGGCCTGGACGGAAATCGGCTTCTTGAGCTCGCCGTTGCCCAGAATCTTGATCGGCCATGTCACACGCTTCACCAGGCCCGCATCGACCATGGTCTGCGGCGTGATCGTACCCGACGTCGGCAGATCGGCCAGACTCTCGATATTGACGATGGCATATTCCTTCCGGAACGGATTGGTGAAGCCATACTTCGGCACCCGCCGGATCAACGGCATCTGGCCACCTTCGAATCCCGGCTGCTTTCCTCCGCCCGAGCGGGCCAGCAATCCCTTGTGTCCTTTTGTGGCGGTCTTCCCGTGGCCTGAACCCGGACCACGACCGATCCGCTTCCGCTTTTTCTTGGCGCCCTTGGCGGGCGCGAGTTCGTGAAGTTTCATGATGGCTGAACTTCCAGAAGGTAATTCACTTGATGAATCAATCCACGCACTTGTGCCGTATCCGGTCGCACGACGGACTGCCGGATTTTGCGCAAGCCAAGTCCCCGCAAGACCAACCGATGCCGTTGAGGTGTGCCGATCGGACTTCGCTTCAATGTGATCCGGACGCTTTGAGCCGCCGCCTGGGGGGTCTTTGCCGAGGTCATGATGCCATCACTCCTGCTTGAAGCCCTTCGCCACGGCGCAACCTCATGACCTGCTCCGGGTTTCTGAGTTGCGTGAGGCCGTCGAGCGTCGCGCGTACGGTGTTGAACGGATTTCCTCTCCCGAGCGTCTTGGAGATGATGTTATGGGCTCCGACGAGCTCCACCACCGCTCGCACGGCCCCGCCGGCAATGATCCCCGTACCTTCGACCGCCGGTTTTAAGAGCACGTGCTCGCCTCCGAAAAGGCCGTGGACTTCGTGCGGGATCGTGCCCGACTTGAGCGGCACGTGCACGAGGTTCTTCTTGGCCTGCTGTACAGCTTTCGCGATGGCCACCGGCACTTCCGCGGCCTTGCCCTTGCCGATGCCGACCCACCCCTGACCGTCACCGACTACGACGAGGGCGCAAAAATTAAAGCGCTTGCCGCCCTTGACGACTTTGGCGACGCGATTGATGAATACGACTTTATCTTTGAGGCTTAGTTCGTCTGGATTGACTCGCACGCTCGTTGCTCCCTTCCTGACCTAGAATTGTAGCCCGCCCTCGCGGGAGGCATCCGCCAACGCCTTGATCCGCCCGTGATACAGCCGGCCACCGCGGTCAAAGACGACTTTCTGGACCTTGACACTCTTGGCACGTTCCGCCAACAACGTGCCCACGGCTTTGGCCGCGGCAATGCTGCTCGTGGACTTCAAGGTCTTTCTCAAGGACTTGTCCAGCGACGAAGCCGCCGCCAAGGTCGTGCCCTTAAGATCGTTAATGATCTGCGCATAAATATGGCCGCTGCTCCGATAGACGTTGAGCCGCGGACGATCATCCGTGCCGAAGATGCGCTGCCGGACGCGCTGCTGGCGCCGGGCGAGATGAGATAATTTTGCCGCGCTATTCATGGTTCACCCTACTTCCCCGTCTTTCCTTCCTTCTTCCTCAAGACTTCTCCGGCATACCGGATGCCCTTTTGCTTATAGACGTCCGGCGGCTTGATGGCGCGAAGATTCGCCGCCACCTGCCCGACCAGGCGTTTGTCCGCCCCTTTGATGTTGATCAAGGTCTGCTTGTCGACCTTCACGTCGATACCGACCGGTACGGGGTACTGCACCGGATTGATGTACCCGATGTTGAAACTCATCGACCGTCCCTGGAGTGCCGCCTTGTAGCCGACGCCGGTGATCTCCATGTTGCGTTCATAGCCTTTGGTCACGCCATGAACCATATTGTTCAACTCGGCACGCACCAGGCCATGCATCGCGCGGATTTTCCGCTCATCGCTAGTCCGTGTCACGAGCACCTGCCCCTTGTCGACGGTCACGCCGATGCCAGGCTTTAATGTCCAATCCAGCTTTCCCAGCGGCCCCTTCACGGACACGAGGGATCCGGTCACCTTCACATCAACGCCGGTCGGAACGGGGATCGGCTTTTTCCCAATGCGTGACATCGCTTGCTTATCCTTCCTGCTGG
>Ga0070690_100001486_pt1 | contig 12272 bp, 10 predicted proteins | sample KBSS33HmetaG_FD_64671 | JGI IMG/M metagenome (GOLD analysis project Ga0070690, IMG submission 64671) | Switchgrass rhizosphere microbial communities from Kellogg Biological Station, Michigan, USA - KBS S3-3H metaG | ecosystem: Host-associated > Plants > Roots > Rhizosphere ... | reverse complement strand
GCAGCAGCGGGACGAGATCTTCGCCTTCGAGATGCAGGTCTTCACCGCCCAGCAGTTCGACTTCCAGGCCGGAATGCTGGACCGAGCCGGCGCGAAGGGCGGCCCCGCTCCGCTGGTCGACCAGGAGTACTACTTCGGCATCAACGACCCGCTCGGCGCGGACCCGGAGGGGTTCAACCCGGTGGCGATGACCGCGTTCCAGGCCTGGGAGGGCGTACGCGGCGGCGGGCAGGACCGGGCGCGCGCGTCGATCGCCCGCGGGGAGACGATCTTCAACACCCATCCCATCTCGATCATCGGGGTGAGCGGGCTGAACGACGACCTGAACACGCCGACCATTCCCGGCACCTGCACCACCTGCCACGACACGCCGAACTCGGGGAACCACTCGATCCCGGCGCCGCTGCGGATCGGCACCGCCGAGGTCGATCCGGTGGGCGATCTCGACGTGTCCGGGCTGCCGGTCTACACGCTCCGGAATCTCACGACCGGCGAGACGGTCCGGGTGACGGATCCGGGCCGGGCGCTGATCACCGGGCTGTGGAAGGACATCGCGCGCTTCAAGGGTCCGATCCTCCGGGGTCTGCCGAGCCGCGCTCCGTACTTCCACAACGGCTCGGCCCGCACCCTCCAGGACGTGGTGAACTTCTACGACCAGCGCTTCGGGATGCAGCTCACCCGGCAGGAGAAGACGGACCTCGAGGCGTTCCTCTCCGCGCTGTAGCGGGCTCAGCCGAGGGCCAGCACCGCGGCGAGGGTCGCGGCCTTGTGATCGGCGGTCCACGGCGGTCCCAGCGGCCGCCCGAGCTGGGTCAGGAACCCGGGAACCTCGTCCTTCGAGAGACCGAGCGCCCGCGCCGCGCGCCGCACCAGCTCCGGCCCCGGGACCTGCAGCACGTCGAGCCCGAGGTCCTCGCTGGCGCCGCGGATGACCGCGCGGAAGAGCGTCCCCTCGGCGGCGTGGACCAGGGTGTGGCTCTGGAGAATCTCCTCCAGCGACCGGGACGGTGCCTCCCGGGCGGTGATGACCGCGCTGCCGAGCACGCGGTGCCCCCCTGCGCGGAGGGCCTCCACCACCGCACGGAGCTCCTCACGAGCCCGGGCGCGCGCCTCGTCCTCCGCCTTCCGGACGAAGCGCTCGGCGTCGGGGAGGGCCAGCTCGCGGGCGGCGTGGAACACGTAAGGGTACGCGTCCTGCCGGGGCGTCAGCGGAACGGGGAGCATGCCCACCCGGCGGCGGTCGAGAACGGCGACGCCCGGGCCCGATCTCGCGATCGCGACCAGCGCCGCCCAGCCCGTGTGCACCGAGAAGCCGAGCGCCACGGCGCGCGGCGATGGTCCGGCAGACGCCACGCCTCGAGCTTATCCCCGCGTCAGTGCGGCTTGCTGACGAACCAGATCTCGTTGGTCGCCGTGACGCGCACCGTGCGTCCTTCGCCGACGACGATCTTCGCGTACTCGCCGGGGAGGATGCGGGTGGCGGGCTCCTGGGAGGGCCGATCCACCCGGACGGCGACGCCTCCCGGAGGAATCTCCAGCTGGCTCGCCGGAAGGACGCGGATGATCTGCGCGAACCCGGTTCCGGCGTGCACGAGGTAGAGCCGCTCCAGCGTTCCCACCGCCCGGTAGGCGAGGCCTCGAGCCATCACCGGCGCGATGCGATCCTCGCGCTGGATCTCGATGCGCACCGCGTCCTCGAGCTTGCGCCCGTCGGGGCTCTCGGCGCCGTAGCGCCACAGCGTTCCCGAGAGCTGCTGCCCCGGGTGCGTCGTGGCCGGGACGTCGATCGCGAGGTGGTACTCGGCATCGTCGAAGCTGCGGGTCTCCGGGAGCTCGGCGTGCCTCACCCGCACCCTGGCCAGCCGGAGGGTGTCACCGGGTCCGGCCGGCCCGAGCACCAGGAAGCTGGCCTGACCGCTCCCGAAGAGCATCGGTCCCTGGCGCGCCCGGGCCGCCTCGGGGCTCATGGTGAGCGAGAGCAGGAGCGCGAGGACGGCGCTCACGGGAGCACCCCGCGGACGGCGGCCTGGAACAGCGAGGCGAGGACGAGGCCGTGGCTGATCTCCCCGGAGGCGACGCGGTCCTGGAGCGAAGTAGCCGGGACGAGCTCGACCCGGACGTCCTCACCCGGATCGAGGCGCGGCTCGGCGGTCTTGCGACAGTCATGCGCGACGAAGGTGTGCAGTCGGTTTTCCTGGAGCGCGGGGTTCGGGTAGCAGGTGCCGAGCGGCGTCCAGCGCGCGGCGACGAAGCCGGTCTCCTCCCGAAGCTCGCGGGCCGCTGCCTGGCCGGGCGTCTCTCCGGGGTCCACCATGCCGCCGGGAAACTCCAGGGTCTCGGCATGAATTCCGGCCCGGAACTGGCGGACCAGCACCGCCTCGCCCTCGGCGGTGAGGGCCAGCACGTGCACCCAGTCCGGCGCGGAGATGATGACCCGCGGGTGCTCGCGGCCGGCCGGATCGGCGACCAGGTCCTCGCGGATGCGGAGGATGGTGAGGTCCCGCTCGTCGCCGCGGCGGAGCGTCCGCCAGCCGGTGCTCAATTCAGGAACTCCAGTCGGTGGCGGAGGGCCTGCGCGGTCAGCTCGAGCTGCGCCTGGTCGGGCGCGTCGGGCGACAGCTCGAGGCACCGCTCCACGTCGGCGAGGGCGGCGCGGTAGGCCCCGAGCGCGGAGAGGATGGTCGCCCGGGCCCGGAGCTCGCCCGGGTGATCTGGATGCAGCTGGAGCAGGAGGTCCACCGCCCGGGCCGCGCGCTCGCCCTGCGTGCGCTCCAGCCACGAGCGCTTCACGTTGTTGAGCATCCGCCAGACGATGACCTTCGCCGGTGCCGGCGCGAGCAGCCGCGGCTGGAACCTCACCTGGGGCGCGACCTTGGCGAGGAGGTCCTGGCACCCGGCCTCGGTGAGGATCTTCCCGCCCTGGAAGGGATCGACCACCAGCTTCCCGTCCTCGGAGGGGCAGGCGACGAGGAAGTGCCCCGGGAAGGAGACGCCGAACAGCGGCACCCCGGCCCGCCGTGCGACCTCGAGGTAGACGACCGCCAGGGTGATGGGGAGCCCCTTCTTCCGGACCAGGACCTGGTCGAGGAAGCTGTTCTCCGGGGCGTCGTAGGAGTCGGTGTCGCCCCAGAAGCCCTCCTCGTCGGCGAGCACCCTCCGGAGCGCCTGTGCGCGGCCGAGTGCGTCGAGTCGCTGGGGCTCCAGGGCCCGGACCCGGGCGCCGAGCCCGTCGAGGGTGTGGAGCACCCGGCCGAGGTCGAGCGCCTCGTCCTCGAGTGCCGCGACCGCGGAGGCGGCGAGGTCCAGGCGCGGGGGCTCCGAGCCGAGCCCCTCGGCGAGCAGCGCGCGTGCCCGGTTGCTGTGGAGGACGAGGCTGCGCATCAGGGAATCTCGCGGCTCCGGTGCTCGGCGCGGATCGCGACCTGGGCGGCGACCAACCCACTGAGCAGACCGTCCTCGAACTCGAAGGTGGGATGGGCCTTGAGCTCGGGGAAGTCGTGGGGATTCAGGACGTCCTCGGGGCCGATGTTGGGCACTGCCTCGCGCGCCAGGCGGAGGACCTTGGCCCGCTGCTGGGAGATCATCTGCTCGAGCAGCGCCTCGGCAGCGCGGAAGAAGTCGTCCACGTCGATGTCATGCTCCCCCGCCACCCCGGCGGTCAACAAGGGGGGGCCTACGCGCGTCATCCCTGCGCCAGGCGAGGTAGTGTCTCCGGGCATGTCATCGCCGCATCGTCTGGAGACCGAGGAAGCCGTCCGCGATCTGGTCAAGCGCCTCCGCCGGGTTGCAGTGCTGGGCATCAAGACCGAGGAGCAGTCGGACCAGCCGGCGTTCTACGTGCCCGAGTACCTGCACTCGGTGGGCATCGAGGTGATTCCGGTGCCGGTCTACTACCCGGAGGCGAAGGAGATCCTCGGCAAGCCGGTGTACCGGCGGCTGGTGGACGTGCCCGGTGAACTCGATCTCGTCGACGTGTTCCGGCGTCCCAAGGATCTCGAGGCGCACGTCGAGGACATCCTGGCGAAGAAGCCGAAGGCCGTGTGGTTCCAGGCCGGAATTCGCCACGACGCGATCGCCGATCGGCTGGCCGCCGCGGGCATCGACGTCGTGCAGGACCGCTGTCTGATGGTGGACCACCGCCGCTACGCCTGACTCCACGCTCAGCCGCTCGTTCGGGGAAGGGCCAGGCGGCGGAGCACGAGACTGGCCGGGAGATCATCGCCGGTGGCGTGAGGGGTGCCGATCCTGAGGGCTCGACCCTTTTCAGGAGGCACCGTCATGGCGACCGGCGATCCGAGGAGCCCTTCCTACACCTCACCCAACGGCGTGACCGAGCAGCAGCGCGCGGACCTGGGCCTGACGCCGGTGGGCGCGAGCGCGCCCCAGCCGGAGGTGGAGCCGAGCCCGGAGGAGACGCCGGGCGAGAAGATCGGCCGCTTCTTCCGCCGTGCGATGGAGCGGCTCTCCGGCCACGACGAGGATGAATGGCGCCGCGGGAACGAGCGGAACGACCGTGACCGCGACACCCAGGACCGCTACCGAACGGGTGACCGCTCGTGGCAGTACGGGCGCTCCGCGCTGCGGGAGCGCGGAACGGGCGAGTGGCGTGACGCCGGCCGCTCGCAAGACGACCGGAACCTCGGCAATCGGGGTGGTCCGAGCGGTGAGACGGGCGGCAGCGACGAGCGCCTCAGGATGGCGAGCGGAAGTGCCGGGTACGGGCAGGGCGGCTCCGCTGCACCGGGCAGCTCCCGCGGGCAGGGTGGATACGAGCGGGAAGAGAGCCAGCTTCGGTCCGGCCATGCGCCCTCGTTCGAGAACCGGGGACAGTCGCTCGGGCAGCGCTCGCCGGTGAAGAGCCCGAGCGAGAGCCATGGAATGAGCGAGGACCGCGGAGACCAGCTCCGCGACGACTGGAACCAGCGCGACTGGACGCGCGCCGATCCGTACCGGGACCGCTGGGCGGCAGAGCGGGGCGCACGCAGCGGCGCGACTGGCATGACGGCCGGGTATCCGGCCACCGGCGGGACCTACGGCTTCGGGCGGGACGAGGAGCGCTCCGACTGGGGCGAGACGGAGCGAGATCGCGATCGCGGCCAGGGACGGCGGTTCTGGCAGCGGGAACCGCTGTCGGCTCGCGACGTGATGACCCGCAACCCGAGGACGGTGACGCGGCAGTCCGAGCACCGCGAGGCCGCGGCGATCATGCGGGACGAGAACTGTGGCGTGGTCCCGGTGGTGGACTCCGCCGGGCGCCTGGAAGGGATCCTCACCGACCGCGACATCGTGGTGCGCGGCGTCGCGCACGATCGCGCGCGCGAGCTGCGCATCGAGGACGTCATGACCGACGACGTGTCGGCGGTGACCGAGGACGAGCCGCTCACCTCGGTGCTGGATCTGATGGGGCGCAAGCAGATCCGCCGGGTGCCGGTGGTGGACCGGGACGACCGGCTCCTCGGCATCATCAGCATGGCGGACATCGCCAACCGCGCCGACTACGACGAGGACCTGCAGGACGCGTTCGAGCGCATCTCGTCGCGGCGCTCGTTCTGGAGCCTGTTCAGCTGAGGCGGTCGGCGGGTCGGTCCATGGGCGATCGCGCGGAGCGGTGAGGCCGCTCCGCGCGGGCCTCGTCCGCCGGCGGGCCAGAGGGTGCAGTGGAGGACGTCGCCGCGGCCGCGGCGTGCTGCTTCACTGCCCCCGGTGAGATCCAGCAGCCGTTGGGTGTGGATGGCGTCGGCGTGCGTGCTCGTCGGGTGTGCCGGCGCGCCGGTGCCCTCGCCGCCTGCGGACGATCCCGTCGTTGCGCAGGCCCGCGAGGTCCTGGCGACGCAGCACCCCCAGGGGACGCGGGTCGCCGCGGTGGCCGTCACGGGAGCGCCGCGTGCCGAGCAGATCGAGGGACTCCTCGCCGCGCTCGGAGATCCATCGACCCGGCTCCTGTCGCCCGCGGAGTGGACCGCCTTCCTGGCGGACGTGTCCGACCAGGCCACGGTGGGGGTGGGCCTTCGCGAGCTGCTCGATCTGGACCTCGGCCGGGACGGGCGGCTGGTGGTGATCACCACCTTGCCGGGCGGTCCGGCCGCGCGTGCCGGTCTCGCGCCGGGGGACGTCGTGGAGAGGGTGGACGGGCAGCCGGTGCGGACGCTCGGCGAGGCGGTGGCGCGGCTGCGGGGGCCGGAGGGCGCGGAGGTCCGGCTCGATGTGCGCCGCGGGGGCGAGGTGCGGACGGTGGCGCTCCGCCGGGAGGCGTTGCCGGCGGCAGGGAGTCACGTTCGGGCGGGGCGGCTGGAGGGCGGTGCGCTGCACCTCGCGCTGGACGGCTTCTCCGCGGACACGGCGCCCGCCGTGGAGCGAGCGCTGGAGGGCGCGGGGGACGGGCCGGTGGTGCTCGATCTGCGGAACAACCCCGGCGGGGCGGTCGACGCGGCGCTGGCGGTGGCCGGCCTCTTCCTCGGCGAGCGGGACGTGATCCGGACCGTCGGCAAGCTCGACGCGCCGGTGCTCCGCAGCGTGGGCACGTCGCGGGTCCGGGGGAGCGTGGTGGTCGTGACGAACGCCGGGACCGCGAGCGCGGCCGAGCTGCTCGCGGCGGCGCTGCGGGACTCGGGGCGGGCGCGGCTCGTCGGCGAATCCACCGCAGGCAAGGCGCTGGTGCACGCGCCGGCCAAGCTGGACGACGGCTCGGTGCTGCTGATCAGCGTGGGCCGGCTGGTGCGGATGGACGGGACGGAGATCCTGGGCCGGGGGCTCGAGCCCGACGAGCGGGTGTCGTGGGCCGGCTCGATCCATCCGCCTCTCCCGGTGCCCGGGGGACCGGGGGCCGATCCGCAGCTCGGGGCGGCCATCGCTGCGCTCCGGCGCTGAGGCGGAGCCGTCGAGGGCGACCGCCGGTGGTAGCCTCCCGGGCGAGCCCGAGCACCAGAGCGACCACGGCCAGCGCTCCGAGAATCCTCAGCGTCCCCCCGCGGGATGTGGAGAGGCTCGTCGCCCGGGCGGTGCACCGCTTCGATCCGGCGACCGGAGCGTGGGAGGCGCTGGCCGACATGCCGATCGAGCTGACCGGCCATCGGGCGGTGGCAATGGGGCCGGACATCTATGTCGTGGGGGGGTTTCCGGACGTCGGGCGGGCAGCGACAGGGGTTTGTCGGAGTCCAGTACGTGTGGCGGTATCGGCCGCCGTGAATCGCTGAGCCGCGTGGGGCGCGGGCGGGGGAGGGCGTGAGCCGCCGGGGCCCGTTCGCGAGACAGGGTGAACGAGGTCCGCGCGGATCCCGGAGGTTGCCCTGAGGGAAGGCGAGGGGCGCAGGGCGAGTGTCCGTGCTCCGCCCGCGCGGCCTGCGAGACGTTCGACGCTCGCGGGTGACGCAGTTGCGCGGAGGACGCAGCGGACCCTCCTGGGTGTTTGGGGAAACATTTTGGAATGCTCGCCCGGCCACTTGCTCTCGCCCGGCCGGACAATCCGTTCCATCCGGTCTCCCGTTCGGGGTTTGGGAACGGGAAGCGTTCCATTCGGTTTCGCAAACGGGCTTTGCGAGCCATCTTGGAACGGTTCCCGGCCGGTGCTGAAGGACTCGCGTGCCGCGGCTGCCAAAGCTTTCGACCGGGCGAGCGTTCCAGAAAGACTCCGCAACTGCCGACGAGAAACCGAATGGAACGGGTCGCTGCCCGACAGTTGCAACCTGCCGGCCTCCGGACCGAGGCCAGGGCCGGGACCCGCCGGGCCGGCGAGCCCGTCTCCCCGCGTCCCCTCGGGGCCTCGCCGACCCCCGTCCGGGCCGCGTCGGCGAGGCGTCCTCCCGCTGTCCCCCGGCACAGCCCCCTCCGGAAGCCCGGATCACCCGACAGACCCCCGGCTCTCCGCCTTGCCGCCGTGCTCCCATCGACATATGAACACCCATTGATATGGAGGCTCTCTCCCAGTCCTTCCGCGCCCTCGGCGACCCGACCCGGCTTCGCATCCTCCGCCTGGTGGCCGCTGCGCCGCTCAACGTCTCCGAGCTGGTCTCCGTCGTGGGCGTGGCGCAGTCCTCGGTGAGCCATCACCTGGGCAAGCTCCGCCAGCTCGGCCTGGTCCGCGAGGAGCGCGCCGCGGGCTTCACCTACTACTCGCTCGCGGTGGACGCCGGTGACGTCCAGGCGCCGCTGATCAAGATGGCCTGCGAGGCCGAGGACCGGACCGGCGACCTCGCCCGTCTCAAGGACCTCCTCCGCCAGCGAGAGGACCGCCAGATCCTCAACGAGCGGCTGCTCGAGCCCGGTCAGTCGTGGTTCCTCTGGGCCGGTGCGCTCGCCTCGCTCCTGCCGCCGCTCGACGTGGCGGACTTCGGCTGCGGAACAGGCTCGCTCAGCACCTCCATCGCCCGCTGGGCGCGCTCGGTGGTGGCCATCGATCAGAACCGCGCCGCACTCGCCCAGGCGCGGGCACGGGCGAAGCGCGAGGGCCTCGACAACGTCACCTTCCTTCGCGGGGACCTGCACCACCTCTCGCTCCCGTCGGGCAAGACCGGGCTGGTGGTGCTCTCCCAGAGCCTCCACCACGTCGAGGATCCGGCGGCCGTGCTCGGCGAGGCGTCCCGCATCCTCGTCCCCGGCGGCAAGGTGGTGGTCCTCGAGCTGATGCCGCACGAGGAGACCTGGGTGCGCGAGCGGCTCGGTCACCGGCACCTGGGCTTCGCCCCCGAGGCGCTCGAGTCCACGCTGCGCCGGGTGGGCTTCGGGTCCCTCGTCCTCGAGGTCCATCCACGGCAGGCCAGCTCTCCCTTCCGGGTCTTCCTGCTCACGGGGGAGAAGCGATGAGCGCGTCCACCGAGCAGCGGATCCAGCGGCTTCGCGAGACTCTCGCCCAGCGCATCCTCGTCCTCGACGGAGCGATGGGCACGCTCATCCAGGCGAGGAACCTCAAGGCGGCCGACTTCGGCGGCCCGGAGCTCGAGGGCTGCAACGAGAACCTGGTCCTCACTCGCCCGGAGATCATCCGCGACATCCACCGGGCCTACTTCGAGGCCGGCGCGGACGTGACCGAGACCGACACGTTCGGAGGCACGCCGCTGGTGCTGGGGGAGTACGGACTCCAGGAATCTGCCCTGCGGATCAACGCCCGGGCCGCCGAGCTGGCGCGCGAGGCGGCGGACGCGGCCGAGGCGGCCGACGGACGGCCGCGCTGGGTGGCCGGCTCGATCGGGCCGACGACCAAGGCGATCAGCGTCACCGGCGGCATCGACTTCGAGTCGCTGACCGACACCTTCGCGGTGCAGGCCGAGGGCCTCGTCGTCGGCGGCGCGGATTACTTACTGATCGAGACCTCTCAGGACACCCGCAACATCAAGGCGGCCGTGCTCGGCTGTGAACGCGCCTTCGCCCGCGTGGGGCGGCGCGTCCCCATCGCCATCTCCGGGACCATCGAGGCGATGGGCACCATGCTCGCCGGCCAGTCGGTGGAGGCGCTGGCGACGTCCGTCGAGCACGTCGACCTCCTCTACCTCGGCCTCAACTGCGCGACCGGTCCCGAGTTCATGACCGACCACATCCGGTCGCTCGCCCAGATCACCGGGTTCCCGGTGGGATGCGTGCCCAACGCCGGGCTCCCCGACGAGAACGGCCGCTACCTCGAGACCCCGGCGATGATCTCCCGCTCGCTGCGCCGGTTCGCCGAGGAGGGGTGGCTCAACGTCGTGGGCGGCTGCTGCGGGACCACGCCCGAGCACGTCCGGGCCATCGCCGAGGCGGTCCGTGGCCTGTCGCCGCGGAAGCCGCACCGCCGCTCCGCGTCCCGCCTCTCGGGCGTGGACTACCTCGAGGTGGGCGACGACGTCCGCCCGGTCATCGTGGGAGAGCGGACCAACGTCATCGGCAGCCGCAAGTTCAAGGACCTGATCGTCGCCGAGCAGTGGGAGGACGCCTCGGAGATCGCCCGGGCCCAGGTGAAGCGCGGGGCCCAGGTGATCGACCTCTGCCTCGCCAACCCCGACCGCGAGGAGCTCCGGGACATGGAGCGGTTCCTCGCCGCGGTGATCCGGAAGGTCCGGGTCCCCCTGATGATCGACTCCACCGACGAGAAGGTGGTGGAGAGCGCGCTCACCTACTGTCAGGGCAAGGCCATCATCAACTCCATCAACCTCGAGGACGGCGAGGAGCGCTTCCACAAGGTGGTGCCGCTCGCCCGTCGCTACGGCGCGGCGCTGATCGTCGGCTGCATCGACGAGACCGGGATGGCCGTGACCCGCGGCCGCAAGCTGGAGGTCGCCGAGCGAAGCCACGATCTGCTGACGCGGAAGTACGGGATCGCCGAGGAGGACCTGTACTTCGACCCGCTGGTCTTCCCCTGCGCCTCCGGAGACCAGCAGTACGTCGGCAGCGCGGTGGAGACCATCGAGGGCGTGCGCGCGATCAAGCAGCGGTTCCCCCGGAGCAAGACGGTCCTCGGCATCTCCAACGTCTCCTTCGGCCTGCCCACGGCCGGACGGGAGGTGCTCAACTCGGTCTTCCTCTACCACTGCACCCAGGCCGGCCTGGACATGGCCCTGGTGAACTCCGAGAAGCTCGAGCGCTACCCCTCGCTGGCCGAGGAGGAGCGGCGACTCAGCGAGGACCTCCTCTTCAATCGCGGGCCCGACCCCATCACTCCCTTCGCCGCGCACTTCCGCGAGCGGAAGGCCCCTGCTCGCGCCACCCAGACCCTCCCGCTGGAGGAGCGGCTGCCGCGCTACGTCATCGAGGGCAGCCGCGACGGCCTGCTCCCCGACCTGGCCGAGGCCCTGAAGAGCAAGAAGCCGCTGGAGATCATCAATGGCCCGCTCATGGCGGGGATGGACGAGGTGGGCCGCCTCTTCGGCAAGAACGAGCTGATCGTCGCCGAGGTGCTGCAGAGCGCCGAGGTGATGAAGGCGGCGGTGACCTACCTCGAGCCGCACATGGACAAGGCGTCCACCGCCACCCGCGGCAAGGTCGTGCTCGCCACGGTGAAGGGCGACGTTCACGACATCGGCAAGAACCTGGTGGAGATCATCTTCGCCAACAACGGCTTCCAGGTGGTGAACCTCGGCATCAAGGTCCCGCCCGAGCAGCTGGTCGCGGCGGTCCGCGACCACCGCCCGGACATCCTCGGGCTCTCCGGGCTCCTGGTGAAGAGCGCGCACCAGATGGTGTCGACCGCCGAGGACCTCTCGCGCGCCGGGGTGAAGGTCCCGGTCCTGGTCGGTGGCGCGGCGCTGTCCCGCAACTTCGTGGACCGCTCCATCGCACCGGCCTACGCGGGGACCGTCGCCTACGCGCAGGACGCCATGAGCGGGCTCGACCTCGCCAAGCAGATCGTCGAGCCGGGCGGCCTCGGCCGACTCGACCAGGAGCTGCGAGTCCGCCGGGAGAAGCTGGCCCAGGAGACGGCCAGCCGCCCCGCGCCGATTCCCGCGCCCCCCGCGGCCCGCTCGCACGAGGTGCGGATCCTCGAGTCGGTTCCCGCCCCGCCGGACTGGGAACGGCACGTGCTGTCCAACACGCCGCTGGAGCAGATCTGGAAGTTCGTGAACCCGGTGATGCTCTACGGGCGCCACTTCGGGGTGAAGGGCTCGGCGGCGCGCGCGCTGGACACTCCGGCCGAGCCGAAGCTCGCCGAGACCGAGGACGGCCGCAAGGCGCTGGCGCTCAAGGCGGTGCTGGACGGGCTCAAGGGCGAGCTGCTCCAGGCGGGCATGGAGGCCCGGGCGGTGTTCCGCTTCTACCGCGCGGGCTCGGAGGGGAACCGGGTGCTCCTCTTCGACGGGCAGACCGGGGCGGAGGTCACCTCCTTCGAGTTCCAGCGACAGAACCGCCCGGGCGGCATCTGTCTCTCCGACTTCGTGCGGCCGCTGGAGGGCGGCAAGCCCACCGACAACCTCTGCCTCTTCGTGGTCAGCGCGGGGAGGGGAATCCGCGAGCTGGCGGAGCGCTTCAAGTCCGCCGGCGACTTCGTGAAGATGCACGGCGCGCAGGCGCTGGCGCTGGAGACGGCCGAGGCCTACGCCGAGCTGCTGCACTCCCGCATCCGCAGCATGTGGGGAACGCCGGATCGTCCGGACCTGACGATGCTGGAGCGGTTCCGGGCGGAGTACTCGGGGAAGCGCTACTCGTTCGGCTACCCGGCCTGCCCGCGGCTCGAGGACCAGCACCAGCTCTTCGCGGCGCTCCGTCCCGAGGACGTCGGGGTGACGCTCACCGACGGGTGCATGATGGAGCCCGAGGCGTCGGTCTCGGCGCTCGTGTTCCACCACCCGGACGCGTACTACTTCTCGGTG
>Ga0070690_100001483_pt1 | contig 12280 bp, 10 predicted proteins | sample KBSS33HmetaG_FD_64671 | JGI IMG/M metagenome (GOLD analysis project Ga0070690, IMG submission 64671) | Switchgrass rhizosphere microbial communities from Kellogg Biological Station, Michigan, USA - KBS S3-3H metaG | ecosystem: Host-associated > Plants > Roots > Rhizosphere ... | reverse complement strand
CGACGGTGAACGTCGCCTTCATGCTCTCGACGAGCCGGCCGACGTCGCCCTCGGCGACGGAGGTATCGATCTGCATGCGGGCGAGATCCTCGGCGATCGTGAACAAGACGGGCGCCTGCAGCGAGGCGGCGACGGTCTGGCCGACGTCGACCGCGCGCGATAGCACCACGCCGTCGACCGGCGAGTAGATCGTCGCGTACGACAGGTTGAGCTTGGCCTGCGACAGGTTCGCGGCGGCCTGCGCCTGGGTGGCCTTGGCGGCGAGCAACGCGGCGCGCGCCGTGTCGTAGGCGACCTCGGCGCTCTCGACCGTCGCGCCCGCGACGAGCTGTTGCTCCTGCAGCGTCTTCTGGCGCTTCATCTGGCGGTCCGCGTCCATGAGCGCGACCTCGGCCTTGTTGACGTTCGCCGCGGCGAGCGCCAGGCTGGCCGCCGCCTGGTCGATCTGCGACCTCAGCACCGCCTCGTCGAGCTTGGCGATGACCTGGCCCTTCTTGACCTTGTCGTTGAAGTCGGCGTGGAGCTCGATGACGCGGCCCGAGACCTGGGCACCGACCTGCACGGTGGTGACCGCCGACAGCGTGCCGTTGGCGGTGACCTGCGCGGCGATCGATCCCTTCGAGACCTGCACCGTCGAGAACGTGATCGGATCTTCGGCCTTGGCCCACGGCTTCTTGACGACGAGAAAGGCGATCGCGCCGCCGACCAGCGCGACCACCACGATCCTGGGAATCCAGCTTTTGGCCTTCACGTTGAGCAAGGTGATACCTCGGTACGAACGGGGAGTTGCTCGCGTATTGCGGTTTGTTGCGGCCAATTTCCGCTAGGTCAGTGGGATCTCGAGGCGCGCGGTCGTCCCCTGGCCGGGGCGGGACGACAAGGTGACGTCACCGCCGTGGGCGCGAGCGATCCGGCGGGCCAGCGCGAGCCCGAGGCCGACGCCGCCGGTCTTGCGGGTCCGGCTGTCGTCGGCCCGCCAGAACGGGGTGAACGCCCGATCGAGCTCGGCGGCCGACATCCCGATCCCGCGATCGATGATCGCGAACGTCACGGTCGTGCCGTTGGGCTGGATCGCGAGCGTCACCGGCGTGCTGGCGTCGGAGTACTTCGCCGCGTTGTCGAGCAGGTTGTCGAGCGCGCGGCGCAAGAGCAGCGGATCGCACGGGATCGCACGGTCCTCGCCCCGGGCGCACTCGAGCGTGCGCGCGGGATGCCGGGTCTGGAACCGGCGGGTCGCGCGATCGGCGAGCTCGACCAGCGAGGTCGGCTCGCGATCGATCCTGGCGTGGTTGCCGTCGAGCCGGGTCGTCGTCAGGATGTCGCCGATCAGCTGGTCGATCTCGTCGAGATCGGCGCCGACGTCGGCCAGGACGTCCGAGGCGGCGACCGGATCCTCGGCGGCGAGCTCGAGCGCCACGCGGATCCGCGCGAGCGGCGTGCGGAGCTCGTGCGAGACGTCGCCCATCAGCTGGCGCTGCGAGTGCAGCACGCGGGCCGTACGATCGGCCATCTCGTCGAACGCGCGGCCGACATCGCCGACCTCGTCGGCACGATGCAGGTTCGCCCGCGCCGTGGTTTCCCCGGCGCCGAACCGGCGCGCCGCGTTGGCGAGCTGATCGAGCGGATGCGCGAGCCGGCGCGAGAACCACACCGAGGCGATGCCGACGAGCACGAGGATCATCGCCCCGAGCGGGAGGACGTAGCTCCACGGAAACCCGGGCCGGGTGGGCGCGTACACGCCGATCAGCGAGCCATCGTCGCTGCGCACGACGATCCGTCCCCAGTCGAGCGACCACTTCGCGTCGGCCAGATCCCGCTTCTCGCGCTCGGTCGGCGCCTCGAGCGGGGGCTCGGTATTGGTGCGCACGAGCTTGCCGCTCGCGTCGAACAGCGACAGCTTGCCGCGCAGCCGGGGCTCGATCCGCGCCATCACCCCGTCGAGCTGCTGGGAGTTCTTCAGCGACCAGCGCTCGATCAGGTACTGCACGAGCGCGGCGTGGGGCTCCAGGTAGCGCGGCGCGCGCGTGTAGCGCGGCAGGATCAGCAGCGCCGCCATGATCGCGATCGCGAGCACGGCGACGAACCCGTAGACGCGATAGACGAGGCGGCGCCGCCTCGGCGGCCGCGCGGCCGCGACGCCCGCCGCTGGCCCCACGTCTCGTGTCACGGCTCGGGTCACCGCTTCACCTCTGGCGACGAGTATCGCGTCAAATATCGCCTCCGGCCAGCAGGTATCCGGCACCCCGGACCGTCTTCAAGATCTTGGGGTTGCGGCTGTCGTCGCCGAGCTTGGCGCGCAGCCGCGAGACATGGACGTCGATCGACCGATCGAAGCTGAGCTCGGCCGACCCCTTCGCCAGATCGAGCAGCTGCTCGCGGGACAGGACGCGCCCCGGGCGCTGCGCGAGCGCGCGCAAGATCGAGAACTCGTACGCCGTGACCTCGACGGGGTTCCCATCGAGCGTGACCGTCATCTTCTGCGGATCGAGGACGAGCCCGCCGACCTGCACGGTCTGCTGCGCCGGGCCGGCCTGGCCGCGCACGCGGCGCACGGTCGCCCGGATCCGCGCCAGGAGCTCGCGCGGCGAAAACGGCTTGGGCACGTAGTCGTCGGCGCCGACCTCGAGGCCGAGCACGCGATCGGCTTCCTCGGTGCGCGCCGTGACCATGACGATCGGCACGTCGGTCCGGGCCCTGAGCTCGCGCGTCACCTCGATGCCGTCGCGCCCCGGCAGCATGACGTCGAGCACGATGCAGTCGTACTGCCGGCGCAGCGCCTCGGCCTGACCCTCGGTGCCGGTCGCCACGACCGTCACCAGCACGCCGTGCGACTCGAGGTAGCGCGCCGTCAGCTGTGCGAGCCGTTCGTCGTCTTCGACCAGCAGGACCTTGATCGAGGCCATCGGAGTATCGCTCACAGCATCAAACTAACCATGGTCTCAAACGGGAGCCTCTGCTCTACACATTTCGCAACCTCTCCCAGACGTTTCGCAACCTGCGCCCGACGGCCCGCAAACGGCAGCTCGATCGCGAGATCCGCGCGGGCGCGATCACTGGGGCGCGACCGAGCGCGGGAGCAGCTTCGCGAGGGTCTGCTTGAGCGCGTCGATCTGGAACGGCTTGGGGAGGTAGGCGTTCGCGGGGCAGTTGCGGGCCTCGCGATCGAAGGCGCTGCACAGGATGATCGGCAGGTTGGGCCGGCGCTCGCGGAGCGCGGTCACGAGCTCCGCGCCGGTCATCCGCGGCATGGTGAGGTCGACGAGCACGGCGTCGACCGGCAGGCAATCGGCGATCGCGAGGCCGGCCGGGCCGTCGGTCGCCGTGACCGTGGCATAGCCGAGATCTTCGACCATCCGCGTGACGACGTCGCGGACGAGATCTTCGTCGTCGATGATGAGCACGGTGTGGCCGGTGGCCGGCGGCGGCACGGCGGGCATCCCGGTCGGCGTGAAGCTCGAGGGCCACAGGACCTCGAAGCGCGCCCCTCGGCCGGGCTTGGTGTAGACTCGGAGCCCGCCGCCGTGCGCGCGCACGATCCCCACGACGGCGGCGAGCCCGAGGCCGTGGCCGGTCGGCTTGGTCGTGAAGAACGGCTCGAAGATCCGGCGGCGGGTCTCGTCGTCCATCCCGGGGCCGTCGTCGGCGACCTCGAGCTCGACGTAGGTGCCCGCCGCGGGCGTCACCACGTCGTCGGGCTGGGCCACGCCATCGTGGTGATGCATGAGCCCGGTGATCGCAATTGTCCCGCCGCGCGCGCCGAGCGCATCGCGCGCGTTGTTGATCAGGTTGAGCATGCACTGGCGGATCTGCGAGGCGTCGCCGCGCAGCACGAGGTTGCGATCGATGTCGACGCGGATCTCGATGTTCTGGGGCAAGGTTGGCGCGGAGATCCGCAGGAGCTCCTCGACGACCGGGCACGGCGACACCCGCGTGGATGCGACGCCGCCCCGGCCGGCGTAGGCGAGCAGCTGATCGGTGACCTCGGCCGCGCGCAGGCTGGCGTTCCGGATGTTCTCGAGCGGGACGCGCCCGGGGCCGCGCGGGGCGACCTCGCGGAGCGCGAGATCGGCGTTCCCGAGGATCACGGCGAGCAGGTTATTGAAGTCGTGCGCGAGGCCGGCGGCGAGCACCCCGAGGCTCTCGGCGCGCTGCGCGTCGACCATGCGGCGCTCGAGGATGTAGTGCGAGGTCACGTCGAGGCAGGTCCCGATCGCCCCGACGATCGCGTCGTTGATGCGGTGCGGGTAGACCGTGGTGACCAGGTGCTTGTTGCGAAACTCGGACGCAAACGTGATGGTCTCGCCGGCGAGCGCGCGGCGGTGCATCACGATCGTATCGATCGTGTTCGGGTCCTGCGGCTTCATCGAATCCGGATCGATGCGGTAGACCTCGCCGATGGTCATGCCGACGAACTTCCCGGGGGCGAAGCCGAGCATCTGCTCGATGGCGCCGCCGGACGAGCAGATCCGGAGGTTGCTATCGACGATCCAGTAGATCGCCGGCATCTGCTGGACGACGATCTCGAGCATCGTCGCGGTGGTCGCGAGCGCCTCGCGCTGCTTGCGGAGCTCGACGTTCGCGGTCTCGAGCTCGGTGATGTCGAGCACCGACGCGTCGAACCGCATCCCGTCCGGTTCGTCGATGACGTTCCCGAAGATCTGGACGATGAGCTTCTTGCCCTGCTTGGTCTTCCAGTGCAGCCGCGCGCCGGCGACGCCGCCCTGGGGGAGGAAGCTCTCGAGCAGCCAGGTTCGCTCCGCGGGATCGATATAGACGTCGCGGGCCAGGTTCACCGCGAGGAGCTCTTCGGCGCTGTCGTAGCCGAGCAGCCGGACGAACGCTGGGTTGACGTAGTGGAGCTTGCCTGCCAGGTCGGAGCGAAACCACCCGATCGGCGAGCGATCGAACCACTGATAAAGCTCGCGATCACGGCCCGTCACGTGGCGAGATGATACATCACAACGTGAGCGGCCTCGCCGCGCTCGCCGGCCACACCGCGGGCGGTGTTAGGTCGACTTCGTCGTACATCACAGCAGTAGTGCGTCTTCGATTTCATCGAACGCACCGGCGCGCCACCGCGCCAGTGTGGTCTTGCCTTGTAATAGGTTGTCAGTTTCGGCGAGCACCGCGCCGAGATCGACCAGCCAGCAGTAGGGGTCCGCGGGCGACCGGACGCCGGCCTCCGGCGGGAGCTCGACCGGCGGCATCCACGCCGCCATCTTGTGGCTCGTCCCGGCGAGCAAGGCCCGCACCGCGACGTTGCCGAGCCGGCTGCCGAGCAGGCGGTCGAACGCCGACGGGCGACCACCGCGCACGACATGGCCGAGCACGGTGACGCGGGTCTCGATCCCCGACGGGTCGGCGTCGGGCACCTTGTCGCGGAGGCGCGCGTCGACCAGCGCCTTCAGGCGATCGATCGCGATCGCGACGCCCTCGGCCTTGATGATGATCACCCGGCGGGTGCGGCGCGACCGGCGGCGGACCGCCAGCACGGTCTCGACGATCTGCTCGACGATCTGGGCCTCGGGCTTGCCCGCCTCGGGGAACAGCGCCAGATCGGCGCCGACCGCGATCGCCGAGGTCATCGCGAGGTAGCCGCAGTCGCGGCCCATCACCTCGACGATGAACGTCCGATCGTGCGCCGTCGCGGTGTCGGCGATCTTGTCGCACGCCTCGACGATCGTGTTCATCGCGGTGTCGACGCCGATCGAAAGGCCGGTGAGCCCGAGATCGTTGTCGATCGACGCCGGGACCCCGACGATCGCGAGCGCCTGGCCGCGCAGCTCCTCGCGATCGGCCAGCCTCAACGCGCCGGTCAACGAGCCGTTGCCGCCGATCACGACGAGGCCGTCGATCCCGCGGTTCGCGAGCACGCGCCGGGCGCGGTCGCGGACGTCCGGGTGATGGAACTCCTTGCAGCGCGCCGACCCCAGGATGGTGCCGCCCTCACGCAGGATGCCGGCGACGTCGCTCGGCAAGAGCGGGACCACCGCGTCTTCGAGCAGGCCGCGGTATCCGCGCTCGATCCCCACGACGTCGGCACCCTGGGACCGGCCGACGAGCGTGGCGGCGCGGATCGCCGCGTTCATGCCCGGGGCATCACCCCCACTGGTCAAGATCCCGATCCGCATGGCTCCACTCTATGCTGGTCTTTGATGGAACGGGGAGGTTGCCCTGCGGTAGGCATCGCATCGGATTGGGCTACACTGGCCGGACCGTGGTTCGTATCGAGCATGAGGGCCCCGTCACCACCGTCATCCTCGACCGCGCCGAGGTGAAGAATGCCGTGGATCGAGCGACCGCCGAGCAGCTCGCGGCGGCGTTTCGCGCGTTCGACGCCGATCCCGACGCGCGTGTCGCGATCCTGCACGGCGATCATGGCACGTTCTGTGCTGGGGCGGATCTGAAGGCGATGGCCACCGGCGCGGAGAATCGCGTCGCGCCCGACGGCGATGGACCGATGGGGCCCTCGCGGATGCTGCTCGGCAAGCCGGTGATCGCGGCGATCTCGGGCCACGCGGTCGCCGGTGGGCTCGAGCTCGCGCTGTGGTGCGATCTGCGCGTCGCCGCCGAGGACGCGGTGCTCGGCGTGTTCTGCCGCCGGTTCGGCGTCCCGCTGATCGACGGCGGCACGATCCGGCTGCCGCGCTTGATCGGCCTGTCGCGCGCGCTCGATCTGATCTTGACCGGCCGCGCGGTCCACGCCGAGGAAGCGCTCGCGATGGGCCTGGTCAATCGCGTGGTCCCGCGCGGCGAAGCGCTCGCGGCGGCCCGCCTGCTGGCTCACCAGCTCGCCCAGCTCCCTCAGGCCGCGCTGCGCGCCGATCGGATGAGCGCGTACCTTTCGCACGATCTCACGCTCCCGGCGGCGCTCGCCCAGGAGCTCGAGCTCGGCAGCCGCGCGCTCGTCGAGGGCTTCGCCGGCGCCCGCCAGTTCTCGGCCGGCGCGGGTCGCCACGGAGAGCCGGCGTGAACCGGCGCATCGGCCGGGGCATCGGCGCCCGACCCATCGTCGGGCTCATTGTCGGTCTGGTGCTGTCATGCGCGATGCTCGGCTGCATCGTCAAGCGGGTCATGGGGCCGCAGCTGACCGGCACGTGCGATGGCGCGTGCGCGCACTATATCCAGTGCAAGCCGGGTCACGGAGATAACGAGCGCAGTCGATGTCTGGCCGAGTGTCCGGATGTGTTCAGCGATCGCGATTCGCTGATGGCGTACGAGAGCCTGACGTGCGACGACGCCGTCGAATACGTCGACGGTAACGTCGCGAAGACCGCCGCGCACCGCTGAAAAATTCCGCGGGTGAATTTGTTCGCATCGGCTGCATGATCGCCATGCCGCAAGAACTGTCACACGGCTGGGATGACGCGTTGACCGACGAACGCTACAACGATGACCATGCACGATGTCGTTCATTTTCACGGCACGTATCGCTACGCCACGCGCGAGAACCTCGAGCACGCGATCTCGTCGGCGCGGGCCGTGCTCGCCGAGGATGACGCCGCGGAGATCGAGGCGGCCTGGCTGCGCAGCTTCGTCACGCGGGGCACCCTCTTGACGGTGAACCTGAAGAGCCGGATCGACGGGTTTTCCGCCGCGGCGGTGTTCGATACGCTCGCGGCGCAAGCGGTCGAGGGCGCCGTCGAGGCGAGCCTCGGGGATACCCACATCGATTTCTTTCCGTCGGGAGGCAGGGACTAAGCGGCGTGAGCGGCGTGACCGCGGACCTCCGGGCATAATGCGCGCGTGGAAGCTTCCCCGCACGACTCGACCCCGGAGGTCACGCTCGACGGAACGCTCGAGCGGTTCGTGTTCCGGAACGACGAATCGAGCTTCACGGTCGCGCGCTTCGAGACGGCGGCGCACGAGCACGTGACGATCGTCGGCGAGCTCGTGGGCGTGAACGAGGGCCTGCCGCTGCGGCTGCGCGGCCGCTGGACCGTCGACAAGAAGTTCGGCCGGCAGTTCCGGGTCGCGACCTATCAGCTGCGCACACCCCAGACCCTAGTCGGCATCGAGCGCTTCCTCGGCTCGGGCATCATCCCCGGCATCGGCCCCGAGCTCGCGCGCCGGCTGGTCGGGAAATTCGGGATGGACACCCTCGAGGTCATCGACCGGACGCCCGAGCGGCTCGTCGAGGTGTCGGGCATCGGCGCCGGACGGGCCAAGAAGCTCGCCGCCGCGTTCGCGGCGCAGCGCGAGATCCAGGACGTGATGGTCTTCCTGCGCGGCCACGGGGTCTCGGCGGCGTTCGCGGCGCGGATCGTCAAGAAGTACGGCAAGGACGCGATCAACGTCGTGCGCGCCAACCCGTATCGCCTGGCGCACGAGATCTGGGGCATCGGGTTTGTCACCGCCGATGCGATCGCCGAGCGGCTCGGCATCGCGCGCGACGCTCCCGAGCGGCTCGAGGCCGGCCTCTTGCATGTCCTCGAGACCGGCGCCGAGGACGGCCACCTGCACCTGCCCGACGACGAGTTACTCGCCGCCGCCGCGGAGCTGCTCGGCGTCGCGACCGATCGCCTGGCGCCGCGGCTCGCCGCGCTCGAGCAGCACCGGCTCGTCGTGCGCGAGATCCTGGGCCACCGCGGTCCGTGCACGATGATGCCGTGGGCCCACGCCGCCGAGACCTCGTCCGCCACCCTCCTGGCCGAGCTCATCAAGACGCCGGCGCGCGGCCTGTCGCTCGACGTCGGTGCGGCGATCCATGCGTTCGAGGCGGTCACCACCACGACCCTCGCCGACCAGCAGCGCCGCGCCGTCCGGGCCGCGCTGGTCGACAAGTGCACGGTCATCACCGGCGGACCGGGCGTCGGCAAGACCACGATCGTCAAGGCGATCGTGCACCTCGCCAAGCTCGTGCATCGCCAGGTCGCGCTCGCCGCACCGACCGGCCGCGCCGCCAAGCGGCTCGGCGAGGCCACGGTGATGGAGGCGATGACGCTCCACCGCCTCCTCGAGTTCCAGCCCCACGAAGGCGGCTTCCAGCGCAGCCGGGACAACCCGCTCGACGCCGATCTCGTCGTGATCGACGAGGCCTCGATGGTCGACGCCCAGCTGTTCAGCGCGCTCGTCGCCGCCGTGCGCCCCCAGGCCCAGCTGATCCTGGTCGGCGACATCGACCAGCTGCCGTCGGTCGGCGCCGGGGCCGTGCTGGCCGACGTCATCGACTCCGGCGCGGCGACCGTGATTCGCCTGACCGAGATCTTCCGCCAGGCCCAGGCGAGCAAGATCGTGGTGTCCGCCCACGCGATCAACCGCGGCGAGCTCCCGGTGCTGGATCCCCCGCCCGGCTCACCGCCCGGCCCAGGCTCGGCGACCACCGACTTCTACTTCTTCGCCCGCGAAGACCCCGAGGCTGCCCGCGCGACGATCGTCGAGCTCGTCGCCGAGCGCATCCCCAAGGGGTTCGGGTTCGGCGCGGTCACCGACATCCAGGTGCTCGCCCCGATGCATCGCGGCGCGCTCGGCACCGGCGAGCTCAACCGTGCGCTGCAAGAGCGGCTGAACCCATCCTCGGGGACCCCCGAGCTCACCCGCGGCGAGCGCACCTTCCGCCGCGGCGACAAGGTGATGCAGCTCCGCAACGACTACGACAAGGCGGTGTTCAACGGCGACATCGGCGTGATCTCGGCGATCGACGGCGACGAGGCCGTCGTCCGCGTCGACTTCGAAGGCCGGATCGCGAGCTACGAGCGCGGCGAGCTCGATCAGCTCAGCCACGCCTACGCCGTCAGCATCCACAAGAGTCAGGGCTCCGAGTACCCCGCCGTGGTGATCCCGCTCATGACCCAGCACTACATGATGCTGCAGCGCAGCCTGCTCTACACCGCGGTGACCCGCGGCAAGCAGCTGGTCGTGATCGTCGGCAGCAAGCGCGCGGTCGCGCTCGCCGTGCGCAACGCCGACGCCAAGCGACGCTACACGTGGCTCGCCGAACGCATCCGCGCGATGATGGCGGCGTGATCCCGCGCTCGCTCATCGCACCTCGAGCGGCTGGATCTGGATCGTCGCGCGCACCTCGCGGGCGGATGCCTGATCGGCATCGTACGATCCCTGGGGCGCCGGCAGCGGGGAGATCGAGGTGATCGCGACAAAGGTGTACGTACCGACGGCGAGCAGCGTGAGGTCGGCGGTCGTGGTGTCGCCGGAGCGCCGGCACGCCGGTCCGCCCGGGCACGCGACGACGAGCTCGTGTTCGTTGCGGTACACCCAGAGCGCGCGATGGAGATCGCGGCTGGTCGCGGTGACGTGGACGCGATCTCCGACGTGCGCGGAGTTGCCCCGCATGGTCGGTCCCGCGGGATCCACGCTCACGTGGAGCGCGACGCGGTCCTCGGGCGGCCTCGACCGGAGCCAGAAGATCGGGGCGCTCACGCTCAGGGCGAGCGCCGGGATCGCAAACCGCCAGAGGCACCAGCGCGGTCGCGGACGGGTCACCGCGAGGACGCGGGCCTCCCAGCCCCAGGGCGGTTCGTACTCGGCGCCCAGCTGCTTCAGGGCGGCCTCCACGCGGGTGATCGGATCGCTCATAGCCGCCCTCCCGTCCGTGCCTCGATGCACGCGCGGAGCTTGGGCAGCGCACGCGCCACGCGCGCCTGCAGCGTCCCCGGCTTCTCGCCGCAGACCTCCGCCATGTCCTCGAACGTGAACCCCTGCTGGTAGCGCAGCAGCACCGCGCTGCGCAGGTGCTCGCCGAGCTCGCTGCAGCACGCGGCGAGGGCCTCGTACAGCCGGGCCTCGTCGAGGCGCTCCCAGGGCGGCGGGTTCGGATCGGGGGCGTCGGCCGCGTCGCGATCCTCGATGTGCACGCGCGCGCGGCGGTGCGCCTTCACGGCGTCGAGCACGCGGTGCCGGGCGATCGCGAACAACCAGGTTCGCAGCGTCCCGCGCCCGGCAAACTTCGCGAGGTCGCGGTGCGCCTCGATGAAGATCTGCTGATGTACGTCGTCGGCCAGCGCCGCGTCGCGCAGCGCGCCGCGACAGTAGCGATAGACCGCGTCCCCGTGGCGCCGCATCAAGCTGCGCATCGCCGCTTCCGGGGCTCCGATATGGATAAGGTGGATGATGTCGCGATCGGGATCCTCGGCGTGCGCCGGATCGGTGTGCGCACCGGTGATCTCCTCGGCGATCTCCTCGGTGACTCCCCCGGCGACCCCTTCGATGACTTCCCCGGCGACCTCGAGCTCTCCGAGGACGACCTCCGTGGCCGACGTCGAGAGGCTTCGCGCCACCACGTTCGAGCTACTCGACCAGAGACGACTTGCCATGCGAACGCTCCAGCTGCATTGCTGGGTAGGCGACGGTGCTCGGCAAATACGACATGCCGAAATGCGGACCATCCTCAAGTAGCGAGAACTAGCGAAAACCGCTGGTGGTGTTTTTTTCGACTGAACCTGTCTCGACGAGGTTTGACGTGATCACGGTCGCAGGGATCGGCCGATCGCAACGGGGTTCAGGTGTGCTCGCGCTCGATCTCGTCGAGCAACTGGACCAGCCGGGCCACGCCTTCCTCGGGGAACGCGTTGTAGATGCTCGCCCGCAAGCCACCGACCGCGCGATGGCCGGCAAGGCCGGACAGGCCGCGTTCCTCGGCCCGGGCGAGCAGCGCGGCTTCGAGCGCGGGCGATGCCCCGCGGAACGTGACGTTCATGGTCGAGCGGCTGCCGGGCCTTCCGTGCGCGCGCCACTGCTTGCTGTGGTCGAGGAAGTCGTAGAGGACCTTGGCCTTGCGGGCGTTGCGTTCGCCGAGCGCCGCGAGCCCGCCCTGGTCGGCGATCCACGCGACGACCTCGCCCATCATGTAGATGCCGAACGTGTTCGGCGTGTTGTACATCGAGCCGTGATCGAGGTACGTCGCGTAATCGGCCAGCGGCGGCAAGCCGGGGCGATGGGTCGCCAGGAAGTCCTTGCGCGCGATCACGAGGCTCGTGCCCGACGGGCCGAGGTTCTTCTGGGCGCCGGCGAAGATCAGGCCGTGGCCGGCGAGCGGCAGCGGGCGGCTGAAGATATCGCTCGAGGCGTCGCACACCAGCGGCGCGGGCGGGTTGGCCGGCGGCGCCGCCCACTGCGTGCCGTAGGCCGTCTCGTTGCTCGTGTAGTACACGTAGCGCGGGGACGCGGAGTACGCCTGCACCTCGGGCGTCGCGTCGAACGCCGGCGCGGTGGTCGACGCCACGTGGACCTTGCCGTACCGCCGCGCCTCCTCCATCGCCTTCGCCGTCCACAGCCCGGTATGGCAGAAGTCCGCCGTCTCGGCCTCGCCGAGGAAGTTGTGCGG
>Ga0070690_100001480_pt1 | contig 12289 bp, 8 predicted proteins | sample KBSS33HmetaG_FD_64671 | JGI IMG/M metagenome (GOLD analysis project Ga0070690, IMG submission 64671) | Switchgrass rhizosphere microbial communities from Kellogg Biological Station, Michigan, USA - KBS S3-3H metaG | ecosystem: Host-associated > Plants > Roots > Rhizosphere ... | reverse complement strand
GGCGCCGTCGGTTCCGTGGGCAAGGGCGTGCGGCTCGGCGTGCCGATTGCCGGGCAGCGCATATTCTTCGGCGATCGCGCCGCGGCCAGCGCCTACGATCAGGCGATCGCGCGCGCAGCCGCGCTCGGCGCGCAGATCGTCGAAGTCGACATCGAGCCGTTCTATGAGGCGGCCCGGCTGCTCTATGATGGGCCCTGGGTGGCCGAGCGTTATATCGTGCTCAAGTCGCTGCTGGCGTCGTCACCGGACTCGATCCATCCCGTCACCCGGGACATCATTGTGAAGGGCGCGCGGCCGAGCGCCGTCGATACGTTCGCGGCCTTCTACCAGCTTGAAGAGCTGCGTCGTGTCCGCGATGCGGTGTTCCAGACCATTTCGGCGCTGCTGCTGCCAACCGCGCCGACGGTCTACACCGTCGAGCAGGTGCTTGCCGATCCGGTCCAGCTCAACAGCCGGCTTGGCACCTACACCAACTTCGTCAATCTGCTCGACCTGTGCGGCCTGGCCTTGCCGTCCTCGATGCGGCCGGACGGGATGCCGTTTGGCATCACGCTGCTCGCGCCGGGCGGACACGATGCGCTGCTGGCGTCGATCGGTCGCGCATTTCACGCCGACACCGGACTTCCGCTCGGCGCGCTCGAATTGCCGCAGCCGCCCCTCGTGGCGATTTCGCCTGCACCCGCGGCCGACGAAATTGCCATCGCCGTGGTCGGCGCGCATCTATCCGGCATGCCGCTCAACGGTGAGCTCAAAGCGCTGGGCGCCCGTCTGCTCGAAGTCACGTCAACTGCGCCCGACTACAGGCTCTATGCGCTGTCCGGCAGCAACCCGCCGAAACCAGGGCTGCTCCGTGTCGCAGCGGGCAAAGGTAGTACCGTTGCTGTTGAAATCTGGGCGTTGCGTGCGGAGGGCTTCGGCCGCTTCGTCGCCGCCGTTCCCTCGCCCCTGTCGATCGGCACGCTGCGGCTGACGGACGGCCGGACCGTGAAGGGCTTCCTGGTCGAAGCCGATGCGGTGGCTGGCGCGGCCGATATTTCAAGCTTCGGCGGCTGGCGTAACTATCTGGCGCAGTCCAAAGCCCCGGCAGCGTAAACCTCGTAGGCTTCCCGCACCGTGGCGATATGGGCACGCATGGCACTGCCGGCACGCTCGCGCTCGCCGCGCTGGATCGCGTTCACCACCCGGTCGTGCTCCATGTGCGAGTGTGCCAGCCGGCCCAGCGTGCGGAATTGCGCCCGGCGGAACGGCTGCACGCGCGAACGCGTCGCCAGCGTCATCTCGGCCAAATAGGCGTTGTGTGCGCCGGCATAGAGCGCGCCGTGAAACGCCTCATTGACCTCGTGAAAGCGCTGCGGATCGCCGATGCGGATCAGGGCGCGCATCTCCTCGTGCACCAACTCGAGCGCGCGGCGCTCAGTCCCAGTCATGCGCTCGGCGGCAAAACCCGCACACAACGCCTCTAACTCCGCCATCGCCTCGAACATGCCGGTCAGCCGCTCCTCGCTCGGCCGCGCCACCACCGCCGCGCGATGGGCGCGCGCCTCGATCAGGCCCGAGGCGGTGAGCTGCCGGATCGCCTCGCGCACCGGCGTGCGCGACACACGAAAGCGGCGCGCCAGTTCCATCTCGTCGAGCGCAGCGCCCGGCTCAAGCGCACCGCGCACGATCTCGTCGGCAAGCTGAAGCCGCAATTCCTCCGCGAGCGTGCGGCGGCCGTTGCGAAGCGCAATGCTCACGGGCGTGACCTGAGATGCTGATGGACCGACATTCGACACTCCCTAGATGTTTGGACGCGGGGCGCTGGCAACGCCCGCTTGTTCCAGCGCCTGCGCCACCCGCAGCGCCACGTCCTCGCGCCACGGCGCGGCGATGATCTGGATCGCTATCGGCAGCGGCGTGAGGGGGACCGGAACCGCTACGACCGGCAGGCCGATGAATGAAATGGGCTGGGTGTAGATGCCGATGTTGGGCCGGAGCGCCATCTCGACGCCGTCGAGTACGAACGCCTGCTGGCCAATCCTGGGCGCCGTGCAAGGAGTCGCCGGCGCGAGGATCACATCGACGTCCTTGAACAGTTCGAACACACGCTCGCGATACCAGCGGCGGAATTTCTGTGCCTGGTTGACGAGCGTCGCGGGTACCATCGCCCCCGCGATCAACCGATCGCGCACGGCGGGATCGAAGTCCCTGGCGCGGCTGCGCAGGCGATCGAGGTGAAGCGTAGCGCCCTCGGCCGCGGTGATGACATAGGCCGCCGAGCGCGCCCGCTCGGCTTCGGGGATTTCGATTTCGCGCTTGACGTCGAGCACCTTGGCGATGCGCTCCGTCGCCTCGCGGGCTTCCGGCGAAGCACCCTTGCGGAAATAACCGCCGGCGACCGCGATCCTCAAACCTTCGATGCCGCGGTCGAGTGCGGGAAGTGTGATCTCGGTCGGCCGGTCGGCGCAGACCGGATCGTCGGCATCATATCCTTGCATCGCGTCATAGGCGAGCGCGAGGTCTTTTGTCGTGCGCGCCAACGGTCCGAGATGATCGAAGCTCGCGACAAACGGAAACGTATGCGCGCGCGACAGCCGCCCGTAAGTCGGCTTCAGCCCAAAGATGCCGCAGAACGACGATGGCACGCGGATCGAACCGTTGGTGTCGGAGCCGAGCGCAAGCGGCACGAGGCCACCCGCCACCGCGCCACCGGAGCCCCCCGACGAACCGCCGGTCATACGAGAGAGATCGTGCGGATTGCGCGACGCCCCGTCGTGAACATTCTCGCCAGTGAAATCGTAAGCGTACTCGCCCATGTTGAGGGCGCCGACCAGAACGGCGCCGGCGGTCTCCAGGCGCGCGATGAGGGTCGCGTCCCGCGCCGCGGGAGCGTGGCTGCGGTTGATCTTGGAACCGGCCAACGTCGGCAATCCATTGATATCAAAAAGATTTTTCACCGCGAATGGCACGCCCGCCATTGGCTCAAGCCGTTGTCCCTGGCCCCTTGCCCGATCGACGGCCTGGGCCTTCGCACGCGCGCGGCTGGCGACGACATCAGTGAAGGCGTTGAGCTTTGGATTAAGGCTTTTGATGCGCTCGAGCGCGGCTTCGGTAACGGCAAGCGCACTGCGTTCGCCGTTCGCGACGGCGCGTGCAATCTCCGAGGCGCTGGTCCAATCCATCGCTGGGCTCAAGCCTTGAACACAGGCGCCGGCTCGGCGTCGTCCGGCAGCGCAAAGGCCGCGACCAGTGCGCTCAGTCGCAATGTCACCTGCAAGTGCCCGCGCACCGCCGACATCCAGGCTTCGTCGATCTTCAGATCGAGCGCGCGGGCGCCGGCCACGATAAAATCGTCGAGCGCCTCGCGCTTCGGCTTTGTAGGTTTTGCGACCTTGCGGCCCTTACTGCGATTCTTGCGCGGCACCTTGCGCACAGTTTTCGCCTTTCGCGGACGTCGCGTCATGATCCGGCCGCCACCCGGGCCGGATCGGCTTGCTCCGGCTCAAACGTCGGATGCGGGATCGCCGCGAGCAGATCGCGGGTGTATTGTGCCTCCGGCGCGAACAGCACCCGCTCGGTCGGTCCCTCTTCCACGATCTTCCCCGCCTTCATGACGATGACGCGGTCGCACAGCAGTCGCACCACGTTGAGATCGTGCGAGACGAACAGATAGCTCATCCCAAGCGACTCCTTGAGATCCTGCAACAGATTGAGCACCACAGCCTGGACCGACACGTCGAGCGCAGCGGTCGGCTCATCGAGGATGATGAGATCGGGCTTGAGCGCAATTGCACGCGCGATGCCGACACGCGCCTTCTGTCCGCCGGATAGCTGGTGCGGAAAGCGGTCAAGCAGTTCGACCGGCAGGCCGACCTGCAGCGCCAGTTCCTCGCAGCGGGCGCGGATGGCATCGCTGCCGCGAATATCGCTCAGCCGCAGGATCGGATCGGCGATGGCGCGCGCCGCGGTGAAGCGCGGGTTGAGGCTGTCGGTCGGATCCTGGAACACCATCTGGATGCGCCGGCGCATCGGCAGCTTGGCGAATTGCTTGGCCGGGATCTCGCCGATGTCCTCGCCGTCGAACATGATTGTGCCATCGGTCTTGTCGATCAGGCGCATGACCATTGTCGAGGTGGTCGACTTGCCGCAACCGGACTCGCCGACGAGACCTACGCTTTCGCCCCGGTTGACAGCAAAGCTGATGCCGTCCACGGCGCGGAATACCTTCGGCTCGGGCGCAGGTCCCCGGCGCATGAACTTGCTCATCATGCCGCCGACACCCTTGCGCGGGTATTCCTTCAAAAGTTTTTCCACAACAAGCAGCGGCTTGCGGTCGGCCACGGGGAATTTTGTGACGGTGGCTGCCGACGAAGCCGGCGCCTCCTCCTCGGGCAGCAGATCGCGCAGCGATGCGCCGGGCCGCGGCGTCGCACGCATCAACTTGCGGGTGTAGTGGTGCGCCGGTGCGGTGAAGATGTTGCGCGCGGTCGCGGTCTCGACCACATATCCCTTCTCCATCACCACGACCTTGTCGCAATACGTGGCAGCGAGGCCGAGGTCGTGCGTGATCAGGATCGTGGACATGCCGCGCGCGCGGGTCAGTTCCACGATCAATTCCATCACCGTCTTCTGGGTCGTGACGTCGAGGCCGGTGGTCGGCTCGTCCGCGATCAGAAGCTGCGGGCGGCAGGCCAGCGCCAGCGCGATGACGACACGCTGGCACATGCCGCCGGAAAGTTCGAACGGATAGGCGTGATAACGCTCGCGCGGCCGGGCGATCCGGACTTGGTCAAGAATCTCGATGGCCTTTTCGGTGACCTCCGAGGGCGCCGCCTTGACGTGTTCCAGCAGCACGTCCTCGATCTGACGCCCGACCTTGCGGATCGGATTGAGCGCTGCGCGCGGATTCTGAAAGATCATCGAGATTTCGCGGCCGCGAAGTTCGCGCATGTCGTCTTCACTGGCTTGCCGCACGTCGATGTTGGTAAACATCACCGCGCCCTCGGCGATCCGGCCGGCCCGGTCGAGGATGCGCATCACCGCGTAGGACGTGACCGATTTGCCGGAGCCAGATTCTCCAACAATTCCAATGGTTTCGCCCTTGGCTATGGTAAGATTGACATGCTGCACCGCCGTGACGACGCCGCGACGGGTCTGGAATTCCACCGTGAGGTCGCGGATGTCGAGAAGCGGAATCGCCGTCATGACGGACCTCAGGTTCGCCGTTGCGGGTCGACGATGTCGCGAAGCCCGTCGCCAAGCAGATTGAAGCAGAACACCGCGATCATCAGCGCGAGCCCCGGGAAGAATGCGATCCACCACTCGCCGGACACCATGAAGGCCGCGCCCTCCGCCACCATGATCCCCCACTCCGCGGTCGGCGGGCGGACACCCAGGCCGATGAACGACAGGCCGGCGGCGTTGAGGATGGCGTAGCCCATGGTCAGCGACATCTGCACGATCATGATCGGCATGATGTTCGGCAGAACCTGCGCCAGCACAATGCGGAATTCACCGTTGCCTGATAGCCGCGCCGCCTGCACGAAGCCTGCCTCGCGCCGGACATTGGCCTCGGCGCGGGCAACCCGGGCGTAGAGCGGAAAGTTCACGATCGCGGTGGCGAGGATGATGTTCTGGACGGTGTTGCCGAGCGCCGCGACAATCCCCATGGCGAGCACGAACAGCGGAAACGCCATGATGGTGTCGGCGATGCGGCCGACGATGCGGTCGGTCCAGCCGCCGAAGAAGCCGGCGGCGACGCCCGCAAGCCCGCCCATCAGGAACACCAGCGCAACCGAAGCGACCGCGATGAAAAAATCGAGCCGCGTCGCCACGACCACACGGCTGAATACATCGCGGCCGATCTGGTCCGTGCCGAACCAATGCTTCATCGAGGGCGGCTTCAGCGCCGCCGCGGTGTCGCTCGCCAGCGGGTCGTGCGGCACGATGTACGGGCCGAACACCGCGGCGAGAACGATCAGTAGAAACAGCCCAAAGGCAAAACCGGTGACCCTGTTTTCCGCGATGACATAGCGGCTGTGGCGCAACAGCGCGGCAAGCCCGCTCGAAGGCCGTGAGGCGGCGGCGAGGTCAGTCATGCTTCAAGCCTCACGCGCGGGTCGATCAGGCCGTAGAGGATGTCGATGATGAGATTGAGCGCGACATACATGATCGCCATGGTGAGCACAAAGCCCTGCAACGGCGCGAAGTCTGACGCGATCAGCGCCTCGACCGCGAACGAGCCGATGCCGGGCCAGGCGAACACCTTCTCCACCAGCACGTTGGCGCCGAGCAGGAACGAGAACACCATGCCGAGCGTGGTCACCACGGGTATCATGGCGTTGCGGAAGGCGTAGGTGACGATCACCATGTGGGGCGACAGCCCGCTGGCGCGCGCGGTGCGCACGAAATCGGAAGCCAGCACGGCAAGCATCGAAGCGCGCGTCATGCGCGCGATCGGTGCCAGCGAGAAGATCGCAAGCGTCGTCGCCGGCAGGACCAATTGCTTCAGGCTCGACCAGAACAGTTCGAGATTGCCCGCGATCAGGCTGTCGATGAGATAGAATCCCGTCACCTGGGGCGGGGGACTGAAGAAGACATCAAGTCGTCCGAGCGGCGCCGGCGCCCAGCCGAGAAGATAATAGAAGACGTAGACCAGAATCAGACCGGTGAAGAACACCGGCAGCGATACGCCAGCCGTCGAGATCACGCGGCAGGCATGGTCGATCAGCGAGCCGGGCCTGGTCGCCGCGAGGATGCCGAGCGGCACCGCGACCAGCATCGACACGATCAGGCCGAGCAGCGTCAGCTCGGCCGAGGCTGGCAGCCGGCTTTTGATCTCCTTGCCGACCGGCTGGCCGGTGGTCAGTGAATTGCCGAGGTCACCGTGGGCGAGGTCGTTGACGTAGTTGCCGAACTGCACGATCAGCGGCTTGTCGAGGCCAAGCTTCGCCCGGATCTGCTCGATCGCCTCCTGGCTCGCCGCCGGTCCGGCAAAATAGGCCGCCGGGTCGCCGGGCAGCGCCCGTGTCAACAGGAATGTGACGATAACCACGCCGATCAGGCTCGGCACCGCCATCAGCATTCGCTTGAGAAACATCGTCAGCATGAATGCGATCCCTTAGGCCGCCGCCTATTCACATTGGGTCGCCATGGCCGGACCAAAGAGGCACGAGTTCTGGCATCTCTGGTCCGGCCACCCGCGTCGCGAACCGAATAGATTCGCCGACCCGGATTCCTGCGGAACGGCGCAGGCATGACGAGCTCTTGAATCCCTACCCCTTCGCAAATGTCCGATAGTCCAGCCGCCGGTGGAACCAATACTGGTAGCCGGTGACGTTCTTCTGCATCGCGATGTTGACGTAAGGCTGAAACAGCGGAATGCGCGGCGTATCGGCGAAAGCGGTATCGACGAAGCCCTTCACATCCTTGTCATAGCTGGACTTGTCGCCTTCCGCCGCGGCCGTCACGGCGCCGTCGATGAAGCCATCCATCGTCTTCGACTGGTAGCTCATCGTGTTGAAGATCGAATTCTTGCCGTGGTAGCACCAGATGAAGAAGTACTCGGGATAATCGAGCCAGCCGGAGAACACGTTGGTGTAGAGCGGCATCACCTTCTTGTTTAGCTCGGTGCGCCAGGTGGCGCCGGGGATCTTGTTGATCGTCACCTTGATGCCGATCTGCGCGAGACTCTCTTGCGTCAGCACGCAGAGTGGCTCGTTGATCCCGGCAAAGCCCAAATCGAATGAGAGTGTGGTCTCGAAACCATCTGGATAGCCGGCCTCCGCCATCAACTGCTTAGCCCTCGCGATATCGGTGTTGAACTTGGTCGGCTGGGGCCAGGCAACCTCGGTCGGCTTGTCGGCCGCGGCGCCGAACATCGGCTTCGATAGGCCAAACAGCACGGCGTCCATGATCTTCTGATAGGGAACAGCGTAGGCCACCGCCTGCCGCACTTTGAGGTTGTCGAACGGCGGCTTGGTGACGTTCATGCCGAGATACTGGATGCCGTTCGAGTACGGCGTCGAGATGATGTCGAGCTTGGGATGACTCTTGAGTTCAACAAAGTCCTTGTTCGGCAGATCGTAGGAAATGTCAGCGTCGCCGCGCTCAAGCAGCGCGCGCCGATTGCCGGCAGACGGCACAATGCGCCAGACGATGCGCTTGATCTTCGGAAGCGTCCCGCCGACCCACTTGTCGTTGCGTTCCATGATGACTTCGGTGCCGGCGTTCCAGCTCACGACACGATAGGCGCCGCTGCCTGCCGTGTTCTGTTTGGTGTATTCCATGCCCCACGGGTCTTTTTCCGTGGCGCTTTTCTTGACCAATTCCGAATTGTAGATCGCGGGCACGATCACCGCGAGATCGGGGATCGTCAGCCGATCCTTGCGCGCGAAATCCACGCGGAACGTATTGTCGTCGACGACGACAAACTGTTCGGGCTTTGTGAGCGAGCCTGCGCCCATCTGGAAGGTCGGAAAACCCCCGACGGTAACGGCGCGATCGAGCGACCACTTCACGTCCTTGGCAGTCACCGGCGTGCCGTCCTGGAAGGCGGCGTTTTTCTTGAGCTTGAACGTCGCCGACATCGGACCGACGTTCATGTCCTCGGCCAGTTCCATCTTGAACTTGTCGCGGTCGTAATACGGCACACCGTTGGCGCCGGTCTTCATCTCGTGGCTGATGAGCCGGTCGTAACAATTCCACGACACCTCGTAGCCCGGCACGTTGGTGCCGACGCCGTGAATATCGATGTTGTTGGGGCCGCTCTCGGAGACGATCAGTAGCGTCTCCTGCCGCGACTGCGCTTTGGCCGAAGAGAAAATGGCCGGCGCGGTGACAGCGCCCGCCACAGCGGCGGTGGATTTCAGGAAATCGCGACGTTTCATGGAAAGCCCCTCGAGCTCGAACCGACAGCGTTCGAGGGATGCTTCCGCAAAGGTCGTGCCAGTTTCGAAAGTACGTTCCGAAACCGCTAAGTCATTGCTTCCCGGCTCGTTTCTTCAAGAATTCAGACGGCGCCACAGATCGCAGCCCACGCCCACAGCAAAATCAATTGCATACAATATGAGGAATGTGCCCAAAACTTGGGCGAATTCGTTGTAGTGCGACACCAACGCTACGCGACGGCGCGCCGAGCACCCAGCGATTGCACCTGTGTCCGATCTCGCGCTGGCGTCTCGCGCCAGAAGCGCGCATCCGGCTCGATCGGATAGGCGCTGTGCCAGTCCGCAAGTTTTTCCTGGTAGAGCGCGAGATAAGCCTTGTCGCTCAACATCTCGATGTTCTCCAAATCGAGGCCGAGCCCGATCTCGTGATAGACATCGAGATTGCGCAAATCCGGGACGGGCACGGCGCCGCGGAGCAAGGCGCTCCACATCTGCCGATAAGCGTCCTCGAGATGCCGGACGAGTTTCGGCGTATCGAACAGCAGGCAGGTGTCGCGCCCGGCGATGAGCTTCTTCCTGATGGGCTCAAGTTTCGACCGGTCGTTGCCGAATTCGACGGCGCGCTCAACGTAAGCGTCCGGCGTGGCACATTCCATTTCGCCAATGCCCGCGGCCCGCACCAGATCCGCGCAGACCCGCGATGCGAAGCTGCGCCCCGGAACGGTGAGGATCGGCACGCCCATCCACATTGCATCAGAGGCCGTGGTGTGGGCGCCGTAAGGGAAACTGTCGAGGAAAAGGTCGGCCAGTGGATAGCGAGCCAGATGATCCGGATTGGCCATTTTATCCGCGAAAATGATGCGTTCCGGCGCGATGCCGCTGTCGGCCGCGATCTTGCGAACGCGCTCGTTGGTGTCGGCCGTGCCGCTCAAAAGCCACAGCACGCTGCCCGGCACGCGGCCAAGAATGGTCGTCCAGCGCTGATAGACGCGCGCCGTAAGCTTCTGCATTCCATTGAAGGAGGAGAAAACAAATGCCCCCTCCGGCAGTCCCGCCTCCGCACGCGTCGGACGCTTCGCCGCGATGACCCGCTTGCGATCGTTGGGTTGGTAGCAAGGCAGCCGCACGATATTCTCAGAGTAGTAGATTTCGTCCCCCGGCGGCACGATGTAGTCATCGGCAATCAGATAATGATGGTACGGCGTTCCCATCGAATTGGGATAGCCGAACCAGTTCACGATGATTGGCGCTGGCTTGCGCGCGAAGACCTTGGTGCGCGCGTCCTTGGTGTAGCCGTTGAGGTCCACCAGAATATCGATGCCGTCGGCTGCGATCTTGGCCGCCGCGTCGTCATCGCTGAGCCCATTGATGTCGGTCCAGTGATCGACGCCCTTCTGGATGCGTGCCTGCGTCGAGTCCGGCCGGTTGATGCCGCAGTAATAGGCGAAAATCTCAAAGTTCTTATGGTCGTGCTGCTCCATGACGTCCGTCATGGCAAACCCGACCGCGTGGTCGCGGAGGTCCGACGAGACGTAGCCGATCTTTAGCCGCTGCGGATCGGCCCGGCCGGCGGCCCCCGACGAAGAACGTACGGCCTTCGGCATACCGATCGACTGCCTGGCGTAGCGATAGGCCTTGGCAAGCTGGAACATCGGATCGTCGGCCAGATTGGCCAGTGACAGCGTCGATATGCCGTTCAGCAGATCCTTGCGCTTGACGCGCTCCCATTCGGTTACCACCGGCCATTTGCATTGCCGCTGACGAAGCGAAATCCAATGCTGCATGGCCTCGACCTGATGGGGATTGATGTCGAGGCTCTGCTTGAGCACATCTTCGGCGGTGCTGTCGTGGTTATGGCCTTCCAGAACGCGGCCGGCCTGATGTAGCACGGTCAGCTTGTGCGCAACCGTATCGCCGGTGACCGCGGACAGCTTGCCGACCAGCTTCATCCATTCGCTGACCGCCGCGCCGATCTGCCCAATGTCCTCGAGCACCCTGCCGAGATTGATGTAGGGTGGCTCGAAGTCCGGCTTCAGCCGAATGCTTTCCCGGAAGGCGTTGATGGCGCCAGCGTGGTCGCGCGATTCGTTGAGGGCAACGCCGTAGTTGAAATAGATGGCATAGAGCACTTCGCTGTCGCCGTTATAGGCAATCCAGGTCTTATAGAGCTCGGACGCCAGTGTCCGCTCCCCCATCGATTGCAGCGTCGCGGCGCCATTGAACAACTCGCCGACCGTCAATTGGCGCGAGATCGCCTTTTGCGACGTGCGCTTGAACAATTCCGTGGCGGCGCTCGGTTCGACAGGCTGGTCCGGCATAGTGGCGCGTCTCTTCAGCGTTGATGTTGTGAATGCAACATGACCGAACCCGGCCATTTCGGCCGGGTCGGATACGCCTTGGCACGCTTACTACACGATCTCGCTATACCCGATTCGGTGCCGTTCCCGGCACCGAGACCGTTTGGCTCGTCCGTCGGCTAGGTAACCAGAGTCACAAGAGCGCTGAGCTGATCGGACGACAGGACGCCGATCTGTGTGCCCGTAAACGCGTTGCCTTGCGTGGTCGTCAGGGCCTCGATGTCCGCGACGCTGATTCCTGCGATCGCCGTCGTGCTAAGCGCCGTGATGCCCGTCGTGGACAGTGCGGCGAAATTGGTCGTCGTCAAGCCTCCAACCTGCGTGCTGGTGAGAGCGCCGGCTTGCGTAGCCGTCAGGCTGGTAAATTCCGTTGTGCTCAGCACTCCAAGCTGAGCCACCGACAGCTTGCCGACTTGGGCCGCGGTCAGCGCGCCGATCTGCGTTTCCGTCAGGTTGTCGATGGCAGTCGTGGTCAGCCCGATCACCTGCGTGGTGGACAGGTTGCCCACGACTAGCGCATCGAGATCGTCAACGGTCAGCGCGTTGAGCTGGGTCGTCGTCAGACCTCTAAGCTGCGTCGAGCTCAGTGCGCCGAACTGCGTTGAGGACAGGTTATTGACTGCAGTCGTCGTCAGGCCACCCAGTTGCGTTGCTGTGAGTGCGTTGGCCTGCGTGGTGGTGAAGGCCTCGATCTCGGTCGAGCTCAGCGCTCCGATCTCAGCCGCAGTGAGGTTTGCGACTTGGGTCGCGGTCAGCGTGCCGACCTGGGTGTCGGTCAGGTTGGTGACCGACGTCGTGGTCAGCCCGATCAACTGCGCCAAAGATATCTTGGTCAGATCGACGGCGTCGAGGTTGTCCGTTGTCAGTGCGTTGAGCTGCGTGGTGGTCAGGCCCTGGACCTGGGTCGAGGTCAGGGCGCCGATCTGGGTGGTCGATAGGTTGTTTACCGCCGTGGTGGTCAGGCTGCCGAGCTGCGTCGAGGTCAGCGCGTTGGCCTGCGTGGTGGTGAAGGCCTGAACCTCGGTCGAGGTCAGCGCCCCGATCTGCGCGGACGACAGCTTGCCG
>Ga0070690_100001479_pt1 | contig 12291 bp, 9 predicted proteins | sample KBSS33HmetaG_FD_64671 | JGI IMG/M metagenome (GOLD analysis project Ga0070690, IMG submission 64671) | Switchgrass rhizosphere microbial communities from Kellogg Biological Station, Michigan, USA - KBS S3-3H metaG | ecosystem: Host-associated > Plants > Roots > Rhizosphere ... | reverse complement strand
TGCGCGTAAGCTGGGGCTGGGATTGCGAATCCACGCTGACCAACTTTCGCTTTCGGGGGGCGCAAAGTTGGCTGGGGAACTACGAGCTACGACCGCTGATCATCTCGAGTATACAGACACCGAAGGCATTGCGGCGTTGAAATCCGGCGGAGTGCAACCAGTGCTGTTACCTGGATCAGTTTATGCACTCGGATCACAAGGTTACCCGGCTGCGCGCGAGATGATTAATGCCGGACTGGCTATCGTTCTCGCAACAGACTTCAATCCCGGCTCGTCGCCGACGCCTTCAATGTTGGCGGTTCTTTCTCTCGCGGCGACTCAAATGAAGATGACTCCCGCCGAGTCAATTTCGGCCGCGACTATTAATGCAGCCTACAGCCTCGGACGAGGCGCCAAACTTGGATCACTCGAGAACAATAAGAGCGCCGACTTTGTGATTCACGATTGCGATGACTACCGCGAACTTTCGTACTTTTTTGGTGTGGAGCACGCGTGGCAGGTCTTCGTTGGTGGTCAGCGAGCTTTTAGCCGTAGCTGATGGACGTTGGTCATTCTAAGTGGGGCTAAGCGGTGCTTTCCTTACTCCTATGTTCGTTCGGCGGTGCCTCCCAAGTTTGTCGGCTCACCCCAAAGAAAAAACCGATTGACGCACCTTCTAAGGTCATTTATCATTCCTGCAACACTGAAAAGGAGGTGATCAAATAATTTATGAGTTCTTATCACAGTGAGGTGGCTGCGGCCTGACCTCTGAATCGAGATTGTTAGGATTACGGTTCAGTCGTCTTACTGCTTGGTGCTCCTCTTATTCGACGTAGCACACGGTTAGTCCACAGGCCAATCCCAACAGTTCACCGGAAGCCGCTTTCGATCTATTCGGGAGCGGCTTCTTTTTGTACGCTAGCACCCCATCGATCAATCCAAGTCCACCAAGGTTCTCCTTGTATCTGGCCATCTAACTCCGCGCTTAGTAACATCTGACCAGCAGCAAACTTTTCCCCATAGGCTGACAATTGGCCAGTTCTGACAATCCAGTCTTTTTCGATCCCGCCGGACGTCGCTGGCGACGGACTCGTCGTATCGGATTATTCTTTGCCGTAGTAGTTACGGGAGTGGCCGCCGTCTTTATTACGAGCGTCCTGGTCAATCCGCTCTTGCCACACTTGAATCTACGGCCTCTCGCGGGCTTGCCTCACGCCGCTGACATCAAACCAAAACCGCTGCTTATAGCCCGGAATCCAGGTGCGCAACGGGCAAAACGTGCAGCCGCGGCCCTCCAACGTGAACTTGCGAAAACCAAACATGTTCTGCCGGCAACAAGGGCGACGCAAACTGCGCTAATCCCGGAACCGCCACACGCTCCGGTCCCCATAAGGTCCGACGACAAGCCACTGGCAATCGGGTTTTATGTGAATTGGGATGAATCGAGCTACGCCTCTCTGAAGCGAAACCTCGATCACCTGGATTGGGTAATCACCGAATGGGCGCATCTTCAGGACAGTCCCAATCAGACGAACCCACTGGCGACTCAAATCGACGCGCCAGCACTCAACCTGATTCGACTGACTCGACCTCAGATACAAGTTCTGCCGATGGTTCAAAATCTGGTTGATGAGAAATGGAATTCTGAATTGCTTGCGCGCGCGGTTGCGGATGAACCATCGCGCCAAACGCTCGTAAACAACCTGCTCAGCTTTGTCACTGACAACAAATTTGCCGGAATCTGTGTCGACTTTGAGGAGCCGACCGCAGCAACTCGGCCGAACCTGTTGACGTTCATGCAGGAGTTGCACGCAGCCTTCCAGGCTCGTGGGTTAGCAGTTGCACAGGCATTCCCGTTCGACGATACGGAGTGGGACTACAAGGGTTTTTCCTCCGCAACTGACTACTCAATCCTCATGGCTTACGACCAGCATTGGGTGGGAAGTGATCCAGGCTCGGTTGCCGCCCAGGATTGGTATGAGCGAACCCTGGCGAGTCGAATGACCGAGTTGGATCCGAACAAGACAATCGTCGCGATTGGAAGTTACGGGTACGACTGGGTCGGCGGCGAGAGCGAGGCGCGTGAGGTGACAGTTCAGGAAGCCCTTTTGGCTGCGCGCGATTCTGAAGCCGCGATTACTTTTGACGACGCGACAAAGAATCCCCACTTCAACTACACGGAGGAAGATAACTCTACACATGACGTCTGGTTTCTTGATGGCGTGACGGCTTACAACCAGATGCATGCCGCGGGAAAGTTCAATTGCGCAGGATACGCGCTGTGGAGGTTGGGTTCAGAGGATCCGTCTGTGTGGTCAGTTTTGGGGACTGGGCAAAAACCGAATTCTCCCGATCAACTGCGCCGTATTAGCTATGGCTACCTCGTCGATTTTGAAGGTTCTGGCGAACTGTTGAAGGTCATCTCGCGACCGCAGGATGGCTCGCGCGACATTAAGGTCGACGGTACGAGTGGTTTGATCACCACTGAGACCTATGTTTCTACTCCCTCGTCCTACGTGATTCAGAGAGCTGGCGATCGTCCTGGAATGATTGCGCTGACATTCGACGATGGACCTGATCCGCAATGGACACCTGCGATCCTGGACATCCTCAAGAAAGAGAATGTTCCCGCGACCTTTTTTATCATTGGCAAGAACGGGCAGTCGTATCCGGAGTTGGTCCGGCGCATTGTTAACGAAGGACACGAGATTGGAAATCACACCTTCTCTCATCCGAACCTCGGTGAACTCCCTGGTCCCCTCGTCGATCTCGAACTCAATGCTACCCAGCGGCTGATCGAATCGCTGACGGGGCGTTCTACGGTCTTGTTTCGTCCGCCCTATTTTGGCGACGCTGAGGCAGACAAGCCAGACGAAGTAGAGCCCGCAATTCGCGCCGAACAACTTGGATACATCATGGTTGGACTGCGGATTGATCCCAGCGACTGGAAGACCCCAGTCTCTTCCGACGAAATCATTCAACGCACAACGGAACGCGCATTCGACACCAATCCGGAGACGCGGGGCCAGGTTGTGCTCTTGCACGATTCAGGTGGAGATCGCTCAGCTACGGTTGCAGCGTTACCGGGAATAATTCATGAGTTGCGCGCGCGCGGAATGCGCTTCGTGCCAATCTCAGAGTTGGGTGGTCTCACGCGCGATCAAGTGATGCCCGTAACTATGCCGGGCCAGCGAGTCTACACAGGAGCCGATACCGTCGCTTTCTACTTCCTCTCAGCCGGAGGCTGGCTGCTTCAGTGGGTTTTCGTGATCGGAATCCTGTTAGGGCTGGGACGCCTGCTCTTCATCGGTTCGTTGGCATTTGCGCAATGGATTCGTTCGCGTCAAAGGCGCCGGACCCATGCCGGTGAAAGTTATTCACCTTACGTTTCTGTGATTGTTCCAGCGCACAACGAAGAAGTTGTAATCGCAAACACTATTCGTAGTTTGCTGGCTTCAGATTATGAACAGTTTGAGATCATCGTTGTCGATGACGGGTCCAAAGACAACACCAGCGAAGTGGTCAAAGAGTACTTTGCTGAGGAAGCACGGGTGCGGCTCTTCAGAACGACTAACATCGGAAAGTCAGGAGCCTTGAATCTCGGTTTGCGCCATGCACAGGGTGAGGTGGTTGTCGCGCTTGATGCAGACACCTTATTCGCGCCGCAGACAATCGGGGCGTTGGCGCAACGTTTTCATGATCCGCGTCTTGGAGCTCTTGCCGGAAATGCGAAGGTTGGCAACCGAATCAATATCGTCACACGCTGGCAAGCCCTGGAATACATTACTTCGCAGAACATGGATCGCCGCGCGTTCGCCAGTCTCAATTGCATCACTGTGGTTCCCGGTGCCGTAGGTGCATGGCGACGTGACTTGTTGGACCAGACTGGTGGTTTTTCCTCGGACACTCTTGCGGAAGATCAGGATCTAACCTTGCAGGTGCGCCGACTTGGCTACAGCATCGGTTACGAAGAAAACGCGATCGCGTGGACCGAAGCACCCGATACTCTGCGCTCGTTAGCGCGGCAACGCTTTCGCTGGGCGTTTGGAACACTCCAATGCATGTGGAAGCATCGTGATGCGTTATGTCGTCCGCGTTTTGGCGCGCTTGGTTTTATCGCCATGCCCAATGTTTGGATCTTTCAAATTCTATTCGCGTTAATCTCGCCGGTGATGGATTTGATAATTGTGTATACGTTGATCGCAGCCGTGTGGGAAAAGTGGGAGCAACCGGATGGAACTGGCTTTACGAATTTGCGACAGGTGCTTTTCTACTATGGCTTATTCCTGGCACTCGATTGGGCAGCCGCCGGGTTTGCGTTTCTTTTGGAGCGGCGTGAGCGCTGGCGACTACTGTGGTGGTTGTTTCTCCAGCGATTTTGTTACCGGCAAGTTATGTATTACGTGATGATCAAGTCAGTAGCTTCGGCCCTGCAGGGAGCTCTAGTCGGTTGGGGGAAGCTCGAACGCAAGGCAACGGCAGACGCACAACCCTAACCCAGGAATCAGCTCATGTTGCTCCGGCGTAAGGGAATCATAGTCTGCGTCGTCCTCTTGCTTGCGGGATTCGCATTTCGCTTTTGCCTCGCCCATTTTCTTCCAAACGATGAACCCAACGACGGCAAGATCTACGCACAACTTGCGCGAAACCTTCTCGAACAACACGTCTACTCACATGCAACAGAGCCACCTTACGAACCTTCGCTGATTCGTCTTCCCGGGTATCCACTTTTCCTCGCAGCAATCTATTCAGAATTTGGCCACAGCAATAACGGTGCAGTGCGAATGGTTCAGGCAGTCACCGACACTGCCGCCTGTGGACTTGCGGGATTTGTCGCTTTCCTTTGGGAGCCGGATCAGAAGCGAAAGCAGACTGCCGCCATTTGCGCTATAGCTTTGTCGGCTTTCTGCCCTTTTACGGCGATCTATGTTGCAACCATTCTCACTGAAACGTTGACCATCTTCTTCGCTATGGCGATGTGTCTCACTGCAACGCTCGCTTTTCAGACGAAGACCTTCCGGCGTTCGCTTACCTTTTGGTTCCTCACTGGAGTAGTCGCCGGCATCGCTGTTCTCTTCCGACCGGACAGCGGGCTCTTTGCCGGATCAATCGGCATGACGCTCGTTGTAACGACACTCCTTGATGTCTGGAAGGGGCGTAACAAGAGTGCTGACTCTGACGTGCGTCGTCGCATAAGGCTGGCCACCTGCTGCACGGCCGTCCTTTCAGTGAGTTTCTGCTTAGTTCTTGTGCCCTGGACGATTCGGAACTACCGGGTCTTTCATCTCTTTCAACCGCTAGCTCCAGCTCACGCCGAAATGCCCGGCGAGTTTGTTCCCCGTGGTTATCTTACGTGGGTGAGGACGTGGCTTGACGATGGTCGTTACGTCGGTCCAGTGCTCTGGTCGATGGATGAACGCGCGATCAAAATCAGCGACTTCCCCGATCAGGCGTTTGATTCTTCGGCAGAGAAGGAGACGGTTGCGGCCCTGCTCGACAGATACAATCACCCGCCTGATTCTGCGGATGAATCGCAATCTGAAGAAACTAATTCCGAGAACGCATCTGCGGCCCCGGAGAAGTCGACGAGTGATGAAACACAACAGGACTCAGCAGACGGCAGTGATGAGGAGTCCGACGCTGGGGATGAGGAGGAGAAGAGCCCGGATGATCAGAGCACAGCGAGCGAAGAACAAAACGTAGAAATGACCCCTGAAGTCGACATGGGATTTGCCGCACTCGCCCGAACTCGGATTGCGCGAGCCCCGTTTCGTTACTACATACGTCTCCCCTTAAAGCGAGCTTTAAGTCTTTGGTTTGATACGCACTCGCAGTACTACCCCTTTCAAGGTGAGTTGTTGCCGCTGTCAGATCTCGACCACGACATCCGACAACAGTTCTGGTTGCCGTTGTTCACCGCGTTGACCTGGCTTTACACACTCTTGGCAATTGCAGGTGGGTGGTGTATCTGGAGGGCCCGGAGTTTGACAGCGCGAAGATGGCTAATCCTTGCATTGCTAATGACGTTCACGCGGCTCGCTTTCTTTTCATCGCTGGAAAACCCAGAGCCCCGGTATGTCGTGGAGATCTTTCCCTTTCTTGCCATTCTGGGAGGGATCGCTGTCGCGCAGATCAACTTCAGAACCTTTCGGCCCTTTCTGCGGCAAAAGCTTCCAACGTAGGTTGAGATAAGCGTGACGTGTGACGTTTATGGATTCGGAGTAGGTGTCGGGGTTGCCGTTGGCGTTTGCTCCGAAGGCATGACGCGCGATGGATCTGGTTGATCAGGCGACGTATGAAGATGAACAGCTTTCCAGTCTTTCCCAATCCGCTTGAAAACAAGTGTCATCCGGCCCGAAGCGGTTTCCGGCGTTTCCTGATAAGTTTGTGATTGCGTCCAAAGGCAGGTGACAAGTGCTCCGTCGCGACCCAGCATAGTGATCTGAAGATCTCTAACGTCGAGTTTCACGTCCTTCATCTTGGGATAGGAACTCTCGCGATTTTTGCGCAGCTGCTCCCAGCCTCGCGTTACCGTCCCATTATTGTTGAAGAGAAGGAGCCGCGGAGAATTCAAATAGACTCCGGTCACCAGGTTGACGTTGGCCTTGCGAATTCCCTCGATCAAGCCGTTGAACGCCGTCACCACGCCCGCCGCACCCGGAGCCTCAGTCGCCACAATCTTCGGCTTCACTTCTGTGGGTCGAGCCGCTGCAGGTGTGGTGGTAGCCGGATGAGTATCAGTGCTTTTCTGCGACTCGCCAGCGGACTTGTTAGTGTTTGAATTAGTCGAGCGCGGCCTCGCCGTCGTTGAAGAGTTAGCGTTTTGCGCTACGGTCATAGACGAAGCTACGAGGACAACAGAAAGAACCAGGATGAGTTTGTTATACATAACTGCCTCCACTACTAAGAATGTCGGGGAGTTGAGAATCCGCTGAACGAGCTCAAACGTCGCCCAGGGCATTCATCACGTCGAACCATGGTACTCCGCTGCGCAGTCGCTCCACTGAACGCTTTTGTCCCAAAATTTCAAAGACTTCAAACATTGAGGGGCCGACTGCCTGCCCGGTCAACATCGTTCGCGAGCCGTTGATCAGCAGTCCGGCCTTCACTCCCTGCTCATCGGCGAACGCCCGCAAAGCAGCTTCAGCCGATTCGGCATTGAAGAGATCGACTTGCTCTAGACGATCGGCAAAGGCGGGCAACAGCTCTCGAAGACGCGGCTCCTTGCGTAGGTTCTTGTTCACAGCCGCCGGTTCAAAATCAAAGTCATCTGAAAAGTATGCACGACCCTGTGAAGAGAAATCCTTGAGAGTGTGGAACCGTTGCCGGATCAGGTCGAGAGTTCTGATCAGCCAGTCGCGATCGTCATCTTCATATTCATCACGCCAGAGTTTGTTAGCGCGCAACTCCGCCTTCACCATCGGCAGCAATTCGTCGACTGGCATTGTGCGGATGTATTCCGCGTTCATCCACAGAGCCTTGTCGTCGGTCCAATGTCGCGGATCATTCTCTTGAAAGTTAAAAATCGCATTCGCTCTTCCAATCCCTTCCAAAGAAAACTCCTTCGTCAACTCGTCGAGCGCCATGATTTCTTTTGTCTCGGAAGGAGACCAACCAAGGAGGGCGAGAAAGTTACGAAAAGCCGCGGGGACAAAGCCGCGATCGCGATAAGTGGTTAGCGACACCACCTCACCATGTTTGCGTTTTGAAAGTTTTCCCTTATTTGGAGCGAGGATTAACGGGAGATGCGCAAACTGCGGTCTGGGCGTATTAAGAGCTTCGTAAAGAAGTACCTGCTTGTGTGTGTTTGTCACATGATCCTGACCGCGGATCACATGAGTAATTCCCATTTCGATGTCGTCGATGACAACGGATAGGTTGTAGAGCGGGTGTCCGTCTGAACGTAAGAGAACAAGATCTTCAATCTCCGAATAGTTCCGTTCCTGCGCGCCATAAACCAGATCGTCAAAATGAGTCTTGCCTTCTGGGGCAACTTTCAGGCGAACCGCAAAAGGTTCACCTGCAGCAGCGCGTCGATCTGATTCATCTTTGCTGAGGTCGCGATAAGGATTGCTGCGATGATCGGTTCCTTCAGCAGCGTGGGCGCGCGCGCGTTCAGCAATACCCTGTTTCACAGTCGCGTCGTCGCGTTGCGCTTTCGGAGTGAAATCGCGATAAGCCTTGCCTTCGTCGACAAGCCGGTTCGCGGCTGCGCGATGTTTGGGCGCGTTAGCAGACTGAAAGACCAACTCTTCGTCATAGTCCAACCCTAACCACTTTAGGCCGTCAATGATGGAACGCGTCGATTCGTCGGTTGAGCGTTGCAGGTCTGTATCTTCGATGCGCAGGAGGAACTTGCCGCCCATCTTGCGAGCGAAGAGCCAGTTGAAGAGTGCCGAACGCGCGGCGCCAATGTGGAGGTAGCCGGTTGGTGATGGTGCGAAGCGTACGCGAATCATAAGAAAAAGTAGTCAGTAGTCAGAATTCAGTAGGGAATCTCTTCTACTGACTACTGACTACTGACTACTGCAATACTGGCGGAGATGACAGGATTCGAACCTGTGAAGGGCTTTTGACCCTTAACGGTTTAGCAAACCGCCGCCTTCAGCCACTCGGCCACATCTCCGGGTCCAATCGACGAAAACCAATTCTAGTCTGCGGTCAGGGATTGTCAAGAAGACCTCATAACGAGCTATCTTGCGAAACTCAACGCGTATAGAATTCTTGAGTGTCCAAACTGGAGTTAAACCGTCGTCAGTTTCTTACCGGGCTTGGGGCTGCTCCACTCGTGGCCATTTCCGCAACCGCCGCTTATGCGCGCCTTATCGGACCTTACAGTTATTACGTCTCAGAGAACGACGTTTTCATTCGCGATTTGCCCGGGCGCTTTGAAAACTTTCGGATCACTCAAATCACCGATGTACATCACAGCCGGTTGGTGAGTCTCGACGAAGTGCGGCGTGTCGTGGAACTCGCCAAGTCGACTAAGCCCGACTTGATCGCGCTGACGGGTGACTATACGACGACATACCGTCGTTACATTGAGCCGTGTGCGGAGGCGTTGGGCGGATTGAATGCGCCTGAGGGTGTTTGGGCCGTGCTCGGCAATCACGATCATTACACTGACCGCGAGTTAACCACTCGCGCACTTGAGCGAAACCACATTCCCGTCCTCAATAACGTCAACACAATGCTCCAGCGCGGATCAGATTCCCTGCAACTCGCCGGGATTGACGACTGGTCATGGGCCGGAACCAAGTGGTCGCGAGCTTTTCATGGTGTAGATCAGAATCGACCTACAGTACTGCTGTCTCATCAACCAAACGTGCTCGACGTGGCGGAGACTCAGCGCGTTTCGCTGATTCTTAGTGGACACACTCACGGCGGACAAATCAGCTTCCCGATTATTGGCGGCCCAGCTCGCCTGGCCACTCAAGATCTGAAATATGCCCACGGTCTCTTTCGGAGGGGAGAGACACAGCTTTACGTTTCAAGTGGAACGGGTGTGATTGGTTTGCCAGTCAGACTGGGCGTTAGACCTGAAATCGCCGTTCTGCGCTTAAGGCGCGAGATAAGATCGGCTGTTCGAGACTAAGGTTCGGGTTTGTCAGTGCGTCCGTTGAATTGCCATCAGGGTTACGTCGTCAGTCGATCGTTGGCCGCTGCCCACCGAAAGCCAATCACTGACGCACGCTTCAAGCAAGGCTCGAGGCGCAAGGTTGTGATTGTCGTTTAGTAGCTTAGCCAGTCGTGCGGCGCCATACTCACTACCCTGCGTATTCAAGGCTTCCGATAGTCCATCCGTATAGAGCAACAGCGTGTCGCCCTTTTCGAGTTTCACTCGAGTCGCGGTGAAGTTTTCATTAGAGAACATGCCCACCGGTAATCCCGTGGCGTCGATCTGACGTACACCGCCGTTGTGGAAAAGCAGTGGAGGCAAATGGCCGGCGTTGCAAATCTCAACTTCACCTGCTCGACTGGTTTTGCCACAAACAAGAGTGGCGTAGTGAGTAGGGAGGGTGCTTTCGCAAAACACTCTGCTGGCCCGTTCGATCATTTGTTCGATAGGAATTGCGACTGAGATAAGTGTCCGAAACATCGCCTGCAGGTGGGCCATCAACATCGATGCTGCCACACCTTTACCTGAGACATCTCCCAGGGCAAAGAGCACGTTTTCCTGCCCATCACTGATAACATCGCAATAATCGCCGCTGACAATTCCTGCAGGTTGGTAGTGATAAGCGATTTCCCACCCATCTATTTTCTGACTCGGTGGTGGCAACAATCCTGTTTGGATTCTTGCCGCAAGAGCGAGGTCATCTTCCAAAGCACGCGCCTCATGGGGCGAAAGATGGTCGATGCACAAACGCGTGAGAGGATTCGCGATCAGCCGCTCCGTTTCGACCGGGTCGTGACAGAAGTCGCAGAGTCCGTAAGTTCCGTCCTCCATCCTTTGCAGTGCCGAATCTACTTCGCGCAGCAGGCGGGTCAGTTCGGCGTCCGGCGTGAAACCGTTTGAAGCGACCTCAAGCTTGTGGCGGCGGTCGATGAGCTGTTCACGAATCAGGGGTTCAATTGCGGTAACCATTTTGTTCCCATCCTTGATTTAGGCGACCAGACTAGCGGGCCGCGGCGCCTTTTGAAGCTGCACAGGGAGTTGCGGTGCGCAGCAGATCTGTGCGAGCCGGGTGCGGTCGTTTTGCATGTCGGGATCGTTCTTCAGCCACGTGCGCACTTCGCGGAAGATGTTTGCTGCATGTTCGTCGGGCGGTTCGACAATCCGATAGTGGATCCATTTTCCGTCACGTCGCGCTGAAACAACTCCTGCCTTACGCAGGTAGGCAAGGTGGCGAGAGATTTTTGGCTGGTTGGTATTCAACACTTCCACGAAAAAACAGACACATACCTCATCCTCGCCGATGAGGTTTATTAACCTTAGACGCGTGCGATCAGCCAGTGCTTTGAATAGCAGTTCGATGTTGTAAATCCCGTGATCCATTCGGATGTCGATTACTGTTTCCGTAGGCTAAATCAATACGATTTCCGACTACGCTGAGTTCCTGTTTAGGCTCAATTTATGTCATTAAATCTGAACTAAATTTACAGCTCTGAGCCACCATCTTCTATCCGCTTCTTGTGACCAAACGTCCTGAAAATCAGGTGCCTAAGTCTGAAATTTCGGCAGGGAGCTACGCCGTTCCAGAATCAGTGTGTCTCGCCAGTTGCCGTCCAGTTTGGCTATCCGTTTTCGAGTTCCAACCACTCGAAAGCCACAACTCACATGAGTTCTTACGCTCGCCACGTTCTCAGGAAAAATGCCCGCCTGGAGCGTCCAGATGCCATGAGCTTCGGATTCCTCGATCAAGCGCTGAAGCAGGATCCGGCCAATACCACGTTTGCGGGACTTTTCAGCAACGTAGACGCTGACCTCAGCGACACCGGAATAAACCCGCCGACTCGACACCGCGCTCAGCGCCGCCCACCCCAGCCGGGTTCGGTCCTGTGATTCAGCGACCAACCGAGCAAATTGGAGGTGTTTCGCGTCCCATTCCTCCCAAGCTGGAGCTTCAGTCTCGAACGTAGCCTGGCGCGTGGCGATCCCTTCGAGATAAATCCTCCGAACATCTTCCCAATCTGTAGGAATGAGAGGCCTAATTGAAATCAAGAGTTTGGAACCTTCCTGTATACATATGCGTTGACATATTTATCGGCGTCGGGTAGAGTCTGCATACATTCGCTTCGGCGAATATGACTATAGAGGAGGCAGGATATGGAAAGCAAGCCCAATAAAGACGTCAAAGCGTTGAAGGCGCACTTGGCGCTAAATGTCAGTAATGTTGAGTCGAGCATCCAGTTTTACCAGAAGATGCTGGGAATCGATCCAAGCAAGGTACGCCGGGGATATGCAAAGTTTGATATTCAAAACCCACCGCTGAATCTCACGCTGAATGAAGGTTCTTTCACGACTCGGGGAGCACTTTCCCATCTGGGAATCCAAGTGGCGTCGACGGCCGACGTTCTCGCCACGCGACAGAGATGGATGGACGTGGGGTTGATTACCCGCGACGAAATGCAAACCAATTGTTGCTACGCCACGCAGGACAAGACCTGGGTCCGCGATCCCGATGGAAACGAGTGGGAAGTCTTTGTTGTTCTTGAAGACAACCTGCCGGAATCGGATCCATGCGCGTGTGGAGATAAGGTACAAATTAGCGTGGCAGAACGAAGTGCGCCGGCGCCTTGTTGCTCCTGAAATCCAAAAAAAAAGACCCGGCCACTCACGAGCAGGGCCGGGTCAGGGAATTGAATGGC
>Ga0070690_100001477_pt1 | contig 12294 bp, 12 predicted proteins | sample KBSS33HmetaG_FD_64671 | JGI IMG/M metagenome (GOLD analysis project Ga0070690, IMG submission 64671) | Switchgrass rhizosphere microbial communities from Kellogg Biological Station, Michigan, USA - KBS S3-3H metaG | ecosystem: Host-associated > Plants > Roots > Rhizosphere ... | reverse complement strand
CTTCAGGGCCAGCCGGCGCCCCAGCGCCGCCGCCAGCCGCTCCTCGACCAGCGCCATCAGGTCCGTCGGCTCCGGCTCGTCCGCGCGGGCGACCATTCGCAGCGCGAGCCGCGGCCGGGCAGCCCAGGTCGCGACGCCGAGCGGCCGTCCCCGTCCGTCACGGACGCGGACCAGCGACGGCCCGCCGTCGCCGGCGTCCTGTTTCGGGCCGCGAACGACGTCGGGGCGGAACACCCAGGGGTGGCCCGCGGCCACGCGGGCGGCGCCGCGCGCGCTGACGACGGCCGTCTCCAGATCGCTCATCGCCGCGTACTCTAGTACGCGTTAGAATTGTGGTGATGGCCGTCGCGCCTGTTTCCACAGCCCCCGCCTCCGGCGCCGCCGCGACCCCCTATGCAGACCGGCGCGCCGAGCTGATGCGGCGGCTCGGCCCCGACGCGGCGCTGCTGCTGGCGTCGCCGCCCGAGCAGCTGCGCAACGGCGACACGCACTTCAAGTTCCGGCAGGACAGCGACATCCTCTATCTGACGGGCTTCGAGGAGCCCGGCACGGTCGTCGTCGTTCGCCCGGGCCACGAGACGATGCGGTTCGTCCTGTTCGTCCGCCCGCGCGATCCCGCCGAGGAGACCTGGACCGGCCGCCGGGCGGGCGTCGAGGGCGCCGTGCGCGACTTCCACGCGGACGCCGCGTTCACCCCCGCCGAGCTGGACGACAAGCTGGCCCACATCCTGGCGGGCGTGCAGGAGATCCACTACCCGTTCGGTCGCGAGCCCGCGCTGGACGCGGCGGTCGCGCGGCTGCTCGGCCGCCTGCGCGTGCAAGAACGCCGCGGGACGCGGGCGCCCGTGCGCCTGGTGGACGCGCGCGTGACCCTCCACGAGATGCGCCTCATCAAGTCGCCGCAGGAGGTCGCCGTCCAGCGCCGCGCCGCGGAGATCACCGCCGAGGCCCACATCGCGGCGATGCTCTCCGCGAAGAGCGCGGCCAGCGAGCACGAGATCGAGGCGCTGGTCGATTACACCTTTCGCAAGAACGGCGGGACGGGCCCCGGCTATCCGACCATCGTCGGCGGCGGCGCCAACGCGACCATCCTTCACTACGTCGAGAACCGGGCGCCGCTGGTTCGCGGGGAGTTGCTGCTCGTCGACGCGGGCTGCGAGATCGACGGCTACACAGCCGACGTGACGCGCACGTCGCCGATCGGCGCGCGCTTCTCGCCTGCGCAGCGGCGCCTCTACGAAGCCGTGCTGGAGACGCAGGTGGAGGCGATCGAGGCCGTCAAGCCCGGCGCGACGCTGGACGCGATCCACAAGCAGGTCGTCGAGCGGCTGACGAGCCATCTGGTGAAGCTGGGCCTGCTGACCGGCGACGTTCCCGCGCTGATCGAGGCTGGCGCCCACAAGGCGTTCTACATGCACCGCACCAGCCACTGGCTGGGGATGGACGTCCACGACGTGGGCTTCTACTCCGAGGGCGGCGTGTCGCGGCCCCTGGTCCCCGGAATGGTGCTGACCATCGAACCGGGCCTCTACGTGGCGGAGGACGCGCCGGTGCCGCCCGAGTACCGCGGCCTCGGCGTCCGCATCGAGGACGACATCCTGGTCACGGCCGACGGCCACGACAACCTGACCATCGCGACGCCGAAGTCCGTCGCCGACATCGAAGACCTGACCGCCTAGCGACAGCTCTCACGATTCGTCACATCTTCGGGCGCCGCCGGAACATCCGCGCAATCAAGATCGCGCCGCCGCCCCGAGGCCGCCGCAGCTGCGTCCACCCTCGCCGCCCGTCCGTCCACCACGCAACCGTCCGCAGTCCACGCCGACAACGGGACATGCGCGGAATCAAGACGGTGCGACGGCGGCAGCTCACCTTGCCCCTCGGGGTGGTGCGAACGTGGGGTGGCGCTCGCAAGGGCGCCGGCCGAAAAGCGCGCGGCCGTCCCTCGATGCCCCACGACTCGCGCCCGAAGATCGATCCCCGGTACCCGGTGCAGGTCACCATCCGCGCGACGCCTGGGCTGCCGTCGCTTCGCTCCCCGCGCGTGTTCGGGGCGCTCCGGCGCGCCATTGCTCGGGCGTCGATCGACCGGTTCCGGGTGATCCACTTCTCGATTCAGCAGGACCACGGCCACTTCATCGTGGAGGGGGACGAGGCGCGCCGCGCGCGCGGAGGAATGCACGGGCTGGCCATCCGATTGGCGCTCGCGGTGAACCGTGCGCTCGGACGCAAAGGACAGGTCGTCGGCGATCGCTACCACGCGCGGCCGCTGACCACGCCGCGCCAGATGCGGATCAGCATGGTCTACGTGCTGCTCAACTTCCGGAAGCACCTCCGGGCGCCGGCGTGCGTCGACCCGCGCAGCTCGGGGCTGCACTTTTCGGGGTGGCAGCGCGCGCCCGAGGTCACCGATGCGCCTCCGGCAACGGCGCCGCCGGAAACGTGGATGGCGCGCGTCGGCTGGAGACGCGCGGGCGGTCCGTTGCGGGTCGAAGAGCACCCCGCCTCGGCGCCGCGAGCGCGCCCAACTTGAATTCGCGGATGTTCCCCCGACTGAGGGCGCGCCCAACTTGAATTCGCGGATGTTGGGCTGCGCGAGCGAGGGGATATGAATCCGCCCAGGCCGCTTCGAAGATGTGATGAATGATGAGAGCGACAGCTAGAACTGGAAAATCAGGCCGCCGCCCAGATCCAGCACGGCATAGGTGTGGCTGCCCGTGAAGGTGCTGTCGTAGTTGAAGCTACCCAGCGAGTAGCCGACCTGCGCGCCCAGCCCCAGCCATTCGAAAAAGAAGTAGTTGGCCCCGCCCACGGCGCGGATCATGAATCCGTTTGCTGCGGACGCGCCGTTCGGGAACGCGAAGCCGAGGCCGCCGACCGCGCCCAGGTACGGGACGACCGGAAATGGCGTCGCGAACATCCAGCGGACGCCCGCGTACGTCTCGAACAGGTCGCCGGTGCTCGGCGTGCAAGGCGACGTCGGCGTCGGGTTGCACGCCGCGTGCTGTGCATTGAGGCCCAGGTCCAGCCAGAGAGGGATCCAGCCGGAGGTCAGCTTGTAGTTGTAGTCGAAGGCCAGCTTGGTGCCGCTCATCGTGTCGGCCCGTCCCGACGCGACCAGCACGTGCGCGGAGATCTGGTTGTCCTTGCGGAACGGGTGCGGGCCGTGGAGCAGGTTGTCCTGGGCGTGCGCGGTCCCCGCCACGGACGTGACCACGCCGGCGAGACCCGCCAGGGCGACGATGAGTGGAATTCTCTTTCGTGACGGCATAGCCTCGGGTCGGTCGAGGATATGGAAGATCGAGCACCGCGTACAGTTTCACGATCTTTGTCCTGCATCGTGGTCGCCGTGGCGTTGCTGGTCGGAAGCTGCACGGGGTTGCACTCGGGGCCGCGCCTGCTGGCCGGCGTGGGCGCGGTCGCGGTCGCGGGCGGCAGCGGCATGTGGGCGACGGGCGAGCTGCAGCACGACACCCCGGGGCAGAGCTCCGGGATTGTCACCGCCGGCTTCGTCACCGTGGTTGTCGGCCTGGCGGCAATCGTGATCGCCGGCGGCTGGATGGCCGCGTCGGTCGCGTGCGAGAACGACCCCGAATGCCCGGACGAGGAGCAGTGCCGCGAGGTCCCCGCGCCCCCCGGCGGGATTCCGTACAAGCAGTGCATCCCGCGCTGAGCGCGGACGGCGCCCGCTCGCAAGGGATGCGATACATGTTTCGTGTCGCGCGCGACCGAGGTCCGATTGCGTCGTCCATTTCGATATGCGCGATCGTGTTAGCCTTGCGCGGGTGTCACGAAGGTTGGTCGCCCGACGGACAGGTCAGGTCGTCGCCGGGCTGATCATCGGGGCGGCGATTGCGGAGGGCGCCTTCTGGATCCGTGATCGTGGCGCGTTCCCGCACGTGAACTTCTACGTCGCCGACGAGCAGCTCGGTGTCCGCCTGCGTCCGGGCGCGACCGAACGCATCTCGTTCGGCGGCAATCCGATCACGCACGTCCGGATCAACCGCGACGGAACGCGCGGCGGCGATCTGCCGGCGCCCGGCGGGAACGAGATCCTCCTGGTCGGCGACTCGCAGACCTTCGGCCTCGGCGTCGAGGAGACGGACGCGTTCGCGGCCCGGCTCGGCCAGATCACCGGGCGCCCCGTCGTCAACGGAGGTGTTCCGACATACGGCCCCGACGAATACGACGCGGTGGTGGAAGAGATGATGGCGCGCCGCCATCCGAAGACGGTCGTCTACGTCGTCAACATGGCCAACGACCTCTTCGAGGCGAACCGCCCGAACCGGGATCGCCACGCCGTGTGGGACGGGTGGGCGGTGCGCAAGGATGACGCCGCGGCGGTGCCGCAGCGCTGGTTCCCCGGACGCGGCTTCCTTTATAGCCAGTCGCACCTGGTGTTCGCGCTGCGCAAGATCTGGTTCGAGAGGCACTCGGCCGAGGAGCTCGGTCCACTGCGGCTCGGCGCCGAGCACGGCTTCGCCTCGGAGGGGAACTGGACCGATTTGATCAACGTTGGGAAGAGCGCGGGTACCGCGCGCTCCCACGCCAGCACCGCGCGTCACGACCAGATCCGCAAGCTGGAGACGGAAAGGAGCGAAGTCACCAAAGCGACCTTCGAGATCGAAGGCAAGATCCAGTCGACCGCATACCAGGCCGGTATTCAGCCGCCGACCGAGCTGGACGAGCAACTCAACGGCGACCCGGTGGCCACGCTGCAGGCGGCGCGCTCGACGATCGGTGACATCGTCGCGGTGGACGAGGGGGAGAGCGCGCGGGCGGTCGCGGTCACCGCAGACATCATCAAGAGGGCCGCCGAGTATCGCCGCGATCTCGAGAAGGAGCTCAAGAAGGTCAAGGAATCCGACAAGCGCGACAACGCCACCGAGGCGCTTGGCCTGCTCAAGGATTGGGACGCCCAGGTCGCGAAGCTGCGCCGGATCGACGCCTCGCCGGCCCGAATGCTCCGCCACAGCTCGCCGCTGCTCCCGCACGTCGAGAAGATCAAGGCGCTCTGCCAGGCGAACGGCGCGCGCCTCGTGCTGCTGGTGCTTCCGCTCGACGTCATGGTGTCGGACAGGGAGTGGGCGAAGTACGGCGCGCCGCCGCAGGACATGTCGGCGACCGCGGTGCTGGTCGACGACCTCACGCGCGCGAGCGAGGAGATCGGCGTGTCGGCGCTGGACGCGACGGCGGCGCTCGGCGCGGCCGAGCCGGGCGCATTCCTGAACCACGACCTCCACATGACCGCCAAGGGTCACGACGCGGTGGCGCGCGCCCTGGCGGCGACGCTGAACCAGTCCCCGCCGTCGATCCCGACCGGCGCGTTGCCGGAAGGGCGGACGCGATTTCAGGACGCCTGGTTCGATCACCGATCGATCCACGGCGTTTACATCAAGGGATGCGACGCGACCGAGGCCGCGGAGTGGCTGCGGATCTACTGCTTCGTGGGCCGCAAGGCGCCGGCGCGTCCGCTCGGGGTCAAGGTCATCCAGGGCGGGCGCGGCGACGTGATGACGTTCACGATGCCGCGCGCGATGCTGTTCATGGCCGCCTACAAGCCCGGCGACAAGCTGGCCGTCGATTTCGCCTGGAGCGACCGGGTTCAGCGGCTCGAGGAGACCGACAAGGGCTTGAAGTTCCGGCCCGGGCGTCCGCCGACGGCCGACGATCCCACCGGTCCCACCCCGCTCGAGACGAAGCTGTTCGCCTGCCTCAAGGAGACGAAGCAGATGGACGAGGCTGGTTACAAGCTGATGGTGGGCGCCGAGCCGGACTGCGAGCGAACTTACGGCGACGATTGCGAACGCCTCGTCGAGTGCGCGAAGGGCGATCCCGCCAGCCCGCCCGACTGTCCGCGCGGGTCGGTCAACGCCGGCGTGCTGGGCCGTTGCCACGCCCTTTGCGGTCCGGGCCGCCCGGCGTGCGCGCATGGCGCCTGCGTCGACTGGTCCGGGGCCCAGATCTGCGAATGAGCGAGTCGGTCCTCACGCTGCGCCCGTTCGTTGCGCGCGTGACGAACCGATTCGTCTGGCGATCGCCGCGCCGGGCGGCGCGCATCCTGTTCTCGTTCGCGCACGCGGAGGCGGCGAGCCAGGTCGACCTGATCGTCGCGGCGCAGCTGACGTCGTCGCCGGTGCGCCGCGCGCTCTATGTTCGCCACGCGCTCGACGAGACCCGTCACGCCAAGCTGTTCTCGCTGCGTTCCGCGGAGCTGCTGGGCAAGCTGGGGCTGCCCCCGCTCGGCATCGTGCGGCCCGACGCCGAGGATCTGTTCGAACGGCTGGGGGAGGTCGGCTTCCTCGCCTTCGTGCACCGGGGCGAGCAGCGGGGCCGCCGGCAGTTCGACAGCTACCGCGATCACTTCGCGCGCCGGGGAGACGAGCGGATGCGGGCGCTGTTCGACGCGGTGCTGGTCGACGAGCGGCGGCACGAGGAGTACACGGGGACGCTGCTGCGTGAGGTGGCGGGCGGCGAGCGCGCGGCGCGGCGGGCGTTGCGCGCGGCGGCGGCGTGGGAAGCGTGGCGAACCTGGCGGCGCGCGGGCCGGGCGCTGGCCGGCGCGGTCTACGGCGCGGCGATGAGCGTGCTGTACGTCGGCCTCGCGCCGCTCTTGCTGGCGCTGCGGCCGCTGCTGCGCGAACGCCGCCGCTGGGTCGGCGCCGAACGCACCGGCGCGGGCGGCAGGAGCTGACCGTGGCGGCGGTGCTGGGCATCTCCGCGCACTATCACGACGCGGCGGCCGCGCTGGTCGTCGACGGCCGCATCGTCGCCGCCATGCAGGAGGAGCGCTTCTCGCGCATCAAGAACGATCCGTCGCTGCCCCGGCGGGCGGCGCGCGCGTGCCTGGCGCTCGGCAACATCGCGGCCGCCGATCTCGACGCGGTCGTCTTCTACGAAAACCCGTACGCAAAGCTGGAACGCGTGGTGGTGTCGCTGGCGCGCGAGTACCCGAGGAGCTTCCGCCAGTTCTCGCCCGCGCTCGGCGGCCAGCTCGGCTCGAAGCTGTGGGTGCTGGACCAGATCGCGGACATGCTGGGCGTCGAGCGCCGTATCGTTCGCTTCGTCGAGCACCACGAGAGCCACGCGGCCTGCGCCTTTCTGTGCAGCCCGTACGCGCACGCGGCCGTGCTGACCGTCGACGGGGTAGGGGAGGCGGCGACCACGGCGCTGTGGCGCGGGGAAGGGTCGTCGCTGCGTTGCCTCGGGGCGATCGATTTCCCGCACTCGCTCGGTCTGCTTTACGCCGCGTTCACCGCCTACCTCGGCTTCGAGGTCAACGAAGGGGAGTACAAGGTGATGGGGCTCGCCGCCCACGGCCGCCCGCGCTACCGCGACGAGCTCTCCCGGGTGCTGAGGCTCGAGGCCGACGGGTCGTTCACGCTCGAACCGAGGTTCTTCGCGCACGCCACCGATACGGACGTCGGTTTTTCGCCGGCGCTCGAGGCCCTGCTCGGTCCCCGGCGGCCCCCCGGGCGCCCCTTCGACCTGGACAGCAACGAGGACGACCGCCGGTGCGCCGACGTGGCGGCGTCGCTCCAGGTCGCGACCGAGGAGGCGTTGCTCGGCCTGGCGCGCGCGGCCCGCGAACGGACCGGCGCGACCGCCCTCTGCCTCGCCGGCGGCGTGGCCCTCAACGCGCTGGCGAACGCCCGCCTCGCGCGCGAGGCCGGGTTCGAACGGGTGTTCGTGCCGCCGGCGGCGGGCGACGCGGGTGGCGCCCTGGGCGCGGCGCTGCTCGGGTCGCGAGATCTCGGCGATCCCCGTCCAGCGCCGCTCGCGACCGCGGCCCTCGGCGAGCCGTTCGACACAGGCGCCGCCGTCGACCTGGCGCGCGCGCTGGGCCTGGCGGCGCTTCCGGTCGCGGACGCGAGCGCGGCGGCCGCGGTCCGCATCGCCGCGGGAAAGGTGGTCGCCCTCTGCCGCGGGCGCTTCGAATTCGGGCCGCGGGCGCTCGGCCAGCGCTCGCTGCTCGCCGACGCCACCCGGGCGGAGAGCCGCGATCGCCTCAACCGCGTGATCAAGCAGCGCGAGCCGTTCCGGCCGTTCGCACCATCGGTGACCGCCGCCGCCGCGGCCGCGCTGTTCGTCGGCGCGCCCAACGACATGACGCCGTTCATGACCACGGTCTGCCGGATCGACCCGGGGCGCGCCGCCACGCTGCCGGCCGTCGTTCACGTCGACGGCACCGCCCGCGTCCAGACGGTCACCGAACCGTCCGCGCCCGATCTGGCGCCGATCCTCGCCGCCCTGGAGCGCGAGACCGGCGTCCCCGTCGTGCTCAACACCTCGCTCAACGGCGCAGGTGAGCCGATCGTCGCCGGCCCCGTCGAGGCGCTCGCCTTCTTTCTGCAGCACCCGGTGGACGCGCTCGTCGTCGGCGACGCGCTGATCGAACGGAGCCCGGCGTGAGCGCGCGTCGCGGCTTTCTCAGGCGTCTCGCGTCCCGCGCGGTCACGCTGGGCGGTCTCCTCGGGCACTTCGCCCACCGGCGCCGGTTCTTCCTGGTGCCGCTCGTGCTCGTGTTGCTGGCCGCCGCGGTGCTGCTGGCCGCGACGGGCGGCCTCGCCTACGTCGCGCCGTTCCTCTACACGCTGTTCTGAGCGTGCAGGCGGGTTACCCGCCGGTGCCGTCGGGCGCGTCGGCGTCCATGTCGATCCACTGCTCCCCGGACGGGGCCTGATCGGCCGGGGTGGGCACCGCGCCGGCCGTCGACGCCGGCGCGCTCTCGCCGCCCTGAAGCTCCATCGGCAACGTCTTGCGGCGTTCCTTGCGACGCGTGAGCAGGATCGGGCCGTTCCCGCCGCCGCCGAAGTCGAGCCCGGCGGTGCGGAACTCGGGCGGCGTGACGCGCGCGATGGGCTCGGAGAACGGCCCCGACCCGGGCCGCTTCACCCGGTGCAGCGGGATCGGACCCTCGGCCGCGGATCGCACGTCCAGCGACCGGCGGTAACGGACCGAGCCGTAGCAGCGCTGGAGCTCCTCGAACAGCTCCTCCATCGACTGCTGCCGCTGGCGTGGATCCTTCGCCAGCGCCTTCATGATCAGTTGCTCCGCCTCGGCGGTGATCTCGATGCCCGGCGCGCGCGTGCGCGGCGGTATCACCGGTTCCGACACCACCTTCAACATCACGTCGACCGCCGTCTCACCGGCGAACGGAACCATTCCGGTCAGCATCTCGTAGAAAATCACGCCCAGCGCGTAGATGTCGGTACGCGGATCGGAGACACCGATCCGCGCTGTCTCGGGCGCCATGTACTCCGGCGTTCCGAACACGACGCCCTGCTGCGTGACGCGCCCTTCGTTCGAGTCGGGGTCGCGGACCTTGGCGACACCGAAGTCAAGGATCTTTACGAAGTCGAACGCCTTCTCGCGTTCGCTGATCGTGTGCAGGCCCTGCTCGTCGGTGAATTGCCGGATCAGCTCGCGCCGGCCCTCGCGCGGCGTCAGCATGATGTTCTCGGGCTTCAGATCGCGGTGCACGATCCCCTTCGAGTGCGCCGCGCCCAGCGCGCCCGCCGCCTGGTTGATGATCGTGATCGCCCGCAAAAGATCGAGGCGCCGGTCGCGCGACAGCACCGCGTCCAGCGGCTCGCCGGCGAGCAACTCCATCACGAAGAACACGGTGCCGTCGTTCGACTTGCCGAAGTCGGTGACGTCCACGATGTTCGGGTGGTTGATCAAGCTCGCGGCGCGCGCCTCGCGCAGGAAGCGCTTGATCGATTCGTCGCGGCCGCCGTAACCCTCGTGGAGGATCTTCACGGCAACTTCCTTACCGATGTAGACGTGCTCCCCTCGATACACCACACCCATGCCGCCACGTCCGACGATCTCGTGCAGCTTGTACTTGCCGACCGTTGTTCCGGCCCGGGCGTCCGCAGGAATCATCTTGCTCAATGTCGGATCGCGCCTCGCCAAGCGGAGGGGAATAATTCCTCAGGTAAGCATGCCTGCGCAATCCTCATATTCCTAGACTTTTAACTTTAGAGAATTGCTCGGTGACGTGCGTGAGCGACATGTGTGTTTCCGTGCGCGAATGGCTCCAATATCGGCGCGGTTCCGAGTTAACGTGTCGCCCTCATGCGACCCGACGGCCGGAAGCCCGACGAGCTGCGCCCCATCCTGATTACCCCTGACTGCAATCGCTACGCGGAGGGGTCGGCGCTGGTCGCTTTCGGCGAGACACAGGTCATCTGCACGGCGTCGGTCGAGGAAAAGGTGCCCCCCTTCCTGGAAGGTAAGGGGAAGGGCTGGGTGACCGCGGAGTACGCGATGCTGCCGCGGTCGACGCACACGCGTTCGGGGCGCGCGCCGGGCGGCCGCGGCCAGGAGATCCAGCGGCTCATCGGCCGATCGCTGCGCGCCGCGATCGACACGCGCGCGCTCGGCCCGCGGCAGATCACTGTCGACTGCGACGTGATTCAGGCCGACGGGGGCACGCGCACCGCGGCCATCACGGGTGGTTGGGTGGCGCTGGCGCTGGCCGCGCGGCGGCTGGTGGCGGCGGGCAAGATCGCCGCCGACCCGCTGCGGCTCGCCGTGGCCGCGGTCTCGACCGGCATCATCGACGGCGAGGCGCGCGTCGACCTTCCTTACGTCGAGGATTCCCAGGCCGAGGTGGACTGCAACTTCGTGATGACCGGCGACGGGCGGTTCGTCGAGGTGCAGGCAACGGCGGAAAAGGGCGCGTTCTCGGCCGAGCAGTACGCGGCCCTGGTCGCGCTGGCGGCGGCGGGAGTGCAGACGCTGTTCGCCCGCCAGCGCGAGGCGCTGGATCGGGCGCGCCGTTGAAGGTCGTTCTGGCGAGCCGCAACCGCGGCAAGCTGAAGGAGATCGTTCCGCTGCTGGCGGATCTGGGGTTCGAGCTCTGCACCATCGACGAGGTGGCGCCGGACGCGGAGCTCCGGGAGGACGGCGACACCTTCGAGGACAACGCCCTCGCCAAGGCCCGACAGGCGGCCGAGGCGACCGGCCTGGCAGCGATCGCGGACGATTCGGGGTTGGAGGTCGACGCGCTGGCGGGCGCGCCGGGGGTTCATTCGGCCCGCTATGCCGGGCTTCCCTCCGACGACGCGCGCAACAATGCGAAACTCCTGGCCGCCCTGAAGGGTGTACCGGCGCCCCGCCGCGGGCGCTTTCGGTGCGTCGCGGCGTTCGTCGATCCGGGGGGCGCCGCCGAGCTCACGCGCAGCGGAGCCTGCGAGGGGGAGATCCTCGACCAGCCGCGCGGCGATATGGGGTTCGGCTACGACCCGCTGTTCCTGGTGCCGGCGCGCGGGCGGACGATGTCGGAGCTGCCGCTCGACGAGAAGAACCGCCTGTCCCATCGCGCGGCGGCGTTCCGGGCGCTGGCCGGCGCGCTCGCCGAGTGGCTTCAGCGCAGGACGAGGTAGAAGACGCCCGTCATCGCGCCGACGAGCATCAGGGAGAGGACGATACCGAGGCGTTCGCGGATCCGACGGCGCCGCTTCTGGTCGCGCAGTTGCTGGCCGCCCCCATTGCGACGCCGCCGGCGCGAAGCCTCGCGGTAGTACTCTTCCCACCCGGATTCGGTGGGCGAAACCGCCGGCGTGGCGCCGGACGCGCGGCTGCTCCCGGGCTGACTCGGTGCCTCGTCCATGCGACAGAAAACTCTAATTCACGGTCGCCGCCTTTGCCAGGGGGGGCTCACCCCGCCCCGTCAGCGGCGTGACGCTTCCCTTACATCGCCACGAAGCTGGGGCACACCGCCGCGAGCGCCGTGCAGCTCGCCGGCGTTGTGACCGTGCCGGCCGTGCTGCCGTTCGCGTTCAGCCACGCCCTGGTGATCGACGGGCACGAGGGCAGGGCCAGGAGCGTGGCGTTGATCGCCGCAACGTCGTCCGCGACGCATGTCGTGAGGTCGTCGACGGTGGGCGTGGGCGAACAGCTCGAAGGATCACCGAGGGGGCAGCTGACGTTCGGATCCATCGGGTAGCCGATGCACTGATCGACCGCCAGATTACACGCGGTCACGAGGTCCGCGTCGGTCGACGTCGAGTCGATCGTGGCGGACAAGATCGCCGTCGTGATCCCGCTGTACCTGCAAAGACCCAGCTTCGAGATGTTGTGGACCTCGTAGGATTGTAGGTCGCCGCAGAGCTGCAGCGCCTCCGCCTCCGTCAGCGACATCAGCTTCCTGTTGCCGGGGATCGACGTGCCACCGGTGCCGCCGGTGCCACCACTGCCACCGGTGCCGGGGTTGCCGCCGCCGCCGCCGCCGCACCCAAGCAGCACCGACAACGACAGGACGCCCACCACACCTGTGACCCGGTT
>Ga0070690_100001475_pt1 | contig 12296 bp, 6 predicted proteins | sample KBSS33HmetaG_FD_64671 | JGI IMG/M metagenome (GOLD analysis project Ga0070690, IMG submission 64671) | Switchgrass rhizosphere microbial communities from Kellogg Biological Station, Michigan, USA - KBS S3-3H metaG | ecosystem: Host-associated > Plants > Roots > Rhizosphere ... | reverse complement strand
TCTTACCACTTGGCTGGATCTTTTCGCTTCGCGGTGTGGTGATGGGACTTCGCCGCCTTCAGCTTCGTCGGCCTGGCGGCGGTCTTCGCGACCGCGGTCGTCGGCCTGGCGGTCTCGTGACCGGATGTCGGGAGAACTTCCGTGTCGGAAGACGAGCCCGGTTCGATCGCCCCGGCGGGTCCGGCGACCTTTCCCGCCGCCGGTGGCGCCTGGGGACCGGGCACCGCCGGCTGCAACGGCTGCGCGACCGGCGTGGGCGCCACGACCGCAGGCGGCTGCACCGTCTTGCCCGACCGCAACCCGAGCGTTATCGCGGCAACGATGCCGACCACCGTCGCCCCGGCGATCACCATCCCCTGCAGACGCCGGCGCGGCGCGGGCGGGAACGCCTCGAACGCCACGACCGAGTCCTGCGGCGCGCGCACCGGAACCGCCGCGCGCCCGCCCGACGCGCCTGTCGGGCGGCCGTCCAGGGCGTCGATGCCGAGCACGACCGCTGGCATCGCGGGATCGGTCTTCATCACCGGCGCGGGCGTGTCCTGCACCTCGTTGCGCGACTGCGCAAGCGCGCGGTTCATGTCGCGCATGCTCGGGAAGCGATCCGTCTTCTTCTTCGCGAGCGCGGTGACCACGACCTTGTCGATCGACGGCGGCACGCGCGGGTTCTCGGCGCTCGGCACCGGAATCGGATCGCTCATGTGCATCATCAGGACGTCGCCCCACCCGGGCGAGATGTACGGCGCGTGCCCGCACAGCATCTCGTAGAGGATGCAGCCCAGCGCGTAGACGTCGGTCGCCGCGTCGACCTCGTCATTGAGGCCGCGGCACTGCTCGGGCGACATGTACGCCGGCGTTCCGAAGATGACGCCGGTGCGCGTCTTCGCACCGTCGCTCCCTTGCCAGTCCGGGCGCAGCTTCGCGATCCCGAAGTCGAGGACCTTCACGCGCTCCCCGCCCGGCGACATCGGATCGGGAACCAGGAACAGGTTCTCCGGTTTGAGATCCCGGTGAACGATCTCGAGCGCGTGCGACGCGGCGACCGCGCGCGCCGCCTGGATCGTGATGTCGACGGCCTTGCCGACGCCCAGGCGCTCGCGCGCCAGCCGGCGGGACAGCGGCTCGCCGTCCAGGTACTCCATCATGATGTACGGGATCTCTGTGTCGACGAGGCCGACGTCGATCACCTCGATCACGTTCGGGTGGTGGATGGCGGCCGCGGCGCGCGCCTCGTTCACGAAGCGGCTGACCAGGCTCGGGCTCTCGAGGTACTGGCGCTTGAGCAGCTTGACCGCCACGCGGCGCCGCAGCACCGGGTGCTCCGCCAGGTAGACGACGCCCATCGCTCCGTCGCCCACCAGCTCCCGGAGCTCGTAATTATTGATTTTCTTACCGACCATCGCGGGAGCGGAGATTTTAGCCCGGCGAGCCCGCCCTCACCAACGGCTACGCGCCCGGGATATCTTGGGTGGCGTGCGAGGTTTGGCGCGGCTCACCGGTTGCGCCACTACGAAGGCGGTGTTGCGCATCACCCGGGCGGTGCCGACACCGCGCCCGCGCAAGGTCACCAGCGTGTGGGCGCCGGCCGCACTTCGTGCGCGGCCGGCGTCGGGCGCATCACTTGGTCCGCGTCGCCGACCGGCGCAAACCGCCTGAACGGCGTGAACGTCGGGGCCATCAGGCCGTCCTCGTCGATGCCGGACGACGACCAGTGCGGTCGGGCCGCAAAGGTCGGCCGGATGACGCCGTCCGGATCGCGCGCGGCGCTGGCCGACGTGTCGGGACGGCTGGTGAACGTCGGCCGGATGATGCCGTCGGGATCCGTCGATCGCCCACCGGCCGGGACGGGCCGGCCCTTGAAGGTCGGCTTCACCAGACCGTCGTCGAAAGAAGACGACACTGCCGGCTGCGTCCGGCTGGGCGACGCGGCGGCGGCCGCGGGCGCCGGAGCACCCTCGCCGCGGTAGCGCTCGAAGCTGATCAATGTCCGCCGGAGCGCTTCCAGCTCGATCCAGCTGTAGAGGTGCCAGTCGACCGTGACGCCCAGCCGCTCTTGCAGCTCGGCGGCCTTGGCGGCGCGCACCCGCATGTCGATCAGGCGGTCGAGCGGCGTCGTGCGCCAGTCGACGTCGATGTTGAAGTGTCGCTTCAGCGCCTCGGCGGCGTCCTGCCTCTGCAGCGCGTCCACCTCGTCACGCCGGCGCGCCTCGGCTTCGGGCGACCGCGCACCCGCCGCGGCGGCCGACGGCGGCATCGTCGCCCTCCCCTTCGCCGGCGGCGCGGCCAGGACCGGCGTCGCACACACGCCCAGCGTGAAGATGGCGACCAGCCACCAGCCCCGGGCGGTGAGCCTCACGCGCGGCATGCCCACTGATCAAAGCAGCGCGGCGCCGACAAGGCAAGCCGCGTCGCACAAAAACGACCTACTTGTCGAAGATGTCGTCGCCCACCAGGCCGTCCCGGTGTCGGGGTTTTGACGTAGCCGGGGGCGGCGACGTGGGCGAGGTCGTCTTGCCCGTGGCGGGCGTCTTTTCGGATGTCCTCGGCGTCCCGTTGTCGTGACGGCGCGCGTGATCGCCGGGCCCGTGCGCCGGCGGCAGGTGCGGTTCGGGGGCGCCCGACGCCGCCAGCGAAACCTCCAGCTCCACCTCCCCGCCCGCGCCCACCGTGAAGGCGCGCTCGTGCGGGGCGTGGTCCGCCGCCTCGACGCGAAGCGCATGCGACACGCCGGGCGCCAGATCCGGGACGCTGGCCTCGCGCACGCCTGCCGCGACGACCTTGCCATCGACGAGCACGCGGGCGACATCCACCCCCCTGACGACGACGTGCGCGCGGCCGGGCACGGGCTTCGGAGCGACCGTGGTGGCGGGAGATTGCGCGTCGACCACCACCACCAGCGACTGTCGATCGTTGCCGCCGCTGTGGCGGGTGCCCCGTGAAATGACGAGCACGCCCCCGATGACGACCGTTGCGGCGACCCCGGCCGCCACGAGCATGCCCCGCCTGTTGCGCGCCGGCTGCATCGTCAGATCGGCCGACGTGCGCCCGGGCGGCGGGGCCAGCGTGTCGCCGGGCGGATCGGTCGTGGGCGCGGGCGACGGCAGCGCGGCCGCGGCGACGACCGGAACCGGAACGCCGGTCGGGACGTCCTCGCCGGGGATGGGCAGCGACGCGTCCAGCAGGCGCGCGAGCTCCTCCGCCGACTGCGGCCGCTGCGCCGAATCCTTGTCCACGCAGCGCATGATCAGCTGGTCGAGCGCGCGCGGCATTGGCCGGAATCGCGACGGCGATTCCGGCACCGTCATCAGATGGTGGGTGATCAGCTCGGCGAAGCTCCCCTGGAACGGCAGCCGCCCCGCGAACATCTCGTAGAGGATCATCCCGAGCGCGTAGATGTCGGTGCCCTTCCCGACGTTCACGCCGCGGCACTGCTCGGGCGACATGTACGCGGGCGTTCCCATCACGATCCCGGTCTGCGTCCGCTGGCCTTCGTCCACGTCGCCGACCAGCTTGGCGATGCCGAAGTCCAGCAGCTTGGCGTACGAATCACCGTGCTGCGGCTGCACGATCCAGATGTTGTCGGGTTTCAGATCGCGGTGGACGATCCCCTGGCGGTGGGCCGCCTCCAGCGCCTGGCAGATCTGGCGCAGGAGGCGCCGGGACTCCTCGGGCTGGAACGGACCGCGCTTGAGGCGGTCCGCCAGGCTGTGCCCGTCGAGAAACTCCATCGCGAAGTAGTGCCGGCGGTCCGGCAACACCCCGAACGAGAAGATGTCGACGATGTTGGGGTGGCCGATCTTGTTGACGGCGCGCGCCTCGTCGACGAACCGGCGCACCAGCTCGGGGTTCGAGGCGATGTGCTGCGCCAGCACCTTGATGGCGACGCGCTTGCCGATGACGGGCTGGATCGCGGAGTAGACCGATCCCATCCCGCCCTCGCCGATCTTGCGCAGGACGCGGTACTCGCCGACCTCCATCCCCTCGGGCAGATCTCCAGTACCGACGGCGCCACCGTGCCGCCGATCGATGGTCGCGTCGTGGGTCCCGTCGCCGGACATGAGATCGGGACCCTCAGAGGGTCCCCAGGCCCCCCCGCGACGGACTCCGCGCGGCAAAGCCGCGCTTCGTCCACGCGATCATTACTTCCTCCGGCGGCGCGTGGTGAGGACCGCCGCGAAGATCAGCAGCGCCACCGGGCCGGTCGGCTTTTCGGTGCCGCCGATCGCGCAGCAGCCGCCGCCGCCCTTGCCCGTTCCGCCGCCGCCGTCCGTCCCCATCCCGGACGTGCCCGCGGTTCCGGTCGCGCCGGCGCCCGCCGTCCCGCTCGTGCCGCCGCGGCCGCCGGTGCCCGAGACGCCGGTGCCGCCCGCGCCCGTGCTGCCGCCCGTTCCGGTGCTGCCGCCGTCGACCGGGCAGGTGTCGGTGAAGACCGTGCAGCTCGACACCATGTTCGCCATCTTGCAGACGCCCGGTGACGCGCACCGGTTCGTCGTCAGGTCGGAGTAGTGCCGGCACGCGCCGGTCACGTTGAGGCTGTCGCAGTCGATGGTTCCGCACATCACGTCGTCCGCCGGCATCTGGTTGCACAGGCCCATGCCGTTGCACGCCTTGCAGGTTCCGCAGACCGTTCCCGCCGACGGGTACTGGCAATGCGCGTGGCCGTCGCACATGCCGCCGCACTTGTGCGTCGGGTCGCTGGCGTTGTCGACGCAGGTCGCGCTGAGCGTGCCTGCCGGATCGGGGATGCAGGTGCCGGTGCTGTCGCAGGTCCCGCAGTGGTTGCACTCGGTGTTGCAGCAGACGCCGATCGTTCCGCCGAGCGGGATCGCGCAGGTGCCGCTGAGGCACTGCGGGTCACGCGTGCACGCGTGGCCCAGCGGGAACTGCGACGGGCAGCTCGACACGTTTCCGCCGTCGACGCCGCTGTCGGCCGGCACGATCTCGCAGTAGCGCCGGATCTGGCAGTCGGGATCGGTCCGGCAGTCCGTCTTGCATGTGGCCACGCCGCCCACGTCGTCGCAGCCGAAGCCGTTGCAGTCCTTCGGACTGGCAGGAGGGCAGTTGCCGGCTCCGTCGCAAACTCCGCCGGTGCTCGTGATGACGCCGATGTCCTTCTGACAGCCTGGCGACCGGCAGGTCTTGCCCTGGGGCGCCCAGGAGCAGGCGCCCTGACCGTTGCACGTGCCGCCGCAGCCCAGCTCGCCCTTGCACTGCAGCCGTGTATCAGTCCCCAGCTTCGCGAAGCCGCAGGTGCCCGTCGAGTTGGCGCAGCTCCGGCAGGTGCCCTGGCAGACGCTCTCGCAGCAGGTCCCGTCGACGCAGTAGCTGGATGCGCATTCGCTGTCCCCCGCGCACGCCGCGCCGTTGGTCTTCTTCCCCATGACACACATCCGGTTGTCGCCGCAGTACATACCCGTGGAGCACGCGGAATCCGGGGTGCCCGCTCGCACGCCCTCGCAGGTGCCCGGGTTCCCGCCGTTGCAGGTCGAGCAGAGTCCCGCGCAGGCGTTGACGCAGCAGACGCCGTCGACGCAGAAGTTGGAGCCGCACTCGCTCGCGGCGCCGCAGGTCGTGCCGTTGGGCTTCAGGCCCGTCTGACAGGTGCCGGCCGCGTCGCAGTACTGCCCCGCCATGTTGCACGGCGTGGTCGCGTTCGTGTCCTGCGAGCCCGCTGGCACGTTGACGCACGAACCGAGGCTGCCGGCCACGTTGCAGGCCTGGCAAGCGGTTGTGCAGGTGCTGCTGCAGCAGATCTTGTCGACGCAGTAGTTGCTGGTGCAGTCGGTGTTGGCGGTGCAGGTGCTGCCGTTCGGCAGCTTGCCCGTCACGCAGCTGCCCGAACCGTTGCAGGACTGGCCCGCGCTGTCGCAGGGCGTGGTGGCGCTGTGATCGAGCTGGCCGATCAAGGTCGCCGCGCACGTCCCGACGTTGCCGGTCCGATCGCACTGGTAGCAGGTCTGCGCGCAGGCCTGGTTGCAGCAGACACCGTCGATGCAGAAGCCGCTCTGGCACTGCGCGGACGCCGTGCAGGACTTGCCGTTCGCCTTGGGGATGTTCGCGCAGTTACCGGCGCCGTCACAGGACCGGCCCTGCAAATCATCCGACACGCAGGTGGGCGCATCCTCGTCGCCCGACGGGACGAAGGAGCAGGTTCCGCGCTTGGACGCCAGGTTGCAGACCTTGCACTTGTCGTTGCAGTCCGTGTCGCAGCAGACGCCGTCGGCGCAGTGACCGGTGGCGCACTCGCCGAACACACCGCACTGCTGGCCGAGCGGCTTCTTGCATTGTTGGTTGGCGTCGCACGCCTGGTCCGACGCGCAGGTGTCGTCGGGGAGCCCGGCCGGGACGTTGGCGCAATCCCCAGGCGAGCCGGCCGTGTTGCAGGACTTGCAGGTTCCGTTGCACTGGGCCGCCGTCTGGGTGCAGCAGACGCCGTCGACGCAGTTGCCCGACGCGCAGTTCGCCGCGGTCGCCGCCGTGCAGCCCGCGCCCTTCAGGCGCTTGTCGCCGTTCGGGATGTACTCCCAGAACTCCGACGGGCCGTACGTCGGGTCGTCGTTGACCGTGCCGCCGAAGAGGTAGGTCGTCCCCTTCTGCGTGTTGAACGCCATCGAGTGGTTGTAGCGGGGCAACGGCTTCACCCCGACGGGCGTCGTCTCGTTCCACTTGAGCAGATTGGCGTCCCACTCCCAGGAGTCGTTGCCGGGTCCGCTGAAGCCGGTGACGCTGTGGTAGCCGCCGACCATCACGATCAGGCGCCGGATCGAGTCGTACGCGATCGTGTGGTAGTAGCGGCCGTCCGGCAGGGTCGACCCCGCCACGGGGACCAACTGGGCCCAGATGCCGGTGGTCGTGTCCCACTCCCAGACGTCCGTGTTGTAGACGCCGCCGAAGTAGCCACCCAGCATGACGATCTTGCCGCGGTTGCTGTCGAACGCGACGTCGAAGTAGCTGCGCGAAACGCCGGAGGGTGGCGACGTGACGGTGCGGTCCTTCCAGGTGTTGAGCTGCGGGTCGTATTCCCAGTTCTGGTAGCCGCCCTGGTTCTGGCCGAACAGGTAGATCTTGTCGCGGGCGGCGTCATAGAACATCCAGGTGCCGTAGCGCGCCGTCGGCCGCGTGCCCGAAACGGTGAGCGGCGTCCATTCCTTGGTCGACGGCGTCCAGTACCAGAGGTCGTCGTACGTCGTCGTCCCGGTCCCGCCGAACAACCAGATCCGGTCGCGCAGGCTGTCGTAGGTGAAACCCATCTGGTAGCGCCCGTCGGGCTTCGTGCCGCCGGTCGTCCGGGTCATCAACGTCGCGTCGGTCCCCGACCACTCCCAGATGTCCTGCTTGTAGGTGCCGTCGGACGCGTTTCGGCCGCCGAACACGAACAGCTTGCCGCTCATGCCGTCGAACGCCATCCCGGGGTACTGGCGCTGGATCGGTCCGTTCGCCGCCGCGGATCGATTCGTCCACATGTAGTCGGCGCCGTTCAGCTCCCACAGCGCGCGCGGGTAGCTCAGGCCGCCGAAGACCACCATCCTCTGGCGCCCCGAGTCGTAGAGGATCCCCGCCTGGTTGTAAGGCGGATAGGACGTATCCATCTTCGTCGGCGTCGGGCTGGCGGCCGTCCAGGTCCCGGTGTTCCCGGTCCCCGGGTTGTACTCCCAGATCTGGTCCATGTAGTAGTAGTTGACGACCTTGCCGCGGCTGGCGTCGTAGACCAGCTCCGCGTAGTTGTAGGCGTACTGGTACGAGCTGATGGCGGTGATGGTGATCTTCGTCCAGGCGGTTCCGTCCCACTCCCACATCTCGTCCACCCATGTGCCCGCGGTCGCCGCGCCGCTGCCGGTGTTGCCGCTGTAGAGCACGGTCTTCGCGCGGCCGGCGTCGTAGACCATCATCGAGCCGTGGCGAGGCGTCGGCTTCGTGCCCGCGGGCGTCTTGTCCGTCCAGGCGGTGCCGTCCCATTCCCACGTGTCGTTCTTGCGGACGCCGGTCTCGTCGAAGCCGCCGAACATGACGGCCACGTTGCGCGCGCTGTCCCAGACCATCGCGTGGCCATAGCGGGCGCTCGGCTGCGAGGAGAGCATGCGTTCCGTCCATTTCTGGGCGAGCCCGTCCCACTCCCACTGATCAGCGTGATAGAAGCCGGCGCCCGGCTGCCAGCCGCTGAACATGAACGTCTTCTTGCGGACGGGGTCGTAGACCATCGCGGCCCCGGAACGGTCGTAAGGACAGGTCGTTCCCGCCGGCACGCACCCGTTCGGCGCGCGCTGGTTCCAGGACCCCTTCGTCGAGTCCCACTCCCAGAGGTCGCCGAAGTGCGGCCCGCTGGCAGCCGCGCTGCCGCCGAACATCACGATGCGCTTCAAGTCCGAGTCGTAGGCCATCCCCATGTCGAAGCGCCCCGCTGGCCAGCTGCCGTAAAGGTTGTTCCACGTTGCGGGCGTGGTCACGACCGACGACTGGAACGTGACCGACGCGTCGGCCGGGTCGTTCCCGCTGGCGCCGCCCGCGCGGCTCGAACACGCGGTGCCGACCCATGCGAGCGCGCAGATCGCCAACACGATCCCGCCACGCCCGCCCGCTCCGTAAGAGACACTCGACCTCGTCATCAATGCTTCCCCTTCCGTGAAAATCGCGCCCGAACGCGGACGTTTTCCGCGAAAACGGTACGCTGGCGTGAACGAGAAACACAAGCAGATATTCCATGAACGCGCCGTCGCATGTACTGTTGGCGGCGATGCGAGGGACGCGGACCACCGTCGTGACGGTGGCGCTGGCTGCGCTGGTGACGACGGTCCTGCCGGCGGTGGCCGGACGTGGGCGCGCGCTGGCGCAGGTCGAAGAGCCCGAGAAGGCCGCCCGACGCGCTGAAGCAAAGGCCGCCTTCGGCCGAGGGAACGCTGCGTACAACCTGGGGAAATACGCCGACGCGATCGTCGAGTTCGAGCACGCCTACGCGGCGTCCCGCCTGCCCGAGGTCCTCTTCAACCTGGGTCAGTGCTACCGGAAGCAGTGGGAGGCCGACCGGCGCAGCGAGCTCGGTCGCCGCGCCCTTCACTATTACGAGGCGCTCGTCCGGGAGGCGCCGACGTCGAAGGTGCGGGCGGACGCCGACCAGTTCATCGCCGAATTGACGCCGGCTGTCGCGGCAGCGGAAGCAAAGGAACGCCAGGGCAAGATCGCCGCCGCCAAGGGGGGCGAGGCGCTGAAGCTAGCGCAGACGATGTTCACGGAGGGGCAGCTGGCCGACGCGGCCGGCGTGCTCGATCGCCTGCTGCGCGAGCCCGACAACAGCCGCGAGCTGCTCGCCGAGGGGTACCTGCTGCGCGGACGCGTGGCGGCCGGCCAGGGCGATCCGCTGGCCGCGGAGGTGCAGTTCCGCCGCGCGCTGGAGCTGCGGCCGGCGGCGGAGATCCCCGACCCGCGTGGCCAAGAGGCGGCGGCGCTGGAAGCCGCCCGCAAGACCGCCGGTGGAGGGCTGCGCCTGGTGCAGGTCCCGCCCGGCGAGGCGGCGCCGAACCAGACCGCGCGCATCGACGTCAAGGTCGAGGGCGACAGCGAGAAGATGGTGGCGGCCCTCGAGATCGGCTACCGCCCCGGCGACGCGGGCGCGTTCCAGACCGCCCGGGCGAAGCCGCCGGCGACGCTCACAGTCCCGGGGCCCGTGCTGGCGCCGGGCGCGCGCGTCGACTACTACGTGCGCGCGCTCGACGAGCACGGCGGCGTGCTGGCCGAGAGCGGCACGCCCACCCTCCCCTTCCGCCTGCAGGTCCAGACGCCCATCGACCAGCGCCGCGAGCCGCCGCGCTGGTACCAGAAGTGGTGGTTCTGGACGCTGGTCGGCGGCGCCGCGGTGGCCGCCGGGACGATCACCTACGTGGAGACGCGGCCGCCGAGCGAGACGGTCTTCCCCGCGCCGACGATGCACTGACCATGAGACGGACGCGTTTAGAGATCTGCGGATTGCTCGTCGCGGCGGCGGCGATGCCGGCTTGCTCCGACGACAAGCCCGGCATCGAGGTCAGCGTCGACCTCGCAGGTCTCTCCGTCCGGAGCCTCAAGGTCGCGATCAGCACCAACATGGGCGGCTTCAAGCCGTTCGCGCCGACCAACGTGCAGAACATCCCCTTGTCGACCGAGGATTTCGACGGCGATGGAACCATCGATCTCGTCAGCGTGTTCTCGAACCCGACCGGGACGATCTCCTTCCGGGTCCAGACCGACAACCAGGTGGAGCTCCAGGTCGCGGGCCGTGCAGTCGCGTTCGACGACAAGCAGATGATCGCCGGCGCAGACTCCTCCATGGCGCCGCTGCCCGCGGGCGGCCGCGCGTCGATCGCGCTCAAGCTGGAGCCGCGCGGCGGCGGCATCGTCGGCCCGGACACCCGCTCGACCGACGTCAAGACCGCGTCGCCGGACATCACGGTGACGCCGGGCATGGAGGCCGCGTTCGCCTCGGTCGCGGTCTGCAAGGTCGACGGCGATACCAAGCCCGACATCGTGATCGGCGCACCGCAGGCCAAGTATCTGGATCAGGCGGTCGGCGCGGTCTACGTCGTTCAAGGCAAGAACGGCTTCGGCAGCACGATCGATCTCGCGACGCCGGGCTCGGCGATGGTGCTCGCGTTCTACGGACAGTTTCCGGCCGACCAACTCGGCGCGGCGGTCGCGTGCGCGGACGTCAACAATGACGGCGCCGACGATCTGATCATCGGCGCGCCGGGCGCCCACCTCGGCGGCGGGGAGGTGTACGTCATCTTCGGCGGGCTGAGCCTGCCCAGCCGAACTGGCATGGTCGCCGCGACGGGAGCCAACGTCGTCTGGCAATCGACGAGTGACTCGGGATTCGGCGGCAAGCTGCTCGCGCGCGATCTCGTCGGCGACGAGAAGGCGGAGGTTCTGGCCGGGCCCCAGACCTCCGGCAAGGTCCACCTGTTCACGAACGTGCCGTCGAACGCGACCGCGCCGATCAACGTCGATGCTGCCGACCACGTGACGTTCGCGAAGTACCACGTCTCATCCATGGCGGCGGGCAATCTGACGCGGGCCGGGATCGGCGGGCTCGACATCGTCATCGGCGACACCGAGGCTCGCATGCCGGGCACGTCGGACAAGCGCGGCGCGATCTACGCCTTCCCCGCCGTCGACCCGGACGCCAAGACGCAGTACGACGCGACTGCACCCGATCCGATGATCACGACCATCTACGGAAACGTGGAGTCGCAGTTCGGGGCGGCGACGCTCGCGGTCAACACGACCGGAGAGGGTGACGACCTGATCATCGGCGCTCCCGGCGACAATACCGGCGCCGGCGCTTTCTACGTCTTCAAGGGCGACTCCGACTTTTTCTACCTTCGGACGCGCCCCCTCACGGAGTTCGCGGCGCACATGAACGGCCCCGCCGCGATGGGGCGCTTCGGCGCGGCGCTCGCGGCCACGCCCTCAGGCACGGGAGCGACGATCAGCTGGTCGCTGCTCGTCGGCGCGCCTGGAACGGCGCGCAGCAACGACCGCCCGCTGGCCGGCGCGGCGTACCTGTTCGGCGGCGGACTCAACTGGCCGTTCCCCCTCTATGAGGAGCTGTTCGGCGCGGCCACGGGTGACGGGCTGGGAACCTTCGTCGCGGGCGGTCAGGTGGACGGCGACGCGATCGGTGACCTCGTCACGGTCGCACCCGGCGGCGGCGCCGACCACAACGGCGTGGTCTACGTCCAATACAACCACGTCCTGCCAGGCCAGTAGGCGGCCGTCAGCGCTGCCAGGCGTGCAGGAGCTCGTCCAGCTTCGCGTCGGCGGCCGGGTCGACGGCGCGGCGGGCGGGATCGGCGTCGAACCAGTCGACGGTGCGGTGGATGCCTTCCGCGAACGGGATGCGGCAGGCCCAGCCGGGGACGAAGCTCTTCACCTTCGAGTTGTCGAACAGCGCGTTCCAGCTCTTGTCGCCGATGAGGCCCGCGCCGGTGTCGGGATCGAGCTTGCCGATGAATGCGCTCGGGATGTGGACGATCTCGGGATCCGCGCCGGCGGCGCGCCCGACCAGCCGCAGGATCTGATCCCACGTCAGCCACTCGTCGGAGGTGATGTGGAACGCGTGCCCGATCGTGCGCGGGTTCCCGAGCAGGCCGATGAACGCGCGCCCGAAGTCCTCCGCGTGGGTCAGCGTCCAGAGCGACGTGCCCTCGCCGTGGACGATCACCGGCTTGCCCTTGCGGATGCGATCGATGATCGAGTAGTCCGACTTGCCGACCGCGACCGGCACGATTGTGTCGTAGGTGTGCGACGGGCGCACGATCGTCATCGGGAAG
>Ga0070690_100001474_pt1 | contig 12297 bp, 9 predicted proteins | sample KBSS33HmetaG_FD_64671 | JGI IMG/M metagenome (GOLD analysis project Ga0070690, IMG submission 64671) | Switchgrass rhizosphere microbial communities from Kellogg Biological Station, Michigan, USA - KBS S3-3H metaG | ecosystem: Host-associated > Plants > Roots > Rhizosphere ... | reverse complement strand
AACTGGCATCAGGTCCGCCTCAGGACACGGACGACAACAGTGCAGACTTCACTCTCGTCGCAGTCGATCAGGGCGGCGGCGCAAAACTCGGAGCTCCTGGACCGGAGAATCTTGCTAGTCCCGTGCAGCGCAACGCTTCGGTGAAAGCGTCGTTCATCGATCCCGGCTGTGCCGGGACGGGTGCCCCTACAACGGCCTGCGCACGAGCTCGCGATTTAACACCCGTTGCGAATGGTACGAACGGAACACTGTCGGTGCGTCGCCGCTTTCGCAATAACACCGGCCTGCCTATTACCCGTTTACGATTTCGCGCTGTTGATATGACGGCGGGCGCCGCCCCCGCAGGCACGGCGGATCTTCGCCTCATCACATCTGCGGATATTCCTGCAGCGACACTGTCCGGTGGCGGCACAGTTTTCATTCGTGGATTGACCCTTGAAACGCCACCCGCCCAGCCGATTGGTGGCGGACTGAATGCGAGCGTCTCTGACAATGCGATTACCCTTGCGTCGCCTCTCGCGCCAGGCGCGTCAGTCAATGTTCACTTTCTTCTCGGGGTCGAACAGGGCGGGACGTTCCGAATTTTTCTCAACGTCGAGAGTTTGCCTGGACCGGCTTCTCCCAGCGTAGGCAAGTCGGAGATCAAGACCGGCAAACTGAAGCGTGAGAAGTGAGTCGCGAACAACACTCAGTAAGATTTCCGCGGATCAAACAGATCAAAACTCAACTCGATAAATTTGCAGGTTAGGAGGGGGCGTCTGCCCTGCTCAGTTGCCAAGAGAGGCAGCACTAAGCGCAAGAAAAGGCGGGCGCAAGATTTATTCCTGCGCCCGCGTTCTGTTGATTACGTGAAGCTCCTCAGTGTGCGTTAAATGCAGTCGAATTTCTCTCAGCATCAACTGAGCCCATGAGAATCGGATTTGAGGTTGAATATGGATCCGAAAGTTCTGGGAAGGAAAAATCAGAATTCAATGCTGACTGGCGGGTGACAACGTAAATGCGCATTGCGAGAGCCAGTATTCCGAGCGCTGTAATGATCCAGAGGGAAGCCCAAACGACAGCGGGAATGCCCGTCGCGGCTGCCATGTTCACAGCGTCGGTGGGCGCGCTCGGAGCGAAAGGTGATGAAAGGAAGAAGACAGTTTTCAGATCAAGAAGGGCATTCAAGACACACTGAACAGCAAGGAAGCTTACAAAGAAAGTCGCGACTCGTGGTTTCGCATATCTCGCCACCGCAACCAGGCCGACCGTTAATAATGTTCCCGCGAAGACCGTGAATGGAATACCGGACAGTGCGCCCCACGAGAAAATCGGCGACAGCAGGCCGTAGATAATTGTGAGAGCAAACACGATCGCAGCCGATCCGATCAAGACAACACGTGCCGCGACCGCCTTTCGAATTAGTACGAGTAGTAGCGATCCGTAAGCCATCGAGCCGAGGTAGCCGGCACTCGAGACCAAAACTTGCGAAAACAACCCGCCCTTCGTCGTGTAGGTTTCACCGCTCGCATTTAGCGCAACGCTCAAACTGCCAACCGAATTTCCAGTAAGAAGCGCTGCGATCGCGTGCCCACCCTCATGAATGAATGTCACAAAAAGGCGAAACGGGTACGTCAGGATTTCAGCGAATGGTATGAACCACAGAATGATGGAAATCACCGCTGCAATTAGCAGAGTCGTTGCCTGGGGCCGCGCATCACTGGAGAGTCTTACTTTCATTCTCTAATCTCCAAAGTATTTTGACTTCTGGCTCCTTTGGCGAAAACACTGCCGCTTTGCCAGTCGTCGTTCGCCCTGGTAAACGCTAAACCCCGGGCGGATGTTCCGGCCTTCGGATTTCTCTAACGTTTCTACTTGGATCTCACGTAGTCGCCGGATTTCCCACCGCTCTTTCTCTCGAGCTGGATGTCTGTAATCCGAATGCTTTTTTCTAACGCTTTGCACATGTCATAGATTGTCAAAGCGGCCACCGTTACGGCTGTCAGTGCCTCCATCTCAACGCCCGTTTGAGCGTTTGTGGATACGTCAGCCTCCAGATAGACACCCTCGTCATTGAGCTCGGCGCTCACGTCGATATGGGTCAATGGCAATGGATGGCAAAGTGGGATTAGTTCTGCAGTTTTCTTAGCAGCCATAATGCCGGCCAGCCGTGCCGCTTCGAGGGGGTCGCCCTTCGGTGAGCGATGTTCGCGCAGGGCCGTCACAGTTTCTGATGACATGAGAACACGTGCCGAGGCGATCGCGCGGCGAGTTGTGGTCAACTTGTCACTGGTGTCTACCATCTTCACCCTTCCGGTAGGGTCGACGTGGGATAGTTTGTTCATACGTGAGATAGTTGGCATGCTCACGCTGAAGCGTGAGAGCTAATAGCCGTGGGCAACGCCCACGGTCGCACCATAAAATCATCGTGACCTGTAAGGGTCACACATTGTTCAAGTACGACCTTCAGCGCCGAAATCGCGTTGTGTTTCTATCCCGTGGGCATTGCCCTCGGCTACTAAGTTTGTCCCCCGGGGGACAGGCGACTATCTTGTGTTGCACTCTCGGGATTCAATCCGACGTGAATACCATCAATACTAGCGGCAATCAGTTTCGGAAAATCTTATTTCACTTGCGTTTTCGGCAGCATATCAGAATAATCTGCCTCGGAACATCCAGTCGTAAGACTGTCCTCGTAAATAACTAGAACAAGGTTGGGATTGAAGTACTCATGTCTACCTTCATGAGAAATACAGGTTCGCTCGCATTGAACTCCAAGCAGAATATTCTGCTGGGATCTTCGCAAAGCGCCGCCGAGTCATTGGCGAGCGTTTCGGATCGCGCCGTCGACAAGGCGGCATTGTTAGCGGCGGGTTACAGCGGCGTCGAAGAACACTCAACACCGTTCCATGCGTTTCTCGAACACTCGACTACTTATCTGTTCCCCGTTCTGCTGCTATTGAGTCTCTATTTTTCTTTGAGCCAGCTTCACGAACTCGAATTACTTTGGTTAGCGCTCCTGGCGATTCCGCTTAGCCTGGTGCTTGGAGATCTGGTTTCCGGCCTGGTTCATTGGACTGCCGACACATATTTCTCAGAAGAAACGCCAATCATCGGTCAAAGCCTTGTAAAGCCGTTCCGCCTTCATCACCTTTATCCCCGAGACATCTGCACGCACGACTTGGTAACGACGGTGGGCAACGTTTGCATCATCGCGGTTCCAGTGCTCGCTTTTTGTATTTACTTATTGTGGACCTGGGATGATTCGAGCTGGCTGGCTTTTCTAATTCTTTGCGTGGCTCTGATGAGCCTCGCAACTGTACTAACGAACCAGTTTCATAAGTGGGCACATGAGGAACGACCTTCGCGAATGGTGCGCTTGCTACAGCGCACGCGTCTCGTGCTGGCGCCCACGCATCATCAGGTTCATCACACCAAACCATTCAATATGCATTACTGCATCACCAACGGTTGGCTCAACCCGCTCCTTAACAAGATCGGATTCTTCCGCGGCATGGAGGCCGGTTTACGGTTTATTGGTATCGACGTCGCCACCAGGGCGGAGCGAATCGCAGAACCTGAAGTCACGAAGGAAGGCGAACAACTCTCACAATAGTCCCTGCCTCAAGTTCGCCGTCCCCCTGGGGAACAATCAGCAACGCAGTAGCGAGCGTGAAAGCAACAAAGTCCGAAGAACCACCCCACTTCAAAGCTTCCGCAAGCAGTTGGCCCTTTTCATCAGTTCTTAGACTAGCCGGCAAATAACTCTCACGATCGGAAGAACCCTTCACGTTTTTCGTAAGTACTGCTCGCTCTTCGCTCAGGGTTGGGTTATTCGCGCCCTGCATCTTCAGCAGCGCCGTGCGTGCAAACAGATTGAAAGTAACAGAAACCGACACGGGATTGCCGGGAAGACCAAATACAAGTGTGCCATCCTTAAGGCGCGCAAAGACGATGGGCTTGCCGGGACGAAGTGAAACTCGTTCGAAGAAGACTTCGCAGCCGAGTTCCTTCAGTGCGGCCTTTGTGAAATCGTAAACACCCATCGAAACGCCACCGGATGTAATCACAACTTCAGATCTCTCAGCGGCGCCGGTTATCTGGCGTTTGAGCAGTTCGATGTCGTCGCCGGCGAGAGGGAGTCGCTCCACAATTGCGCCAGACAACTCGGCGTAAGCGCCAATGGAGTAGTTGTTCGAATCACGGATCTGATCCGGACCCGGTTGCCGTTCGACTGCAACAAGCTCACTACCCGTAGCCAGGACTGACACGCGAGGCTGCTTCCCCACGGTTACTTCGGCGTAACCAAACGATGCGAGCGTCGCCAACATTGCAGCATTAATTTGCTCGCCGGCCTGCAAAACAACGGCGCCACGTTTCACTTCAGCACCCCGGGTCACGATTGAACGTCGCAGGGAAACCGGCTGTTGTATTTCAACCAGATCCGGTTCGATGTCTTGAGTGAGTTCGACCTGCTGGACGCTGTCAGCTCCCTTGGGCAGGGGAGCGCCGGTCATGATCCGAACCGCCTCGCCGCCCTTCATTTCCTGATGCCAACCACTACCCGCGGCCGACTCGCCGACAATTCGCAGTCGCACCGGGGCGTTCTGAGTGTCAGCCGCGCGCACGGCATAACCATCCATCTGCGAGCGATCGAATGGAGGAAGGTCTGAGTCGGCGATAACTTCTTCAGCGAGAAAACGCCCGCGGGCCTTCGCGAGCACTACCTTCTCACTGGAAAGAGGCCGGGTTTGATCCTTAACAATCTCGATGGCTTGAGCGACTGAAATCATATTGAATGTGGGAGTCGTTGTTTTAGGGATCGTTCCAGATGAAGCGAAGGGCGTTCGGCGGATGGCAATGCGCGCCGGGTTGGTAGTTCTTTCATCAAGGTTCGGAAGGACTCTTCTGTACTGAGGCAGAAGGCCTGAGCGGTAGTTGATAATCAGGCACGTTCTGGCAGGGTTTGAATTCGATCTCGGTCTTGGATGCTTCGGCGTCGCGACGCAGTTTTGCGCGAGTTTCCGTTTCGTCGGGCAAACGCAGTTTCGATAAGGGAGGCAAAGCGACATCAAAAGCGGGTTGCGCAACCATCAAATACCGCCCGGGTGCGACATTATTCAAGTTGAACTTTCGGTCAGGAAGAACAGGAGCAGCGTAGAAGCGCAACACATCGTCTGCCTTCTCTGTTTCGGCGGGCAGCAAATAGACATACAGCCTTGCCGGAGACTTCTCACCCTCACCTGGTATGATCTTTCCCTGCAGTGATGCGGCGCCTTCCGATAGCTTTATGACTAACCCCGAAAGTCGATCGCCTGTCTTCAGTGTGGTCCAGTTCCGCGCAGCATCGATCTCTCGATTTGCCGGTGTGGTTTTTGGCCCAGGCGCGACTGATGATTGCAACGAGATGGACTGTAGATACCAGTATTTCGCGGAAAACCGGGGGATGAAATGGTACTGACCGGGTGCCAAGTTCCGGACTGAGAAATCACCAAGTTTGTCAGGAGATGACGGTGCTCCCAGTGACCAGACGAACTGCGGTTGGTCTTTGGCCTTGCTTTTCTCGTTGTGCCAAGCGGAAATGAGAGTCTCCGTGAGCAGCGGGCGGCGCTTGCCCTTGCAGTCAGACGCTTTCGAGGCTTCCAGTACCACGCGGCCGGAAATCATACCAAACGGTTTGGTGGTTAGCTCGATGCCGCTGACGTCAGCCCCTCTGACCTTTACTCGCCGAGGTTCCGAGACAGTCATTTGTCCGCCCGGCAAGGACGACAGAGCAGTCACGTCGTAGTCTCCGTCCGCGACGCCCGAGAAGACGAAACCTTTACCGCCGGGCCACTGGAACGACTGATTGTTCCACTGAGAACCCCCGTCCAACGTCGAACTCAGAATGACGCTGAACCCGGTTGGCTCGGCAGATTGCGGTCCGCTGGCAATCCCGCTGACTATGTGACCCGGCTCTCCACGGTAGCGAATGTCCACATTCGCGCTCTCCTCACCTGCCTGCACGCTAATTTCGGCGGCCGTACTGCGTGCTGAAGAAGGCGAGTAGGTCGGCGTGTCAGTATCGTAGGGGTTTACCCGCTCGTTCCACGAAGCAACGCCTCCGCCTCCTGCCATTACGATATACGTTCCTGTTGGCAGCCCATATATTCGGTAGACGCCACGGTCGTCAGTTGGGCGGTCTATTATTGTCGCTCCATAGCGGGACGATTGACCGTTGCCGTCGCGGATCATTTGCGCGCGAACTCGAACCCCGACGACGGGTTCCGCTCCAGACGTTGTTACGCTTCCCGTGATAACACCCCCTTTCAACAAGACGATTGTCACTGAATCACCGACCCTGTAATACGTGGATTGAGTACTATCCGGGTCGCGAGGCTGAGTTGTGTAGCCGGGAGCCGAGGCATTAATAAAATAAGCCCGGCGATCCAGATTGCTCGACTCAAAAATACCGTCGGGATCTGTGGTTGTGGGCCAACTCGATCCCGGTGAGCCGTAAGCGCGTATGAAAACCGTTGCATTTGAAAGGGGCTGACCGTTTTCGTTGATTACTTTACCCCTGATCTTACCGGTTGCGGGAACTTCGGATTCCTCATCTGGCGACGTGGGAATTTTGCTTTGCCCGGGTGCGGGCAGTGAAATCAAGAGCAAACCGATAACGAATGCAATGCTGAAACTATGCTGAGCAGATGTCATCGTAGGAGTCAGAGCCAATTTTGCTAAGGATTACCCGGACCGGGAGAAGGCGCGAGGTTCACCGTGATAGTAACTTCAGTGACACCGCCCTCGACAACACTTACTTGCTGCGTCGCAAAGGGCGGACGGATACGGGAGCCCGGTATGAAGACTGTGGCGCGCACTTCATACGTGCCTGCCGCCAGTCCTTCGGCGAGAAAACGTCCGCGTGAGTCTACGTTGGGAGGGGGTTGAAAGCCTCTTTGGACTCCCATCGAATCGTCTGCGAGGTTAGAAAGCCTAATGCTTATTCGAGCCGTTGGCGGTAGTTCTCCATTTTCGGTCTTTACAACGCCGCGAACTGTTCCGTTACTATATCTAACCACGAGGCGGACGCCGGTAATCTGCTCCTTATCCCGAATCTCAACGCCGCGAGGTTGTGCAACTCCGTCGCGCTCTACGCGAATGATAGCCAGGCCGGTAAACGGACGGTGGTCAGTTGAGGTTAGCTGAAAATGGACAAGGCCGCTTTGTAATCCACCAACCCGGAAGCTTCCATCGGGATTGATTGACACGGGTCGCAAGGCGATGCCTGGACCTCCATTAGCTCCGCCAGGGATGAACGTCTGAAGCCGCGCCTGACTGAGAACTGCGAGGGCATCCTTGTCATTTCTACCTTCCAAAACAATCAGACCTGACACGCTGCCGTTGCCACCCTCTGTGGTCTTCACGATCAGACCCGTTAGATCCTGATCAATTACTTCAAACGAAACCTCCTCCGCGCGCATCTGTCTGTCGTCCCGCGAGGTGACAAAGACGGCATATTTTCCGGGCGTCAGGTTTTCTAGTTTAAACTCGCCTTGAATGTCGGAAGGTGGGCCAGAATCCAGAGTTGTTTGCCCCTCGCTGATGGTTCTCTGCACGACGAGGTTTACATTTGGGAGGGGTTTTAGAGTCTCGCCATTGACGACTCGGCCGCTCACGGTGAACGTTGTCAGCGAGCGGTTCACAGTAATATCGACGTCTGTTGCCTCGCCTCCTTCTGTTACGTCAACTATCGAGGCCTTGGAGGGGTCAGTTGTAGCAAGATAGAAGGTTTGCTTGTAAAGAGACCTACGCGAGCCACCCCCAAAATAACCGTCACGTGGCCCCGCCGCAACTTTGTACCTCCCCGGCGGTATCCCAAAAATTCTGTAGATTCCCCGGTCGTCGGTCTGCGAATCAAGCTCGCCTATGTATTGTCCGCTTTGATTGTTCGCCTCGGCAGGTAAAAGGGTGATCTGCTCCTCAATCAAGGGCAAGCCTTCGGAGTCAACGGCCTTTCCCGTGATCACTCCGCCACGGAAGAGAGCAAAGTCGATGCCTTCCACAGTTTCGCGGTCCGCAATGATCAGAGTCTTACTGTCCTGCCCACCTGAGTTCACGAAGGCAGGTGCGGCGGGGATCACCCTATAGGTTCCCGGGGGTACATTTGTGATTTTGTAGTTGCCATCCTGATCAGTGGTGCCCTTGTAAGTTGATGTTTGAGGGCCATACGGTTCGGGTGAACGCACGCCCACCACTATTCCAGGAGCACCCTTGCCCTTGATTGTGACTTTCCCACTGATGCTGCTGGCAGGTTCTTTCTTCGCCGCCTTGGTCTCGGTTTGGGCCTGGACAGTGTTACAGAAGACAAGAAGGATCCAACAAACAACCTGCAGGGTGGAGGATTTCATAGGGATTCATCTCCGAGTTTGAGGAGGGGCGAATCATATCCAAATCGGAAGGCTTTGTCTCTCCAAATCAAGTGGATTCGGAACCGACTTGGTTTCGCTGGATCAGAGTTCGACCGCGTTTGTACTCTGTCTTTGGAGGAGCCCGAAAACGACGCTGCGCTTCTTAATCTTTAGCGCACTTTTTGCAGCGACACCCCAGGGGCTTTAAGTGGACGTCGAAATATTCTTTACCGTAGTTGTAGGTAACTTCCTCACCGGCTTTGATTCTTCTCTTTGACCAGATCCAGACGCGACGGCCGGAAATGATCGCTTCGGCATTTGGGGCGCAGGAGTGGTTGATATACCGCGCGGTATTGCTTCGCGGTGTACCGTCAACTGACCACTTCGTATTCACCTCAAAGAAATACTTGCCCCAGTGTCTTCTCTCAACTTCCTCATTCGAGATCAACGGGCCTGTGTACTCGATGATTCGCTTTCCGGCGGGAATCGGTTCGAGGGTGATGAAACCCAATCCGTGGGCGGTGCGCTTGATGGCGAACTTGTAATTACTTTTGGTCATTTGTTGTTAACGGAATAATACCAAACAGAATTTGCGTCGTAGTCAATATTTTCGGATCAGGCATTTATCAACATGACAATCGTTGTACAAATGTTGACGTGCATTTTCCAATCAGGATATCGTCCGCTTGCTTCGAAAGATGTCCAGATCAATATTCGGCCCCGGAATCTCAGGTGACATTGGCACGCTCTACTCCCAACCTAACGCGATCAACTCTATGTCCGAGCGAGAACCAGCCTGAACTTTCACTCACAACGAAACACGTTACTGCACCGGGCGAGGTTTCATTGCGGACCGCCCAGGTAAGATCCTGTCCGCCTGAAAGCGGACAAAGATAATGACCGGCGCCCAACTTTCTCCCAAGAACACAATACGGGGGCTAAAGCCAATCATTGCATGGCCCGCGATCTTTGCGTTGATTATTCTTGCGGTTGTCCGGTCGAGTGTAGCGACTCGCACGGATGGGTTTGCTGCGGACGAGCCTTACCACATCACCGCGGGTGTCTCATATGTGAAGTTAAGAGACTTTCGCTTAAACCCGGAACATCCTCCGCTCGTTAAGTTGTGGGTTGGAGCCGCCCTGGCGCCAGATTTCCAATTGCCACCGCTGCAACCGCTGTCGGATAAATTTGCTGAGCGCGAGTTCACTGAGCGGGTAGTATTTCTTCAGAATGATCCCGATCGCGTTCAGCAGCGCACCCGCGCGGCGATGTTTTGTTTGAATGCTCTGCTTCTTCTGTTTCTGGCTTTCGCCGTTGCCAGAACAGTTGGCAACGCGGTCGCAATCGGAACAATAGCCTTCCTGGCTATCGATCCGACTGTTTCAGCGCACCTTCCAGTTGTGTTGACTGATCTTCCTGTGGCACTCCTTTCTGCGACAGCAGTCCTTTTCGCAGTCCAAGCTCTTCGTTCGAGACACTGGCTTGATGTGAGTCTGGCAGGCTTTGCTTTGGGTCTGTCGCTTGGCGCGAAACATTCAGGCCTGATTGCTTTGCTGATCGTAGGAACCCTTGGGGCGGTACAAGTGATCTCAGCCAAAACCGAACGGCGGAGGACGCTGGTCGTAGCCATTGCAATCCTGCTGAGTGCTTTACTAATTCTGTGGGGACTATATGGCTTTCGCCTCAGTGAAACCGCTTCTGGAGTTGAAGCATTCAATCGACCACTTGCCTTGAAGGTCGACGATGTCCGGAGTCGCATTGCCCGGCCCTCACTCCGCGTCTTAGAGCACTCCCGCCTGCTGCCGCGTGCTTACGTTTGGGGGTTGGCCGATACCGTGCGCGCCGGAATGGAAGGACGCGGGATCCCCGTTTATTTTCTTGGCCACGTCTACACGGATCGGGGACCAGTCTATTTTTTTCCGGTGGTCCTGGCAGCAAAACTACCTCTGGGATTGCTCGCGCTCTCATTGTCAGGCTTGATTTGGTTTTGGCAACGAAAGTTACCTGGTTCCTGGGATCCGCCTGGAATGGGACTTCTATTGCTTGCCTTTGGATTCTTGTTGGCTCTCGCGCGTGGCGTGTCATACGGCGGCGTGCGTCATGCGCTTCCCGTACTGGTGGTGCTCGGTGTCTTTGGCGGGATGGTTTCATCGTGGGGACTATTCAGCGGTTCGCGTCTGGCGAAGATTCTGGTCGTTGTGGCTTTGCTGACGGGAGCCATATCCGCAGTACCGCGCGTTCGTCCATGGGAGTACTTCAACGAAGTCGCTGGTGGGCCTGGGGGAGCTTACGTTCATTTCGGTGATGAGGGTGTTGATATGGGACAACGCACGCGCGACATAGTTCGCTACTATCGTGAGCATCTTGAGCCGTCAGGTGATGTGCCTTATCTCCTGTATCCCATGGCCGGAACCGAACAGAAACGACGCGGTGTGCGCACGCAGGCTTCCAATGATGAAGACGTGAAGTTACTAGATGTGTCGGGCACCTTTCTTGTGACTTCGACGGCAATTTTTCAAGATCCTCGTTATCAGTCGTTTAGTCAGGAGGCCCCAGTCGAGCGGATTGGCAATTTGATGATCTATCGCGGAACCTTTCACCTCCCTTGGCTTCGAGAGACGAAGCTACTGCTCCGCGCGAGGCGTTTTCTCGCTATGCCCGAGCCGGATTTTGAGCAAGTGCAGGAGGCTCTGAGTGAAGTCCTCACAATCAATCCGAATAACTTCGGCGCGCTTTTGCAAATGGGAAATCTTAAGTTGCGTCGAGGTGAGCGGGACGAGGCCGTGAAATTCTACTCCCGCGCTCGTGAGCAGGTATCCGATAATGCAGGTATGAGTGCGGCTCTAACCCGACAAATTGAACGGCTGACGTCAAGTGAGCCAATTGAGCGTATCCCTCCTGTAAGAGATCCGCGTGAGGAATAATCCCGACGCCTTGTTAGCAAGAAAAATAGCGCCACCGAAGTGGCGCTATTTCCTTAGAACTGGCGGAGCCGACGGGACTCGAACCCGCGACCTCCGACGTGACAGGCCGGCGTTCTAACCAACTGAACTACGACTCCGCGATAAAAACCGAGTTTTCAAATCGGACAAGCCTTAATTTGTCCTTGTCACCTTCCGACGCTCGAGATACGTCGAACGTTGCAGATGGTGGGCGCGGAGGGACTCGAACCCCCAACCTCTTCCTTGTAAGGGAAGCCGTCTACCATTGACATACGTGCCCGCTTTTTCAAGAAACAATCATGAACGCGATGCTGCGCCGGAAAGCCATCCTAAGGAATGCGCTGGAGAGTGTCAAGAAGCGTGCCCGTGCGGCATCTGAAGCGCTTCCTTATTTTGCAGTCCCGGCTTTTCCGGCTATAGTTTCCCAAACGATTCTCGGTGCTCCCCAGACACACTTAAGCTTGTAACAACAGATGAGATCATTCATCAGATCAGCCTCGTTAGTCGCCGCGTTTGCTGCCCTCCTGTGTGTTGGAGTTCGCGTTCAACCAGTGAACAGTCAGAATCAAAACAAGCAGCGTCCGCGTCGAGTCAACGGCGCGGAGAATCAAACGCCAGTCGCCAAAGAATCTCCCAACCCCACAACCGAAGAAGTTGACGAAGGCGATGTTGTGCGCGTTGAGACGAAACTGGTCTCGGTGCCTACTGTGATTACCAATAGCGCGGGCCGTCCGATGGTGGGCCTGCGCCGCGAAAACTTCGCCGTGTTTGAAGACGGCCAGCCGCAATCGATTGCCAATTTCGGAACTACTGAAGCGCCATTCGAGATCGCATTACTGCTCGACACGTCCGGGTCGACGCGTGATGATGTGGCGCTGATCCGACAGGCAGCAAACTCTTTCATCAACGCTCTGCGTCCACGCGATCGCGTGGCTGTTGCCGCATTCAATACTGAAAACCGCGGAAACGGAGTTGTGGCCACCGTC
>Ga0070690_100001470_pt1 | contig 12314 bp, 12 predicted proteins | sample KBSS33HmetaG_FD_64671 | JGI IMG/M metagenome (GOLD analysis project Ga0070690, IMG submission 64671) | Switchgrass rhizosphere microbial communities from Kellogg Biological Station, Michigan, USA - KBS S3-3H metaG | ecosystem: Host-associated > Plants > Roots > Rhizosphere ... | reverse complement strand
TCTTATTGACTCGCGCAGGGTAACGCCATCGATAAATTCTGTAGCAATGAAGTAGACGGAGTCCGACTCTCCTACTTCATAGATAGTAATAATGTGGGGATGATTAAGAGCGGATGCCGCTTTAGCCTCCTGGATAAAACGGCGCACACGCTGCGCGTTCGAGGCGATCTCGGCGGGAAGTATTTTTAAAGCTACCGTGCGGTCAAGTTGGGTATCGAGCGCGAGATAGACTTCGCCCATTCCACCCGCACCGATTTGTGAGCGGATTTCATAGTGGGACAGGCGCGTGCCTTCAGCGAGGGGCATGTAGCGATCCAAGTGGGGGTCATCTCGAAATGACGACGAGGGTGGTGGCAATAGTAGAGAAGTTCAGCTAAGTATGCCAGCTAAAAGAAAGTGTTACAGAGAAGTTAGAGCTCTTGAAGAGAATAACTGCAGACGATGGATGTTGCACCGAGTGCAGCTTTTCATCGGCAAAGAGAAATCGCGTACCGGGCGGTTGTTAAGGCGCCTGGAGTTTCTTGAGCATCGCGGCGCCGTTTCCGTTGCCAGGATTCAGTGCGAGCGACTTCTTGTAGTTCGCGATGGCCAGGTCTTTCTCGCCGTCAACCATGTAGGCCTCGCCAAGGCTGTCGTAGGTGTTCCACGCGTTGGGATAAAACTCCACATTCATCTTGAACATGGCAATCGCGTCGGCGACGCGCTTCTGTTGCAACAATCGGTAGCCCAGATTGTTGATGCGACCTTCTTCAACGCTCACGTTGTCTGGACTCTCATTCTTTATCTTGCGGTAACCTGCGAGCGCTTCCTTGGTTTTCCCGGCCATTAGCAATTCGAACGGAACCACAGTGTCTGCCGAAACTCGCTTTGCCGAATTGCTTACCTCATTGCCTCTGATCTGAATCGCTACAGTCACGGCGTTAGATCCACCATTTCCGTTCCCGTAAGTAGCGCCCCCGTTTGATCCGGCGGTCACAACCCGCAAGAACTCGTACTTAAGATCCGCGTCGCGCCGTACGAATGTCGTCTCCGAGATCGGCAACAGCTCGAATTCCTGATCGCCAGTCGGACGAGCGATCAGTTTGCCGTTTTGGTTCGCAATCGTGAGGACGCGATCCGGATTCACCTGGAAACGCCCGGTGTAGTCATTCAACTTCGCCGCATCGAGCGTTACGACTTCATAGGGTGTTGGGAGAAATTCGTCCCAGCCATATTCACTCGCCACACTACGGATGACTTCGCGGAGAATCTGGCCGTTGTCAGAGTTTGTCATCACAGCTACGCCATAACCCTTCTCGCCGTTCACGAGTAGCTCGGCTCGAAATCCTTCATCCGCGCCGCCATGTCCGAAGTACCAGGCGTTGCCATGCTTCTCGATGAAGAATCCCAGACCGACCTCGTCCATCACCGCGGTCGTCATCTTCCGTACCGATTCCTTTGTCAGCACCTTGTTCGAACGGCCCGCGCGTGACAACTGCATTTCGATCGCAAACTTTGCAAGATCGGTTGGCGTGGTCCACAAACCCGCGGCCGCCATTTCCGGATACACGTGAATCTTGCCCTCTACTTCACTGCCGTTGGGTCGATAGCCAGTTGCCGCTTTCTTGCGCCATTCGGGAGGCAACGGCTGGCTGTAGGTGCTGTTGGTCATTTTCAGTGGAGCGAGAACAGTCTCCCGAGCGATCTCGGGATAGGGTTTCTTCTCGATGTCCATGATTGCCAGCTGTGCGATCGTCGTTCCGCCGCCCGAATAGCGGAAGCGAGTGCCCGGTTCAAAATCAACACGCACAGCCGCAGTGTTTGCTGGTGAGGTTCCATCCAATACTTGCGGCAAGGTAGGTATGGTTTCAGTGGGCGCGTAACCGGGAAAGCCATGAACAGTCGTTCCAGCGGTATGACTCAACAGATTCTTCAGCGTCACTTTCTTTTTGGCAGTGAACTCGTTGTCCGGCAGTTTCCATGTGGTCAGCTTGTTGTTGATGTCTTCGTCGAGTGAGATTTTTCCTTGTTCCACCTTCTTCATCGCGACCATGGCGTTGACGGACTTGCTAATCGAGCCGGCCTGGAAAAGCGTCTCAGTTGTGACTGGTTCATTCGTTGTCACATCTTTGACTCCATAACCACGTGCCCAATCGATCCGGAAGTCTTTGATGACTGCGATGCTTAGTCCCGGAGCTTTGTAGAACTTCATGCGTTCCGCAATTGACCACGAAGGGTCGCCCTTGATGAGAACTGCCGGCAGCAGGCCTGCTTCAACTTTCTTTATGCGACCATCAGGATTTGTCTGAGCGAAAGCGATTGAAGGAATCAGGTAGACGACGAGAAGGAGTTTGCAGACCAGGCGTTTCATAGAATCCTCGTTGGGTCGTGGAGAATTGTCTGGGGAACTCGCTTTTACCACGCATGGGCGAGAGCGGACAAGCACTAGTTGAATAACTCGACCGGGCTGGGAACAGCGACTCCTGACCTCATTCCTGGACTGACGTTTTCGGACTGCCGCCGCACGGTTTGGGTTTGAAATCTGACTTAGAGTGATTCGCCGTTCATGGTCTTTCAATTATTACCGTTTTATTGAGCATTTTGCATTGTCGTTTCAGCTCTATCCATGGCCTTCAAATTGCTCAACTAGTAGGGCCATGACAAACACCGAATTCTACCCAATTTGGCAGAGTAACGTTGACGAGGTAAAAACCGCTTCGGCGCCGGCGTCAGATCATGCACTGGCGAGCGCCGCTGCTAAGGGCGATATGACGGCATTTGAAGAGCTCTATCAACGACACAACCGTCGCGTCTACTCAGTCTGCCTGCGCATGACTCACAACGTTTCCGAGGCGGAAGATCTCACCCAGGAAGCATTCATTCAGTTGTTCCGCAAGATTGGGAGTTTCCGGGGCGACTCGGCCTTTACAACCTGGCTCCACCGTCTAACGGTTAATCAGGTGCTAATGCACTTCCGGAAGCGAAGTGTGAAGCTCGAGCGCACAACAGAAGAAGGGGAGACGCCGGTCCAGATTGTGAGAGGTTCGGAGAATCCTGATCGCATGCCAGTCATCGATCGCATCAGCCTCGATCGCGCAGCAGATCAACTGCCGCCCGGTTACCGCTCCGTGTTTATCCTTCACGACGTCGAAGGCCATGATCACGAAGAGATAGCCAAGATACTTGGCGTGGCAGTCGGCACTTCAAAATCTCAACTTCATAAAGCGCGGATGAAACTGCGACGTTTGCTTCGCGCCGGCAACAACTAAACATTTCTCTACTGCGCGAGTAGCTTCTGCGGTTTCCGTCCGCATCGTAGTTGCCGCTTTGTAAACTGAAGTTGAGTCAGCTCGGCTATCGCAGTACTGCGTCATACACCCGATGAATTACAAGAGGTTGTTTCAGGCGACGGTCCTGAGATGTGACAGTTACAAACAGCTGCTCACCTCCCGGCGATAATTCGTATGATTCCGTGAACTTCCCTCCATCGGCCAGTCTCGTATCTACAACCAACCGTGGTCCTCGCCATCGAGCCCGAATCGTCGTCATGTTTCCGCGGCGGTCCTGGCGCTCAAAAGGGCGACCGTCGGTGTAGAACTTCCGTTCTCGCAGATTGCCCTCCACGACTATCAGCTCCTCGTTAGTCTGTGTGATATCGAGCGTCTCGCTCGCTTCGATAAGTGCTTCTATTCTTCGCCGCGCCTGCTCGCGTTCCGTATCGCGTGCGTCCGCCTGCGTGCCCTTGTCTCCGCCGTGCGGGCCGACTGTCCTCAGGGCTGGAAATACTCTCTCTAGTTTTGCTTTGGCGTCCTCACTGAGCTCTCGATTCATACTCCACTTTCCAGACAAGTCGGGTATGACTGCAGCTTGAATGGGTACTGTCACAGTGACCAGGAGCAGCAGGGCGAGCGCACTCTCAAAGAACGCCGGCGCGAAGCTCCTCGTTGTCGCCTTTCTTATCATTTCGCTTTCACTCCGTTCTCCCTTGATGTTAAGACGTCTGGACATCCGACCAACAAATCGAGCTTCTCTTACCGATGAGTCGCTTTCCAGTACTGTTCCTGTTTGCGCTTAGCCCAACCCCAGAATCGGCTGCGCTGGATGTTCGCTTCATCGTCCTCCGCCCACAAATCCTTGTGCACAAAGATCGACTCGGCCCCGCCAGCGTCGATAACCAGCATCATGTCGTGATCGTAAATCGCAGTTAGCGCCTTGCCCTCGATCTCCGCTACCACGTTCTCAGCTGCAACCTCTCCCTGCCTTATGGCCATGTGTGCCATTTTCGGTCCGTCGAAACTGACGCTGTCACCAACGGCATAGACGCCCTCGGTTCCTTTCACGCGCATGGATGTATCAACGCGCGCATAGCCTTCATCATCAGTGAGTCCGGTGCCTATCAAGGCCGCCGGACCACCAAACGGGGGAATCACCATGTTCAGATCATAGCTCAGCTTTCGTCCGTCCCTGGCGATCAACGAGTTGTCCGTAACTTCAGTGATCGCAAAGTCTGTTAGAAGCTCAATGCGATGCGACTCCAAAGCACCTGTGAGAGCTTTCGCTATTGGCGTGCCGCCAAACATCTTGTCGACAGTTTCATTGCTTGCGATCGTCACCGAGTGATCACTATTGCCGGTTTCTTCCAGGCGACGAGAGAGTGCGAAGGCAGTCTCGAAGACGGGAACCGGTAGGCGCGCGCCTGGACAGAAACCGATGACTGCGTGGCCATGGTCAAAACTGCGCGCGGCATCGCCAAACTTCCTGGCGTCGCGTACACCTAAGAGATGATGCGCATGTTCGAAGAATCCTGTTATTTGCTCCTTCTTCAACCGCCGGCCGAGAGCAACGATGAGAAAGTCGTAAGACAAGTCTCCTACGAAGTCGCCATGGCCGAATGTTATGCGGCTGTTGGCCGGATCGATTCGGGCCACATCGCCTTCAACGAAACGCACCTTGCGATCAAGCATTGCCTCTCGTAAGTCGAAAACAATGTCGTCCGGCTCGCAATCCCCAAATGCAAGCCGAACCAGGGCGGGATAGAAGAGGAACTTTGGGCTCCGAGACACTACGGTGATCTCGTGCTCCACACCGAGTTTCTTAGCGAGTGACTCAGCCGCAACTACGCCACCAAAGCCGCCACCTACTATTACGACTCTTGCCATTAGGCTGCCTCTGCCACCTTTTCACAATTGCCATGACGAACAACTTCAACCGAACACTTTGCGTGTAACACCACGGCCTGCGAAACGGAGCCCAGCACAAGACGATGCCAGGTGCCATAGCCATGTGAGCCTACGACGATCAGGTCGGCTTTCCAGCGCTCAGCTTCTTCAAGAATCGCAGCCTGTGGCGGGCCGAGTAGTATCTGTTCTGTAACGTTCGCCGACTGACCTAATGCCTTCTTCAGCTTTGAGGCGGAGACCTCGACAGTTTTCTGGGCCTGATCAGATAGAGCCTTCTCCATCTCGTTGTAGTACGCAGGGTGAAGCGCCCAAACTTCAGGACTCGGACTCATGGGAACCTGGAACGCGGAAACAATTCTGAATTCGCTGTTCGAAGGCCAGGGGCGGGTCACAACTTCGTCAGCGGCTGCTTCGCTGCACGGAGACCCATCAACTGCTAATAAGATTCTCATAACGGTCCTTACCTTTCTGCCCACCGTTAAGTTGAACAGTCGCTCACTACTTACAAGGCAACCGCTTCTACTTGAGCTTCAGTTGCGCGTCGGAATGACATCGCCGGCTTCAGTGGCCTCGTCACCAAAACTGGGCAAGGTGCCTGACGTAAGACTCGGTCTACATTCGATCCGAAGAGCGTTCGCATACCGAACCCGGCTCCGTGAGCTCCCAGGCATATCAGATCGATTTTATTCTTTTCGGCGTAACTGAGTATTTCGCGATAAGGCTGGCCTTCGCTCACAGCGTGCTTAACGTTGCACCAAAGATGAGTTTCGGGAGGGACCGCTTTCTGCAGGCGATGCGCAGCCTTGTGATAAGCGCTCTCGCGCCCGAGCGGAGACCACGAAATCTCAGATTCATCCAACGCGAAAGGCGGCAGGACGTGGAGCAGGTGCAACTGAGATTGAAACTCCTGCGCAAAAGCGAGTGCATAGTTCAGCGCCAGTTCAGCGTGGTCTGAAAAATCATAAGCTGCGAGAACACGCTTCAGTTCGATCTTTGTGTCGAAGCCGTTCACCCAGTCGCGTTCATCGTTATGCATTACCAGGACAGGGCAGGGAGCGACGCGCGAAACGGATTCAGCAGTTGAGCCCAAAAGTGCGGCCCGATGTGGCCTGCGGCGCGAGCGCATGACGATCAAGTCGACGCCAAAGATGGCCGCTTCGCGCGCGATTGAATCTCCCGCGTCGGCGGCCGAGACAACCAGACTTTTCCAGTTAAGCCCCTCAGTGCCATTCACGCCTGCATGTCGTTCCAGCGCTTCTCTGATCGCTTCCGCCGCTTCATCCTGGTCTTGCGGCCGTCCGTTCTCTGTGAGGTCGCAATGCAAAAGGATGAGTTCCGCGCCGTATGCCCTCGAAAGAGCTATCGCGTAGCGTAACGCTTCGTCAGAATCGGGCGAGAGATCGGTCGGGCAAAGAATGGTCTGGATTTTCATAAAACTTCATCAGGCGTGTTTAGGGTTCCGAGTTTGTCGGTTAACAGCACCTGCCTCCGGTCATGCTTTGTGCAACGACCGTGCCGACAAAAATCTCTGGGTTTTCGCTGAGTCTTGGCAGGACTGCCGATGAGTTTGAGGGCTTTCACCCAAAGCATTGAGCAACTTCGCCCAAAAGATAATCAGAGACCAGGCAAGCCTAACTAAGGCCTGATCGCTACTTTCAAGACTCCATCCTGGCGACCGCCGAACAGTTCGTAGGCATCGGCAATCCCCTCGAGAGGAAATGTGTGCGTTAGCAGGGGAGTGACGTCGACGCGACCGCTTCTCACGACCTCCATCAGCCGGCGCATCCGCTCCTTGCCGCCGGGACAGAGAGTCGTAACCATGCGGTGGTCGCCGATCCCTGCGGCGAGTGCTTCATATGGGATCTGTAATTTGCCGGAGTAGACGCCGAGGCTCGAAAGGGTACCGCCGGGCCGCAGGCAGCGTAATGCACTTTCGAAGGTCTGCTGCGTTCCGAGTGCCTCAATAGATACATCGGCTCCACCGCCGGTCAAACGTTGTACCTCGGCGACAACATCTACCTCTCGGTAGTCGAGTGTCACATCAGCACCCATCTGTTTGGCCATTGCCAGGCGGCTCTCGTCACCATCGATGGCGATAATCAATGTCGCTCCGATCATTCTGGCGCCAGCAGTTGCGCAGAGTCCGATCGGTCCCTGAGCAAACACAACGACCGAATCGCCAATACGTATCTTGCCCGATTCTGCGCCACCGAAACCTGTAGAAGCGATGTCAGCTAGTAGCACCACTTGCTCGTCTGAGAGCTCATCTGGAATCTTCGCGAGGTTCGCCTGGGCGTTAGGTACCAGAAGGTACTCCGCTTGTGCGCCGTTGATTGTGTTGCCGAAGCGCCACCCGCCAATCGCTTCATACCCTTCGCCGTGTCCACACTGTGACAGTTGACCCGACAGGCAAGCGCGACACTGACCGCATGGGGTGATAGCACCAACCAGAACTCGATCTCCGACCTTGTAGCCACTGACCCCCGCTCCCAACTCTTCAATTACGCCAACCGGTTCATGGCCAATGATCAAGCCTGGTTTCACTGGATACTCGCCGCGCAGGATGTGCAGGTCGGTTCCGCAGATGGTCGTGAGAGTGATGCGAATCACGGCCTCGCCAACGCCGGCGTGAGGACGCTCGACCTCTTCTACGCGGATGTCATCTTTCCCGTGAAAGACGTTTGCCTTCATCGTTTCCATAATTGATTGACCAACCACACAGGACATGCCAAGCCCGAATCAAACCGACGCGGTCATGCTCCGTGCACTGTTTGGGATCGAATGAGTGCAAACTTCCTTATAAGTCTCCATAACGTCTCTGAACGTCAGCTCCGGAGCTTTTTGACCCGCTTGGTCTTCTGCGCGAAGCGTGACGTCGTTCATCGACAAGATACCCTTTAACTCGCCGTCCGCATCGACCACCGGCAAGCGCCGCACCTTGTGCTCCCGCATCATCTCAAGCGCCTGATGCACATCGTCATCCGGCGTAACCGAATAGATAATGCCGGTCAGTATTTCCTCGACCGAGATGCCTGACGGACTGTGATCCCTCATCGCGACCGCCATGCAGATGTCCCGGTCGGTAATCAATCCCACGACTTCTTTGCCATCTTTAAGAACTGGCAAGGCTCCGCAGTCGTTCTCCCACATCGTCTTCGCAGCCTCGGTCAAGCTCGCATTTAGGTCGCAACCTTTGGCGTCCGTGGTCATTATTTCTTTTACTCTCATCGCTCCCTCCAGTTAGTGAAGCCCTGCTTCTAGTGATCTAGTTTGGGTTGAACGTCTGTTGTCTATTCAGCTTTTCTTACTACCTCCACCGAACACCGCGCACGCGCCGACACCGCTGAAGAGACGCTGCCCAAGAGTAAGCGCTCAACGCCTCGCGTTCCTTTCGCGCCGAGAAAGATGCAGTCCGCGCCCCAGCCTTCCGCTTCTTCAATGATTTCATCCTTGGGATTTCCTCTTCTGATCATTAAAGAGGCGTTGAGGCCGGCGGAGCGGAGTTTCTCGACCGAAGGTTCGAAGATCTGGCGCACCTGGTCCCAGTTGTCGTCATCTTCTACTTCGATCCATTTCATGGACAAAGGCGACGATGGATCCGGAGCAACCGGCATCACCGTATCGACGACTGTCAGCAACCGCACTTCAGTTCCAGTAGGCCAGTCTCGCAGGCGAACAGTGTCCACTGCGGCGTTGGAATAGGTTGAATTGTCTACCGCGATGACAATGCGGAGTGGAGTGCCACTGTCTCTGCCTCCGCCACGCGCGATGCGAACGGAGCAGCGCGCCTCGTAGAGCACTCTCTGCGACACGCTTCCGAGTACGAGTCTTCCGCCTAACACTGAGTGTCCTCGTGCTCCGATGACGATGAGATCCGCAGCCCACTCGTCGGACTTCTTTATTAATCCCCACGCCGGTGAATCAGCGAGAGCTTCGTAACGGACCTGCCAATCCGGAAAGCTCTTCTTGATTTGCTTTGAGGCGCCTTGCGCCATCAAGTCGGCTCTCTTTAATTCGCGCTCGGCCCGTTTGAGGGCCAGCTCTACCCCCGCCGATACATAAACAGGAAACGTGTCATCGGCCGCTTCATTTGTTGAAGGTGGCAAAAAGACGTCGGCAAGCGACATGACTGTCGCTTCCGCCGTTTTGGGCAGGCCCGCGATTTTCAGTTCTTCAAGGGCTGAATCAGCGCATTCCGAGCCGTCGTATGCGATCAGTATCTTCATCTTTTTCTTTCAGCGAACTAATGCTTCGTCTGGATCCGATCCCAGCAAGTAAGGCAGAAGGCCATCGCGGGATCAAATTCGAGCTTTGTGTCTTCAATCCACTTTCCACACCTTGAGCATTCGCCGTATGAGCCTGACATCAATCGGTCAAGCGCTTCATCGACTTTTCGTAACCGCAACTGAAGCAGTTCGCGGTGCCAGTTTGCAGTGCTAATGACATCGTTTGACATTGAATCGAGAGCCAAAGACTCGCCAACCGGTGCGGTTTCTTTCAGCAACTCCTCGCAGATATTTGCTCGCTCAGAGTTTAGTTTGTGCCAGACAGCTCCGCCATGTTTGTGCGGGGGTCTTTCAAATACAGAACTATTCAGATTTGCACTCATCATGATTACCTCCGTCGGATTTCTGGGGTCTTACAACTTCAACAGAACAATGCGCGCGGGCAGCTACTGAGGCTGAAACGCTGCCGAGAAGGAAACGCTCGAACGGACTACCGAAGCCAAGCGAGCCAATGAAGATACAGTCAGCTCCCCAGTCCTTTGCAGCATCGACCAGGACACGCTTGGGATCGCCTTTACGGATTTCGGTAACGACCTTCAAGCCGCACTTTCGCAAACACTCCGCGGAATTCTTCAGGGCCTCATTCAGCCACTCGCGGTCGTACTGATTACTTTCCTCAACAATCTTCGTCACAGCTGGAATAAACCGACCGACGAAGCTCGGACTTAAAGGATCTTCTACTGCTATCAACTTGACTTCGCTCTTTGTTGGCCAGGACCGCGACTCAATTTCTCGTACGGCTGCAGCGGCGGAGGGTGAGCCGTCGACACCAATAACAATCCGGACAGGTGTGTCCGGTTCATCAAGTCGTCCCCGCGCTACCCGCACGGAACAGTGAGCGTAGGTCACGACGCCCTGCGAAACGCTTCCGAGAACCAGCCGCCCCATCCCTAAGCGTCCATGCGAACCAACGACGATGAGATCCGGTTTCCACTGGTCCGCCTTGTTAACAAGTTCCCTCGCAGGTGAACCAACCGACACTCCCCCGGTTATCCGCCAACCCGGGAAATTCGCTAGCATTCGCTCCAGCGCCTTATCGCAGAGAGATTGCGCTTCTTGCATTGCAGGCGAGCCCTTGGCATAAACGCGCGACATGTCCGCCGGCACATGAACTTCACGAGCCTGTTCAACTATCTCGTAGGCTGAAGGGGGCGGCGATGGTAGGGAGACCTCAGTTACAGACAACACGAAGGCCTCGGCGACCGGTGGCAGTCCTGCTCGCTGCAAATCATCGATGGCTGCTTCGGCGCAATGCGACCCGTCGTACCCAATTAGGATTTTCATATTTCCTTTCATATGTTCAGAGCCAGTCTCCCGAAGCCTTCGATCTGCAGTTTCATAATGCAACGAACATTCCGAGCGGTTATTAAGGGAATTGCGGTTGTTCCAGGCTGTCAGCGACGGTAGGCTGCGGAAAGTCCCGCTTTTCTGCGAAAAACCACCCACGCAGAAAAGATTTTAGGAGTGACACCTTAAGAACGTTACGTTAGGGAATTCCAACCAGGTGGAGAACGAACGGGCCCGTGGCGCTTACAAGCACACAGCCCAGAATCATCAGGATCAATCCCGGCACCGCAAGGTCTGAAAAACTGATCCCGCCCTCGCCATAGATCATCGCATTCGGAGGTGTACTGATTACAAAGGGAATTCCAAGTGAGGCAGCGATGGCAATCAGGATTGCTGTAGAAGGCGCCGGATCGATTCCCGCGGCAAGGGGTATCAATAGCGTGACGGCCGCTGTGTTGCTCATCAGGGCGGAGATCAGCGCGCTGACAAAGCACAGTATGAACAATCGGCCGACCTGGGGAAGTGGTTCCCAGGGAATCAAAACACTAGCCGCCCTGATCGTTCCTGACTGTTCGAGTAGAGTTCCGAGGCCGATACCGCCCGCGATCAGTAAGAGAGTTGACCAGTCAATTCGCGCGAGATCTTCCCGCTTGAGCAAACCTGATCCGAAGAGTCCGCAGGTAGCGATTAGTGCAACAACCGCGGCAGGTGTTCCGTGAAGTGGCTCCGTCAACCACGCCGCCACCGTCAGAAAGAATACGATCATTACGGCCCGCCCACCTCGGTCGGGTGTTTTGGCAGGAAGGTTGGATAGTTTGCTGGTTGTGCCGCCTACATGAAATCGCACAACGAGAAGTAGCAGGGCGAGAGTAAGTAGACCGAGCGCAAGGGGAACAGCAAATACCATCCAGGAAATGAAGGTGATTGGATGCCTGGACGAGACCGCCGCAATCGCAATCGCGTTTGGTCCAGTTCCGATTGGACTAGCGATGCCGCCAAAGTTAGCGCTGATAGCAATCCCCATCAGCAAGCTGCGCCGGAAAGAGTCGCCCTTTGAAACCCCAGCGAGCAGCGGCCGGAGCGCCGCAATCATCATCGCCGCCGCGGCAATGTTTGACATCCACATTGAGAGGGATGCGGTTGCTCCCATCGTCAGGATCAATAGCAGCAGCTTCGAACCGCGAGATAAGCGAATCGCCAGGCGCGCAATAAAACTGTCGATACCATAACGGGTGGCGGCGACGCTGAGAGCAAAGCCGCCCAGAAACAGAGCGAGCACTGGATTGGCCGACCAACCGAGCACCTGAATCAATTGAAACCGATCGCTAAAGCGAACCAGCAGAAGCGGAGTCAATACCCAAAGGGCGAACGTAGGCACGTACGGGGGCACAACTTCCGTAAGCCAGAGCGTGAGACAAACTCCGGCCACGATCATTGCCCCTCGGATGATCGGCTCCTGTATCCAGATCAGAGAAAGGGAAATCCACGCGGAGAGCAGGATGAGCGCAACAAGAACTCTCGTGTGACGTTGCGACGTGTCACCGACCTTTTTCAGCTTCCGACTCATTGCGGCGTGAGGTTA
>Ga0070690_100001465_pt1 | contig 12328 bp, 14 predicted proteins | sample KBSS33HmetaG_FD_64671 | JGI IMG/M metagenome (GOLD analysis project Ga0070690, IMG submission 64671) | Switchgrass rhizosphere microbial communities from Kellogg Biological Station, Michigan, USA - KBS S3-3H metaG | ecosystem: Host-associated > Plants > Roots > Rhizosphere ... | reverse complement strand
CCTCGTCGTCAAGAAAGGTACGTCGGCCTTCTAGATCCGCGTCTGCGGGTTCGACATCGACATGGCGAAGTCCGTCGCAAAGACCCTCTGTCAGACCGTCGCTGCAAAGATGTGAAAGCCTGACAAGATTTCGCGGCGCGGGGCAGACCGACTCGGTCCTCATCCCCTCACCGCTTCTCGCACCTCGCACCGCGCTAGACCCCGCCATCCCGGCATCTTTGTGGAAACCGCGCGTTCTTTTTGACGAATCGACGGTCCCGCTGGCACCCGGTGATGCACCCACCGGGCTTCCTGGGGATGTTCGCTTGGAAGAGGTACCTTATCCGCGGCGTGCTGCCTCGATTGCGGCGATGTCGATCTTTGTCATCTCCATCATCGCGTCGAAGGCGCGTTTGGCGGCGGCGGGATCCGGATCGGTGATCGCTTCCGTCAGCGCCACCGGCGTAATTTGCCAGGACAAACCCCATTTGTCCTTGCACCAGCCGCACGCACTCTCTTCGCCGCCGTTGCCGACGATCGCGTGCCAGTAACGATCGGTTTCCGCCTGGTCGGCGGTTGCGACTTGGAACGAAAACGCTTCATTGTGCTTGAACGCCGGTCCACCATTGAGTCCAAGGCAGGGAATTCCCAATACGATAAACTCGACCGTCAATACATCGCCTTGCTTGCCCGACGGAAAGTCTCCCGGTGCCGTGTACACCGCGCCAACGGAAGAATCGGGAAATGTCTTGGCATAAAACTGCGCCGCCTCCTCGGCGTCGCGATCGTACCAAAGGCAAATCCTGTTTTTTGCTGGCTTCATATCACTTCTCCATGTGATGAGCCGCCCGACGACGGAATAAATCGCAGTCGGAGATCAGCTCTGCAAATCAATTGCGCTTAATTATTATTACTGAACTCTAGTCGCTGACACCATAGCACTCGACCTCAATTTGTTGGCGCTGGAGCGTAAAAGTGTCGGATGGCTGCAATCCTAATTAACGCTCGCCCATCCTGCAGAGCCATCACATACCTATCAAACACTTCGGGGGTACAAGCCCGATACTGGCTTGTGCGATCACTATTCAGGAGCGCATCCTGAAGACCCGCCTCCTCGGCGGTCCATCCTTCACGTTCATGCTCTAGTTCCACTCGCTCTTTCTGCTCCTGGCACCACGCAATTCGAGATACGATTGATTCACCATGGTATGGCATGGAGTCCTCCCTTGCTGAAACTTGGGCCGTCTACTTCGACACTTCTAAAGCAATGCGCAAATACGGTACCAAGGATCGAAGGCCAAGTTTGCGACTTAGTGAACTTCGGATGACAATGGATGCGTTATCTTTCAATTACTTGCACTTTTAGGATCCTGCTTCCTGTGGGGAACGGGGTTAAACCTAGACAAAAACCTAGCGGGCGGAGCCTACAGATTTCGACCGGCCAGTCTCCATATCCATTCGAAACAGGCATCGGGAATCGATAGCAGAAACCATCTGGCGGCGCTGGGAGGCAGGCTTAAAGGCTGCTTGTAGAATCTCTTCGCTCAAGGTAACCTTTCGACCTTGAGTACACAGCGCATGAAAGACAAGAAACCCATTCCTACTCAGTCATTCGCATGGAACAGTCCGTTCGCTGTGCTGAAGGATGTGAGACTGCCGATCATGCCGGCCAAGCCGGATGCTCGCGATCTCGCTGATAAGACACCAGCCGCACCAAAAAGAAATCGTGGGCGGGTGGACATCCTTCGCTCGACCGCGCACCGGGGTGGCAAGACAGTGACAGTGGTCACAGGATTTGTCGGTATCAGTCAGGCCGAGAAAGAGCGGCTGGCGAAGGAAATGCAACAGGCTTGTGGCGCTGGAGGCACCGTAAAAGAAGGACGGATCGAGATCCAAGGCGATCACCGTGACCATATCGCACGTATCTTGACCAACGCGGGCTTCCGGCCTGTTTTCGCCGGTGGCTAAACCGTTTCGCAGCGCTCTGCCCTCGCGCCCAGACGCCGACGCGATGCTTTAACTATGCAGAGGCCCATGAAGGATGGTAGCTAGACCGAAGATCACTTCAAAACCGCCGCCGATCGCACCTCCAGTAATCCCGTCAGCCCACCCCTTACCAGTCTTCGGCGTTTGCGTAGAGAGAAACGGCACGGCCGAGCGACATCAAGACCCGCTGTGAAGATCTGGAAGGCAATGCAGCGTTTAGCTCTGGCTGTGTGGGGGTTCAGAGGTTTTGTCGAGTAACTCTTTGCAGTAGTGCCTGATGAAAAGCACTTCTTCTTTGGTGAGCGGGCGGCTGATGGCCATACTGGCGAGGAGGTGCTCACATGCGCTCCCGAAGGCCCCTATGTCGTCTTGTATCTTCATCGCCCTAAGCTTTGCATCAGGAGTCACGTTTGAACAGGGCTGCTTAAGCGGTAGGACACGTGTCCTTTTGTACGGTGACTACCGCTCTAATCTACGTAAGGGACAGAACGAGCCATCACAAGGTGTACGGACATGAGCAGCGGCTTTTCCAATCTTACTGCCCTCCCACAGACCAATTCATTCGTGCCACACGCTTCCAGCGGTCTTTTAAGTCGGCTTTCTCAATGGCCGACTCATCGCTGATGACGTAGCAATTTTTCCCCTGTGCCTTGGCACGGTACATAGCGCCATCGGCATCTCGAAGGAGATCTTCTGGCCCTTCATGAAGATTCGTACTCATCGCAATGCCTATGCTGGCCCCCACCGCTACCGACTCTCCCACATCGAGGGGACTGCGGAGTTTTGAGAGAATGGTTTCTGCCACATGAGCTGCATCAGCCGGACTTTTGACATGATTGAGAAGAACGGTAAATTCGTCGCCACCATAGCGCCCAACCAGATCCCCTTTGCGCATACACCCCTGTAAACGCTTGGCCGTCTGCTGCAACACTGCGTCGCCGGCCTTGTGGCCGAGTTTGTCATTGATGGGTTTAAAGCCATCTAAATCAATGAACAAAATGGCAAAATGACAATTGCGATTCAGATAGCGGTTCTGGATGCTGCGCCCCACCTGTTCAAGGAAATGGGCACGATTCGCAAGGCCAGTCAGGGGATCTTTCGTCGACGGTTGTCGAGACTTGTCATCCGTCAAGCGCTGGATCTCGGCTTGAAAGACGCCCATTTTGCTCAAAAAGACTAGGGTGATGGACAGGAACGCTGGAAGGAGCAGCACGGTCGAGGTCTGCAGTAGATCCGCCTGATAAAGAGACCAGCCGTATCCGCCAATGAGCAGACTGCTGACAATGACGAAGTGCGGGATGGACGAGAGATAAGACGCCATCGCAAGTAAAAGGGTGAGGGCACCGATCATTCCCGGTTCAGTGCCAGGCGCATGCGGTATCGTCGCCAACAGGATCCACCCGTTACCTAGGGTCAACATACTATGAAACCAGGGCGCACCAAGCCATGGTAAGGGAACGATAAAAGCCAGAATCGTGAGGATGGCCAGGAGGAAGCTGACTCCTCCCGCTATACCCAGCTCTGAAGGCTGGAGAAGGGCACCGTACAGGGTCAGGAAGATGACCTGTAGGAGCAGAAGATAGCCTCGGAAGCTCGCAATCTTCATCATCTCCGGTCTCTCCGTGGTGTCCAACTATGGGTCCTCCTGCTTTAAGAGTACCTTGTCCTCATCTCTCCGCTATACCGAAATAGCGTGTAATCGGACCCCCCTTTCAGGGGAGGCCAAGCGGTCGATCTTTCGTCTTTGGAATGTGTCTTTCCTGTGTCCCCCTTTCGAAGTAACCCTTCTCGGTCTACCGCGACTCGTAGCGAGTTGTAGGCTTAATTCGAAACGGGAGGAACTCTCCTCCTGACTAAAGGTGAAAGGAGACCAATTATGAAGTGCAGACGCTGCCAAGGTCTGATGGTAGGCCATCATTCCCTCGATATGGGCGGTGGATATGGCCAGATGTGGGCGCACAGCCTCCGCTGTCTGAATTGTGGGGCGGTCTACGATGCGGTGGTTGCGCAGAACCGTTTGCTCCTTCGGGAGGCGGTCTCAGTATTGGTAAGTGATGTACCGGACTCTCAGGATGAAGACATCTATCTGGGAGCGGAAGCCATGATCCGTCCCGCGGCATGACAGATCAATATCCACGATCAGGTGACGACGATGGGAGAGCACCGTTTGCAGAATAGTGCGTGGAGTAACCAGCCATTAGACATTGGCGTCAGTTGTCCATCCTGTGCTTCATATGACTGCGTCAGAGTCGATCAGCGAGGGTGGCAGGACTCCGTCCGCCGACTGATAGGAATGTTCCCATGGACATGTCGGAGGTGCCTGCATCGGTTCTACCTGAGAAGGCAATCCATTGCGACCATTGCACTCAACCTGAGAGGTAGAAATCGTCAATAGAGGATGCGCCATGGATCAGATCGGATTGGGATTTCAAGGCTGGCCGACACCCTTTGGAGCTTATTGATGAGGCCGTTAACTATGCGGGTATGGAGATCCTACCCGCGCCTGCGGCACTGCTGATGGTCTTCATAATTGTGCTACCGCTTCTGAACCCTCCAACGAGATACATCGCGCCACAAGCAGACATTGAGACGTTGAGCCACACCACACTTCATCAATGCTGAAGAATGCCGTCTCGCACCCGGCCATCCGAAGTAGTGCTTCCTTATTCTCTGCTGCGAATCATACGCCAGAGTTGACCGCCTAATCGGCGATCAACTCCATGATAGAAGTGGTAGCAGGCAAACACGATCCCGACAATGAGAATTTTGGCTATGACGCGATTTTGGTCTGCGTGTGCCCAGGTCTGCTCGACCGCGCCACGCCAAGAGCCGGCCTTGCGGTAAAAGTGCCCGACTCGCTCCAGGATCAGCACCGGTGCGCTGACAGCACAATAGAACAGCGTCTTGTAGAGGGTCGCCGCCCAAATGGGATGTCTTGTCTCGAGACGGATAGCCAAAGGCGTCATGTCGAGGAGGACCACCACCTTGGCCAGAGCCAGAGTCCCGATCACCGTTGGCAACAACGGGTAGTATTCAATCTGATAGGTGGCGAGCACCAACTTGCCGAGGGTGGTAAAGAAGCCAAGGCAAATAAACAGATAGAGAGCGACGCCACCGGTTCGCCAGGCTTCCCGCTTCACCACAGAGAGCATGCCCATACATCCCCACTCAATCTGCGAATATGAGCTGAAACTGTAACGGAAACTTATGGGGAAAGCACCTTGGCGTCTCTACTTCGTGTTGCGCCTTACTTACTCCGCCTACACAACTGTCTCTGGAGGACGCCACTGGAACGGCGACGCACGACGAGTTTGTCCAGAAATGGGGACCACCGCAGGAACAGCGGAGGCTAAGTTCAGGCGAATCAGTCTTGGTCTGCCGAGAGACTTTGCACGGTGCCTACGGACCCGAAGAATGCCACGCGTACGAACTTGCTTTTGACGATCGGATACTTAGGCGGCGGTCTGACGCGCATTGCTAATGGGGGAAAAGAAAAAGAGGCAAGGTCTCCGCCAACCGCACCCGGCCGCAATCTGACTGACGATCCCAAAGACCGGCACGCTTACAAAATGTAATTGTCTCCTTTTATTGTCTGCCTGGGGCTACTATGCGCTCATACAGAGCCGTGTCTATGTGACCAGCACTTTCGCTTCGACTTCGTGCGGATGGCTATTGAAGGAACTTATTGAGATGGCGGAGCAGGACCGGACGCCGACTCTCACGGATTCGGATGCTTCAAATGGAAGCTTGTATGTTGGATTTTGGCGAAGAGTTGCCGCTTATTGCGTCGACATCGTTCCAATCGTCGCCATAGTGGTCATCATTGCGTATCAGTTTGGAGAATTTGATGCCGTCCTGACAAACCATTTTCACGATAGGGGTGATTTTGCGGGAAGGCTTAAATTCCTCATCGCGCAGAAAATCGTCAGCGAGACATCCTTTCTCGTTTATATTCTATATGCTGCCTTTATGGAATCTTCGCGTTATCAAGCGACGGTTGGGAAACTGGCATTGCACATCAAGGTGATAAATGCTGTGGGTGGACGACCGACATTGAAAAATGCATTGGTGAGGAATTGGGCTAAACTCTTCTCATGGTGCGTTTTAGGCCTGGGGTTTCTCGCCATTGCATTCTCAAGAACAAAACAGGGTTGGCATGACAAGATCGCAAGGACTTATGTCATTGGCGAAGGACGATAAGGGTCATTGAGCACCAATGGGAGTGACCTTCATATCGTCAAAGGTGTCCTTGATGGTCTGCCACACGGCCGCTTCTGATTCATGAGTCTGATCTGCGGCGGCGGCTGAATCCTGGGCTCCCTTCATCTCTCCCAATTGGCGATCCGCATATTTCCAACGTCGCGCGATGCCGTTCGCGTCATAAAGATACCGCACCGTATTTCCATCGACCCGCCACTCGCAGATTTCGCTCCCTCCGCCCTGCGCAACGCAGCGGTCCGGCGGGCCTCTCTCGATGATCCGACCATCTTTATATTGCCCGAGCCATTTGTCAAACTCCCCGGACAACGCCCGGCGTTCACGATCTTGTGGTGAGGCGCACCCCATGACGGCGACAAGGATACCCACTCCTATGATCAGCAGAGCGATCCTTTCATTCTTAAGCGCGTCATCAACACCCGACACGAGCCCTGGCCGTCATGACGGTTGTGTGCTATTCACCGTTTCCGCACGTTTCTCTTCGAGCTCTGTCCAGCGAGTATAGAGGCGGTCGACCTCGGCCTGCGCCGAATGAAGCGCGGTGAAGCGTTCTTGAAGCATCTCCGCAGCGGACGCAATAGCCGGATCGTCCGCTGCCATCTGGCACGCGATGACCCTCTCCTCAGCTTTGAGAATCTTTCCCTCGATCGTCTCCCACTCCTGCCGCTCCTTGTACGACAGGCCTTTCTTTTTCGGAGACGGCGCCCCGTCGCCTTTTGCCCTTGTCGGCTGTTCACGCTGCTCATTCTCGCCCCTCCGGGGTTGCTCGCCCCTCCGGGGTTGCTCGCCATTCCGGGATTGCTCGCCATTCCGGGATTGCTCGCCATTCCGGGATTGCGCGGCCTCCCATTGCGCACAATCGGCAAACCACTCGGCATGGCCGGTGCCGTCCAGCGCCAGCAGTTTTGTCGACACACGGTCGAGCAACCACCGGTCGTGGGTGACGAAGATCAACGCTCCGGTGAATTCCATCAAACTGTCTTCCAGGACATCCAGCGTCGGAATATCGAGATCGTTGGTGGGCTCATCGAGAATCAGCAGATCGGCTGGTTGCAGCATCAGCTGTGCGATGAGCAACCGCGCCTGCTCTCCACCTGACAGGCGCGACACCGGCAAATCGAGCTGTTCGGGGCGAAAAAGAAAGCGCTTGGACCAGGACATCAGATGAACCGCTCGTTCCTGGTAGATGACCGAGTCGCCGCCGGACGGCGCGAGCGCTCGCCGCAACGTGGTCCGTTGATCCAGCGACTCCCGGTGTTGTTCGAACGCGACGACCCGCAGCCGGTCGGCCCGCGTGATCGTCCCGGCGTCCGGCTGTACTGTGCCGGCCAGCATTTTGAGGAGCGTCGACTTTCCACTCCCGTTCGGCCCCAGGAGGCCGATTCGATCTCCTGGACCGATGTGCAGATCGAGGTGTCCGATTAGCAGGCGCCCGTCGATCGATTTGGCCAGGCCCGTAGTCACCAGCAGTTGCTTCGATTTCCGCCCGGAAGCGGTGAAGTCGATACCCGCCGATGCCGACGACTGCCTGGATTCAATCTCGTCCAGTTCCTCAATCATCCGGCCGGCTGCATCGATCCGCGCCTTGGCTTTCGTACTTCGCGCCTTGGGTCCCCGGCGCAGCCATTCCACTTCGCGCCGCACGCGGTTCGCGAGGGAGGCCTGATACTCCGTCTGCGCCTGCAGCGCAGCGTCCCGCTGCTCGAGAAAGTCGCTGTAGCGGCCCGTGACCTGAAACACGCCATCGGGATAGCTACGGTTCAACTCCCAGATGCGCGTCGCCACGGACTCCAGGAATCGACGGTCATGGCTGATAACGAGAAAGGCATGGGGTTCGGATTTCAGGAGGGATTCCAGCCAGAGAATACCCTCGACATCCAAATGGTTCGTCGGCTCGTCCAGCAGGAGCAGGTCGGGTTCGAGCATCAGCGCCCTGGCAATCGCCAACCGTTTCTTCCACCCGCCCGAGAGCGTCGAGACCGGTTGATCGGCGCGAATGAAGTTTCCGAGGCTGAGTGCCTTCGCCATTCGGCCACCTTCCTCATGGGGATCGAGCCCTTCGTCGAGAAGGACCTGCGCCAACAGGGCTTCGACGGTCTGCTCCTCTGCAAAGAGGGGGTCCTGTGGCACATACACCACCCGGGTCTGCCGCCGGATCGATCTGGTCCCGCTGTCAGGCTCTTCAACAGCCGCCAAAATCTTCAGCAGTGTGGACTTTCCTGACCCGTTGGGTCCGATCAACCCGACATGATCTCCTTCACTGATGCTCAGCGACAGATCGTGGAAAAGGGGTTTCACCCCGAAACTCTTGCTGATCGACTCGCAACTAAGCAGTAAAGACGGCGGCATAATCCGGCAGTGTACCCGATCCGCGCTTCGGAACGGTAGTTGTCTTGATCCCATGAATCACGAGGAGATTCTTCCCATGTGATACGCGTAGTAGCGTTTCTATCGCACGCTCCCCTCGCCGCCCGAACGCCGTCTGATCTAACGACCCCATAGTCCGTTGCGGCCAGAGATTAATTGGCCTAATATCGCGATACCAACCGGGGTCGTTACCGTACAGGGGAGGTTCCCATGATCGCTGTCATGGTGCGGTTCCAGTACGACAATGAAATCGACGAGACGCATCTACAGCAAATCGCCGAGGGTGCTCGTAGCAAGTTTCAAGGCATGCCAGGTCTACGATCTAAGGCATTTACCGTTGATGGGGCGAGGCGTCGAGCGCTCAATTTTTACGTTTGGGAATCAGAAGATGCTGCACGGAAGTTTTTTTCGCCGCAAATGATTGATGGGGTCGCCAAACTCTATGGCGTTCGGCCGAGCATCGATTACCTGAAGCTGGCCACTCTCATTGAAAACCCGCCGTCGGCCTAGGGATGGGCCAAGGCACATCAGTCTCTTGAAAGAGAGACACCGGTAACTTGATCTCTGTCTGTTCTGAATGACGACAAGGAGCCAGGTGACGTTTTCACCTCTCTTCTTCCTCTGCCCCCGAGCAATAGACTCGGCCGACAATAAAAAGTAGAATTGCCTCACCCCGCCGTATGAGGTGGTCAGAACACTGTCGACGTCATCTCGGCTGTGGGGATCGCTCAGTGCCACTGGGAGCAGCCATGCAAAAGACTCGTATTATCTGCACGATCGGCCCGGCCACGGAATCCTATGAGATGTTGCAAAAGCTGTACGAGGCCGGGATGACTATCGCGCGACTGAACATGTCCCATGGCGACCACGACTTCCACGCCAAGGTCATTCAGCACATCAAGACACTCAACAAGAAGGTCAAGTTTCCCATTCCGATCCTCCTGGATACACAAGGGCCGTCAATCCGCACCGGAAATTTATCCAACGAGCTCGATCTGCGGCAGGGCGCCATCGTATCCGTGACCACGCGCGGGCCGATGGACGTTGAGGAAAGCTCCATCCACATCGACTACGAGGACTTGCTTGAGCAGGTCAGCGTCGGGGACAAGATCACCGTGGACAACGGGCTGATCAATTTGGAGGTGTTGGAGAAACAAGAGCGCGTCATGCAGTGCCGTGTGTTGGACGGTGGGCTCTTGAAGAGCAAGCGTCACGTGAATCTCCCGGGTATCCGCGTCAATCTGCCGGCGATTACGCAAAAGGACAAGAAGGATATCCTGTTCGGCCTGGAACGGGAGGTGGATTTCATCGCACTTTCTTTCGTACGTGAAGCTGCCGATATTCAGCAACTCAAGGCACTCATGGGGGAAAAGGTCGGCAGAGTGAAGATCATCGCAAAAATCGAGGATCAGGAAGGCGTTCGCAACCTAGAAGAGATCATCAAAGAGTCGGATGGCATTATGGTCGCGCGTGGAGATCTGGGGGTGGAGATCAACATCGAGGATCTACCGAACGTCCAGCGCAGAATCGTACAACTCTGTGCTGAACACGGAAAACGGGTGATCGTCGCCACCCACCTGCTCGAATCCATGATCCACAATCCACACCCCACTCGCGCCGAGGTCACCGACGTCGCCAACGCGATCTATGAAGAAGTCGACGCCGTCATGCTGTCCGGAGAAACCACGGTTGGGAAGTATCCGGTGAAGTGCGTGGAATACCTGCGCAAGATCGCGCTGAAATCCGAGACGATACCCGGATTGCGGTTTGCGAAACAATTACGCGATACGGGAAATAAACAGCAGCTGGCGGCGGCGGCCGTCCAGCTCGCCGGGGGGGTCAATGCAAAAGGAATCGTCGTGATCACCAGACGGGGACTCATGGCCGATCTTGTCGCAAACTGCCGTCCGTTCTCCACCGACATCTACGCCTTTACCAATATGAGCCAACCGCGACGGACCATGATGCTCAACCGAGGTGTTTTCCCTTTCAAGATCGATTTCAGTTCGGACCCTGAGAAGACGCTGCAAACAGCGTTCCGGATTCTGAAGGACCGTGAACAGTTTCAGGTTGGAGACAAAGTGGTGATCATTTCGGATGTTCTGGCCCAGCAACGAGTCGACTCGATTCAGATTCGTGACATCCCGTTGGATGCCATCCCGGCAGAATCAGCCGACGAAGTCACCTGAGCCGGCTGACGACAAGCGACCACTCCTTTCCGTTCCAAGTGGCCGCCTGCGTACAGCAGATCTCAACGTTTCACAGTTCGATCGGTCTCCCAAATCAACACTTCTGCACCGCTGCTACCCGCTGCCAGCGACCGCGCCCCCGCCCCCGTCAACCGGGCTTCATCGCCGGCATTCAGCGCACCGGCATTTTCAAGGCGGGCAGATCCCTTGGCCACAAACACGTGGACATACGGCGCATCCGGCACTCTGACAGTCTCGCCGGAACTTAGTCTCCCGCCCCAGAGCACAGCCCCCTTCTGGCTGATCGAGATGGCGGCCTCATGCCCGCGGCCGGATACAATCGGGACCAATCCGCCTTCGTTCAGTTGGCCGTTAATGTCCAACTGTTCATAGCCGGGGGTAATCCGTTCCGTATCCGGTGGGACCCACATCTGGATAAAGTGAACCGCCTTATCACCTTTGGGATTCATTTCGGAGTGCCAGATGCCAGTTCCCGCACTCATGCGCTGCGCGAGCCCAGGGTATATGATGCCGTGATTCCCTTCTGAGTCCTTATGTTCCAACTCGCCGTCTAATACCCATGTCACGATCTCCATGTCCTGGTGAGGATGCGTCCGAAATCCCGTGTTCGGTTGAACTAGATCATCATTGTGGACCAACAACAATCCGTGGTGGGTATTCTTCGGGTCATAATGATTCGCAAAGCTGAAGCTGTGCCGGGACTCGAGCCACCCTGCAGACGTCTGGAACCGGTCTTCCTTTCGCCGAATCTCCACGATCTCTTTCTGATGCAGTGTCATGATCGCTTCTCCTTTCTGACCTGCCACATGGCCTGTGTGTTACCCACCGCTTTCTGTATAAGGCGGGGACCAGAGAGAACAAGAGCGCACCGTGTGGTACCCTAGGCACCGATTGGAGACTGAATGGAGGAACGGCGTCCCAGCGGGAAGCACCTGGCCTGTCCTGCCGAGTACACGGCAGACCTGATTGGCGGTCGGTGGAAGATTGTGCTTTTGTGGTATCTCTTTCAAGGGGTGCAACGCTTCTCCGACCTTCAACGGGCTGTTCCCGGCATTACCCAGAAAGTGCTCACGCATCAACTGCGTGACATGGAGAAAAGTGGCCTCCTCAAACGGACGGTGTATCCTGAGGTTCCGCCGAAGGTGGAATATCAAATTACCCCTCTTGGCTTGACGCTAAAACCCGTTGTCGAGGCCATGCATCACTGGGGTACCGAACACGCGTCAACACCGTAGGCGAAATCACAGCGACGACTACATGGAGAGCAACAAACACATCGTGTTGAACAGGAGCGTTCGTCGAGCGTGATGTGTCCGTTGAGGATCTGTACTTCCGCACATGAGGAGATAAGAAAGTGTCGCTTACCACCTGTCCAGATTGTGGTCAGTCGGTCTCAGACCTGGCCCCTGCCTGTATCCATTGCGGACGTCCGCGGAGCCTCGCGGCCTCAACCGAGACCGCATCGCTGCAAGCTGGTCACACGCCGGGGTTGCAGTCTATACCACGTGTGTCTGCCGTGCTGACGAATTATCCGCTGTTTCCCGTCGCGACGCACAAGTTCATTGTTC
>Ga0070690_100001464_pt1 | contig 12333 bp, 15 predicted proteins | sample KBSS33HmetaG_FD_64671 | JGI IMG/M metagenome (GOLD analysis project Ga0070690, IMG submission 64671) | Switchgrass rhizosphere microbial communities from Kellogg Biological Station, Michigan, USA - KBS S3-3H metaG | ecosystem: Host-associated > Plants > Roots > Rhizosphere ... | reverse complement strand
ATGCGCGGACGCATCATCCCCTGCCCCACCTGCGGCGAATCGATCAAGGTCCAGGGCAAGTCCGCCGGCCCGGGCGGTTCCATGAGTATCGGCAAACAGATCCTGATCTGTGTCGCCGTCCTGTACACCATCGCCGCCGTCTGGATCACGTGGGCGATGTTCGCCAACGTGTATCATCGCATCCATGCCGGCCAGGCGCGGGCCGCCCGTCGCGCGCGCACGACCCAAACCACTGCCGCCAACAACCAGGCCGCGGGACGTCCCCGCTTCAATTTCATGACCAACGAGATGTGGTTGAAGCCGTTGAACGGCGACCTTGCCGGCGTGAAAGAGATCCTCGACAAGAACCCGGGTAGATTGGAAGAACGCATCGGCGGGATGCGGGCGACGATGTTGAACGTGGCGGCGTATGGCGGGCAGCCGGAAGTCGTGGCGGAATTGCTCCATCGCGGCGCCAGCGTGAACACCCGCACCAGCCAGGGTCATACACCGTTGTACGATTGCATCCTTGGTAAAGGAACCGCGGAGATCGCGAAGATGTTGTTGGACAACAAGGCGGACCCAACGATCCCGGACAATGCCGGAAAGACGCCGTTGCAACTGGCGGTCGAGCGCGACAAGACCGACATCGCGGACCTGTTGCGGCAAAATGGAGCGATAAAATGAAGATTTTTGTCACCTTTTACCGTCGGGCGGCCATATAATCCTGGGCGGTCCGCCGAAAGGCAGTGCGAATCGCGACTTTGTACGTAACCAATGGCCGATAAAGTTGTTTATTATACAGGAAATGAAATCAGAAGGCAGAGAGCGGCAGGCAGATGTCCGGGACCGGGCGCCGGAACCGATTGTTCCGACTTCCGGGATCGGTCGTCGCCCGCCGGCGCTTCGTTCTTCGCCTGATGGTTTTACCCTTGTCGAACTGCTCGTGGTGATCGCGATCATCGCGATCCTGGCGGGCCTGATCCTGGCGGCGACGGCCAAGGCAAAGAATTCCGGCAGCAAGGCGACCGATATCAACAACCTTCGCCAGATCATGATCGCGTTACATTCCTATACCGGTGACAACGCCGATATCCTGCCCCTGGCCAATTGGGACAACGGGAACACCCTGGCCGACGACAAGCCGCATCGCGGCTGGCTGTATCTTCCCGACACCGATCCGGCCAGCACGAACCATTTTCGCATCGAGACCGGTTCGCTCTGGGAAAGCCTGCGCAACCCGAAGATCTATTTTTGCCCGATGGACAAGCCGTATGACTCCCGGGCGTCGAAATATTTCAACGGCGACGTGATCTTCCGGCAGCAACAGATCTCGACTTACGCGATGAACGGCGCGGTGAACGGATTGAACTATTTCTGGATCCATCCCGACCGGCCGTACACGAAGCTTGGCGGGATGCTGCCGACGGATTGCGCGTTTTGGGAGACCGACGAGACGGATCCGCACAACTACAACGACGGCGCGAACCATCCCGGCGAAGGCGTCAGTCCGCGGCATTACCAGGGAGGGATCCAGGCGGCATTCGACGCGTCGGTTTCGTATGTCCGGCTGGATGCGTGGTATGCGGAAGCAAAAGCTACGAACAAAAACCGGTTATGGTGCTATCCCAACAGCGCTGACGGCGGGGACCCGGAAAGTCCCGGACACGGCGACTGATTTTGAACAGTGGGGGCCGCCGGTTGTATAACAGAGGTCCGATCGACGGAAAATGATCATATGAAACAAATGGGCTTTGCCGGCCGGGTGCGACCGGCATTCACGCTGATCGAATTGCTGGTCGTCATCGCCATCATCGGGATCCTTGCCGGCATGTTGCTGCCGGTCCTTGCCCGCGCGCGGCGCAAAGCCGCCCAGGTCACCTGCGTCAACAACCTGAAGCAGCTCGGGCTCGGGATGCAGATCTACATCGACGACAACGGCAACTGTTTCCCGGGCATTTCCTCGCGGCTGTACGGATATCATCCCGAGGACTGGATCTATTGGCGGACCGACACCAACACCTATCCGGCGTTCGAAAAAAGCCCCATCCTGACAGCCGTTCCCGGCATGCAAAAACCGTCGATGCGCTGTCCGCTGGACCGAAGCGACGATGACCGGTTGATGATGACTCCCAACGACGGCAACGGTATTTATCCCTTCAGCTACAGTCTCAACGGTTACGGCCTGGACAGCGGCAGTCGCGCCGTGGACCTGGGCATGTCGTCCGTGATCTATGTGGATTCGAGCGGCACGAACAAATTCCTTTTCAAAGAAAGCGCGATCGTGAACCCCGCATCCAAGATCATGCTGGCCGAGGAACCCGGTTCGCTCAAGGAATGCGCCGACGAATCCTCCGTGATCTATGACGGACGATGGATCCCTTCCGATTTCAACGGCAGCCTGGGTGATCCCCTGACCATCCGGCACCAGGGCAAGGCCGATGTGACGTTCGCCGACGGCCATGTCCTGCCGGTGACCCCTGAATTCGGTGCCCAGACAAACAATAACGTGGCCAACGCTCCCTAATATGAACCGCCCAACCAAAATCATCCTGGCGTCCGTCGCCGTGATCGTCCTCATCGCCGGGTCCATCGCCGTGAAACTGATCTGGTTTCCCGGTGCGGATGAATCGATCTTCCGCGAGATGACCCAGCAAAAGTTGAAACAGTCGCGGAGCGGGATCGTCATGGTGCGCCCGACCCGTTATCCCGAGGCACCGACCAATGATTTCACGAGCACCGGCGGAAGGGGGAAACGCTGGCTCGCGGGGCGCAACGTCACGCTCCAGCAATTGGTCGGGATCGCCTACGATTATAATCCCGGCAAAGTATGGATCCCCGCGAATGCCCCGAAGAACAATTATGATTTCATCGTCACCGCCTTGTCCGGCCCGCAACAACACCTGCGCGGCGCCATCCAAAAAAAACTCGGTTATGTCGCGTCGGTCGAGACCCGCGATACCGATGTCATGGCGTTGAAGGTCAAAGACCGCACGTTGCCCGGGATGAAAGAAAGCGCGGCGGGAGCGAAACGCGGCGAAAATTTCAAGAATGGACGGCTTTACCTCACCCACCAAAAGCCGGCGGACATCATCGATCCCATCGCCAGCGTCTTGAAGATCCCGGTCATCGATAAGACCGGCCTGACGGGTTACTATGATTTTTCGCTGGAGTGGAATGAAAAGCTGGCGAAAGGAGAAGCCAACCAGGACGACATCCAGAACATCCTGGGTCAATGGGGATTGGGCCTGGAGCCGGACACGGCGCCGATAGAGATGCTGGCCGTCAAAAAGGCGCCTTAATTATCGGCGCCGATAAATTTGCGTTTGGCCTGCTCACGGCGCTTGACGCCGAGCTTTTTGAAGATCTTCACGACGTGGGTATGGACGGTACCGGGCGAGATCTGGAGGAAGTGGGCGATTTCCTTGTCCGACCGGTTGCAACAGACATGGATCATGATCTCATGCTCACGGGCGGTAAGCTTCCACGGAAACCGCTGTTGTCCCAGGTTGCGCAACCAGCGGATGATGGCCTTTTCCGTTTCCACGCATAAGATCGGCAATCCCGTCAGCGCCTTTTTGATGGCGACGATGACATCTGCCGAGGCAACGGGCTTGATGAGGTAACCTGACGCCCCGGCGATCATCGCGGAGATAAAACTCTCAGTATCTGCCCGCGCCGTGAACATGATCACCGGCAGGTCCGGCAACAGGGCCTTGACCAGCTTGGTGCATTCGATCCCGGTGATCTCGGGCATGGAAATGTCCATCAGGACCGCGTGCGGGGGAGTTTTGGCGATATGATCGAGCGCCTGTTTGCCGTCCAGGTAACTGTCCAGCTTCCAATTGGCCACCAATGTCTTGAAAATCTGGCGCATCGCCAGATGGATGCTCGGGTCATCATCGATCAACGCGATCCGGACGGGCTGGCCGGAAGCACTGGCCAGCGGAAAGTGGGCGGCCTGGGCAAAGAGATCGATCGCCCGGGACTGGGAATGCGTCAGCGTCAAAGCCAGCGCCGGCTTTTTCCCCATGCTCGATGTTACCAAGGTTTGCACAACTTCTGGAACTGCCTCATGTCTATCAAACGGGACCCTTCCCCCAGAATCAAGAGGAAAATGCGTCAATCCTGAAAAGGGACTATACTGTTTCTATACCATTTTTCTTCCAGAAAAAGATTGGCCGGAAGGCGAACAATTGTCATAAACGGTTCAATGTTTTCCGAGGGGCGCCGAAAGGCAAAGGGGTCGGAAAACAGGTTTTCGGGGTAGCAGGCGGCGTGGGGGAATTCTTTCATTTGAACGAGCAACTCACGCCGCTGCTACAGGGGATCCGGTCTTCACACCGTTCAAAGCTTAGTCCTAAAGCTAATCCTGAAGCTTAGTCCTGATCCGTCCTTCCACAAAAAGCGATCACGCGCGACACAGACACTTGAAGTCGCGCGTGACCGTCGTGCACTGGGAATGGTTCCGCTATTGTGCCGCCCCATTCGTCGTGGCGGCCGCCCCGGCGGGCGACGAACTGTTCGTCGCGGCGCTTGAGGCGCCGGAAGGCGGATTCGACGTGTTCTGGTTGCACCCGGCCAGCACCAGGCCGGCGGCGAGGGCAAATAATGGGATCAGTTTCTTCATAGGTGACGATGATTACGATTTGACCGTGAGGTTGTTGACAACTTTGCTGACACCCTCCACACCCTTGGTGATGTCTTCCGCCTTGGATTTCTGGTCCGAGGTGTTGACGAATCCGTTCAACTGCACCGTGCCGCGGAATGCTTCCACTGTCACGTCGTCGAATTTATAGTCCGGACTCTGGCCCAGCGCGTGTTTGACGCGCATCACTAACGACTTGTCGTCGATGTATTGGCCGGTGCTGCGATTGTATCTATCCCCTGCGCAGCCGCTGGTGGTGCCGATCACGCCGGCGGTCACCAGTCCGAGGCACAGGGCCAGGTTCAATGTCGTTGCGGTTATTTTCATTTCCTTTGTTCCTTTCATGTTAAAAGCTGAAGCGGAAACCGGCGCGCGCCAGGCCGAAATCATCCGTCCGCCGCGTCACGAGGTACCGGCCGTCCACAAAAATGCCTGCATGCGGGTTGAACCGGATCTCGATGCCCGCGCCGAACTGACCGAACGCCTGCGACACCGGTTCGAACTGGTATCCGCCGCCGCCGAAGACATACGGCGCCAGGGCGGAATCACCGATCGGAAAACGCACGATCAGGTTGCCCGATACATTGTCCACGAATTTACCGCTGGCGCTTTCACTCCAGGCATCCGCACCGATACCGACGTTCTTGGCGAAGAACAGGTTCACGCCGGCGCCCGCGCCGAGCCGTCCGTTGTGCCGCACCCGCGCGGCGGAGATGCTGTTGATGAACTGTTCACCAAGCGACAACGTGCCAAAACCGTCGATCGACAATTCATGATCGCGATAATACGGTTCCGCATAGTTGGAAACGACGACCGTGGAAGGCGGCGGTTCCGTCTGCACGATCGTTGTCGTGCCCGACGTGGTGGTGGTGGTGGTTGTGTCCTGGGCAAACGCAGGCCGGACCATGATGGCCGTACCGACGATTGCGAAAGCCGAGATGAATTTCCATGTTTTCATAAGACTCCTTTGTTCCCTTTATTTAGCTGTTGATATGCCACTTAAAACCGACGTTTATCGATCCTATCTTCCGCACTGACTTGCAAAAATCCCCTGACAAAGCTTCCGGCGATTGCATTATGCAAAGCGTCAAAGTTTCCGTTTCGGCAGGAAGGTCAGGACACCGCCCAGTACGATCCCGGCGATGCCGCCGACGATGAACCACATGGTTTTGTCCGTCGGATTGCCGGTGAACGTGCGTGAAACATCCGAGCTGAACGAATGCGAGGCATTGAGGCCCAGGACGACAAATGCGATGCCCACCGCCAACAGAGCGAGTCCGATTGCTTTATTCATAATTGTTCCTTTTTTAATCCACACTCATCACTGCATCTTCCGAGCCAAAGGGGTTCGGAACATGTTTGTCCGAATGCGGGTCGTCCAGCCATTGGCCGTCCACGATGAACCGGTACGAATAGGTCCCCGGCAGGAGCGGCACGATGGTGAACCAGGTGCCGTCGTACGATTGCACCATGTCCAGGGGCGATTTTTCCCATTCCGTGAAGTCGCCCGCCAATTGCACCGCCTTCGCTTCCGGCGCTTCCATCCGGAACTCGGTGTTCCGCAGTCCTTCCAGCGGATTCTCGTAGATATGCATCGTTTTACGCGCCGGCCGGACGGTCGTCGTGGTCGATGGCGCCCGTTGGTTCACAGCGCGCGCCGCGACATAAAAATCGTTATCGCCCGCGACACCGATGGCAGCCGCCGACGATTCCAGTTTTTCGCCCGGGGAACCCGGCGGTCTCGGGCCGGTGGATGCCATTTGGCCTGCCGTCGGCAGGGCGAAGTTCTCTAAATGTGCCGCCAACCGCCGGCGCGCATCCGGTTGATGTGTATGGGACGTGTTCATTGTTTGCGTTTTGATGGGGACGTGAAAGGGGGAAAGGGAAACAAACCGGACGCTTATCGTTGTCGTCGTCGTTGTAGGAAAAACGCCCGGCTTGTTAAAGTTTGAAAGTGTCGGAACCATATCCATGTTGTCGATTATTCCGCCCCGGAAGTCTTCATCGTCCCCTGGTGACGCGCCCGGCCGGTCCGTTTCTGGATACGACCGATCAGTTCATCTTCCTTCCCCTCGGCAAATTGCAGGTCGTCATCCGTCAGCCGCGCAACTCCCTGCTTCAGCTTGCCCTTGGCGATGTTCCAGTTTCCTTTAAATTCCATGATACTCATATGGCTGATTGCCCCGGCCTCCCTGGCTTGCAATCCATCCACCCGCCTGCAACTGCCATGCCGACGCCCGGAAAGCCATTTTTCATCCGTTTTCAGCCCGATCCCGCCCGTCCCGGCGGTCGTTCCACTTGCATCCTGCAACCGAAAGCGCGTGCAGGTTGCACGTTGCGAGCCGGGGCCCCCTGTCAAAGGCCGTTTTTCGACAGATCCGACGCGGCACGCCACCAGCTTTGAGATAATCGCCGAGGAATCTCCATTACCTTTCCGGGTAATTGGAACACACGGTTCAACGGGAACAATCAACACATCAAAGGTATGAAAAAGGGAACTGACACTGCCATGGAAGCCGCCACGGATATCGCTCAACTCGCCGAGGACGCCAAGACGTTGCTCGCCGCAACCGCCCAGGTGGCCGAACAAAAAGTCGTCGACGCACGCAAACGCATCACCGCCGCCCTGGAGGACGGCTGGGATTACGTGTCGGAAAAGACTGTCGCCGGATGTCGTGCCACCGATGAAACCATCCGCGAACATCCCTACCAGGCCGCCGGCGCTGCGTTGGGACTGGGAGCGCTGATCGGTTTCCTGCTCGCCCGACGTTAATCGAATCGATGATTATGCAAGTCGCCAAGCCCGCCGCGGACGACCCTCGTCCGACGGTCGCCACCGCCTCCAAACGCGTGGTCCGGCGCTTCCTGGCGATCTTCGAAAATCGCCTCGAGCTGGCGATGGTCGAGATCCAGGAGGAACGCGAAAAGATCTTGCGTTCACTATGGTTTGCGATGATCGCGGCCGTCTGCGGGCTGCTGGCCGGGATCGTCCTGACCATCCTTGTCGCCGTCATCTTCTGGGGCAACCACCCCATAGCTGCCCTGCTCGCTTTGATGGCACTGTATCTCTCCATTGCCGTCATATTTTATCTTCGTCTGGCAAGATTGCAGCGCGATTGGCAGACGTTGCCGGCAACGATCGAGCAATTGAGAAAGGATCGCGAATGCTTGGGAAAAAATCTGTCCTAGATTCGCTCGCGGCCAAAAGGGAGGCCCTCATCGCGGAAAGCGACGCCAACCGCACCGAATTGGCCCGCGAATGGGAGACCTTGAAGGCCGAGACCGCCCGCATGGTCAAGCCGGTCCAAAAGGCCCGACATTACATTTCCATGGGATCCAAGGCGGTCAGCGCCCTTCTCGCCGTTCGCAAAGCTTGGTCGCATTCCCGCAATGCCGATGGCAGGCGGAATTGGACAGCGACGTTGTTGCAGACCGCGCGTATCGGGATGTCCCTTTGGCCGGTGTTCCGTTTCACGCCCCGATAAGGCGTCCGAAGATGGACGAAAGATTTTTGACAGGCAGGTCGATTCAGGCCGCAAGAGCGGATGTAGTCGTCGTGGGTCCCAGATGGGAAAACAATTCTACAAAACGGTCATCGTCTTGTGGCTGACGCTTTCAGTGCTCGGCGTCATCTTCGCTGCCATCGCCTGGAGCCACGCCGTCGGATATCTCGGTTCCGTCCGCCAGATCCAGGCCATCCGCGATAATCTCAACGATACCCGCAAGATGCTCGCCGATGCCGAGTCCGGCGCCCGCGGCTACATCATCTCCGGCAACCAACGCTTCCTCGATCCCTACCGCGCCGCGACCATCGAATTGCCGATCCGGTTCAACAACCTCGTCCAACTGGTTCACGACGATCCCGTCTCGCTGGCTGAAGTCACGGAATTACGCGCCAAGGTCGAACTGAAGATGAGTCGCGTGGCCGGCCTCACAAAAGAAAGCCCGGAACTGGCGACCAGCGCGATATCCACCGGCGACGCCCAGACGCTCATGGACGAGATCTCGACCGCTACCGATCGCCTGTTGAAAACGTTCACCGGCCGGCTCGTCTATGCCCGCGCCCGGCATGATCAGGAGACGCAAAGAGCCATCTATCTGAGCCTCGCCAGCGGCCTGGTCGGCATCGTCACCGGTATCATGGCGTTCTGGCTGTCCGACCTCACCGCCAAACACAAACAGCGCGAACGTGAATTGATCAATGCCAAGGCCCATGCCGAGCACAGCAACCAGGAAAAGACCTCCTTCCTCGCCACCATGAGCCACGAGATCCGCACGCCCATGAACGCGATCCTCGGGTTCAGCGAATTGCTCCAGCGCGATCTCAAGAATTCCCGGCACGAGCAGTACATCCAGGCCATCCGGACCAGTTCCGTCTCCCTCATGCAATTGATCAACGACATCCTCGATATGTCCAAGATCGACGCCGGCGCCCTGGAACTCCGGCCGGAGCCGACCGACGCCCGGGAGATCTGCGATTTCATCCGGACGCTCTTCTCCGAACCCGCCACCAAGAAAGGCATCAAGCTCGAATGCCATATCGGCGCCAACCTGCCCCGCGCCCTGCTCATCGACCGCATCCGCCTGCGCCAGATCCTCGTCAACCTCATCGGCAATGCCGTGAAATTCACCGATAAAGGCAGCATCGACGTGCGCATCGCCTGCGAAAAAGAGACCGGCAGCAAGATCACCCTGGTCATCGAGGTCATGGACACCGGCGTCGGCATTCCCCAGGACAAACTCGATGCCATCTTCAAACCGTTCGTGCAGGCCGGCGCCTACCGCGAGAAGGAAAAACAAGGCAGCGGCCTCGGGCTTTCCATCGTCAAACGCCTCATCGAAGCCATGGGCGGCACCATCACCGTCGCCAGCGTCCTCGGCCAGGGTTCGGCGTTCCACCTCCGGTTTCCCCAGATCCCCATCTCCGCCCGGTTGCCCGAATCGGAAAAAGTATCGCCGGAAAACGTGGATATCGATTTCAACGAACTGCAACCATCGACCCTGCTCGTGGTCGATGACAACGAAACCAATCGCAACCTCATCGCGGGCATTTTCGCCGGTACGCATCACCAATTGTTCTTCGGTGCCGATGGACCGGACGCCATCGTCAAAGCCCGCGAGATCAAACCGGACCTGATCCTGATGGATATCCGCATGCCCGGCATGGACGGTTACCAGACGCTGGCCGAGATCCACAAGATCCCCGGCCTGGAGATGGTCCCCGGCATCGCCGTCACCGCCTCCACCATGCCCGCCGAGGAAAAGGTCCTGCAGGAACGGTTCAGCGGCTACGTCCTCAAACCGTTCACCCGGCGGCAGATGTTCGATGAACTCTCCGAATTCCTCCCGCGACACACCCGCAAACCGCTCGCCGGGGGCGTCACCGGGTCCAAAATCGAGCCCGTGGCTCCCGTGCCGCGCGAATTGATCTCGGAACTGCGGGAACTGGTCGTCGAACCCTGGCCCGCCATCCGTGACAGTGTCGCCATCAAGGAAAGTCGCGCCTTCGGCATCCGCCTTCATACGCTCGGCCAACAATGGCAATGCCCGCCGCTCGCCGGTTACGGGGAAAAACTGTTGCGCGACGCCGAAAATTACGCGGTCACCGACCTGGAAAAGCATCTCGGTGAATTCGAACACCTGGTCGAACGACTGGAAGAAAATGTGAGCTGATGAAAATGAACGGTGTCGCCAAACCGGAACTTGCCGCCGCCCGCAACGGTGCGGAAAGCAAGGTCTTGCCGTTCGATTCCGTCGGCCCCGCCCGCATCCTCGTCGTCGATGACCAGGTCACCAACATCCAGATCGTCGGCTCCATCCTGGGCAGCCTCGACCATGAGATCATCCCCGCTTCCGACGGCGCCACGGCGTTCAAACGCGTCGCGCTCCGCAAACCCGACCTGATCCTGCTCGACCTGCTCATGCCGGATATGGACGGCTGCGAAGTCTGTTTCCAGTTGAAACAGAACCGCGAATGGCGCGATATCCCGGTCGTCTTCCTGTCGGCCGCCGATGACAAAGACCTCATCGTCCGCGCGTTCGAAGTCGGCGGGGTCGATTACATCACCAAACCGTTCAACCACGCCGAGCTGATCTCGCGCGTCCGCACGCAGTTGGCGCTGAAAAATGCCCGCGACCGGTTGCGCCAGCTCGCCGAGGACAAGGACGAACTGCTCGGCATCCTCGCGCACGACCTGAAAAACCACGTCGGCGGCATGAAGATGAGCGCCGAACTCATGCAACGCCAGATCGCGCGCTTCAATGACGATCGCCTCAATAAACTGTCCGACAATATCCTGCGTTCCAGCAGCCAGTTGCTCGCGTTCGTCAAGGAATTCCTGGCCAATGCCGCGGCCGACTATGGCTTTGTCCCCAAACTCGGCCCCGTCAATTTCAGCAACACCGCCAACAACGTCATCCAGCAACACCACGTCGCCGCCCGGCAAAAAAACCTGGAACTGCACACCGACCTCGCCCCCGGGGATTCGATGGTGCTCGCCGACGCCTCGGCGCTGGAACAGGTCCTGGACAACCTGATCTCCAACGCCATCAAATTTTCTCCTTCCGGAAAGAAGATCGGTGTCTCCGTCAAACCCGTGAACGGTCACGTCGAATGTATCGTGCGCGACGAAGGTCCCGGCTTCAGCGACGAAGACAAGGCCCGCATGTTCCATCGCTATGCCCGTCTCTCGGCCCGGCCGACGGGCGGCGAACCGTCCACCGGCCTGGGCCTGAGCATCGTCCGCAAACTCGTCCGCGCCATGCGCGGCGATCTGGCCCTGGAAAGCAACGCCGGACACGGAGCGAAGTTTACCATCCAGTTGCCGAAACCTACTTGACCTATGGACTTTCTCGTAATCGATGACGACAAGACGTTCCGGGACGCCACGTGCTTCCTGATCGAAGACGCCAACCACTATGCGGAGGGTGTCGAAACCGGGCAACTCGGGCTGACCTGGCTCAAGGAAGACAAGTGGGACGCCGTCCTGCTCGACCTCAACCTCGGCAACGAAAACGGCCTGGACGTGCTCACCGAGATCGTCAAAAAACATCCCCAGATCCCGGTCGTGATGTTCACCGCCCAGGGCAACGTCAAGAACGCCGTGGAAGCCATGCGCCGCGGCGCCGTCGATTTCCTCGAGAAACCGTTCCAGCGCGAACAGTTCATGACCGTCCTCGCCCGGCTGCAACGGCTCAAACAGATGAGCCAGCAGATCGAACGCCTCGAGCAACAGGTCACCGAGACCAGGGCGCAAAACCTCGAGCCGATCTTCGATTTCACCACGCCCGTCATCAAGAACGTCATGGACATGCTCATGCGCGCCGCCCGCACGCCGGCATCCATCCTCATCTTCGGTGAAAGCGGCACGGGCAAAAGTGTCGCCGCCCGGGCCGTCCATGAGAGCAGCCATCTCTCCGATAAACCGTTCGTCACGGTGAGTTGTCCCAGCCTTTCCAAGGAACTCCTGGAGAGCGAATTGTTCGGGCATGTCAAAGGGTCGTTCACCGGCGCGATCAAGGATCATTGGGGCAAAGTCCGCGCAGCCGAAGGCGGCACGCTGTTCCTCGATGAGATCGGCGACCTGCCCATGGAGATCCAGCCCAAGCTCCTGCGTCTGCTCCAGGAACGCGAATACGAGCGGCTCGGCGAAAATGTCACCCGCACCGCCAGCGTCCGCGTCATCGCCGCCACCAATCGCGACCTG
>Ga0070690_100001461_pt1 | contig 12342 bp, 7 predicted proteins | sample KBSS33HmetaG_FD_64671 | JGI IMG/M metagenome (GOLD analysis project Ga0070690, IMG submission 64671) | Switchgrass rhizosphere microbial communities from Kellogg Biological Station, Michigan, USA - KBS S3-3H metaG | ecosystem: Host-associated > Plants > Roots > Rhizosphere ... | reverse complement strand
CGGTGTTGAAAGCGATCGCCTTCGCGGGCGGTGTGAGCCCGAGTGCCGTGAACGTGGAGTCATATTCATTTGGGACGACAGCGCTGGAATACGAAGCGGAAAATCTTTCGCGCAAGACGAACGGCGCGGCGGCGGCGGTGCAATCGGATGCGAACACGAGCAATGGCCAATGGGTGTTGTTAAGCGCGAGCGGCACCGGCCAATGGGTCGAGTACACGCTGGCGAACGTGCCGCCGGGCAGTTACGACGTCGCCCTGGCGTACAAAGGATTGAGCAGCCGCGGCCAGCTCACGTTGACCGTCGATGGCGTCGCCTTGGGCGGCGTGTTGGATGAATATTCGGCTTCGACGCTGTATACTGCGGCAGAATTTGGCACGGTGACGTTCCTTGTCGGCGGCAATCATACGATTCGCCTGACGGTGACCGGCAAAAACGCAGCTTCGAGCGGGTTTGGATTGTCGGCCGATGAGTTTTTCCTGACGCCGGCGGTGGGCACGCCATTGCAACAGGTGGCGATGCCGACGTTCAATCCCGGCGGCGGCACGTATAGCGGCACGCAATCGGTGGCGATCGCTTCGGCCACCACCGGCGCGGACATCCGTTACACGACCGACGGCAACACGCCGTCGGAAACGGCAGGAACGCTTTATTCCGGCCCGGTGACGATCAGCAAGACCACGACGCTCAAAGCCATCGCGTTCAAGAGTGGCATGAGCGACAGCGTCATCACGAACGCGACCTATAACCTCCCCGATTTCTCCATCGCGGTATCGCCGGCATCCCAGACCGTCACCGCGGGAAGCAACGCGACCTACACCGTGAGCGTGGGCAGCCTCAACGGGTTTGTCGGCACCGTCAGTTTCGCGGTCGCCGGTCTGCCGGCGAACGCATCCGGCAGTTTCAATCCGGCGTCGATCAGCGGCGCCGGTTCATCCACGTTGACCATCACGACGACGTCATCGACGCCGACCGGCACGTCGGCGTTGACCATCAGCGGAACCAGCGGCGGCACCACGCATAGCGCCGGCGCGACGTTGAACGTGAGCGCGCCGGGTGGCGGCGCCAGCCTGATGTTCGAAGCGGAAAACCTGGCGGTCGCCAACAGCGGCGTGGGGACATCGTTGCAGACCGATGCGAACACGAGCGGCGGCACGTGGGTGCAGTTGAACGCGACGGCGACCAATCAATGGATGGAGTTCACGTTGCCGAACATCCCGGCGGGAACTTACACGCTCAAGATGCGTTACAAGGGCAACACGAGCCGCGGTCAGCTGGCGTTCAAAGTGGACGGCGCCGCCCTTGGCGGAACGTTGGAGCAATATTCCGCGACGCAAACCTATCCGGAACAAATCGTGGGGATCGTGACGTTCAGTGCCGGCGGCGATCACACGGTGCGACTGACCGTGGTCGGCAAGAACACCGCCTCGAGCGGATTCGTGTTGTCGGCGGATAACTTCACGTTGTCGCCGACCGTGGCATTCGAGGCGGAAAGCCTGGCGGTGACCGATAACGGCGCGGGCACTTCGTTGCAATCCGATGTCAAATCCAGCGGCGGCACCTGGGTACAGTTGAACGCCACGGCGACGGGGCAATGGATGGAGTTTGCGATCCCATCGGTTCCGGCCGGCACGTATAAGTTGGCGATGATGTGGAAGGGCAACACCAGCCGTGGGATCAGCGATTTCTTCGTCGATGGCATGCAGGTGGGCGGCACATTGGACCAATATTCGGCGACGCAGATCTATCCGACGACGGCGATCGGCACGGTGACGTTCAGTTCAACGACGACGCATACGATCCGGATGCATGTCACCGGGAAGAACAGCGCTTCGAGCGGATTTGTGTTGTCGGCGGATAAGTTCAGTTTTACGACGCCATAAATATCGCCCTCACCCTGACCCTCTCCCATCCGATGGGAGGAGGAACAGCGGGTGATCGTCCAACGGCATCGATCCGCTTTAGAAATGGGGGACAGGTGGAGGTGAGGGCAAAAGTCCGGCCGAAACTCATTGTCGCAACCGGAAAAACCGTTGGGGGTCGGTCATCGCGTTCGTGTAGGGCGACGTGGCTCCGGAAACGTCCGCGTAGGGCCCAACGACGTTGGTCGCCGTCTGCAACGACCAGCCGACGGGCCAGGCCAGGACAAAGTTGTTTCCCTGACGCAATGACGCCAGCGACGGGGGAATCACTTTGTCCGGCACCACTTCGCCCGTATTGAGGATTTTGGCGGAATAAAAGTCCGGCGGGAACCCGGCGCGGAACCGGATCTGTTTGAGTTGGGCGGAGGTGAGCCCGGATTGATTGGTGCCGAAGCGGAGTTGTTCGTTGCCGCCACCGGACAGGTTGCCGGTCCAGTTGGAGATGACGAGGATGGCAGACGGGTTCCATGCCTCGGAACTGCTGCCGGCAAAATTCAGTTTTCCGTTGTCGCCGGTGAGGTCGATGATCGCGTCGCCCGGGAGAATGAATCGGCCGAGATTTTCGGACGTGACCCGGCCCGTGAGCGTCGGATCGGTGCTGTCGAACTGCAACACGCCGCCCAGCCGGAAATATCCCGGGTTGCTGATACGGAAAGTGTCGGCTGAGGCGCTGATCAGCCATTTAGCGGCGACGTCGATATTACTGGCCGTCAACGTGCCGCCGGAAAATGCGAAACGGGCCGGGTTGGCGCCGCCGGGAGACGTGGCGATCCCGCCGAAGGAGAACAGGTTGCTGACGACGAATGTTCCGGCGGTTTGGTTCAGGTCGCCCCCGGTGCCGCTGAACAGGACGTTCTGACACATGAACGTTCCGCCGTTGATGTCCGAATGCCAGCGGAACGTGCCGGTGCCGCGCAATGCCAGCGAGTCGGAGACGGAAGTGATACCGTTCGACTGAATGAAGGAACCGTAGGTGTCGACGGTGATGACCGGGGCGGACAAGATGCCGCCGCGCATCAGGTAACTGCCGGGTCGTATGTCGGCCTGGTGCCGTTCGATGCCCAGGAGGTACAATTGGTTGGTGATGACATCGGCGCCGCCGGTTTGGATGAAGGAACAGGATGTTCCGCCGGCTGAGACCGAGACATTGCTGGCCATCAGGACGCCTCCGGCCAGGGTATACCCGGCGATGGCGCCGAAGAGGCTGGTCGCCACCTGCACGTCCCCGGATCGATTCGTTCCGCCGGTCTGCGAGAATAACGCGGCGTTGTTGAAATACGATACGATCGAAAGGGCTCCCGGTGCGTTCAGGGTGCCGCCTTGCAAGGAATAGGTCCCGTCCGAAACAAAAAACAGCGAGTTGATCGTGGCCACCCCGCCATATTGATCGAATTGGGCAGATGCCGCCAACGCGACCTCACTGCCTTCAAAGACGCCGTTGGTCATCTGATATCGGCTGTTGGACAGGATCAGGGTCGCATTGGTCATCCGGACCGTTCCGCCATCCTGGATGAAATCAGCATTCGTCACCCCGACGTTGCCGCTTTCGACGGTCAGGCCGGAATTGAAATCGAGGATCCGTCCGCCGCCATAGATGGTGAGGCCATTCAGGATCCGCAACGGGACCTCGTCATTGAAGAAGTTGAGCAGCAGCGTGTTTTGTCCGGCAAAGGCGCCTCCGATCGTCAGGTTGCTGACCGTCATGGTCGACGGAAAATTTTGCACGGTGGTGGGATTGATGGCGACGGCTTTGAAACCGGCGTTGGTGATGGCCACGGCCTGGGAGCTGTTGGGCAGGACGCCAAGGGACCATTTTGGATCTTCCCAGTTACCGCTGGCCGTGTTGGTCCAGCTGTTCACCTGCGCATCCATGGTGAGCGATGTTAAAGGGAGCAATAGATAGATGACGTGTCTCCAACGGAAAAAAGATCGATTAGTATCCATAACAATGGCGGTAACGGCTCCTCGGGCACGACTTTATTAATGGTTATCGGAAAGCCAATGGGGTTATTAACCCGCCGCGGACGGCAGGCCAGTTGCTTGCGCTTGAAAACCGCGCGGGCATCCGGTATCCAGATAAGGATGCAACCGGCTGAACTCCGTAAAAAACTGCAAGGCGTCATCTCCTTTCCTTGCACGCCGTTCAAGAAGGACTTGTCGCTCGACCTGGACGGCCTGCGCAAGAACCTGCGATCTTTGCTCAAGCACCCCATCTGCGCGGTCGTGGCTCCCGCCGGAACGGGGGAGATCCATTCGTTATCGCCGGCCGAACACCTCGCGGTCGTGAAAGCGACGGTCGAAGAAGTCAGGGGGCGCGTGCCGGTGTTGACCGGGACCGGTTTCAACCCGCCGATCGCCGCCGAACTGGCCAAACAGGCGCATGCCGCCGGCGTGAACGGCATCCTGGCTTTTCCGCCGTATTATCCATCCCCGGATGAAGAAGGTATTATCACTTATTACAAAGGTATCGCCGACGCCACGCCGTTGGGATTGATCATCTACAGCCGCGATTGGTTCGCGCCGTCGCCGGCCACGGTGGAAAAGCTGGCGAACGCGATCCCGAACCTGATCGCGTGGAAGGACGGGCAGGCGGACATCCGCCGTTACCAGATGATCCGCCAGCACCTGGGCGACCGGTTGCATTGGATCGGCGGCGCGGGCGACGATATGGTACCGGCGTATTATTCCATCGGCATCCGGACTTACACGTCGAGCATCGCCAACGTCGCGCCGAAGCTGTCGGTGCGCCTGCATGAGCTGGCGTCCGAAGGCCATTCGGCGGCGTTGACGAAGCTGATGAACGAGCTGGTCGTGCCGTTGTATGTGTTGCGCGCCAAACGGAAGGGTTACGAAGTGTCGGCGATGAAGACGATGATGGACATCGCCGGGATGGTCGGCGGCCCGGTGCGTCCGCCGCTGGTGGACCTGCGGCCGGATGAGGTCAAATGGCTCGAGACGGCGATGAAGGGTTGGAAACCGTGGCTGTAAGAAGTTCCATCGGCGGGCCGGGATGGTTTTTTTGTCTGTGGATGCTGGCCTGGTCAGCGGTTGCCGGGTCCGTGGCGCCGGCTTATCGCAGCGACCGGATATTGATCCAGCCGAAACCGGGGATCAGCCACGCGATCCTTGCCCGTTTTCACACCGCCCAAAAAGTTGGGGTCCGCCAGGAGTTCGAAGGTATCGGCGGTCTTCAGGTGGTACAAGTGCCTCAGGGAGTGACCGTGCAGGATTTGATCAGTCGATATCAAAAGAGCGGCCTGGTGGCATTTGCCGAACCGGATTACGAGATCCATGCCGCTTTGACGCCCAACGATCCCAAGTATCTCGATGGCACGTTGTGGGGATTGAACAACACCGGGCAGAACAGCGGGACGGCGGATGCGGATATCGATGCGCCCGAAGGATGGGACATCATCACCTCGGCGAGCAATGTCGTGGTCGCGATCGTGGATTCCGGCATCCGGTTCGCCCACGAAGACCTGGCATCCAACATCTGGGTGAATCCGGTCGACGGCAGTCATGGCTGGAACGCGGTGGCGACGAACAATATCCCGAACGACGACAACGGCCACGGGACCTTGATGGCCGGCGTGGTGGGGGCGATGGGCAATAACGGCAAAGGAGTCACGGGCGTTGCCTGGCAGGTGCAGATGATGGCCGTCAAATGCCTGAACAGCTCCGGTTCGGGCAGTGATTCGGATCTGATCGCCTGCATCGAATTCGCCCGGACCAACGGCGCGCGCATCGTCAACGCCAGCCTGGACAGCACCGGCGTTTCGCTCGCCTTGTCCAACGCCATCGTCAACCTGCGCAACAACGGCGTCCTGTTCGTTGCTTCCGCCGGCAACAGTTCGGCCAACATCGATGTCACCCCGCATTATCCCGCCGCTTACAACATCGATAACATCCTTTCCGTCGCCTACACGACGCGCACCGACGGCCTGGGTTTCCTGTCCGATTATGGTGCGACGAACGTGGACCTGGCGGCGCCCGGCGACCAGGTTTATTCGACGATCTCGAGCTCCGACACGGCTTATTATCCGCCGTTCGATTTCATCAATATCGCAGGGACGTCTTATGCGGCCGCGTATGTTTCGGGCGCGGCTGCGTTGTTGATGGCGCAGTATCCGTCGGATTCCTGCCAGGAGATCATCAGCCGGCTGTTGAACTCGACCGATCCGTTGCCGTCGTTGAACGGAAAATGTCGGACGGGCGGGCGCCTGAATTTACGCAAAGCGCTCCGGACGATCCGGGTGACGGCGCTGTCGCCGGGTAATGCGCCGCCGTTCCAATTGCGGGTGGACGGCGGGGTGAACCGGCTTTGTGTGGTCGAGGCTTCGACCAACCTGGTGAATTGGTTCGCCGTTTCCACCAATACCTGTTCGACGAACGGGATATTTGATTTCGTCGATACCACCTCGCCCGCCGGCCCGCAGCGATTCTATCGCGTCTCCGGAACACCGTAAGGTCGGGATCCGGATTGGCGGAAAAAAATCACGCGCGCGGGTGTGAACTTCACGCGCTCCTCGACGCGGGCATCGGGAAGAATGTTCGTTTTTCTTCAAAATCTGCAGGTTTGATCCTTGGCCCGCCTTATGCATACACGGAATTGTTGCGGTCGAAGGGTCGTAAAATTCTGTGAGGTGTTTATGAATGAAAATGACCAGCCAGTCATCCCTCCGGTTATCCCTGCCGATCCTGATCCGGGTTCATTGCGACAATATCCCGGGCCAAAACCACTTTCCTGGTGGCTGCAAAAATTGTTTGTCTGCAATCCGTTCTATCTCGTAAGCGCCGCGTTGTTGTTGTACGGGTGCTATCGAGTCTCCATCGATGCGCCGATGTTCAACCTGGAAACGGCGCGCCTGCTGTTCAATTTCGGTTCCGTCCAGGCCTATGAAGCCCTGCTGGTCGTCACGGCGATTTTCCTTTCACGCCGGGCCATCTGGTATGATGCCACATTGTTGACGGGCCTGGAGAGCCTGTTCGTTTTTGTGCCGTTCATCCTCATCAGTCAGGCCACGTTGACGGGGTGGACGATGGGGATGGTGATGTGCTTTGGCGCGGGTATCGCGGCGGCCATGCGTTTTGGGAGCCTGAAAAAATGTTTCCACGAACTCAACCTTCCACGCGAATCGTTGATCGTCGGCGGCCTGCTGCTCGCATTCAACATCCTTCTGCCCCTGGTCTATCGCATCTATGGTGAACACATGAACACGGCGTCCCTCGATGCCGGTCCCGCCCACGCCATGAATCTCAAGGTCTGGATGCTGGTCCTGCCGGTGATGATCGCCCAGGCGAATGGCATTCCCCAATCCGGGGCCGGGAAGGGACTGCCACAACATCGATGGCTGCCGATGGGATTGTTCTTGTTATGGATGATCGTGACCGGACTGCATCTTTACAGCCTGGGTTACGTCTATCAGTTCGGTTTTTCCTATGAACAGATCGCCCCGGCGTGCCTGGTCATGGCGTGGACAGTTTTTAGGCTGGTAGTCCTTAACTTCACGACGATGCCTGATCTTTTGAGGCGCATGCTGATGTTTCCGCCGCTTTTGGTCGCATTGTTTGCGGTGGCGCCGGAAAGCGGGAACAAAACGTTTCTCATCCTGACGGTCGCGAACGTTGGGGTGTATGCGTTCTTGTGTCTTTATGGAAAAAACCGGCGTTTTGCGGGTCATCTGCTGTTCGTTTCGATATCGATGTTCATCACCGGCATGCCGGGAACGTGGCTGCATGCCATGGATGCCGGATCGACGCATGCGGGAATCGTCGCGTTTGGCGCGATGGCCTATCTGATGTTTTGGCTCACCCGCTCCCGGGATCCCCGGCTCGGCATCCTGGGCTCGGCTATTTTAGGTGTTGGTGTCCTATCGGCTTTTGGGATCAGTACCACTGTTTTTAACGTGGCGATGCAAAGCGGATCCGTTTTCCTGCTTTTGCACAGTCTGCGATGGCATGACGACGAACATCCGGGCGCGAAAATCGTCCGTGTGCTCACCTGCCTGGCCTGGGTGGTGGAAACATTCATCTGGATGAATTGTCCGGGATCAAAGATGTGGATGCCTTGTGTCCCGGGTGCGGTCGTTTTGACGGCCTGTTTGGCCCGATCATTCCGCCAGGCATTGGATCATCCGGTGATCCCGGCGGCTTCGGCGATGGTTCTCTTGGCCGGGCCGTGCGATGCCGCGGGTTCGGCGGCGTATTCGATGCCGGTCGGGTTGCTGGCAGTCATCGGAAGCTTTTGTCTTTTCGGATTCGGCACGGTGGTCGCCCTCACCCGCCATTTCTGGCATCGGCATGAACCGATGTCCGACCCGGAATCGATCAAAACGCCGGAAGACTGAAACGGATTGCGGACAGTTTTGATTTTTTGGAGGGTGTCCGTCCCCGGACACAGCAACGCAGCTGGACGAGATTCTCGAGTTTCTGGATTGCACGAGGACGGCACTGTTGCTGCGCCCGGGGACGGGCGCACGCCGGATCCTGAAACGGATAAGCTTTTCTCCGCGATAGCGATCGGTCTATCATCGGTGGTCGACGATTTGTTTATGCGTAACCCGATCATCGTGGCGCTGGACGTGCCTACGGCCGACCAGGCGATCAAACTGGCCAAAGACGTCGCTCCCGCCGTCGGCGCGTTCAAGATCGGCGGCGAACTGTTCACCGCCGCGGGGCCGGAGATCGTCAAAAAGATTCGCGCCACGGGCGCCGCCGTCTTCCTGGACCTGAAATTTCACGACATCCCCAACACCGTTGCCAAGGCGGTGGCATCGGCGACCCGGCTCGATGTGCAGATGTTGACCATTCATACCTGCGGCGGATCCGAAATGATGCGCGCCGCGGAAAAATCGGCACAGGAAACCGCATTGCAGGCCGGATTGAACGCGCCGCTGGTGCTCGGCGTCACGGTGTTGACGAGTCACGACAACGCGACGCTGGCCGAGATCGGCATCCAATCGGACACGGCGCGCCAGGTGGAACGGCTCGCGACGCTGGCGGTGACGGCGGGCTTGCGCGGCCTGGTTTGTTCGCCCCTGGAGATCGTTGACCTGCGGCAGATCCTGCCGTCGCATGTCCAACTGGTCACGCCGGGCATCCGTACGGGCGCCGAGAAGGCGGACGACCAGAAACGGACTTTATCGCCGCGGGAAGCGATCGCGGCCGGCGCCAACTGGTTGGTGATCGGCCGGCCGATCTATGCGGCCGAAAAACCGCGGGCGGCGGCGGAAAAGATATTGGAATCAATCGCTTAGCGATTGCGTCCGTTTTGTTTCGTTTTACCCGTATTTATCAGTGTCGATCTGTAGCCGAAAATAAGATATGAAACCTCTCACGATCGTCGTTCATTTCCAGGCGCGACCCGGAAAAGAAGCGGAACTGCGCAAAACCTTGGTGGCGTTGCTGGCGCCGACGCGCAAGGAGGCCGGTTGCCTGAATTACGACCTGCATACCTCGCCGGATGACCCGGGAAAATTTTTATTCTACGAGAATTGGGCAAGCCGCGCGCATCACGATACTCATTTCAACACGCCGCATATCCAGGCATTGCTGCCGCGGATCGACGAGTTGTGCGCTTCCTTCCCGCAGGTCACGATGTGGGAAAAAGTGGATTGATATGGCCGCGTTCGGTCGCCGGGGCGAGGGGATGCCCGTTGCGATGAGGATTGGTCAGGCGACGACGTCGAGGATGAGCGGCGGCAGTTGGGGCGGTTGATCGGCGATCTCGAACGCGAATTCCAGGCTTTCCGTCGCTTCGCGGACCGATGACGAATCCTGCGCATGGATGCGGCAGAGCGCCTGTCCTTCTTTCACGGGCTCGCCCGGTTTCAGCATGCGGTCGATGCCGACGTCGTGGTTGATCTCGGACTCTTTGGTCAACCGGCCGCCGCCCAGGTCGCGGACGACCTGGCCGATGATCTGCGCGTCGCATTTCGAAATAAAACCGCTGCGGGAGGCTTTCATCTCGACGACGGATTTGGCCGTGGCTTTCAGGTGCAATCGTTCGTTGAAAGCCTCGATGTTGGCGCCCTGGGCCTTGAGCATCTCGTCGAATTTTTTTGCCGGCTGGCCCGAGTCGAGGCAATCCTCCGCCGTCTTGCGGGCGGTTTCGATGTCGGCGGCTTTGCCGGTCTGGACCAGGAGGTGGGCGGCGCACTCGATGACGATGGTTCGCAGGTCGGTCGGTTTTTTCCCTTCGAGACAATCGATCGATTCCTTGATCTCCAGCCAGTTGCCGGCGGCGCGGCCGATGGGCGTGTTCATATCCGTCACCATGGCGCGGGTCTTGACGCCGCAATCGTTGCCGAGGGCGACCATCGCCTGTGCGAGCGCGCGGGCGTCCGCTTCGGTCTTCATGAAGGCCGCGGTGCCGAATTTGACGTCCAGGATGAGGGCGTTGAGGCTTTCGGCCAATTTTTTGGACATGATGGACGCGACGATGAGCGGGATGCTGGGAACGGTGCCGGTGACATCGCGCAACGCGTAGATTTTTTTGTCGGCGGGGGCGATCCGGCCGGTCTGGCCGCAGATGACGCAGCCGATGCGTTGGACCTGGGAAACGGCCAGCTCGGCGGTGAGCTTGGTCTTGAAGCCCGGGATCGATTCCAATTTATCGAGGGTGCCGCCGGTGATGCCAAGCCCGCGGCCGGAGATCATCGGGACGCGAAACCCGAGGCAGGCCAGGAGCGGCGCGAGCGGGAAGGAGACTTTGTCGCCGACCCCGCCGGTGGAATGTTTGTCCACGAGCGGACGGGCCTCCGGGGGAAACGTGAGGGTATCTCCGGAATCGCGCATCGCCATGGTCAGGGCCGTCGTTTCCGGCGTGCTCAGGCCGCGGAAATAGATGGCCATCAGCATGGCGGACATCTGGTAATCCGGGATTTTTGCGTCCGTGTACAGGCTGATAAATTCCTGGATCTCCTCCGCCGCGAGCGGCTTGCCGTCGCGTTTGGCTTCGATGAGGCTTAAAAAGTTCACAGTTTACTGTTCGCGGTTCACAGTTGTTTGCGTCGGGCCAACAATAAATTTTTGGCCGCGAAATCCAGATCGCTTGCGATATTTTATAAATCCTGCAAGCAATAAAACAATACTATGAGTTTGTTGGTCCAGATCATCAAATTCCTGTTTGTAAATGTATTCGGCATCCAGGGCGATATAAAGTTGAGACTTTAGTTCGCTCGCAGAGCCTTTGGGGACCGACAGAAATCGGATGAATTCACGGTTTCCGCCGCGTTCGAAGCCTTCGGCGATGTTAGACGTGATGGAGCTGGCCGCACGCTTTATCTGGTCCTTTAGCGTAAAGGCATGGCGGAACTTCTCGCGGCTGGTCGATCGATAAAATTGTTGAGTAAGTTCACGACCTTTTTGCCACGCGGCAATATCTTCAAATTTTTGGATGCTCGCCATGCCCTTAATCCCTAAAGGCTTCGCTTTAATTTTCCTGGCCTGCCCCAACCGTGAACCGTAAATCGAGAACGGTGAACGATTAAGCGAATTTCTTCGCCGCGATGCTGGCGTTATGCCCGCCGAAACCGAACGAGTTGTTGATGATCGCGTTGATCTTCAGTTCGCGTGCGGTGTTGGGCACGTAGTCGAGGTCGCACTCGGGGTCGGGCACCTGGTAATTGATCGTCGGCGGGGCGATGCCATGTTTGATCGCCATGGCGCAGACGCTCATCTCGACGGCGCCGGCGGCGCCGAGCATGTGGCCCGTCGCGCCTTTGGTCGAGCTGACGGCGATCTTTTTCGCGTAATCGCCGAAGACAGTCTTGATCGCTTCCGTTTCGCAGACGTCGCCCTGCGGGGTCGAGGTGCCGTGGGCGTTGATGTAGGTGACGTCTTCGAGTTTCATGCTGCTCTGGCGCATGGCCATCTTCATGCAGCGGGAAGCGCCTTCACCATGCGGCGAAGGGGCGGTGAGGTGATGTGCGTCGGCGGTGTTGCCGTAACCGACGATCTCGCAATAGATCTTCGCATCGCGTTTTTTGGCGTGTTCGAGTTCTTCGAGCACCAGCACGCCGGCGCCTTCACCCATGACGAAGCCATCGCGTTCCTTGTCGAACGGACGCGACGCATGTTTCGGGTCATCGTTGCGGGTGCTCATGGCTTTCATGGCGCAGAACCCGCCGATGCCGATGGGGACGACGGCGGCTTCGGCGCCGCCGGCGAACATGACCGAGGCGTCGCCCATCTTGACGGCGCGCCAGGCCTCGCCGATGGCGTGGTTGGCGGTGGCGCAGGCGGAGACGGTGGCGAAGTTCGGGCCGCGGAGATTTTTGTACATCGAGAACAGGCCGGAAGCCATGTTGCTGATGAGCATGGGGATCATGAACGGCGAAAGCCGGCCCGGGCCGCGTTCGAACAATACTTTGAGCTGGTCGCTGGTCGTCTGCAGGCCGCCGATGCCCGACCCGATGATGCA
>Ga0070690_100001458_pt1 | contig 12360 bp, 9 predicted proteins | sample KBSS33HmetaG_FD_64671 | JGI IMG/M metagenome (GOLD analysis project Ga0070690, IMG submission 64671) | Switchgrass rhizosphere microbial communities from Kellogg Biological Station, Michigan, USA - KBS S3-3H metaG | ecosystem: Host-associated > Plants > Roots > Rhizosphere ... | reverse complement strand
ATGGGCGCGGGGATTGTTCGAGTGCGGCCTTTGATAGTTACACCTTTCTGCGAGAGTGCCGATCGCAGTAAGTAAGCGAACAACATCGCTGGATGCGAGATGCCGATGCCGCCTGTATATCCGCGGTCGTCTAAAGCGATACTGCCCTTTATCTAAATCGTGTCTTTGCCTAAACCTCGATCGATGACGAGCTGCCTGCGTGTGCCGGCGGGAGCAGTCGTCACTTCGTTGATGATTGTCAGCAGCGGATCAGGTGGTCCGGTCGTGATGATGGCCGGCTTTCCAACCTGAGGATTCGGTTTGATGAATAGATCGAGTGCGTTGTCGTTCACTGTCAGCGCACTCACTTCTGCGCCGTAGTACCAGGTGAGATCTTCCCACTCCCAACCGGAACCGTATTGTGGACCAGTGAAATAACTTTCATCACCAATCAAGTCTCCATCAACACGTTTTACACCTGCAGCGACGATCTTATCAGCGAGGTCATTTATTGCTTTGAAGTAGTCGCCGCTACTGAAGCGTGCGGCCAAAGAAGGATCGCCTCGACCGTAAATAATTAGATCGCCGCGCACCGAACCCCCATCAAGTCTTCCGGTAGCGTAGACGGACGTCGTGAAGCGAAAGTCTGGTGATAGTCGATCGAGCGCAGTCGCGACGGTGTACAGCTTCATGTTTGAAGCCGGACGAAGAAGTTTCGCCGAGTTCTCGTCAAACAGAACACGGCCGGTATCGAGTGAAACAACCTTGATCCCAACCATTGCGGACGAGAGTTCCGGCTTGCGCAGAATTTCTGTGATGCGACTTTGTAACTCCGGTAGAGTTCGTGTTGGATTGGAAGTCCTGGTTGTCGATACGGCTGATGTTGGTGAAGCGGTCGGAGCTACTGCGGGTGATTGAACCGGTGTCGGCGGGGGGTTCGCAACTGATGTCGCCGCTCTCCGATCTCGTTGGCCACTTGCAGTCAGGTTCGCTACAGGAAGCGTTGCGATGATGATCAGCGCCAGTAACAGTGCGGATAGTTTGGTTTGCTTCATACCGTAATGTTCTTGATTGACGGACAAACTTAGCAACTCAGTGGTGAACAGTCAGTACCGTAGCGCGGTGACGTCGTTAGTTGTTTAGCTGCTGGGCGCTCACGTCGTAACGCGGACCCGACGCTACCGCGTTACGGTACTGACTGTTCACCACCGAGTTGATCCTAACCCTCCGCAGATCGCACATGCGTTTTCGTCTTTACTTTCGTCATCAACTGAGCGAAGCGCGGGTCGCTTCTCAAGCCTTCCCAGTTAGGATCGCTCTCAAAACATGGCCGGTTCTCATTGCCCAGCGCGATACTTCGCTCGAACCATTCAAACGCTTCATCAGAGCGTCCCTCGAGTGCGTAGACTGAGGCAATCGAATAAGAAATATCAGCATCGACTTCGCCGTTCCGCTTTACGTCATCCGTCAATTGCGCCACCGCTTCTTCATGTTTTCCCTGGGCGCTGAAGAACATCCCCATGAACGGGCGGATGCCGTGCATGTTTGGATGCTTCTGTACGACTTGCTGCATCATCTCTGATGCTGCATCAGTCTCTCCTGTGTAATAAAGGGCGAGCGCTCTAAAAGTTCTGACAAGCGGATTCTCAGGTTCACCCGCATTGTCGAGTTGGCGGAAAGCTTCATCAAACTGCCCCATGTACATGTAAACGAGAGCGCGATTGAAACTGGCGACAACGTGTGCGGCCGGATCGAGTCGGACCAGCCGATCATACGTCCGCAACGCGCGGCCGTACTCACCATCGAGTCGATGCAGCGTCGCTTTCACAAAATGCACGACAGCTTCGCTCGGGGCTTCGCGGCGCGTACGGTTGACTTCGTCGCGCGCCTTCTGCTTCTCACCGCGCCAGAGATAGATGAAGACCATCAGCATGCGCGCTTCGAACAAACGCGGATCGAGCGCGAGTGCTGTATTGAAAGCGACTTCAGCTCGTTCGTAATCTTCAGACCCGCTGAAGCCTTTAAACACTCGGTTCACGTAACACGCGCCAAGCCCGTCATGCGCTTGCGCAAAATTCGGATCGAGCCGAATCGCATTTTCGAAGTGTTCGATAGCCCGCGCGCAGTCGTCGGGTGATGTCGTGCGGAAGATGAACCGTGCGAACAGATCTCGACCGCGCAGGTATTCTTCATATGCAGCCGCATTCTCTGTCGCCGTCTTGGCGATCCCTACTTGTTCAGCCGGACTCAGCTCGAGACGCAAGCCTTCGACAATCTGTTGAGCGATTGTGTCCTGCAGTTGAATGATGTCGGACGCGGCAGTGTCGATGCGATCGCTCCACAGAATATCTCCTGAGGCGACGTCGAGAAGTTGCGCCGTCACGCGGAAGTGTTCACCTGAATGGATGAACCCGGCAGTCAACACAGCGCCAACATTCAACTCCTCACCAATCTCGCGGGGATCGCGCTGTTGTCCCTGGTACCGGGCTATGACTGACGAAGGACGGACCACGAGAGATCTCACGCGCGCGAGTTCTGTGATGACAGCATCGGCGAGCGAAAATTCATAGAACGCCGCAGCCGGATCATTTGCCAGGTTACGAAAGCAAAGGATCGCAAGACTCTTTTTATCTGCGTCGGCGACTGTTGTTGTCGGTGTTTCGTGAATGCCGACCTTTGAAGGAACCGATATGTTCGGTGCAGTCGTCACTCCATCACGTTTGCCTCGCTTTAGCCATCGCACGACTCGCGAAACCGGGTTGTTTCCAGTTAGGTGTCTTGGCGGTTCAGGAGAGGCAATAGCAACCCCACCTCCGGCGATCTCGTGCATGACAGCGCGCAATTCATCGCGCATCTCTTCCATCTTCTGGAATCGATCTTTAGGCTCTTTCTCCAAAGCACGATCAACCACTTGCTGAAGTCGAGGAGGGATGGGACTGTTGCGCAAGGTGCTGATTGGTTTTGGTGGATCGTGGAGAACCGCATGACGAACGTCGATCGTCGTCTTCCCACGGAACGGCCACGTTCCAGTCAACATCTCATAAATGAGCACCCCGGTTGAAAAAATGTCCGCTCGTTTATCGACGCGATCGCCTCGTGCCTGTTCGGGCGCGGCGTAAGTCGCTGTTCCGTACGGGACACCGACTTCGGTCAGCTCTGTGCGATGCAGACCAGTCGTTGCAGCTTCAGTTTCGTCGAGAAGTTTGGCCAGTCCAAAGTCGAGCACTTTCACCTGGCCCGTCGGTGTGACCATCACATTCCCGGATTTAATATCGCGATGGATGATGCCGCGGTTGTGAGCGACAGTCAGCGCGTCGGCGACCTGCAGAGCGATCGATAACGTTGTCTTTAACTCTAACGGTCGACCATTGACGAGTTGCCGCACGTTCTTCCCTTCCACGTGCTGCATGGCGATGAAATGCACGCCGTCGAGTTCATCAAGATCGAAGATCGTGCAGATGTTCGGATGGTCCAACGACGAGGCGAGTCTTGCTTCACGTTCGAAGCGTTTGAGGTTTGACTCCTTCGCGGTCAACTCCTGTGGCAAGACTTTGATAACTACCGTGCGTCCTAGTTTGATGTCGGCGGCTTTGTAGACAGTTCCCTGGCCGCCGACGCCAAGTTTTTCCGTGATTCGGTAGTTTCGAAGTGTCTTTCCAATCATCGATTATTTGGCCGCAGATTTTCAGAGATAGACGCAGATCAGAGCTAATAAGATAAAGGCCCTTGCGCTGATTTTTGTTTATGTGTGTGCATCTGCCGCTAATCATCAAACGTCGCGATCAATTCTTCGGGAGCTACGGTTGCAGTTCCCACCTTGCCGACAACAATACCTGCTGCCTGATTTGCGAATGTAGCCGCTTCAAGCATAGACGCTCCCGTTGCGAGAGCCGCAGCGAGGGCGGCGACGACGGTATCGCCCGCGCCCGTCACGTCGTAAACTTCGCGCGCAGCTGTCTTCACGTACACCGGATCGTTGTCTGTTTCCAACAACATCATGCCGCGCACGCCGCGCGTGATCAGCACCGCATCGCAATTCAGATCTGCTCGGATGCGCTTAGCGGCCAGATACAAACCATCGTCGGAATCCTCTTCGCTGTTGCTCATGCGCAGAGCTTCGAAATGATTTGGCGTAATCAAGGTCGCCGGGCGATAAGCTTTAAAGTTGCGTAGCTTTGGATCAATTAGCACGGGAATACGTTCGTAAGCGATTGGTAAAACAGTTTCGAGAATACGCGGAGTAACAGCGCCCTTGTCGTAGTCAGAAACCACGAGCGCGTCAGCACGCATCAGGTCGGCCTTCAATCGCTCAATCACCATGTCTTCGATGCGTGCATCAACAGGCGCGCGCGATTCACGATCGGTCCGAACAACGGGCTGACTGTGGGCGATGATTCGTGTTTTTAGCGTTGTCGGACGCGACTCATCGCTCACCAGATTGCCGTTTTGCAAAGTGATCTGGCTGAGTGTCGAACGTAGTTGCTCACCCGCGCGATCGTTTCCAATAACGCCCGTCACAGATGCACGGGAGCCAAGCGAGACTAGATTGGCCAGAACGTTCGCTGCGCCGCCGAGGTGTACTGACTCACGCTGCACATCGACGACGGGAATTGGCGCTTCGGGAGAAATACGAGTGACGTCTCCCCAAACGAATTCGTCAAGCATCACGTCGCCAAGAACAACAACATTCAGCGAGCGAATCGCTTTCAGAATCTCTTGTGCGCGTTGTTTAGTTAATTGAGTCACGACACCGGTTTTCTGGCAAGGTAATTCAACTTCTAATTCTCCTCAAGCTTTAGTTTGGGGCTAGAGTTGAGGCTTCGTTGTACGAACCGTTTTAACGGTTTCTCGAATGATGTTCAATATGCGACTCGCCAGGTAAACCGTTGAAACGGTTTTCTGAGACTTTGCCGGGCCCTGAACCCCAAGCTAAAGCTTGGGGAGAATGAGAAGGCCGATCTCACGCAAGCACTCGTTCAATTGCCGTCGTCACGCGATCAACTGGGACACGCAGAATACACTCAGGCTCAGGAAATTTCTCGCAGAAGTAGCCGTGACAAGGTTGGCAGGGCATCTCCTCGAACACCACTTCAGCAGGCGCACTGCTCCACGGTCGCCAATGGGCGATATTCGACGAACCGAACACAACAACTGAAGGTGTGCCAACCGCGGCTGCAATGTGCGCAATGCCACTGTCGTTACCAACGAATAAACTAGCGCGAGATGCTAGTGCGCTGACCTCGGGAAGCGAGACAGCACACGCTACGACTGGAGACTCCGCGGCCCCGATTAAGCTGTTCAAGACCTCACCCTCGCTTGGACCAGCAATAGCGACAGCGGCGATTCCATTCGCTGCCAGGTAATCAGCTACTTTTGCGAAATTAACTGCCGCCCACTGTTTTGTCGCGAACGCGGCGGCCGGATGTATCAGGGCAAACTTCTTATCGGTCAATCCTGAGGCGCTGAGAATCTCATCAACCCGCACGTTAGCCGCGGCTGTAACCGCCAGTTTGGTCCGAGGTCGGTCGCTGACAGGAACTCCTGTCCAACCGAGTAGCGCCAGTTGTTGTTCCACCGAGTGGGTCTTTTGCTGGCCCCAAAGTAGTAACGGCGACGGCGCTTGATGATTGTGAAGTTGTGCGTATTGATACGAAGCGTAACCAACGCGATGACGCGCACCCGTTGCTCGCGTTAGGAACGTTGCTGTAGTGCCACCGTGTAAGTTGTAGACAACATCGTAATGACCGCTTCGGATTTCATGAGCAACGCGTGCTCGTGCAGATAAGCTACCGCGTTCAAAACTTATCACGCGGTTGATGAAGGGATGCTCTGAAAGCACTGGTGCGACCCAGTCTTCAACGAGGATGTCGATTTCGGCCGTGGGCAAGAAGCGTTTTAATGCGTAGGCCGATGCTGTAGACAAGACGGTGTCGCCAATCGAGCGCAAACGAATCAGCAGAACTCGTTGGACGTCATTCCAATTCCAGCGCGGCGGACCGAGGGGCGCTGGAGCATCGTCAGCAATCGACGCGGCGCTATCCGGCTGTCGTGATGATTGCTCGACCATATCCTTGAAAAGAATCTATTGCTCGATCTTGGCCTCGTCGACCAGCATTACGGGAATATCGTCACGAATTGGATAGACGCGTTTACACTCGACGCACTTCAACCCGCTTTTATCGGGTTTCAGCTCAACCTTGGCTTTGCATGCTGGGCAGGCGAGTATCTCCAAAAGTTCCTGACTGATCGCCATGCGAGATGACCTTTCTTTGATTTCCATCGGATGATTGGCAGCTTACAGAAGTGATATGGGATGTCAAAGCTTAACACACGCGGGAATGGAGATACACGGAGGCCGGCATTGACGGCGCCATGTGACGGGATGGAGCGACAAAGAGGCAAACAGTGTAAGAGTTAGTTCGTGTGATTTCGTGGATCGATCCATTTTCCCGCTCAGACACGATCCACGAAATAACACGAACCCAACACGAATAAAGGGGTCTGATATTGAGAGATTTTAAGAAGCCTGATCTTTAACCGGCGTATTCACGCGGACACTTAACCGTTCCTGTGCGAGCTTTCGCCAACGACGCTGATCACCACGACGGTAATCCGGCATGCTCCTGACCGCCTCAAGGCACCGATTGAAAACTTCGCGTGCTTCCTGTTCGCGCCCGAGCTGTTCAAGAGTTTTTCCGTAGTAATAGAGACCTTCGGGATCGTAAGCGCGACGCTCGACAAATTTTTCAAGCGCATCCTTCGCCTCCTCGCCCATTCCTGCAGCAAGATAAGTCGCACCAATCTCACGCCAGATTTCGCTGTGTGAGTGCTTATCATCCTGACTTAGGACCACCGAGAAATGATCGATCGCGTCCTGCAAACGATTCTGTTCGCGCGCGATTCGCCCGAGTTGAAAGTGTGCATCAGTCTCGTCATTCGCAATTTCTACAGCTCGTTTGAAGCGTTGGATCGCTTCCGTGTATTGCCTGCGGTGTTGGTAGACCAATCCCAATTGGTAATGAGCGCCGGCGTCGCGAGGATTAATAGTTGCTGCTTCCATCGAACGACGAAAGCTCTGGCGCTGCCGCAAGGAGAAACCAATATCACCCAGGTCCCCGCGAAACATTCCGTATGCGTAGTAAAGAAGAAACGGCGAGAACATGTACGGAGAAATGAACATGAAGAGCTTGGCCTGGACGGAGAAGGAAAGCGCGGCCACGCCAACAATCGCGAAGCTCTTGGAGAGACCAATTCCGAAAAGCGTTCGTACGCCAAATGCCATCAGTATTCCGAAACCCGCAGCACCTAGCATCCACAGCACGAGAGCGGTCTTCACACCGAGTCCAAGCGCCGGCAAAGCAAGGCCGGCGATTACGAATGGCAGATGGCCCGCAGTCCACGCCATCAGCGCGCAAGTGACCAGCGGTCCATAATCGCGACGAAAAGCGACGCTGAAGCTACCCACTGAGCCATACATCGCAGCGAGCAGGATTAAGCAAGGCACGTATAGGACGGCGATTCCCATTACCTCGGTAATAAAGCTTCCGGGCGCAAATGAAACGAACCACCATCCGTACTTCCCGACAAGCGGCAGTGGCTTTTGATCGTAAACAAAATTCGGCGCGACAATCCCGAGCCGCGCGTATTCAGCTGCGGCATACTGTTGAGCTGCTGTTGGGTAGCCAGGTGGAACTGGCGTTTGTGCCTGGGTGACTGTTTGTTGCTGGGCGACTGCTTGTGGCGTTGCTGTTTGTTGTTGGGCGGGTAAGGGCCGGTAGACCGCTTCGTAAGTTGAATAGATCAAACTTGTGACTGCGGCATGTAGCAGCAGCGACAGAGCGGCTACGCTCACCGCCGCATACAGCCAATGGCCTTCGTCGATAATGCCGCTCATGGCTGAAACGGGCCGGTAGTAAAGGCGAAATAAGAGCTTTGTATTCGTCCAGAACATCGGAGTGAAGACGGTACGGTCAGGATTAAGGTGAGTCTCTGGAGCCGGAGGAACGCTCGAACAGCGTCGAGTTCAGCTTAAATTTCGCCCGGAACCCTGTCAAGAAGTTTGTTGTGGACGGGCGTTTCGCGCTGGAGGATTCATTGCGTGTCCTGATCGGGGTTTTATTAGAACGATCAATTTCTCTGCGTAACCTCTGCGTCCTCGGCTTCTCTCGTGGTTACCTCTCGTCTCGCAAATCCGGGCACCTAAGCGAAGGCAGCCTCGGTTTCGAATAAGTTGAGCCTGCAATGATCAAGAAATAAACCGCAGAGACGCCGAGGATGCAGAGATTACGCAGAGAAATGATTCGGGCATTCGTCCATCTGACTTGCGACGAACAAGTCGCTGTGTTACTCGTGTTAGCAATCGAAGCACAGCACGAAGTAGAACATACAAAGATTTACGCATGTCATTAGAATTCGCTGTCCAATACTCTTGTCCTTTACGGGCCGAATACTCCGAAAAACATCTACGCGATTGGGGCCGCCTGAGCAGTCTTCACGCCCGCATCACCACGGGAGACGCTGCGGCACCGTCGACAGATAAACTTCAATGGGTTGAGAACGCTCGCGAGCAGATCGAACAGATGCAGCAGGCGACAGCCATCTGCCCGCATTGCCCTGCGGCCTTACCGATGGACGCCGCGGGCGAGGGAGAGTCGGTTGGGTGTCTCGGCCGGATCAACTATCCGATCGAAGCGCAATTCGAAAAGTTTCTCGCGGATCGCGTGCAACTGGTGCTCGATACTCTCGACAAGGAAGACCAGCCAAGACTGTTGCGGATCCTGGTCGATCCTGAATCACCGTTCGACGGTGAAGCGACAAAGGAACTTCGTCGTGTAGTTACTCCAGAAGGATTGCGATTCTTCGAGATGCGAGTACCGATTACGCTGACTCGCGATGCATCACGCTTAACGACGGATAACGTTTTCGATCTGTTAGCGGGTTTCCGATCGAACGACTTTGACGCGACGACTTACACACGTGAGTTTCCTTTCGAGGCCACGGCCGACTACTACGACTTTCTTGATCTGATCCTCAGGAGTGAGCTGGGCCAAACAGAAATAGAGCGACTGCGAATGCGGAGCAGAAACTATTTGCAGTTTATGCGGCTACTGGCAGCGATCGAAAAAGCGGAAGCCTTGAACACGCGAGTCCTGATCGACTAGTGAATCGTGGTGCAAAACCAATGGATTCGGTGTGCACGATTTACGATTCACTATTCACTGTTTCGATTCATCGAGCAGCCGCAGTGTATCGAGGATGAGGTTGGTATTGCTCAGCGCCTGGATCTTAATTGGAAAACCTTGTGCAGACTTTTGAAATTCGAATGTGCCGCTCGTGATCTCAACTAACCGCCGGAACCCTACTTCACCGACATCTCCTGCAGAACGCGCATCAACGATTCGTCCGTCATTAAAAAAGATCGACCCTTCCTGAGTCTTTCCATTCAGAGCCAGTGTGCCGGTCAGCTTTGCGTTTTCGATCACCTGGATTGCGTCGAAAGCGCTGATGGCACTCAGATCGCCGGCGAGCGTGAAGTGTTTCTGACTGAACGTGGCTTCAGGTGCTGGTGTTGGCTTCAGATCTGGACGTCGCGCGCGCCGAATCGCTTCCAGTCCCGTTGCGATGTTGATGCGTTCGTCGAGTTGTTTCGCTTCGAGTAATCGGTCGTATGCGGTGTCGAAGTCCTCTCGTTCAATGTAGAGACTTGCGAGCGCCAAACATTGCCGAGCTGCTTCTTCGGTCTGTTTGTGACTGGCGCAGATCTCACGCAGTCGCTCGCGAACAGGGATTGATCGTGAATTGAGCTCGAGCGCGGCCCGGAGTCGTTTCACCGCCCGGTCGACGGACTTGTACTTCAGGAAAAGTTCGGCGTCGAGCAGGGCAGCGTCGGTGTCGCTCACGTGGTCAGTTTTGGAGTCGGATAATGCCATTGTTCGGGAGGGGCAAGCGGACTTCATCGCAGTTTACCACAGCGATTCGGGCAGGAAAGTGTCTCCATTTGGAGTCAGACAGTGACCATATCGTGTGTCGGAAAACCTTTGCACTCGCCGTTTTCGCCCGTGTTTTGCGGGCATTTTCGCCCATGCTGGTCCCGGCAAGTTTGCCCCAGCTACCAGAATTCCTTCCAAACATGGCCCTTTTTGCGGTTTCGCTACGCGTTACAAAACAGGGAAACAATTGAACTGATCGGCGGCAGGCGACGTTTAGATTACTGAAAACCGCTGGCACAGAAGCTGCGACTCAGAGGGATATGGCAGTGCGGAACTCACGCCAACCCGAGGCCCGGCGCCGTCATCGAAACGAACGGATTGGAAGGTACAGGGAAATGAAAGGCTGGATGAAAAGACGAATCGAACGCTCACGAGAACGCTGCGAAAGAGCTGAAACTCAACTCCGCGAAGCGAAGACTCGGAATGGAAATCGGCAAGAGACTGAAGACCGCAAAATCGCGATCCTCTCTCCCGCGCGCGCTGCCTAATTCTCGTTAACGCTCACCTCTCGAACACTCGTTAGGTCGAACACTTTCTTGTAAAGCCCACGGTAGTCTTGTGGCGAACTTGACTGGCCGCAGATTTACACAGATTTACACAGATCAAAATAAAGTAATGGCGATGCGCGGTTCACTCAACTCAACTGGGTTGGTCGGACGCATCGAGAAGTTCAGCTAAGAGAGTCCTCGATGTGCGTTGCACTTTCCGCTCGTTATCAAAAACCATCCTTTTGAATTGTGGCTTAAGTCCGAAATTCAGTAGCAACCCTAACTCGATATCAGTCGCTCTTAGATAGTTCAGTAACTGCGCTTCGTGAGCCGAGTGCAGCGCGCAACAGCCTTCAGCTCGATCAAGGGACTATCCTCGACCAGCATATCTGCTTCAAAATGCCCGACTGTTTGTCCCCGAAACCGAACGGGAATCTCAATCTTTCGACAAGCCTTTAGTCCAATCGATACAAGTGCATGCTGTAACGATTTCTCGTAAACAGATTCAATGAATCCGTGTCCTAGCTCATTGTAAACGTCGAAGAACACTCCGATTACTTTGCCAGTCAGCTCTTTATGCTTAAATCTGCGTGTATCTGTGTTCATCTGCGGCTCTAAAAATCCAAACGCACGCCAACACGGATCTGACGCGGGCGCATAGTTCGTGTAGCTACCAAAAACGAATCTACAAACTTCTGTCTTTGATCGTCTGTTGCTGTCGGTGACAGTGCATCGAAGTTGATGAATTCAGATCCGAAGCTGAACACGGTTTTATTCAGCACGTTATCAAACTCAATCGATGGCCGCAGTCGGACTCGCTCCTTGATCCGAAACTCACGAGTAACGTTTAGATCGAAGGTGAAGAGTCCTGGTCCAATGCCGGCGTTGCGGGGAAGATTACCGGTTTGGCCGATCGCCGGCATCGAGAACTGTTGCAGTAACCCGCTGTTGATAGTTTCGCCGGGCGCGCGCCAGCGAAGCGAGTGAACATCCCCCCTGAAGTTCGGCCTATCATTTCCCACATCATCGAGGTTCCCGTCTGTTCCACCTAACGAGATATTGAACGGCGCACCGGAAGCTATCCTGACAATGGGCGACAACTGAAACCCACCGACGAATCGCGGTAAGTTGAACACTCCTGAAAGAACGAAGCGATGTCTTCGATCCTGAAGGCTGTGCGCTCGTTCACTCCGAAAATCGCCGGCCCGCAAGGCATCCGACGTGTTAACCACACCGTCATCTATCAGTTTCGACAAGGTGTAACCGATGCGAAATGCGCTTGAGAGAGGCTCGCCAGCAAAGAACCTCTTTGTTAATTGAAGTGTAAGACCGCGATAGAAACTGTTACCCACAGAAATCAGTTGCTCAACTTCAGCTCGCGTTTGATCTGGACGAAGATCATTCAAAGCAGCGAGCGCAACTTCGAGCGCAGTCGTTGAATTAACACTTTGCAGATTAAACAGTGAAACAGGGACACCGAACTCTATCGCTCGAGCAGTCGCAGGCGTGTTTGCGTCTCCGTAAATGAAGCGCACGAGTTCACCGGCGGTTGATGTGTTGTGCAATGGCCGGCTGCCGGTTGAATTGCGGAAGTTGGGAAAGTCGCGGGACGCAAGGTATGACGTAAAGTCTCGATATTGATTCGGCAACGCCGGGGCGTTGATATTCATTTCGCGCCACAGATGAATGCCGCGATTGAAAGTAAAGTTTGTGTCAATCGAATAACCACGACCGATGTCAAACTCTGCTCCAATATTCGCTTGATAACTCCCAGGGATCACAAGTGCAGGATCCAGTTGTCGTGAGAAGTTGGTATTGAGTGTTCCGAACGCTGTTACTAAGGCGGAGTCGGCCATGAGTGTTTCGGGAAAACGAATGTTGGCGGCAATAAAGTCTCGACGTTG
>Ga0070690_100001456_pt1 | contig 12366 bp, 11 predicted proteins | sample KBSS33HmetaG_FD_64671 | JGI IMG/M metagenome (GOLD analysis project Ga0070690, IMG submission 64671) | Switchgrass rhizosphere microbial communities from Kellogg Biological Station, Michigan, USA - KBS S3-3H metaG | ecosystem: Host-associated > Plants > Roots > Rhizosphere ... | reverse complement strand
CGAGGACGTAGAGCCACCAGGTCGAAACGAAGTAGCAGGAGTCGTTGGAGCAGGTGTTGGGCGAGTTTTCGACGGCGCCCACCATGTAGCGCTCCGGGCTGGCGAGCGTGGCGTCGTACATGGACACGGTGGGCTTCGGCATCCCGCTCGGCACGGCGCCGGTCGTCCCCATGTAGTCCTTCGTCTTGTAGTCGGTCCCGCCCACGCGGCTGACGACGCGCACCGTGACCGCGGTGGTTCCCGGCACGCCCAGCACGTAGTCCTTGTGGCTGCCGGTCGCGCCGGGCTTCGGGCGCGACGTCATGACGGTGCTGCCCGCGAAGCTGAACTCGAGGAACGTCTGGTCAGCGGCCATCGCCTGCGTCCAGGTGACGATCAGGATCGTGGCCACCTTCGTCGAGACGGTGACGGTCACGCCCGAGACATATTGATCGCCGGCGCCCGCGCCGGCGGAGCCCGTGGTGCCGCCCGCGGCGCCGGCCGTGCCCGTGGTCCCGCCGCGCCCCGCGCTGGCGCCGCCCGCTCCGGCGGTGCTGCCGCCGCGGCCGGCGGCCGCGCCCGCCGCACCCGTGGTACCGCCACGCCCGCCCGCGCCCGCCGCCGAACCAGCGGTGCCCGCGGCCGATCCACCCGTCGCGCCGGCGGAGCCGGTCGTTCCGGCGATCGCGCCGCCGCCCGCGGCCGCGCCGCCCGCTCCGGTGGTTCCCGCGGATCCGGTCGTGCCGCCGCTGCCCGTCGCGCTGCTGCCGCCCGCGCTCGAGCCGCCCGTCCCCGTTCCCGACGGACCGCCTGTGCCCCCGGTGCCCGGGCCCCCGCTATCGCTCGGAGCACAACCCGCGGCGGCCAGCGCGCCGACCACGATCGATGAGATGACCCAGTTGGGGACAGCGCGCTTCATCTGCGGCCTCCTTGTATCGTTCACAGCGACTGCCCCCCGCCGTCGTACAGGTTTGCGGCGAGCGTCTGGAATCCGAAGGCGGCGCCGGCGCCGCTGTTCAGCTTCCAGACCGACGCCCCCGAGGCGTCGAGTCGTTCCATCTGTCCCGCGGTCGACCAGTTCACGAACGTTCCGCCGTCCGCGAGGCGAATTGGCTCGCCGAGGACGAACGTGTAGACGGTGGGATTCGCGGTGTAACTCCAGACCTGCGTCGCGGTCATGTTCGCGACGTCGAGCTCGTACTCGAGGACGCGCGAGACATCACCGGGCGCGCCGTCGTTGTCCATCACCAGGATGTGATTGCCGCGCACGTCGAACTGGTGCTCGTGCAGGAAGCGCGCGGAGCCGGCCGCGAACGTGAACGTGTTTCCGTATGTGCCGAAGACCCACTCGCAGGCGCCGGTCGTGCGGTTGACCTTCGCGATGCTGCTGAAGTTCCGCATCCCGACGTAGTACGCATCCAACGCCGGGTCGTAATCGAGCGCGTTCGCGAACGTCCACCCCTGCATCGGGTCGTCGCCCTTGACCGTCGCGTAGTCGAAGCAGTTCCAGCTGGTCCAGACGGTGCGCTGCGTTCCGTCGGGCGCCACCTCGACCAGCTTGTTGCCGCGGATGCGCGTGACGCCGTCCGTGTCCATCCGGTCCTCGAACGCGATCGCGCCAATGGTGCCGTCCGCCATCTCGATGAAGTCGTGCGCCAGCAGCGGAATCGGGATCGAGCTCGACTGCGAGCCGTCCAGCGACACGCGCACGATCTCCGAGTCGGGCCGCGGCTCGCCCGAAATCTTCGCGGCGTTGTAGAGGAGGCTCTTGCCGTCGCGCGACAGCCGCGCGCGATAGAAATCCAGCATCCGCGTGTCGGTGTGGTACCAGACGATCTGGCCCTTCGCGTCGATGATGCTGACCGCCGTCTGGGCGCCCAGGATCGGCACGATGATGAAGCCGTCGAACCCCGCGCCCGTCTGGGTCAGGGCCGGCACGCCGACCGGCAAATTTCCGGTGTGGACGGTCTGAGTCCGGCTCGCCGCCACGACGCCGCCGTTCTCGGAGCTGACGGCGCGGAAGGAGTAGTCGGTGTCGGACGCCATGCCGAGCACCGTCATGGTGTGATCCAGCGACGCCGTCGCCTCGACCGGGGTGCGGGAACCGAGGGCGCGGGTGGGACCGTACTCGACGGCGCCGGTCGTCGGAACGTCGGTCTTCCAGGTGACCGTCACGACGGTCTTGATGTCCGTGCTGACCTCCGCGACGACGTTCTTCGGCGTCCTCGCGTCGGGCGAACCGCCGCACGACGCCAGCGCCGCCACGGCAACAGCCGCGCCCCACAGCGATCGCAGCCGTCGCCGCATCAGGACCCTCCGGCGCCCGTGTCGAGGATCGTCAGCAGCGGCGGCGCGGGGCTCTGGCAAGTGCTGCAGGTCAGCGCGAGCATCCAGGTCCCGGCGGCGGCGCGCGTGAAACCCGTGAAGGCCTCGCCGGTGGCGCGGTCCTTCGCGGTGGTCAGATCGGCGGTCTTTCCGCCCTCGAGCTTGATGTCCCACAGCTGGGTCGCGATCATCTCGATGTCGAAGATGTGCGCCTGCAGATCCGCGACGGTCATCCCTTCGTAGAAGCCGATCGAGACGCCGTCGACCTTCGTGAACGGAAAATCGTTGTTCGCCCCGTCGTGAACGACGCCGTGCCAGTCGATCACCCAGGGCGGCGCGGCCGCGACCGACAGCTTCGTGAGCGTCGCGAGATCCGCCGAGAAGTCGAGCATCCCGCAACCGGTCGGCGCGTCGACGCGCGCGTTGGTCGACGACGAGGTCGGGTTGAGGAACATCATCGTGCGCGCGCCGATGCCCGGCGTCGTGCCGTGAGAGAACAGCAGCAGGTAGGTGTAGTCCGTGCTCTCCGTGTACATGGACGGCGCGTCGACCACCGTTCCGAACAGCGTGAACGCAGAGAGCTTCGTGCAGGTGGTCAGGTGATCGGTGTGATGATCGAGGTAGCCGGCGACGTCGGACATCGACAGCGTTCCGGCCGCGACGCGGATCTGCACCATCTCCTTGGTGAGGTGCGAGATCCGCAGCAGACCGACGTTGTCGAGGTCGTTCAGGGCCGACACGCCGTGGCACTGGAGGTCGTTCGTGACGGCGTCCCAGCAGATGTCCAGGTCGGTCGCGGGGGCGGTGTCGACCGTCGGAATCGTGAGCGCGGCGTGGGTCTTGTAGTTGTTCGCGTCGCCGAGGACGAGGTTCCCCGCGGGCCCGTTGCTGGTCGAGCTGCCGCAACCCGCCAACAGCAACAACACGAATATCGGAAATGAGCTCCGTGCGCGGTACATGGGTAACCGGGTGTATGTCCGGGTCGGACCGCGTCCGGAGCGGATTCGTCCGTAATTACGGGCGCGTTTCTTGAGCCGTCTGCGGCTTACCGCGCCACATTGCGACGATCGGGTAGACGGTCAGCACGGCCATCGTCAGCGTCAGCGAAGTGCCGGTGATCGCGTGCAGGAACGCGAGCCCGCCGCCGCCGTAGCGGACCACCCACGGCGTGGCGAGGTGGGCGGCGACGCTGGCGGACGCCGCGATGAGCCAGCGGAGCTTGGCGCGATCGCCGAGGCCGGTCGCCAGGAAGAGGTGCCCGACGATGAGAAGCACGACCGGCATCGTGAAAAGGTGGAAGTGCGTCACCTCGAGGAGCTTGCGATACGTCATCGGCACGACGATCGGGCGGCGGGCCGGCTCGTCCTCTGGCACGTCGATCGCCGGACCGCCGGGCGCGGCCCCGGGCGGCGGGGCCGGCGGCGCCACGCGCGCCTCGCCGGCGTAGTAGCTCTTGATGCCGCTCGTGCCGGTGCCGACCAGATCGCCGTAATACAGCGCCGACGACACGATGCCCAGCAGCGTCAGCAGGCAGAACGTCGTGTACAGGATCTTCGCCTCGATGCCGAGGTTCCAGAGGCGAAAGCCCGATGAAGAGAACTGGCGCATGGTCAGAAGGCGACACCGATCCCGAGGCCGAGCCGCGTCTTGCCGCGCGCCGCCTCGGCCAGCTCGGACTCGAGCGGACGCGGCACCCCCGGCGCGCCGGTGGCGGTGACGGGCGCCGTCGGCGGCGGGCCCTCCGCGTCGAGGGCGACCTGCACGTCCACCTTGAACGCGAGCGCGGGAAGCGGGCGGTAGACGATGCCGCCACGCACGAACGATCGCGCGGGCGACGGCGCGTTGGGCGGCGTCTCGCCGGGCGGCGTGATCGTTCCGGGGTTGAAGTTGTACGGAGACATCGCGGCGCGCGGGTTGACGTTCTCGAAGCCGGCGAAGAAGACGAGCTCCTGCTTTGTTTCGGCTTCGCCCAGGCGTAGCACGTCGTAGCCGAGCTGCACGTAGCCGCCGCGCCCGATTCTCGGAACCGCGTCCTGGCCGAGCAGGCCGAGGTAATCGTTGAGCACGTACGAGTCGAGGATGAAGACCTGCGCATACTCGGCGCGGAAGTCGACGCCGCCGCCGTGGTACCGCACGTCCCCCTCGGCGATCGCGACGTTGACCCCGCCGAGCGCGTTCTGATCGCCCGAGGCCGAACCGTAGTAACCGCTGGCGCCCATCGCGAAGCCGGACGGACCCGACAGGTCCAGGCGCGCCGCGAACGCCGCGCCCAGGAACCCGATCCGGTGGCCATTGCCGCGTCCCCCCGCGATCGGCGCCTGCGCGGCGAAGCCCGTCCCGTCCATGCCGCTGACCACGTCCAGCTCGTAGCGCAGGCCGCCGCCGACTTCGCCGAAGATGCCGGCGCCGATCTCGCGCCAGATCGTCGGGATGATCAGCTGATCGGTCAGCGGGCGATCGACGGTCAGGTACGTCGTCGGCGCGTTCATCTGGTTGATGATCCCGAGCGGCAGCAGCAGCAGGCCCGCGCGCAGGCCGAACGCGGGCGCGGGCGACACCTCCAGCACGACTTGCTGCGCCGCGAACGAATCGGCGTGCTCGATGCCGGCCTCGGCGTGAAACCGCAGCCACGGCGTCGGCGAGTGCGTCAGCGTCGCGTAGAGCCTCCGCAGGTCCCAGTCGGCATCGTGCTGCCGATCAATGAACACCACCCCGTCGCCGAGCGCGCCAAGGTGCGTATTCTGACCCGTCCTCGTCCTCGTACTCGTACTCGTCTCCGTACTCGTACTCGGGGACGGCGACGGCGACGAGGACGAGGACGAGGACGAGGACGGGCGGGTGGGCTCGGGCGGCATCGGCTCGCCTTCCGGCGCCGGCTCCGGCCTTCGCGGCGCCGTCGGTGCCGTCCCCGGCACCGGATACGGAATCACCTCGCCCGGCGAGGTGGGCCACGGAACGGGAAGCTGCCTGTTATCGCTCCACGCAGAGCGCGCCAGCGCCACCTGCACATAGACCGCGACGCCTATCCCGACACGCGCGCGAACCGCGCGCGCGCCCGGGTAAAGGCGAATCACCGGCTGACCGACGCCGGCGGAGCCGTCTTGTCGCCAGCCGGCGCCGCCGGGGGCGCCGACGCGAGCGTGGACAGTCCGAGCGCGAGCTCCTCGACCAGAATCGTCGCGCGACGAACGCCGACCGCCAGGGAGGCCGACGACACCGTCGCGCCGCTCACCGCATCGATGTCCTGGTTGAGGCGCAGCGGATCCTGGGAGGTCTTCCCCTGGAACTGCTTGCGGAAGCGCGGGTCACGGACCTCGTCGCCGCGCGGCTCGCGGTACACCATGATCTCCACGCGCTCCACCGCGCCCCGCGGCGACAGCCGCGTCGCGAACGTGATCGGCTGGTGAAGGCCCTGCTCGTCGTCGACCACCGCGTAGCCGTCGATCTTGCCGTGCGTCGTCGCCACGAAGATCGTGTACTTGTCGCGCGTCGGCGCGTAGCCGAGCCGCTGCGCGAGGCGCGCCCGGATCGACTTGTCGAGCGCGAAGGTCCGATAGCCGACGTGCTCGCTCTGGGGGAAGAACTCGGCGAGAACGCCGCGGGTCGAGTAATAGCTGGACTCGGCGCGCGGAGCGGCATCCGCGTGCGCCGACGGCGTCGCCGTCGCGACGGTCAGAATGAGCGCGATCGCGCTACCGGTGAATTTGATAACGGTTCTCAATTTCACTTATATTAATAACGCATCCGTTTCGACGCTGTCAATGAGGGTTACGAGCCCTGTGGACGATCGGACGTCTTCGCTGTGAATCCGGGTAGTTAGCGCGATATCGGGGCGCAGCCTTACGAGCGCCCGCGATGCCCGCTCGCCTCACTCGGACAGCGGCCTCCGGGCAGTCCCCGGGCCTTCTCACACAGCCCGAACAGCTCGTGGCGGTGGCGGAGAACGTTGAATCCATGCCGCCGCGCGGCCGCGTCCTGCAGCACCTCGATCTCGTCGTTCTCGAACTCGACGATGAAGCCGCAGCTCTCGCAGATCAGGTGGTCGTGGTGGGCGCGCCCCTCGGCGATCTCGTAAAGCGTCTGCCCCGGCCCAAAATGGTGTGCCTCCGCGATGCCCGCTTCCTCGAGCAGCTTGACCGTGCGGTAGACCGTCGCCAGCCCGACCCCCGGGTGCTTGCGCCGCGCCGACGACAGCAGATCCTCCAGCGCCACGTGGCCGGACGTGCGCAGGAACGCATCGACGATAGCTTCGCGCTGATGCGTCGTCTTGAGGCCCTTGCGCTGCAGGTACGACCGCCACGGACCCTTCGGGTCCTTGCCGTGGCGCACCCCGCCACCGTTCTTGCTCAAGCCTGTCGCCATTTGATCGAGCATCCCATGGAGGGGCGCTGCTCGGGGGACGGACTCTTCCCCGCCGCCAGCGCCTCGAGCGCGTCCGCCAGCTCGCGCCGCTTCACGAGGCTTTCGTCCTTCCACGAGTCGTCGATGCGCCCGCGGTACGCGAGCCGGCGATCGCGATCGTAGACGAAGATGTCAGGCGTGCAGACCGCGCCGAACGCGTGCGCGACGTCCTGCGCCTCGTCGTGCAGATACGGAAAGCCGTAGCCCTTCTCGCGCCAGCGGGCGGCCAGCTTGTCGAAGGCGTCGTCCGGGTAGCTTTCCGCGTCGTTCGCGCACACGGCCACGAACTGGACGCCGCGCGATTCGAAGTCGCGCGCCAGCCGGATGAGCCGGTCCTCCACCGCCTTCACGTAGGGGCAGTGATTGCAGATGAACATCACGACAAGGACGGGCTTGGCGCGGAAGTCGTCGCGCGCGTAGGTCTTCCCATCGACGGCGGGCAGGCGAAAATCGGGACAGGCTGCGCCCAGTTCGGCTGGTGGCGTTTCGACGGCCATGGCGCGTGGAATTCTAGCCCAGAACAGCGTAGAAGGCGTCCATGGGAAGCGAGAGCAAGACGGAGCAGGCGCCGGAGCGGTTCGAGGACATCCTCGGCCGTCTGCGCGGCATCGTCGAGCGCCTCGAGGGCGGCAACCTTCCACTCGAGGACAGCCTGCGCGCGTTCGAGGAGGGGATGGAGCTCTGCCGCCGCGGGACGGTGATCCTCGACGGCGCCGAGAAGAAGGTGGAGACGCTGCTCGCGGCCGGCCGCACCGCGCCGTTCGAAGTCGAAGAGAGATGACCGCGGCTTCACTGGACGCCTGGGTCGCCGCGCGGCGCGCCGACCTGGACCGTCTCTTCGAAACGCGGCTGGCGGCGCCGGCCGACGGCGACCCGGGGCGTCTGCTCGAGGCGATGCGTTATTCGCTGCTCGCGCCCGGCAAGCGCATCCGTCCCCTGCTCGCGCTGGCGGCGGCCGAGACGTCGGTGCCGCCCGATTCGGACGGGCTGCTCGCCTGCGCCGCCGTCGAGCTGGTGCACTGCTACTCGTTGATTCACGATGACCTGCCGGCGATGGACGACGACGACGTCCGGCGCGGGCGGCCGAGCAACCACAAGGCTTTCGGCGAGGCGACCGCGATCCTCGCAGGGGACGCGCTGCTGACGCTGGCGTTCGACTGGATCGCGGAGGCGGGCGAGCGCGCGGCGCGGCCGCAATCGTTCCTGGCGGCGTCGCGCGCGCTCGCGCACGCGGCGGGCGCCTTCGGGATGGTGCGCGGGCAGGCGCGTGATCTCGGCGAGCCGCCGCCGGCGACGCTGGCGGCGCTGGAAACGTTGCATGCGGAGAAGACGGGTGCGCTGTTCCGCGCCGCGCTGGAGGTCGGCGCACACGTCGGCGGCGCCTCGCCCGACGCGCTGGCCAGCCTCGCCCGCTTCGGCGCGGCCTACGGCATCGCCTTCCAGCACGCCGACGACATCGCTGACGCGGAGCATGGCCAGCACGCAGACGGAGCCCGAGCCCGCCTCGAAGCGCTAATCGCAGAAGCGTGCGCCGCCGTGACGCCCCTTGGCGCGCGCGGCGATCGGCTGGTGGCGCTCGCCCGCGCTCTCGCCCGTCGGCAGGCGTAGTCCAGGCCGCCGTACCAAAAACCCGGTTGTGGTAGCATGGTTACGATGGCCGCCGAGGAACGGACGCAGTTGTTCCAGGCGCCACCGGGGCAAGCGGGTGGCAAGCGGGATCGGGCCTACCTGGTCGTCCTCGCGGGTGCGAGCGTCGGCGAGATGTACAAGGTCGAGGGTGACAGGGTGATCATCGGGCGCGGCCAGAAGGCCCAGATCCGCCTGTTCGACGACGGCATCTCCCGCGAGCACGCCCAGGTGGTGATCGAGGACGGCCACGTCTATCTGATGGACCTCGGCTCGACCAACGGGACGTTCTGCAACGGGCTCAAGGTCGACAAGCGGCAGCTCATCGACGGCGACAAGATCCTCGTCGGCTCGACCACCATCCTCAAGTTCACGTACCACGACAATCTGGATGAGATGTTTCAGAAGCAGATGTACGAGTCGGCGCTGCGCGACGGCCTGACCAAGGCGTTCAACAAGAAGTACTTCACCGACCGCCTGGAGAGCGAGTTCACCTTCTCCGCGCGCCACGCGTCGCCGCTGGCGCTGGTGCTGTTCGACATCGATCACTTCAAGAAGGTGAACGACACCCACGGCCATCAGGCGGGCGACCACGTTTTGTCCGAGATCTCGAAGCTCCTGTCGGGCGCGCTGCGCGCCGAGGACGTCTTCGCCCGTTACGGCGGTGAGGAGTTCGCCGTCATTTGCCGCGGCAACGACGAGAAGCAGGCGCAGGTGGTCGGCGAGCGCCTGCGCAAGGCGGTCGAGGGCCACAAGTTCGTCTACGAGGGGCAGCACATCCCCGTCACCATCAGCGTCGGCATCTCCGTGCTGCCCAACCCGGCGGTCAAGGACGCGACCGACATCGTCAGCCTCGCCGACCAGGCTCTCTACAAATCCAAGAACGGCGGCCGCAACCGCGTGACCGTCTACCAGCCCGGCAAGTAGCGCCGCACGGTCGCGCTTGGCGCGCCGCCGCTTAATTTTCTTTGCGGATCGGCGGCGAGTTTTTTGCAGGACGGGCAAACGGTTCGTAGTCTTGGAGGACGCGATGTCGCTTCGGGCCAGCCTCGTTTCAGCAGCCGTCTGCCTGTTGCTCGCGACGCCGCGCGCGTCCGCGAGCGGGGGCGATCACGATCCCGATCAGGAGTCGGCCACGCCTGCGGAGGCAGCGCCCCGCCCCATCACCGGTAAGCCGGTTCCCTTCGACCGCGGCTGGTTGACGCCGTTCTTCGAGCACGGTCCCGGGAAACAGGCCGTCGAGCAGTACCGCGCGGAGGACTGGGAAGATTCGGAGAAGGGCTTCGCGCGCGCGATCAAGTCCCTCCCCAAGAGCAGCGCCGAGCGCCACGCCGCGACCTACATGCTGGCCCTGACGCGCGCGAGCGATTCGAAGTGGAGCGAAGCGGGTCAGCTGTTCGAGGAGCTGTTCGCGAGCTATCCAGGCCTCGCGCCCTATCACGCGTACAACGCGGCCCGCTGCCGGTTACGCCGCGGTGACGCGGCGGGAGCGCTCGAGTGGGCGGAGAAGGTCGCCGAGGGCAGCGTGCCCAAGGCCGAGGCGGAGCTGGTCCGGATCGATGCGTTGCGTACGCTCGGCCGCTGGACCGACGCGCTGACGGCGGTGGAAAATTTCCTGCAGCGCTGGCCCAACGGTCCCCGCCACGCCGAGGCGCTGTTCAAGAAGGCGGAGGCGATGGAGAAGGCCTCCACCGGCGGCGGCGGCGACGCGCGCAAGGCCGCGCCCGACGTCATCGTCATCTACCGGCGCGTCTGGGCAGAAGCGCCGCTGCAGGCGTGGGGCGATCGCGCCGCCGATCGCCTGGAGCAGATCGCGACCACGCTGTCGGCGCCCGAGGCCGCCGTCGTCCGCGCGCGTACCGCGGGCGAGTGGGTGACGCGCGGGATGGGACTGTTCAACGAGAACCGCAACCAGGAGTCGGAGATAGCGTTCAACTCCGCGCTGGCGTCTCCCGGCCTGGACGCGGACCTGGAATGCCGCGCGCGCTTCCACCGCGCGCAGTCGGTCTGGAAGCAGCGCCAGCGCCCGCGCGCGGCGCCGCTGTTCGACGAGGCGGAGGCCGCCTGCGCGCGCGCCGCGAACCGCGATCTGCACGCGAAGGCGCTGTACCAGGGCGCGCGCTGCTACGCGTCCGCCGGAAAGAGCGACCTCGCGCTCGCGCGGTACGCGCGCGTCGAGGCCGAACACCCCGACCACAGCTACGCGGACGACGCCCGCATCCGGTCGGCGGAGATCGCGACCGACGCCGGCGACGAGGCGACCGCCGCGAAGTTGCTGGCTGAGGTGCCCACGCGGTACCCGAAGGGCGATCTGCTCAACGAGGCGCTTTGGCGGCTGGCGTTCTCGGCCTGGCGCGGGGGGCGCAACGACGAGGCGATGCACTGGCTCGACGAGAACCTGCGCCTCGTGCCCCACGAGGAGATCTGGTACGCGGAGGGACGCGCCCAGTACTGGAAGGGGCGCGTGTTCGAGAAGCAGGGCAAGGCCGACGAGGCGCAGGTCTGGTACGAGCGCGCCGTCCGCGAGTACCCGCTGTCGGTTTACGCGCTGCTGTCGCTGACGCGGCTCAAGACGCTGGACCCGCCAGCGCAGAAGAAGCTGATCGAGTCGCTGCGCAAGGGCCTGCACGATGTCCCGGCCTGGAAGTTTCCGGCGCGGCCGCTGTACGGCGACGCGGGCTTTCTGCGCGCCGTGGAGCTCGCGCGCATGGGCCAGGGAAGCGACGCGCGGCGCGAGCTCGCCAGGATCGGGCTCGCGACGTCCGCCGAGAAGCATTCGACCGCGGCGGCGAAGGGCGAGGACGAGGATCTGGTCTGGATCACGGCGGTGCTGCTGGACCGCGGCGGCGTCTGGAGCGCGTCGCACTCGCTGCCGCGCCACGCGCTGACCAGCTACAAGCTGGAGTACCCGAAGGGGATCGGCGAGGCGAAGTGGAAGCTCGCCTATCCGCGCGCGTTTCCGGAGCTGGTCGCGAAGAACACGAAGGCGAACCAGCTGCCGGAGGCCCTGCAGCTGGCGATCATGCGCGAGGAGAGCGCGTTCTCGCCACGCATCGAATCGTTCGCGAACGCGATCGGCCTGACGCAGATGCTGGTGAAGACCGCCCGGCGGTTCGCGAACGGCGTCACCGTCACCCGCGACGTGCTGCTGGATCCGGCCAAGAACGTCGAGATCGGCTCGCGGTTTCTCGGCTTCCTCTGGAAGCACTTCGACGAGGCCGCGCCGCTCGCCATCGCCGGCTACAACGCGGGCGAGGGAGCCGTCGACCGCTGGCTGGGCGAGCGCGGCGACCTCGCGATGGACGAGTTCATGGAGACGATCCCGTACGACGAGACGCGCAACTACACGAAGCGCGTGCTGGCCTCGTACTTCACCTACTCGTGGCTGTACGGAAAGCAGCCGGTGCCCACCTTGCCGCTCGCCGCGCGCGGCAAGGTCAAGAAAGAGAAGGCGCCGGACGGCGGCGGCGACGCCAAGCCGAGCCACTCGGGCCGCACCACCTCCTCCCACCGCTGACGGCGGCGCCTAGTTCGTGATCGCGGCGCAGGCGGGATCCATCCGCTCCTGGCGGATGAGATCGCGCAAGAGAGTCATGAGCGCGTCGATGCCGGCCGGGATCGGTGTGCAGATGGTCGACGGCGTGTTGCAGTCGAGTCCCGCGTTGAAGCCACGTCCGTCGGAGCGCATGAAGTTGAAGTTCGGCCCGTCGGCGACGCCGCGATCGCCGAAGAACGGCACGTTCGTCATCCCCAGCGCGGCCTGGACGTCGGGATGGTTGAGCGCCAGCTCGACATCCTGCGAATCGATGCGCGCCGGATCGCCGCAGGCGGGCATCGGCGGGTCGCAGGAGAGCGACCCCGCATCGGGCCTGAAAGTGTCGCGCACGAAGTGAAACGCAGCGGGCGGCGACAGCGTCGCCGTGTCGAGCATCGCGCCCAGGCCGCCGCCACCGTCCTGGATCACGTACGTCGTGGCGAACGTGCAGACGGGGCCGTCAATCGGGCCGCCCGTTCCGCCCGACCCGCCGCCTGCAC
>Ga0070690_100001454_pt1 | contig 12367 bp, 10 predicted proteins | sample KBSS33HmetaG_FD_64671 | JGI IMG/M metagenome (GOLD analysis project Ga0070690, IMG submission 64671) | Switchgrass rhizosphere microbial communities from Kellogg Biological Station, Michigan, USA - KBS S3-3H metaG | ecosystem: Host-associated > Plants > Roots > Rhizosphere ... | reverse complement strand
GTCACGGTCCCTGTCGACGTCGCGCCGCCGGTGACGCTTGCCGGCGACAGCACGACGTTGACGAGCGGCGGCATCGAGCTCGCCGGTGGACTCACGGTCATTCCGAGGCTGGCGCCGCTCGCGCCGTACGCAGCCGACAGCGACACGGCCGTCGTCGTCGATACCGACTGGCTGGTGACGAACGCGAACGACGCGGTGGTCGACCCGGTGAAGACGGTGACGGTTGGCGGCAGCGAGCTGAAAAGCTCGGGATGATTCGTCGACAGCGTGACGACCACCGGTGCCGGCGCCGCCGCGGCGAGCGCCACCGTGGCGACGCCGCCTTCGCCGCCGCGCAGTGTGGTGACATTGGCGCCGAGCGACGACACGCTCACGCCGGTGACCGCGCCAACCGTCAGCGCGCTGCTCAACGCCGTGCCGTCGAAATACGCAGTCAAGGTGACACTACGCGCGGTCGGGACACCGCGCGTGAAAATTCGGAACGCGTGGCTCGTCGAACCTGCTGGGACCAGGTCGTCGCCGGGAAAGAGGGCCGCAACCGCCGGATCGCTGCTCGAGAATCGCACGACGGCATCGGGCTGTGCCGGCCAGACGCCGGTCGGAATCGGACCGCTGAAGGTCAGCGTGCCGCCCGAATTGCTGCCGCCCGCAACCGAGCTCGGTGAAAGCGTCATCGCTGTGAGCTTCGGCAGCCGGTTCGGCGGCCGCACGAAGAACGGCCGGTTCGAGGTGGCGCCGCCGCTGGTCGCGAACACCAGCACGTCGACGTCGGTCGTCAGCGACGCGAACGTCGTAACCGGGAAGCTCACGGTGCGCGCGCCGTCCGGTACCGTCACGCTGGCCGGAACATTCGCGATCGCCGGATGCGTGCTCGACAACGTGACCACGGTGCCGCCGGCCGGCGCCGCCTGATTCAACGTGAGGATCGCCGTCGCCGGCGTACCGCCGGTGACGCTGCCGGGCTGGATGATGAGATCGATCGGTGCCGGCGCTCCCGGCGGCGCTACGGTGATCGCTCCCGACCCGCCCACGCCGTTGATCGTGCCGACAAGGCTCACGCCCATTGCCGTCGACACGCTCGCCGTCGTAATCGGAAAGGCGGCCGACAGCGCTCCGGCCGGTATGTTCACCGCATCAGGTACGACGACGGGAACAGGCAGGGCACGGGTCCGATCGAGCCCCTGCGATCGATCGTGGTGGGCGGTGAGTTTCGCGATCAGCCCGCCTGCCGGCGCCGCTTCGTACAAATGGACCATGCCCGTCGCCGCCGATCCGCCGGTGACAGTTGCGGAGTCGACGTCGATACCCGAGATCGTCGGCTGCCCGCTTGCCTGGCTGATCGTGAACGTGCGTGCTGTCGACCAGGCGCTCACGTTGCCGGCTCCATCTGCCGTGCGCACGCGCCAGAAGAACGTACACGTACACAGCCCGCCCGAGTTGCCGACGCTCGGCGGGATCACCACCGAGGTGTCCGCGACCGCGCCACGGAACACGAGGAAGCTCTTCGCGAAGTCCGAGCGCGTCGAGAGCTGGAATTCGTAGGCGTGCACGCCAGAGGGATCGACCACGCCGTTCCATTCGAGCCGTCCGATGAGCCCGTTATGGAAGGTCGCGCCGTCGGCCGGGAGGGCAGGCGTCGGTGGGTCAGCGGTGAGATCTCCGCTTGCGTCTGCGTCGAGTGCGATCTTGGTAACGAATCCTTCGTTCGATGCGCCGCCGCCGATCGCGTTGCTCGACGTCGGATCGAATGCCGCGGCCGTGATCGGAAAATCGTTCGACGTCGTCTGGCCGCTCACGACAACCGTGTTGCCCGAGACATACGCGACCTGCGGCACTGATTGGAAGTTGTCGGCTATCCCGCCGCTGCCGCCGAAGAACGACTGATAGAGATACTGTGTGGCGTCGGCGCTCATCCGGGTGACGAAACCGCTCGCTGTTGCGCCGGAACCGTCGGCGGTTCGCACGAACGCACCACGCGTCGTCGGAAGATCCCATGCCGCTGAAGGCCCGGCGACGATCGGCTCTCCGCCGCTGTTGACGGCGAGGCCGGTGATGCGATCGGCGTGATGGTACGTCGACCATACGAGCGATCCGCCACCTGCCGCGGGGAAACGGAAGCGCGTGACGATGCCGGCTTCGACATCGGGAAACAGCGCGGAGAACGGCGGATTGGTTGGTCGCACGACGCCGGCAGTCACCGGGTAATTGTTCGACCAGCTGCGGCCGGCAAACGTCACCAGTTCGGGATTGCCTGGATCGATCGCCGCCTTCCAGAGATTGTCCTGGCTCGAGCCGCCGATGAGGGTCGCGTACTTCAAGTCGGCGGCGCCCGCGCCCTCCAGCTTCAAGCGCGCAATTGCCGCGTCCTGCGATCCGTTCCACGTGCGATCGAAGGCATCAACCGTCGTCACGAACACCTGCACGTTGTTGCCGGTCACCCAGCCGCACACGGTCACGAAGCCGTTGGCGTCGACGACGAGATCTTCGAGAACGTCGGCCTGCGGTCCGCCGAGAAAGGTGCCGTAGGTGAGCGCGGTGCCGTCCGCCGTCAGGCGTGCGACGAACATGTCGCCGTCGGCGCCGCCATCGGCGGCGGCATTCGGTGTGTTGTAGGTCGGACGGAATGCCGTCGGCGTGGTCGGGAAGTCTCGCGACGCCGTCGTCCCGCCGACGATGATGTTGCCTGCCGGATCGTAGCCGACTGCGGAAGCATCGTCTTCTCCGGAGCCGCCGAGCAGCGTCGAGAAGAGCAGACCGCCGGTCGCGTTGAGGCGAACGACGAAGGCATCCTTGTTGACGCCGGTGCGATCGAACGCGCCTGGGGTCGTTGGAAAGTCCGGTGAGAAGGTCTGTCCGACGAGCACCGCGTTGCCGCCGGCGTCGACGGCGAGCCCGCGATGCACGAGTTGCGCGTGCCACCCGCCGATGAATGTCGCATAGCGAAGCGCGCGGCCGGTCGAGTCGAGCCGGGCGACAAATGCCGGCGACTGCGTCCCCGCGGCGAACCCCGGATCGGCGAACGACGGAAAGTCGCCGGATATCATCGTCCCGCCGACGAACACGTCGCCCGTGCCGTCGCGCGCGACTGCGGCCGGGCCGATGAAGTCGGAACCGGAGCCGCCGAGAAATGTCGACCAGACCAGTCCCGGATCGACGACGAGCGGGCGCGCCGGGTTGCGGCCGTCGATCGCGAAGCCGTAGCGCTGCGCGTCGATGATGTGGAAGCGGCTGGCGAGCGGCAGCCGCGTTCCGTCTGGGAGTTCCTCCCAGCTGATTGGCGGCGACTGGCGCAGGGTCGCGCCGCCGGCTTCGAACACCAGGGAGCCGTCGGAGTCGATGCGCAGGTCGGACGCCCCCTGGGCGTGCACTCGAACGGTCTCGATCGCAGCGCCCGCGGCGACCCGTAGCTCGTATTCGAGCTGACCCGATCGATCCTGCAGGCGCGCGTCAATCCCCGGGTAGAGGTCGCGGTAGGCGATCGCGGCGAAGACCGGGACGTCGGCGCGCCAGCGGGTCGAATCGGTCCCGAGATAGAAGTTGTACCGCGTGGCGCGAACGCCAACGCCGGCCGGACTTGCCTCGGTGGACGCCCCCTCGAACGTCAACGCCACGCGCGCGTCCGGCGCGCGGTCGTCGCTGATCGTCAGCGTCGTGCCGGCGATCGTCGCGGAAGTGGATCCGGTGCGTACCGCGAAATCGATGCGTCGATCCCATTGGCCGCGGTTGGCGATGAAGTCGACCGGCCGCGCCGCCTCCGGCGTCGGCGACGCGGCGCCCGAATGCGGCTGCGCGGATGCGACGATGGCGACCACACCCATGGCATACGCTGCCGATTGAATTCGCCGCATGAACCACCTCTGAGCGGGCGCGCTGGGCCGCGCTTATCGCAGCGGCTCCGCCTGTGAGTTCACCTGGAGTTCGTCGCGCGAGCGCTTGCGGGCGTTCCAAAGCACGCGCCACTTCGCGCGCGGGTGCTGTGTCATGCAGCCATGCTCCGCTACGGTGTCGTGTGAGCGTGTATGCGACAGGGCACCCGGTGTGTCGAAATCGCCGCACGTCTTCGAACCGGACGTAACCCGGGCACGATCGTGTGAAATTTTCTTACCGGCGTCGTTCGGACAGCGGCTGGGGTTCGCTCGCGCAGGCCGCGGTAAAATGGCGGTTCGTCGCGCCGATTCGAAGGCGGGAGGGATGGCCGAGTGGTCGATGGCGGTGGTCTTGAAAACCACTGTACCCGGAAGGGTACCGGGGGTTCGAATCCCTCTCCCTCCGCCAAATTTTTTTAGCTCCTGCCGCCGATCATCCAACGTGATCTGGAGGTCACCAAATGGCCAATCTTGTCGTCGGGTTGGCGCTCGGCGGGGCACTCCTGGCCCAGGCGGCATCGCCCGCGCTGCCGGCGACGCCGGCCGACGCTGGCGCGTGGGATGCGGCGATCGTGCGCCGCGCGGCGGCGCTCATTCCGTCGCCGGCGCAGTGGGACCGCGCCTCGACGGGCGACTGTCCGGCGCATGCCGCGTCGGTCAGCCTGCTGTGCGCGTTGTCGCAGGCCGCCGACGAGGCGGCCGCCGGTCAGCCCACGATGTCCGATTGCCGGTTTCACCCCACGACTCACGGATGGGAGGGGAACTGCGGTCCGCTCTTCGATGAAGCGTCGATCTTTTCGGTGACGCGTGCGGCGCGCGCGACCACCGGCGTGTGGCGCAAGGACGCGACGCCGCGCGAGGTCTGGGCCGGGACGATGGCCAACGCGGCCGCGCCGGTGATGTACGAAGCGCGCCAGTTGATCGGCACGCTGACCACGAAGAAATACACGTCCCGGCTCGTCGACTACAACAACGATCCCGACAGGTCATTCGCCGACCTTCAGACGTTTTTTCACCTGCTCGAGGAACGCGTCGCCGCCAATAGTGCGGCCGATCTCGCAAAGTTGACCGACGGGGTGGAGATCGAGATCTATGACGCCGGGTCAGGTGTGATCAGGACCTACCAGGGCTGGTTTCCGGTCACCGGGTTCTCGGTCGACGCCACCGCGATGCACTTCCAATTCGACGGCAAGCATCAAGTGCCGCCGAATGCGCTGGACAAGGAGATTCTGGAGCGTGCGTCGACGGTGATCACATCCGACGCCGTGTGGAATCGCGCCGACAACCGGGAGTGCCCGGCTGCCGCCACGACCTGGAGCATCTATTGCGCGGTCGAGCGGGCGATGATCGAGGTCACCGGCGGCTTCAATCATCGGCGGCCGGCCGGCGAGCTGGTGCGTCAGGTCGTCGACGAGCGCAGCGCCGGCCGCAACTACTCGCATCGCATGATGGACTACAACAACGACGCGCGGACGATGATCGCCGACGTGCGGAGTCTCTTCGCCGAGGCGATCGCGAGGATCAAGTAACGTCGACGCGAGCGGCCGGGGCCAACGAGCCCTCTCGCTGTTACACTGCTGCCGTGACGCACGGTACGACCGTCGCGCCGCCGCTGAAGTGGGCCGGCGGCAAGCGGTGGCAGCTTCGCTACCTGCGGCCGCTGTGGGAACCGCACGCCGAGCGGCGGCTGGTCGAGCCGTTCTGCGGCGGGATGTCGGTGGCGCTCGGCCTCAAGCCGCGGCGGGCGCTGCTGAACGACATCAACCCGCACCTGATCAACTTCTACGCGTGGGTGAAGCGCGGCCTTCGCGTCAGCATCCCGCTCGCCCACGATCCCGACATCTACTACGCGCATCGCGCGCGCTTCAACGCGCTGCTCGAGCGCGGCCGCGAGCGTTCGCGTGAAGCGGCGGCGCTCTTCTACTACCTGAACCGCACCGGCTACAACGGCCTGTGCCGCTTCAACAGCCGCGGCGAGTTCAACGTCCCGTTCGGCAAGTACAAGCGGATTACTTACGCCAGCGACTTCCTTGCCTATCGACGCGTCGTCGCCGGCTGGGAGTTCTCGTCGGCCGACTTCGAGCAGCTGCCCATTGCCGCCGCCGATTTCATCTACGCCGATCCGCCGTACGACGTCGAGTTCACGAAGTACGCGAAGGAAGGCTTCAGCTGGGCCGATCAGGTGCGCACGGCGTCGTGGCTGGCGCGCCACGACGGCCCCGTGGTCCTCGTCAACCAGGCGACAGGACGGATCTGCGAGCTGTACGGCGATCTCGGATTCCGGCTGGAGTTCCTCAGCGGCCCGCGCCGTATCAATTGCACCGGCGATCGCACGCCTGCGCACGAGGTGATCGCCACGCGCAACCTCGACCCGCGCGCGAGCATGGCGAAGCGCCCGGTGATTTGAGAAGATCGGTTACGAGCCATGCACAGAACACTGACGATCGGATCGGCCGCCGCGCTCATGCTCATCGCGACCGCGGCGGTGCTCGTCGCGCAGGCGCCGCCGAAGGCTGCTGCGCCGAAGACGGCGGCCGGCGCCGCATGTGCAGCCGACGCGAAGCCGGCGAACCTGGATTTCACGCTCAAAGACGTCGACGGCAAGGACGTGCGGCTGGCCGACTACAAGGGCAAGGTCGTGCTGCTCGATTTCTGGGCCACGTGGTGCGTGCCGTGCAAGATCGAAATCCCGATCTTCATCGACCTCTACAACCGGTACAAGGGCCAGGGCTTCGAAGTCGTCAGCATCGTGCTGCTCGATCGCTTCCCCAACGCGAAGCCGTACGCGGCCAAGATGCAGATGAACTATCCGGTGCTCGACGGCGATCCGCAGCAGGACAAGATCGACGACGCGTATGGACCGCTGTTCGGCCTGCCGATGTCATTTCTCATCGGCCGCGACGGGCGGCTGTGCCAGAAGCACATCGGGCTGCCCGGCATGCAGGGCACGAAGGAGCCGGACGCGAAGACGGTCGCGCAGATCTTCGAAACCGAGGTGAAGGCGCTCCTCGCGCGGAAGTAGCGCGCCGTGGTTACGCGCCGCGCAAATCGGGCCGCGGATCGCGGCCCGGTCCCGGGTCGGTGCAGTCGTCGCCTTCGGCCGGGCCCGGCGGCGTCACTTCCGGCGTGATCACCGGTTCATCAGCATCAGCCCGCGGCGACGCGTCGTCTCGACGCTCGCCGTCGTCTTTCTCGGTCCCCATGTGACCTCCACCGCGATCCGACCCGCCTGGGCCTGTCCGACCGTCAGTGTTCCGGCGTCTGCTGCGGCGGAATCGCAATACGGCGATCGAAGTAGCGTTCGATCGGCGGCAGCACGCCGAGCACCATCAACGTAATGCCGGTCGCGGAAATCGCCAGCGTCGACTCGCCGAACCCGACGGCCATCCCGATCGCCGCGTTCACCCAGATCGTGGCCGCCGTGGTCATGCCGATCACCTCGCGGCCGCTGCGCAGAATCGCGCCGCCGCCGAGGAAGCCGACCCCGGTGACGATGTTCGCGGCGATGCGATCGGCCGCGCCGCCGGCCGGCGTGAGTCGAATCGAGATGAGGCTGAAGAGCGCCGAGCCGACGGCGATCAGCATGTTGGTGCGCAGGCCGGCCGGCTTCTGCCGCATCTCACGCTCCAAGCCGAGCGCGGCGCCGAGGCCGGCGGCGAGCAGCAAACGAACGATGAATTCGATCGCCGTCATCGTGAGGCAGAGCGTAACGCCGGGACGCGGCGAAGTCCACCGCGGCCCGGCCTGCCGCCTATGGCACCGTGCAGTTCGGGCCAAGCAACGGATGCGGCGACAGCTCGGTCAGCGTCGTTTCATCCGGGAAACTGTACGCGTGGAGCCGTGCCGTCGACGGTGACTCGAACGCGAACCACGACAACAACGCGAGATTCTGCGGGTGATAGGTGCGGTTGTGCAGCGATGTCGGGAACACCGCGTTGCTGCTCAGCACCTCGACGACATCGCCGTTCTCGAGGTTGTTCTGACAGAGCGCCGCAGAGCTGAACGGATCGAGCGACAGCCACCACGGCGTCTCGTTGTCCACGAACGGGTCGGCGAAGATCTCCGCCATCTCGTGGCTGGCGGCTGTGATGTCCTCGAAGCCGCCGCTGAACAGGCCGTTGCTGATCCAGCTCGCGTAGTTCATCACGTAGCGCTTCTCGCGGTTGCCGTTCCGCGCATCGCCCGGCTCGAGGTCGTACGCGTGGAAGCCAAGCACGCAGCACGTGTGCTGGATGTCGGCGATGTCGGCCAGATAGATGTTGTTGAACAGCAGCGTCGCGATCCCGCGCGTCGTCATCTCGCCGGCGTGTTCGGCCGCTCCGATCGGCGTGGTCGTGTCGGCGGCGGTAGCCGGAAAGAGCAGGTTCACGAACGTGCGGAAGTCCAGGATCATGAACTGACAGCAGGTGCCGTCACCGTTGCGGACGAATGCCGCTTTGGCGACCGGGAACTTGATCACCCGCGGCGTCTTGACGCTGGGGCGCAGCACATTGTGATAGCCCTCGTCCTCGTCGCCGTGATGGCGGATGCGGCTCCAGAACTGGGCGCGCATCAGCTGGTCGGTGTACTGTCCGGTCCCCGAGGTGTAGGTGAAGTCCTCGTAGATCGGCGATTGCAGCAGCTTGCCCACGATGTCCGGCGTTGCGCCGAGCTCCAGCGGATGGCCGCCGATCGCAACGACATTCCCGGCCGCGTCCACAAGCTGAATCGTGACCGGAATGATGGCCGCATCGAACCGGGTGCTGCGGTTCGTCTCCGGCGCGGCCCCGACCATCGAGTACGGCCAGATCGATTTCGGATTGTTGTGGGAATCGAAGCCGTCGGCCTGGAACTGGTCGACGAAGTTCGCGAGCGAATCGATTCCGGGCACGCCGGATCGCACCCGTTCGTCCACGCGCCCGTGGGCGTCGCCGAGTTCGCGCGGACGTGACCCGTCGCTGTTCGCGGCGGCGCGCAGCGCGCCAATCGGCGCGCGAGAAAGCGCCGCGATGGTGCCGGGCCGGTGATCGGCGGCGGCGGGGCGGGCCAGACCCGCCAGAGCAACGGCGAAGACGAGAGCGCGCGTCAGCGCACCGCGAATCGACATGGGGGGCCTCCTCGGAAAGAGTGACGCTGTCGTATACCACGCCCCTGCGGCTGCCGATTTGGCCGTTGCATGAGGATTTCGAGGTGATTCAAAAAGTCGCCGGTGGCGGCGACAAATAACGCCGGCGACTCAACCTTTGGAAAACCATTTCCGCGCGAGCACGGCCATCTGCCGGTAAGTTGTTGATTCGGCGTGCCCATCCTCCGGCGCGGATCCTGAAATGGCCTGAAGTGCGATGTTGAAGGTCGAGTTCCATACCCATACCGGCGACGACCCGATCGATTCCATTCCCCACTCGACGCTGGACCTGATCGATCGCGCTGCCGATTTGGGCTACGACGCGCTCGCGATCACGCTGCACGAGAAACAGCTCGATCTCCGCCGGTTCGAGGCCCACGCCGCCGACCGCGGCGTCGTCCTGATTCCCGGCGTCGAGCGGACGATCGAAGGCCGTCACGTGCTGCTGCTCAATTTCCGGCGCGGCGCGGATGAAGTCCTGACGTTTGCCGATCTGGCGCGGTTGAAATCGCGCGAGCGCGGCCTCGTGATCGCTCCGCATCCGTTCTTTCCCCACTCGACGTGCCTCGGCGCCGATCTCGAACGCCACGCCGACCTGTTCGACGCCGTCGAGCGCAACGCGATGTACACGCGCGCGGTCGACTTCAACCGCCGCGCCGAGCGGTGGGCGGCCGCTCATGGAAAACCGGTCGTCGGCAACGGTGACGTGCATCGGCTGCGGCAGCTCGGCACCACGTACTCGCTCGTCGATGCGGCACCGGACGCGAACGCGATTTGCGAGGCGGTGATGGCCGGCCGTGTCCAGGTCGAGAGCCGGCCGCTCTCCTGCGTCGATGCGGCGCTGATCCTGAGCGCCTTGCTGTTCGGCATCGAGACCGGTCTCGGCGTGCGCGATACTGGTCGCGCATGTCCGAAGCGCGGCGCGCTGGCGCCTTCGATCGGTGGGTGGCCGATCTCGAACGGCGACATCTCGCAGAGCTGACCTTTCCCGAAGTGTCGCGCGCGCTGCGCGCGCTGTCGGCCACCTACGTCGAACGGCGGCAGAAGATCGGCGAAGGCGCGGCTCTGGCCGGCGCCGGCAAGCGCGCGGCCTTTGCGCTGTTCTACGGTCCGCTGCATTTCCTGCTGATCGCCGAGATCGTTCGTCAGCTGCCGGCGCCGGCGCGGGCGGTCCAGACGGTGGTTGATCTCGGCTGCGGCACCGGCGCGTCTGGCGCCGCGTGGGCGGTGCAGTGCGATCGCGTTCCTCGAGTCGTGGCCGTCGAACGCAACCAGTGGGCGCTCAGCGAGGCAGCCGCGACCTATCGCACCTTCGATCTGCACGCCACGCTGCGGCGTGGCGACCTGTCCGCGGTGCGATGGCCGGGGGACAAGGCCGCGATACTGGCGGCTTTCACCGTGAACGAACTGGCGGACGCACCGCGTGAGGCGCTCCTGAATCAGTTGCTCGAGCGCGGCGCGCGCGGCGATTCGGTGCTCGTTGTCGAGCCTGTCGCGGGCTTCGTCGCGCGCTGGTGGAACCGATGGCGCGACGGGTTCGCGCGCGTCGGCGGCCGTGCTGACGAATGGCGCGTTCGCGCCGCGTTGCCCCCTATCGTCGCCAAGCTCGATCGCGCGGCCGGCATGAACCATCGCGAGATCACCGGCCGCTCGTTGTGGATCGCAGGCCGGACGTAGCGCGAAGCCTTTACGCGAGCGATTGCCTGACGCTTGGCTGAAGCCTTCGCGCTACGTCGACCGCGATCGCAGCCACTCGAGCAGACGTTCGGTGTCCCAGCAATTGACGACGCGTTCGGTCGGGACGCCGGCGAGCCGCGCGTGGGCGATCGCGGTTTCCGCGTAGCGCAGCTCGCCGGTCGAGTGTGCATCGCTGTCGAGCGCGAACAGGCAGCCGGCATCGACGGCGCGCTTCGCCAGGTCGTAGTCGATATCCTGACGCGACGGATCGCCGTCGATCTCGATCGCGACGTTCGCCTTCTTCGCGGCCGCGAATACCTGATCCCAGTCGGCGGTTACGCCCGGCCGCGACCCGTACATCCGCCCGCGCGGGTGACCGAGGATGTGCACGCCTTTGGTTTGCACCGCGGTCACCATCCGCGTCGTCTGGTCGGTCGCGACGCGCAGCGCCGAATGCGGCGCCGCGACCACGAGCTCCAGCTGCGCGAGCTCGTCAGGTTGCATGTCGACGCTGCCGTCGGCGCGGATGTTCGCCTCGATGCCTTTGATCAACCGGAACTTGCCGCGGTACTTCCGGTTCAGCCCGTCGATCTCGCGGTGCTGCTGGGCGAGTTCGTCCATCGACACGCCGCCGGCGATCGGCAGCCCGTACGAGTGATCGGTCACGCCGCAGAACCGGTAGCCTTTTTCGATCCCGGCACGGACGATGTCCTCGAGCGACTGGCTGCCGTCGCTCCAGGTCGAGTGCATCTGCAGGTCGCCGTTGTAGTCCTCGACACGCGGGCCGACCAGCTTCTTGTTGCGAAACGCGGCCAGCACCTGCGAGCGGCTGAGGAAATGACCGCGCAGGTCGCGCCGCCGTTCGATGTCGCTCGACTGTCCGCTGTCGGCGATCGCGCGCTCGACGGTCGGCGAACTGCCGGTCTGCAGCACTTCGAGAATGACGCGCGAAGACGAAGGGCCGATGTTCGGAATCTTTCGCAGCGTGCCGTCGGCCTGCAGCAGCGACTCGATTGGTTCTTCGAGCGCGAGGATGGCCGATGCCGCGCGCTTGTAGCCCCACATGCTCTGCTTCGATTTCTGAATAGCAGCGAAATCGCGCAGCAGCGCCGCAATCCTGCCGTTCATGTCCATGCCCGAGCTGCGTGTCGCCATTCACCTCCGCCGTCGGCCACGAAAGCGAAAGCACGAAGTAAACCAGAGCCGCGGCACCTCTACTAATATGGTCGGCCGTGAACGTGCCCGCGAACCCGCGGCCGGCGGCAACCGTCGTCGTGCTGCGCGACAGCTCGGCTGGCCCCGAGGTGTTCATGGTCCGCCGCCACGAGGGAACCGCCTTCATGGGTGGCGCCCACGTGTTTCCGGGCGGCCGCGTCGATCCGTGCGACGAAGCAGACGTCTCGTGGTGCGACGGCATCCTGCACGCGCGGTCCCAGCTCGCCGACATGCCAGCCGCAGAGGCGATTGCCTATCACGTCGCCGCGGTCCGCGAGCTGTTCGAAGAGGCTGGCGTGATGCTCGCGCGCAGCGCCAGCGGTGCGTTCGTTTCACTCGCCGGCATCGCCGTCCACGATCGCTTCAAGCAGGCACGCGCTGCCGTGCACAGCGGGACGACCGCGATGCGCGAGCTCGTCCAGGGCGAAGGTCTGCGGCTGGCGCTCGACGCGCTCATCCTCTTCGCCCACTGGGTGACGCCGCCGATCGACACGCGTCAATTCGA
>Ga0070690_100001452_pt1 | contig 12372 bp, 11 predicted proteins | sample KBSS33HmetaG_FD_64671 | JGI IMG/M metagenome (GOLD analysis project Ga0070690, IMG submission 64671) | Switchgrass rhizosphere microbial communities from Kellogg Biological Station, Michigan, USA - KBS S3-3H metaG | ecosystem: Host-associated > Plants > Roots > Rhizosphere ... | reverse complement strand
CACGGCCACGGACATCGGTGCGCGCCTGTGCCGCCACGCCGAGCTGATGGGCGCGCTGGAGGCCGAACTGCACCGCGACCTGCCCGAGCTCGCGCAGGCCGGCCTGTCGCCCGGGCCGGCGTCGCTGCGCGTGGCGGTCAACGCCGATTCGCTGAGCACCTGGTTCGTCGACGCGATGGCGCGCTTCGGCCACGTCGACGCGACGCTGCTGGAGCTGGCGGTCGACAACGAGGACCACACCGCGGACTGGCTGCGCCGCGGCCGCGTGCTGGGGGCGGTGACGTCCATCGCGAGTCCCGTGCAGGGCTGCCGCAGCCGGCGGCTCGGCGCGCTGCGCTATCTCGCGACCGCCAGCCCGGCATTCATGGCGCGCCACTTCGCGGGCGGCGTCGACGCCGAATCGCTCGCGCGCACGCCCAGCCTGAAGTTCGACGGCAAGGACGAGCTGCAGGCGCAGTGGGTGCGGAGGCTGCTGCGGCGCGACGTGCCGCTGGCGGCGCACCGCGTGCCGTCGACGCACGGCGGCATCGATGCGGCGCTCGCGGGCGTCGGCTGGGTCATGAACCCGGAGTGCCTGGTGCGCGGGCACATCGCCGAGGGCCGCTTGGTTGAACTGGTGTCGGGTCTGCCGATCGACGTGGCGCTTTACTGGCAGTCGGCGCGGCTGCCGGTGCCGTCGCTGGAGCGGCTCGGCCGCGCCGTGGCCGCGACGGCGGCCGACGCGCTGGTGCAGGCGCGCGCATGAGGCGCTGATGCAGGCGCGAGCGCGAGGCGCTGATGCAGGCGCGCGCATGCCCGCCGCGCGCCAAGGACGGCTCGATCGCCCGCGCTTCGGAGGACGTGCCGCGCGGCGCCAATGGCGTGTCATCCTGCGCGCAGCCGCAGGATCCACCGTGGCCGGCGCCGTCGCCCCTGCGTTCGGGCCCGGCCGGCATGGATTCTGCGACTTCGCTTCGCTACGCGCGGAATGACAGGCTTGGCGGGGCGCGTCGCAACTCAGAACACCGGATGCCCCGTGATCGCGCCGGGCAGCCAGGTGGAGAAGTGCGGCACGTAGGTGACGAGGTTGATCGCCACCCAGATCGCCAGGTAGTACGGCCAGGCCGTGCGGGTGGCCTGGCCCATCGAGATCTCGCCGATCGCGCAGCCCACGAACTGCACCGTGCCCACCGGCGGATGCACGAGGCCCAGCGCGCAGTTGAGCAGCAGCATCATGCCGAACTGCACCGGGCCCACGCCCATCTGGATGGCCAGCGGCAGGAACAGCGGCGTGGTGATCAGGATGTGCGCGGCCATGTCCAGGAACATGCCGAGGATGATCTGGATGATGTTGATGTACAGCAGCATCAGCCAGGGCTGCTGCGTGGCGCCCAGCAGCGCCGACGAGATGCTCTCCGGGATCTCGAGGTAGGCCATCTGCCAGCGCAACATGTTGGACACGCCGATCAGCAGCAGGATCACGCCCGTCGTGCGCGCCGCCTTGCCCAGCGCGTGCCACAGCTTCTCGCGCGTGATGCTGCGGTAGACGACCGTGGTCAGCAGCAGCGAGTAGGCCACCGCGATGGCCGCGGCCTCGGTGGCGGTGGTCACGCCGCCCATCACGCAGGCCAGGATGATGGCGATGATGGCCAGGCCCGGCAGCGACGCGATGCCCGTGCGCGCGACGGTGCCCCAGCCGGGGAACATGCGGATCATCGAGCTGCCGTCCTCGCGCTTGGGGTAGCCGCAGCGCACGGCCTGCCAGTACGCGGCCACCAGCATGCACACCATGATCCAGAACACGGGCACCAGGCCGGCGAACATCAGGTCGCCGATCGACACGCCCTTGATCGTGTGGCCCGCGATCTCGCCCGCCGCCGCCTGCGCAGCGAACGCGTAGATGATCATGTTGTGCGACGTGGGCATCAGCGCGCCGGCCAGCGACGCGTGCGTCGTGACGTTGACGGCGTAGTCGGCACCGTAGCCTTCGCGCTTCATCAGCGGGATCATCACGCCGCCCATCGCCGACGTGTCGGCCACCGGCGAGCCCGACACGCCGCCGAACAGCGTCGACGCCAGCACGTTGGCGAGCCCGAGGCCGCCGCGCACGTGGCCGGTGAGGCTGCGCGCGAAGTTCATGATCTTGTCGGCGATGCCCCCGTGCAGCATCAGCTCGCCCGAGAAGATGAAGAACGGGATCGCGAGGAACGAGAACACGTTCATGCCCGAGACCATCATCTGCACCGCGGTGGCGATGGGCAGGCCCTCGGCGAAGAACGCGCACAGGCACGCGAGGCCGATGGCGAACGCCACCGGCACGCCCAGCAGCAGCAACAGGACGAACGTGGAACAGAGGAGCGTCAGGGCCATGGCGATCGGGTCACTCGTGGTCGGCGGCGGCCATGCGGCGCGTCAGTCGGTCGATGGAGAACAGCGCGATCAGGGCGCCGGCGATGATCAGCGGCAGGTAGCGCCACGCCTCCGAGATGCCCAGCGTCGGGATCAGGTTGTCGTGCGTGGACCGGGCCATCTCCCACGCGCCGTACAGGATCACGATGGAGAACACGAGCGTGGACAGCGCCACCAGCCGCGCGATCGTGTGGCGCACGGCCGGCGGCAGGCGGTTGACGACGGAGTCCAGGCCGATGTGCCCGGCGTCGTGCGCGACGCAGGCCGCGCCGAACATCGACACCGAGATCACCAGCAGCAGCGCCAGCTGCTCGACGTAGGGCGGCGCGTTGTTGAACGCGTAGCGCATCACCACGCCGTACACCACGACCAGGCCCAGCCCGGCCAGGCACAGCCGGGCGATCACCAGCACGATGGCCGACAGGCGGGCATTGAAGTGGGCGAGCCATTTCATCGGGGCGCTCGCGGCATCACTTGGCGTTGACGATTTCCTGCACGACGTTGCGGATCTCCGGCGTCGACATGTACTTGTCCCACACCGGCTTCTCCGCATCGACGAAGCTCTTGCGGTCGATCTCCGAGGCCGGGATGATCTTGGCGCCGGCCTTGAGCACCGAGGCGCGCGCCGACGTCTCCTTGGCCGTCCACAGCTGCTGGTAGTAGGGCACCGATTCCTTGGCCGCCTTGCGCAGCGCGGCCTGCTCGTCGGGGGCCAGCGTGTCCCACACCTTCTTGGAGAACACCAGCACCTCGGGCGACATCACGTGCTGCGTCTCGGAGAACACCGGCGCCGACTCGTAGTGCTTCATCTCGTCGTAGGACGGGATGTTGTTCTCGGCGGCGTCCAGCAGGCCCGTCTTCAGGCCGGTGTAGACCTCGGCGAAGGGCATCGGCGTGGGCGACGCGCCGATCGCGGTGATCAGGTTCACCCACAGGTCGGACGGCTGCACGCGCACCTTCATGCCCTTGATGTCGGCGACGGTGCGGATCGGCTTCTTCGCATAGAACGAGCGCGCCCCGCTCTCGTACAGCGCCAGGCCGATGAAGCCGGCCTTCTCGAACGCGGCCAGCACCTTGTCGCCCTGCGGGCCGTACATCGTCTTGCGGAAGTGCTCGATGTCGCGGAACAGGAAGGGCAGCGACGGGATCATCGATTCGGGCACGATGCCGTGGAAGGCCGCGCTGTTGACGCGCACCATGTCGAGTGCGCCGATCTTGACCTGTTCGACGGTGTCCTTCTCGGAGCCGAGCGCACCGTCGGCGAAGACCTTGATCTTGTCCCTGCCGCCGGTGTTCTTCGTGAGCTGCTCGCCCATGAACTTCACGGCCAGCGTGGTCGGATAGTCCTTGACGTGGATGTCGGCCGAGCGGAACTCGCGCGCGTGCGCGGCCGCGCAGGCGAGGGCGGCCGCGGCGGCCAGCGCCAGCGAGCGGATGCTGAAGGTCTTGCGTTGCGTCATGCTTGTCTCCGGTTGTCGTTGTGTCGTGTCGTGGATGGCGAGCCGTTCAGCGCGGGCGGAACGGCGTCTCGGCGAGGCCTTGCGTGCCGGGCCGCAGCGCGAACACCTCGCCGGCGAGGGCGACGTCGTCGCCTTGCGGGTTCGCGGGCTGGATCGTGGTGACGAACAGCGTGTCGAGCGCGTCGCCGCCGAAGCTGCACATCGAGGGCTTGCTCGCCGGCAGGGCGATCTCGCGATCGATGCGGCCGTCGGGCAGCAGGCGCAGGATGCGGCCGCCGTCGTTGGCGCAGATCCAGTAGCCGCCGTCGACGTCGATCGCGGCGCCGTCGGGGCGGCCGGGCAGCGTGCGCATGTCCAGCACGAGGCGGTGTTCGCCGACGCCGCCGTCATCGCGCAACGGCGCGTGCCAGATGCGTTGCGACAGCGGGTGGCTGTCGCTCCACCACACGCCGCGGCCGTCGGGGTCGAACGCGAGGCCGTTGGGCGTGTACATGGCGGCCATGGGCAAGTCGTGCAGGCCGGCCGCGTCGAGGCGGGCCATGCGGCCGGCGGCGACGTTGGCGCCCATGTCGCGCACCATGCTGCCGACCCAGAAGCGGCCGGCGCGGTCACAGCGGCCGTCGTTGAAGCGCATGCCCTCGCGTGCGTGACGCGCGCTCGCGAGCGTGGCGACGTCGGCGCGGCCGTCCGCGTGCGGCGTGACGTGCGCGATGCGTGTCTCCAGCCCCGCGACGAGCCCGCCCTCCGCATGCAGCGCGAGGCAGGCCACGCGCTCGGGCAGCGTCCACGACTGCAACACCTCGTCGGCCGGCCGCAGTCGGCGGATCGCGCAGGCCTCGATGTCGACCCACCACAGCGCGCCGGCGGCCGCGTCCCACAGCGGGCTTTCGCCCACGCGGTCGCGATGACCCGGGCGCACCCGCTCGACGCGCGGGTGACTCACTTGGCCGGCCCCTGCTTCACGAACGCGCCGCCCTGGTAGATGACGGCCGGATCGGCCGGATCGCCGGGCGGCGTCGCGTGCTCGATCTCGTCGACGAAGGGCGCGGAGCTGTCGCGCGGCACGTAGCCGATGTGGGCGGCGGGCGCGTTGTCCCACCACACGTGCGGGTTGGCGCTGACGCCGCAGATGATGCTGTGGCCGACCTCCTTTGCGGTGAGCGCGGCCAGCACGAGGCGCTCCATGTCGTCGAAGCTCATCCACGTGTGCAGCATGCGACGGTCGCGCGGCTTCTCGAACGACGAGCCGATGCGCAGGCTCACCGTCTCGATGCCGTGGCGGTCGAAATACAGCTGCGCGAGATCCTCGCCGAACGCCTTCGACAGGCCGTACAGGCCATCGGGCTTCGGCGGCGCGCCGGCGGGGATCACCTCGTCCTGGCGGTAGAAGCCGGTCACGTGGTTGGAGCTCGCGAACACCACGCGCTTCACGCCGGCGCGGCGCACGGCCTCGTACAGGTTGTAGGCGCCCACGATGTTGGCCGGCAGGATCGCCTCCCACGGCTGCTCGGTGGAGACGCCGCCCATGTGCACGACCGCGTCGACGCCGTCCACCAACGCGCGCACGGCGCCGGCGTCGGCCAGGTCGGCCTGCACCACTTCCTCGCGCGCAACCGCGGCGCCCAGCGGGGCGATGTCGGACACGCGCAGCAGATCGCAATGTGCAGGCAGGCGCCGGCGCAGTTCGCGACCGAGGCCGCCGGCGGCGCCGGTCAGCAGCAGGCGGTGGAACGGGGGCGGGATGGCGGCGGGCATGGGAGATCGACCTGTCGTATGAGTGTCATATGTTGTCGTACAACTGCCTCGAATGTAGAGGCAGCATATCGCGGGGTACAGAGGGTTAACCCATGGCTGTCCTTGGCATCTTCGCGCGCGGCTTCATTAGCGAAGCGGAGCGCGGGCTTTCCCGAAGTGATGAGTGCCATCGTTGTTGTACGATGACTGATAACAACTGCCAATCATGTGTTCCTCGCCGCCGTGGCCCCAGGCCGGCCGGCGGCCCTGCGGAGACCCGACGATGACCCCTCAAGAGCTGAAGTCCGTGCTGCAGGCCGGCCTGCTGTCCTTCCCGCTCACCGACTTCGACAAATCCCTGCGCTTCGACCCGGCCGGCTACGCCGCCCGCCTCGAATGGCTGCAGCCCTACGGCGCCTCGGTGCTGTTCGCGGCCGGCGGCACCGGCGAGTTCTTCTCGCTGGAGCCGGGCGAGTTCGCCGACGTGATCCGTGTGGCGGTGCAGACCTGCCGCGGCCGCACGCCCATCGTGGCGGGCGCGGGCGGCGGCACGACGCTGGCGATCAAGTACGCGCAGGAGGCCGAGCGCCTGGGGGCGCAGGGCGTGCTGCTGCTGCCGCAGTACCTCACCGAGGCATCGCAGGACGGGCTGGTCGCGCACGTCGAGGCCGTGTGCCGCAGCGTGCGCATCGGCGTGATCGTCTACAACCGCGGCGGCTGCCGGTTGACGCCTGCCAGCCTGCAGGTGCTCGCGCAGCGCTGCCCGAACCTGGTGGGCTTCAAGGACGGCGTGGGCGACATCGAGAAGTTCGTGGCCGTGCGCCAGACGCTGGGCGAGCGCTTCGCCTACCTGGGCGGCCTGCCCACCGCGGAGGTGTTCGCCGGTGCGTACAAGGCGATGGGCTGCCCGGTGTATTCGTCGGCCGTCTTCAACTTCGTGCCGAAGACCGCGATGGCGTTCTACGCGGCGCACGCGGCGGGCGACACGGCCGCCTGCGACGCCCTGATCCGCGACTTCTTCCTGCCCTACATCGCGCTGCGCAACCGCGGCGAGGGCTACGCCGTGTCCATCGTGAAGGCCGGCGCCGCGATCGCCGGCCATTCCGCGGGGCCGGTGCGGCCGCCGCTGTCCGACCTGCACGCCGACGAGTTCGAGCAGCTGCGCGCGCTCGTCGCGACGCTCGGGCCGCAGTAGCCCGCCGCCTTGCCAGGGCGCACGGCCGCGCGGGCCGCGTCTGTCCGATTCCGTGTTCGACATCAACGACGGACCGCATCAGGTCACGAGGAGACATTCGATGATCCGCAGGAAATCTCGCTTTCGCATGAACCCGGTCGCCGCGACGCTCGTCTCGGCGGGCCTGCTCATCGCGACGAGCGCGGCGCGCGCCGACCAGCTCGCCGACCTCGAGGCAGCGGTGCAGAAGCTCCAGGCACAGGTCGCCGAACTCAAGGCGCAGCGCGCCGCGGACGAACAGAAGGCAGCTGCCGCCGCCGCACCCGCGCCGGCGCCGGCCGCGCCGGCGATCGTCGTCAATCCCGCGCCCACGGTCCCCGCGGCGACGGACGTCGGCAACGGCGCGGCGCTGGTGCCCGTTCCCCCCTTGCTGCAGTTGAAGGCGGCCGGCGGCAGCTTCAGGATCTACGGCGACGTCGACCAGTACGTCAACCACATGCGCAGCTCCAGCGGCGCGAAGATCAACGCGCTGCAGGACGGCGCCGTGCTGCGCAGCCGGCTGGGCTTCACCGGCTCGAAGGACTTCGGTTCGGGCGTCGCCGGCAACTTCACGCTCGAGACCGGCTTCAACGCGACCAACGGCACGCAGGCCGACCAGGCCAACGCGAACACGACGGGCCTGACCACCAGCGGCCGCCTGTTCGACCGCCAGGCCTGGGCCGGCGTGACCAGCCCGTACGGCGAGTTGCGCGTCGGCCGCCAGAACACCGAGATCTTCTATGGCGGCAATTACATCGACTATACGGAGCGCACGCTCGGCTCGGTCGTCAACGCCTTCGGCGTGCCGTCGCGCTACGACGGCGACCTCGCCTACATCTCGCCGCGCATGGCCGGCGTCCAGCTGGCGGCGCACTATGCGATCGGCGGCGGCGGCCAGCAGAACACGAGCACCTTCAACCAGGGCGTGTACCAGTTCCGCGCCGACTACGTCGCCGGCCCGTTGCGCGTCGCGTACATGGGGCTGGTGGCCAAGCCCGCCAACGGCGCCGTCCACCCGAACGACGTCTACTACCACAACGTCTACGCGAACTGGGACTACGGCCAGGGCACGGTCTACGCGGTCTACATCCGTTCCAACAACGGCGGCGGCGCGCTGAACAACACCGGCGGCAACGAGGTGGGCAACATTCCCTCGGTCCTCAGCGGCGCCAGCGCCAGTGCGCAGACGGCCTACGACATCTACCAGCTCTCGGCCGACTACCGCGTCACCTCCACGCTGCGCATCGGCGGGCTGTACGGCAAGATCCGCAACACGCAGGATTCGAGCGGCTGCGCCACCGGCTGGTCGCTGGGCGGCTACTGGCAGGCGTTCTCGAACCTGACGCTCTACAGCTTGCTTGATTCGATAGACAACGATTCGAAGGCGTCGTTCGGCCTCGCCGGCTCGGCCGGCCTGACAAAGAACTTCTCGGGCGCGAACCTGACGGGCCAGAGGATCACCGGCGTGCAGGTCGGCGGCCTGCTGCGCTTCTGAGCATGGACGCACCATCGCCAGACCCCGGCCGCGTGGCGTCCGTCCCTTGCGAAACTCGCCTACCATCGTCCGACCGCAGGTTCATGGAGCCCTCGATGACGTCTCCCGCACTCGACCGCGAACTCCGCACGGATCCCGCCGACCCGATCGGGCTGGACGGCATCGAGTTCATCGAATACACCACCCCGCGGCCGCAGGCGCTCGGCCAGGTGCTGGAGACGATGGGCTTCCGGCCCGTCGCCCGCCACCGCTCGCGCGAGGTCACGCTGTATCGCCAGGGCGCGATGAACGTCGTCGTCAACGCCAGCGAGCCGCCGCCGGCCGACAGCGAGGGCGGCCACGACGAGGCACCGCGCATCGCCGCGATCGCGCTGCGCGTGCGCGACGCCGCGGCGGCATACCGGCACGTGCTCGATCTCGGCGCCTGGGCGGTGCCCACGCACGTCGAGGTGATGGAGCTCAACATCCCGGCCATCCACGGCGTGGGCGGCTCGCGCATCTACTTCGTCGACCGGCACAGGGAGTTCTCGATCTACGACGTCGACTTCACGGCGATCCCGACGGTCGACCCGCGCCCGCCGGCGATCGCGGGCCTGCGCTGGTTCGGCTTCGTCCAGTACATCGGCAACGACCGCATGCAGGACTGGACGGCGTTCTATTCGGTGCTGTTCGGCTTCGCCGTGCTGCCCGACGACCAGCGCTTCGGCGTGATGCCCAAGGGCCGCGTGCTGGCGGGGCCGGGCGCGGCGGCGAGCCGTTTCTACGTGCAGCTGATCGAGCCCGAGCCGGGCATCGTCGACGCCGAAGGCCGCGAGTGGATCGCGCGCATCGGCCTGGGCACGCCCGATCCGCGCGCCTGCGTGGCGCTGCTGCGCGAACGCGGCGTGCAGTTCACCGAGACCCCGCACGTGCAGTCGGACGACCGCGGCGCCGTCACCCGCACCCAGCTGGGCAGCGTCGTCTTCGAGCTCGTCCGTGATGACAGGAGCATCCAATGACCCGGCACACCGGCCGCATCGACGACTTCGGCATGGACACCATCTCGCTGGCGGGCCCGCTGCCGGCCAAGCTGCGGGCGATCGGCGAGGCGGGGTTCTCGCAGGTGATGCTGTCCGCGCGCGATCTCGTGGGCCACGCCGAGGGCGTCGAGGCCGCGATCGCCGCCGTGCGCGACAGCGGGCTGCGCGTCACCGGCTTCCAGGTGCTGCGCGACTTCGAGGGGCTGTCCGGCCAGTTGCACGACTACAAGGTCGACATCGCGAAATCGATGCTGGATCTGTGCGCGGCCGTCGGCGCCCGGGTGCTGCTGGTGTGCTCGTCGACCTCCGCGCACGCCAGCGCCGACCGCGACGCGATCGCGCGCGACCTGCGCAAGCTGGCGATGCTGGCCATCCCGCACGGCATCCGCGTCGCCTACGAGGCGCTGTCCTGGGGGCGCAGCATCGAGCAGTTCCCCGACGCCTGGGATGTCGTGATGCGCGCCGACATGCCCAACCTCGGCCTGGGACTGGATTCGTTCCACATGTTCGCCACCAAGACGTCGCTGGACGAGCTGCAGTGGCTCGACCCCGAGCGCATCTTCCTCGTGCAGCTGGCCGACTTCATGTGGCAGGAGATCCGCTCGGTGGAGGAACGCATCGCCACCGCGCGCCACTTCCGCGTGTTCCCGGGCGAGGGCGCGCACTCCGACCAGGTGGCCGAACTGGTCTCGCGCCTGCACGCGCAAGGCTATCGCGGCGACTACAGCTTCGAAGTCTTCAACGACGACTACCAGCAGATCCCGCTGCCCGACGTCGCGCGCCGCGCGCGCAGGGCCGCCGACTGGCTGGGCGAGGGCATCCTGCGCCGGTCGGTGCCGCTGCCCGGGGCGATGCGGCTGCAGACGGCGGGCTGACGCCGGCGACGCCGTCCGGCGCAGGCGCAACTTCGGAGGCGAGTGCCGAGGGCCTGTAACCAGGTGAATACGGCCTGCGGTATGTGCGATTTCTCACGGCAAACGTGGCTCCGGCGCATCGATGCACCCTTTGGTGGGATGCCTTCCTGCCCGAAGAGGAGCACATTGACATCGTGGAATCCCGCCGGGAAGGAGGCCGCCCATGACCGAACTGCTGCTGGTATCGCTGGTGCTCGTCGCACTGGCCATCCGCACGTTGCTGTTGCGGTACCGGACCGCCGGCTGGGAATGCCTGTGTCGCTTCCGTACCGGCCCCTGCACGGTCGAGCTGCGCCGCCACGCCGGCCTGGCGCGCCTGGGCGATGACTCCTGCGAATACCCGCAGCCGCGCGAGTTCCGGGTGATATCGCTGCGCATCGGCGGTATCCCGGTGTGGTCGCAGCGGGCGATCATCAGCCTGCCGACGGACGCCGACTCGCGCATCGGCGACATTCCCGCCAGCGAGTTCGACCACCTGTTCGACCGCCATTTCCGCATGTCCTGGCCGCGCCAGGCCAAGGCCACCCGGCTGACGGCGCGCGTGCACTGACGCCGGAGCACGCCCGGCGGGCGCCGGGTTTGCCGCACCGGGAGTGCCATGCGCACGGTGCTCGATCCCCATCTCGTCGATCCTTCCGGCCGCGAACCGGGGTTGTGGATCGACGTGCGCGACCAGCGTCGGGCGCTGTTGTTCGACCTCGGCGAGCTCGGCGCGCTGTCGCCGCGCACGCTGCTGCGCAGCACCCACGCGGTCGTCACGCACCCGCACATGGATCATTTCGCCGGCTTCGACCACTGGCTGGCCACCGCGCTGGGCCGCGTGCCGGGCATGACGGTGTGGGGCGGGCCGGGCTTCGTCGACAAGGTGGGCCACAAGCTGGGCGCCTACACGTGGAACGTGGTGCATCGCTATGCCGTCCCGCTAGTGATCGAGGCGCGCTCGCTCGAGGCCGACGGCACGCGGCGCGGCGCGCGTTTCGACAGCCGCGACGCCTTCGAGCGGCGCGACCTGCCCGACGAGCCCGCGCGCGGCGACGTGCTGCTCGACGAGCCGCTGCTGCGCGTGCGCGCCCGCATCGTCGACCACGAGATGCCCGTGCTCGCCTGCGCGATCGAGGAGACGGCGCAAGTGCGCGTCGCCGCCGACCGCATCGCCGCGATGGGCCTGGCCACCGGTGCCTGGCTGCAGGCGCTCAAGGCCGCGGTGCTGGCCGGCGCGCCGGACGACGACTTGCTGGACGTGCGCTGGCGTGACGCCACGGGCGACCACGAGCGCCGCTTCAGCCTCGCCGAGCTGCGCCCGCTGCTGCTGGACACCACGCCTGGCCGGCGCATCGGCTACGTCACCGACCTGCGCTTCACCGAGCCCAACCTGGCGCAGCTCGATGCGCTGCTGGCGGGCGTCGACCTGCTCTACATCGAGTGCGTGTTCGCCGACGAGGATCGCGAACTGGCCCGCCGGCGCAACCACCTGACGGCGCGCCAGGCCGGCAGCGTCGCGCGGCGCCTGGGCGCGCGCCAGTTGCAACCGTTCCACTTCTCGCCGCGCTACGAGGGCGCGGAAGATCGCCTGCGAAGCCAGGCCGCCGGCGCCTGGCAGGGCACGCTGGCGCCAGACAGTCCGTACTGACTACACGCTTATGTAGTTACAAGACGCCGGCAGGGAAAGCCCGAGCTTGGTGATGTAGTTTTGCTTCATTAGGATGCCGCGACAACGAGGTCGCCGCCCATCGTGGCGCGGTGCCGCGTGGCATGAGGCAGACCATGAACAAGACTCTGGAGACGGCGTTCCGCGGCCTGCGCGGGATCGCGTTCGCTTGGCTCGCCGCGAGCATCGTGACGGCATGCGGCGGCGGCACCGAGGGCGCGAACGTCGCCCGCGACGACACGCTGGAGGCCGCCAACTCGACGGCGGCGCAGACGGTGCTGCACGCGGTGCCGCCGTCCACCGCTGGCGCCGCGACCGCCGACCCGGGCCGCAAGAAGGTGGCCGACGTCGTCGCCACCAGCCTGCGCGTCCATTACCACCGCCTGAACTCCGACTACAGCGGCTGGCAGATCCACACCTGGAACGCGGCCCAGAGCCCGGCCTGGAACGGCGGCTGGGACGCCAGCGGCTCGGACGACTTCGGGGTGTTCTACGACGTGC
>Ga0070690_100001451_pt1 | contig 12374 bp, 18 predicted proteins | sample KBSS33HmetaG_FD_64671 | JGI IMG/M metagenome (GOLD analysis project Ga0070690, IMG submission 64671) | Switchgrass rhizosphere microbial communities from Kellogg Biological Station, Michigan, USA - KBS S3-3H metaG | ecosystem: Host-associated > Plants > Roots > Rhizosphere ... | reverse complement strand
AACGGCTTGCCCCGCCTGCTGCACGAGCTCCAGTGCCTTCCCGAAATCCATCTTGGCGAGCTGGGCGATAAACTGCAGCCATCCCTGCTCGGTCGCGGCCTCGGCCTGCTGGCGCTGCTGCTCCTCCTGCTGCGCGAAGAACTGCTCGGCCTTCGTCGTGGTGTCGGCCATGACGCTGTCTTCGCCGAAGACCTTGAGGAAGGCGGGAGCGACGATCGAGCCGGGGAGCCCGAGGTCTTGGAGCGCCTTGGGGATGCCGTGCTGGCTCCAGTACCCGGCGGTCGCCATGCGCTCGACCGCCTCGGCTGGCCGCAGCCCGAAGCCCACGTCGTTGTCGAAGATCTCGCCGGCGTTGAGCTTCAGGTATAGGCCGGTCGTCAGCGGCACCGGCTCGCCCGTCTGGGGGTCGGCCACCATGATCGGCACCAGCATGCCCTCCTCGTTGCGCTGCCCGGTGATCCCCTCTCGTAGCGGCTGGGCTCCGATCAGCCGGTCGATGTCCTTCGCGTCAAAGCCCTCCAGGAGCAGTCGGCACATGGTGACCGCGCCCTCGGCCAGGTAGTCGGTGAAGGCCGAGGTCAGCCGGCTCTGCATCTGGATGCTGCTCTCCAGCATGGTCGAGAGGAACTTCGCAGACCGGTCCTCGGAGAACGTGCCGCGGTTCATGTCGGAGATGCCCAGCATGTGGGACACCAGGTCGATGCTGAGGAACTTGAACATCTCCCGCATCGAGTTGACGTGCGGCGTCGGGATCGCCGGCGTCGGATGGATCTTCTCGGCCGAGCCGTCCGGGATCTGCCCCCACGAGCCGGGCACCGCCTTGCTGTCCGCCCAGAGCCGGAACTCGGCGTCGGAGTTGAAGGCGCTCTTCTCGACATCGCCGCCGCTGCGGTTCTGGCGAGCCTCCTGCTCCAGGTAGATCCGGATCGCGACGGAGACTAGCCTCTGGAGCCCGAGGAGAACCCGGCCGAAGCCGAAGTAGCGGGTCTTGAGCACTTCCCCGTCCAGGTACTGCTCGGGGTAGCCGGTCATGCAGCGGATGAGGCGGCGGTTACCCTGGATGGGCTCCGCCTTCTTGACCACCAGCGGCCCCCCGCCTCCCCCGCGCACGAGGATTCGGGCTCGGTACCAGGTCGCCTGCGCGTAGGGCAGGGGGCGGGGGCGGGTAAAGGGCTGGCCGGCGGCAATGGCCTGCTGCTCGGCCTCGTCCATCTTGGCCATGAACTCCTCGACCGTCCCTTCGACCCAAGCGCCGTCGGCCCCCTGGAAGCTCACCAGGTCTTCCCACTGCTGAAACTGGAAGTCGTCGATTGGGATCTCCCGGAGCCGCTTCGAGGTCGAGGCGCCGCCCCGTGAGCTGCCGTCCGCAGCAGAGACCGACACGGAGATCGCAGGACCGCCGAGAGAGCGGGCTCCCTCTCCCGGCGCGTTCTTGGCCCCTCCAGCGCCGTACTCCATGCCCATGGCGCGGATGGTGTCGGCGTGCGCGGGGAACCGCGCCGCCGCCTCGTCCACGCCGTAGCGATGCCGGCGGTTGAACTCCTGGGCGTCGACGCGGTTCTTCTCGTTCGCTCCCGTATCGAACCAGATATCCGAGAGCGGGATGTAGCGCTCCTTCGGGCGGAAGGGCGGTCGGCACTCGGTCTCCAGGAATTCCTCGGCGAAGGCGTTGCCGATGAGAATGTGGTCGGTCAACGCCTGCTCGTCGACGGCATCGGAGCCCGCCCACCGGCGCGCCGCCTTGATGAGAAGGTTCAACATCTCCCCGATGACAGTATCGCTCGGCGAAGAGTCATACCCCGGGAAGGCGGGCTCCTTCCGGCTGCTGACCAGCGAGCCCCAGAAGGTATTCACGTTTGAGAGAAGCATTAAAATCTCGGGTGGGTGGTCCCCCCAAACCTTCTGAAGCTCCGCGAAGTCCTGGCCCTTGATGCTGTTTCCGCCGTAGGCCGCGTAGTAGTCGGCCGCCTCCTTGACGAGGCGGTCATGCTCGGGCGCGGCGTCCGACATGAAGCGGCGATAGCGCTTGACCACCTCCTCGTCAGAGAGGGGATCCGGGCGACCGGAGGCATCGGGAGTCAGCGCGGACGAGGCCACTTGCCCTCCCGATACATCCTCTCGCGGTGTTCGGCTTCGGCCTGCCCAAGCCGAGCAAGATCCGCCGAAGCCTCAGCCAGCGTCTTCGCGATCCTGACCTCGCGCCGCCTGTTCACTCCGTCCACGAAGTCAGCGACGCTGTCGCGCGCGGCTTGGAGGAGAACCACGGCATCGGTCAGGCGCGGGTCGACGCCCATCTCTTCTACTTCTCGCACGGCGGCGAAGATCGCACGCTCCCCGCCGGTCATGCCGTCGAGGCGCGCTCGGCGAGGAATCTGGTCGCTTTCGTTGTCGCTCACTCGATCCCCTCCGGATGCGTCTCGCGGTAGCGGCGCTCCATCTCTGCGGCCCCCAGCGCCCACTCGCCGCAGCGGTAGCAAAGGCCCGTCTCCGCCCACAGGCAGACCTTATTGGGGCAGTCGGGGGTCGGGCAGTTGGCCCAATTGCCCAGGTCGATCACGACGCCGTCGGCGGTGTCGCTCATGCCCATGACATCCACGTGGTGCCCGCAGCCCTCGACTGACCGAGAAGCTCGCCGCCGGGCACGCCCCAGGGGTTGCTCGTGGTCGCCTGGGGATACTCGACGCCGTTCAGGCTGAAGCCGCCGCCCTTGCGCGGCCGCCGCATGGCGTCGCGGAACTTCGGAACGGTCAACTGCGCCTCGGTGTCCAGGCAGTCGTCGAACTGCGGCGCCTCGCCGAGCTTCATCCGGTCAAACTCGTCCTCGAGAAACTGCTTCAGGGTGTCGCGCCGATCCTCCCCCGACAGGCCGTGCAGGGAGCCGTGGCCGAAACCGCCTTCCCACCCGCCGGCCAGGGTTTCACGGAACCGCGGATAGAGCGCATGGCCGCCCTGATAGTGGGTGTCGAGATCCTGGATGTTCAGGATCTTCGTGGAGTCCCGCGACCGGTGGACGGTCGGCCAAACCTCGATGCGTGGTGCCCGGCCGCCGTTGAAGGTGACGTGCCGGAGCCGGATCGACTCCTGGAAGTCCGCCTTCCAGTCGCCGTTGCCGCCGTCGTCGAACCACACCGTGAGCTCGCGGTCGTAAGCCATCCACTTCTCGACCACGCCGACGCCACGCGGGCAGTACCAGTCCTCGATCCACTTCGAGGTCGGATCGGACTTGTCGCGCCCGAGGAGGATCTGGAAGATCGCGGACTTCCCGATCCGCTCCCGGATCAGGTCGAGCGTCGCCCACTGCTCGTGCGTCAGCCAGGTCACCACGCGGATGATCGAGAAATCGCTCTTCTTCTTCCCCTTGGCGCCGTCGACCAAGATGTGGATGTGCGGCGCTGCGGCGGCGAGGTCGTGCGCCGGCATGTCGTAGGTCTTCAGCCATTCTCGGGCGAAGAGCTGGCCGCCGCCCTTCCTGAATTCGAACTCCATCTGCGCGAAGTAGAGAGAATCGTTGCGGGTGTCCTTGCGGACCTTGCGAAAAAAGGATGCGGTGTGAAGGTTGGGCTCGCCCTTGGGGGTGAACCCCTCGGAGACGACGACGCCATCTTCGATCACCCGGCCGCCCGAGGTCGCGGTCTGCTCGATGATCCAGGAGAAGCCGCCGTCCCGGGCACGACTCATGAGGGGGCCGCTCTCGTCCCAGGGAGTATTCGCCACCACGAAGGTCGACCCCGGCTGCTGCATGAGGGCGATGGCTGAGATGTTGTCGCCGATCTTCGCGATCATGCCGGGGTTGTTGCGGGTCTGGTCAGTCTCTACGTCGTCCAGGAAGAAGCGCTTCGGGTGGAGCGATGCCGTCGAGGTCGCGATCGAGAGAATGGCGAGCGATTGATCGCGGGGGCCGGGCGGGCGGTCCACCAGGAAGCCCTGCTTTGTCCCCTCCTGGAGCTTCCGGTACTGCGGCCAGTGGTCGCGCAGTTCGTCGGTCTGGAGCTGCGCCAGAAGACCGCTCCCCATGCCGCTGCCGATCTTGTCCTCCTTGTGAGTCCAGAGGCCGATCGTATCGCTCTCGTCGATGGCGAGGAGCCAGAGGATCGCGTCGAGGAGAACGGTGGTCTTCAGCCCCTTGCGGTGGATCTTGATCCACACCCAGCCGTCCGGCGGGTCCACGAGCGAGCGCTGGAACCAGCGGCAGAGCCAGAAGACGAAGGGATGCTCGATCCAGAGCTTGCCCGCGAGCGGGTGACGGGGCTCATCGATTCGCCACGTCGCGAAGGGCGTGAAGCGGAAGCAGAACCACCATAGATCTGCCTCCGCCGTCGCGGCGTCCATGCACATCCCCTCCGCGACCAGCCGGTCGGGTCGCTGGCGGAGAAGGTGCTCGATGGCCCTGAGGCGCTTTACGTAGCGCGGGTGATCCGGCCGGTCGGGAAGAAGAGAAAACTCCATATCACCGCTGACTGAGTCCCCAGGCGACCGCTGCCAGCCGCAGGCAGAAGACCGCGCGCCAGGCATGGACGCGGGCACGGGCTGGCGCGTGCCGGAGGCCGAGTCGTACCGCCAGATGGCTGGCTGCCGTGACGCCGAGAAGCCGCGCTTCGCTCGGGCGCTTGCCGAGGAAGGGATTGACCTCGACCGCGCCGTCCCGCAGCGCCTGGGCGGTCACTGCGGCGTCGAGAGTCGAAGCTCCGAGCGCCAGCCGCTCCCACCGCCGGGCACGGACCTCCTCGCTCGGCATGGAGGCACAGCCGAGGGTGATGAGGAGAGCGACGGTACCGGCGAGGAATCGCACCCGACTGCCTAGCTCTCGTGGATGACGACGCGCCCGCCGTCGATCTCCAAGCCGGTGCCGGTCGCCGGGAGGCTGCCGAGTTCAGCGATCTCCCAATGCCCGCCCGCGGGCCGGATCGTCAGGAATCGGTAGTTGGCGGCGCGCAGGGTCACGCCACCGTCGTCGGTGCCGTCGAAGGTGATGTCGGGCAGACCAGAACCCTTTAGGATTACGGTATTGAACGCCATTGCAACGTCTCCTTTTTGAATTACGGCGCATCCCACATCATCAGGTGGGAGCCGCGGAAAAGAGTGAGCGTTCCGGCAGCGTGCGTCGACTGCGCGAAACGAGGAATGAAAGTGCCGTTGGACGAAGGCTCGAAGCTGCCGTGGATCTCCAGCATGCCGGAACCCGTGAAGGTCCCCGCCGAGGCGACCCCGGTCAACGAGGTGAGCTGGGTGTTGATAGTGAGAGCGGTGTCGAAACCGGTGACGTGAGCCCGGAAATTGGTCGCCGTAGCCGTGCCTCCACCGAAGTCGATCTGCGCACCCTCGGCCGCGACGGAATCCGACACGTAGAGGACGCACTTAAAGGTGTACTTTCGGCCCGACTTGACGGTGACCGAGAGCCCTGTCGTCGCGAGAGTCGCAGTGGCGTTGGCGGTATCGGCGGCGAGGTAGGCTTCGCCGGCCCACTGGAGCCAGCCGAGTCCAGAACCTCCGTCTGCGGCGGCCACGACGGCAGGGGCGATCCTTTTCAAGGCGGCATCCGAGCCGACCGCGTCGATGGCCCCACTCCCCCATCCGACTTGCGCGGTAGCGTCGAACTGGGCGTTGTTCCCGAGTTCGGCGATGATGTTGCCTCCAACGCTGAAGGTGACCCGATTGGACCGGCTGTATACACCGGTGCCCGGAAGGCCGGGAAATCCAAGCCCAACCAGCGCTTTGGTGCCCAATGGGACAACGACCTGTCCTGCGAGGAGCGCCAAATTGACCTTGCCGGCGGCGCCGGTGCCGATGCCGGCCCCGGGGTCGATATTGACGTCGCCGCCGTTGGCGTTACCCGAGGCGTTGCGCGCGGCGGCGCCCGCCGTGATGGCGACCGAGCCCCCGGCAGCCGCGCCCGCTGTGTCTGTCGAAGCTACGGCGGCGGAGGCGGCGAGGGCGGCCGCCTTGCCGGCCTGCGAAGCGCCCGTGGTGGCCGTCGGGGCGCTCGCTGCGATCGACAGCGCCGTCCCGGCCGCGGGGATGGCCCCGGCGGACAGAATGCGGGCGTGAACCTGCGACAAGGTCTCTCGCTTGTCGCGGGTGTCGCCGGACTGGCGAACGGAGAAGATATCGGTCGCTGCGGGCGTGACGACCGGATCGAGGCCGGGCTTGGTGCTGGACGCCATCCGCCTAATCCTCCACCAGCATGAAATCGGTCACGTTGTCGTCGATGGCCTCGAAGTCCGCAAGGTTGTCGTCTACCAGTTCGCCGATGGTGGGCGCTCCGCCGCCGCTGCCGCTATCGCTGCCCCGCCCGAGAGAGGATGGCGAGCCGTACCGCGTCACGAACTGCCACAGGAACTTCACCTACCAGCCGCTCCTGTGGCCCGCGATCTTGGCCCGGTGCTCGCGGCCGAGTTGGAGGCGGTCGCTGCCGTTGCCGGAGCGCTTGCCGCTGCCGCCTGGAGCCCCCTGCATCGCCCGGAGGACCGGCATCGCCGAGGCTCGACCCTCGCCAGCTTTCTCAATCGCGCCGTCCTCGATCCGCATCTCCAGCCGGCGGCGGATCCGCTTGTAGCGCGCCGCCGCCTCGGGGTGCTCCTGGAGTTCTTCGTCGATGTCTAGCATGCGCTTCAGGCGTTGCTCGATCGGCCGGAGGGCGCCGTCGCGGTCGACTTTCCCGCCGGCGAGAACCTGCGCCTCCAGGGCGGCGAGGAACTCCTCCAGGTAGTCCGGAAGCTCAGGGAGTCCCGCCGCCGCCTTCTTGGACTGCGGCGGCATCAGTACGCCGAGCCCTCTTTCGGCTCCACGCGCGACTGTCCGCCGCCGAAGCCGCCTAGGCCGCCCAGGGGGCGCCGGGCCTTGAAGGGACCGAGCCCGGCGAGCCAGGGGGGTGTCTCGGCGCCGGGCGCGCCCTGCGGGGGCTCGTCCGGGGCGCCCTGCTGGAGGTCGCCGCTCGGCTGGAAGCGCGGCTTCGCCATCAGGGCCGCGAGGCCGGCCCAGGGCGGGGTGTCCTCGGTGGCGAAGGGCGGAAGCGGAGGACTGCCAGCAATCGGTCGGCCGATGAAGCCGGTGCCTGGGGGGCCCTGGGGCGTCTCCGGGGCGACGCTCTGCATGCCGCCGCCTCCCGCGCCGCCGCCGGTCTCGAAGGGCTTGAGGTCGACATGCCCGCCGCCCGCCGCGATCTCGATGGGCGAGAGTCCTGGGTTCGACCAACTCTCGAAACCGAAGGGTCCTTTGGGCTGCCCGGCCATCCGAAGCGCGCGAAGCGCCATGACGCCGGCGTCGCGGCCGTCTCCGTGGGGCGTGTCAGGCGGTGGGGGGGCTGCCGTGGGTGCCCCTCCCACCCGCAGCGGGCGGAAGGGCATGGGCAGCTCGGAGAGGGAGCGCCCGCTGGGGTCAGGGCCTGATCGGGAGGCGCGGGACGGATCGATCGGCATGGCCGTGATGGGTTGGGCGCTCGCGATGGGGCTCAGAATGGGGTCCGCCCCAGGCTGCGGAGTCGTCTGGGCGGCGAGGGTCGCCTTGTTGGCCGCGGCAGACCCCTGACCACCGATCCCGCGCTCCCGGAGCTGCTGCCAGGCCGGAGCGCCGGGCGCCGCGGGCGGAGTTGTCGGCGAAGGCGCCACCGCTGGAGCGCCAGTGACTGTGGGGGGGACGTCTCGGTTGTAGTGGCCCACGCCAGGAGCGGCGACCGGCCTACGCTGAATGTTGGCGCCGCGCGCAATGGCCGCGGCGACGAGGGCCTCGGGGGTCGCCATGGCACTCTCCTACTGATCCTGCGAGACGATCGTGTTCACGCCTTCCTTGAAGGCCGGCGGGGGGACCTTGGCCTCGGGCACGTCGCCCTTGTTCAGGGTGTTGACGACCGCGACGCTGTCATTCGACGGCTTTGGCATGGACTTCTCCTTTTTCGGTAAGGGTTGAGGCGTCGCCCCGAAACCGCGGGCAATCGCCTGGAAAACGAAGCGGGGGCACTGGTAGGGCATCAGCAGGATGAGGGTCCAGTTGATCGCGCCCTCGGCGCGCAAGATCAGGAACCGCCGGTTCTGGCCGGAGTTGGCGACGCCGTCGAGTTGGTGCGGAATCTCGTAGGTCCAGCGGTGCCGAACCCAGGCGCGGTGGTTGGCGGGGTCCTCGACCGAGATGAGCGCGTGGCTTAACTCGGGATCGTTGAAGTCCGGCGCGCCGCGATGGATCCGAACGACGCCTGACCAAAACGGCCCCTCGTCATCCGCCTGGTCGTGGAGCAGGCGGACGGCTGAGCCATCGACGGCGACGTGCCAGGGCATGTTGGGCGGTAGTCTGCGCCAGAATGGCACAGATTGCAAGGGCGGGTCCCCACCCCGGGCCGATCGGGGCAGGGCGGTTACGCCATCGGCCGGCGGATCTGCGGCTAGAGCTCGGGGAGGGGCTCCGTCACGGGGGCGGGCTCGGTCGGGGCGGAGCTAGTGCCGGCCACCAGGGCCGCCGAGAGCACCGCGACGTTGCTGCGGAGCGACTCGTTATTGGCGCGGAGCTTCTGGACCGCGGCCATCACCGACACCGGGTCCTCCTTGCCGGCCTCGATCGTCGACAGCAGCTCGTCGATCTTCTGCGTGATGCCGGTGACGGCCACTTTCAGGCCGTCTTCGATGGTTCCCTGCTCCTCTACGGCCGCGGTCAAATCCTGGACTTCCTTGTTCATGCGCTTGGCTCCTCTTTCTAGGTTGCGCACTGCCTTGAGCAGCGCGCTGGTGATGACCAGCAGCTCGTCGAGCCGCGGGTCAGGGGATGGCGGGTGGGCGGGCGGCAAGTAGAAGTAGTGGTGGACAGTGACGGGTTCCTCCTTCGGAGTGCCGGTCATCGACCGGTTAGGGTCGCTGCCCATCGCGGGATCATTGCCAGAAAGGTGGTGCGCCATTTGGAATCTCCTTCGTGGTTGAGTCAGGGGACTGTCTTCCGCCGCTTCCCCGTGTGACATGCGCACGTGCACGGCCGGCCGCGCGCCCTAGAGCAGCCCGCCTTGGTGCGCTTGGAGCATCCGCAGACCTGGCGCAGGAGCGCGACTCCCGCTGCGTCCAGTATATCGGCGGCAGCCCGGATGGCCGCGGCAATGCCCTGGCGGTCGGTCGAGCCGGCGAAGTCCTCGAAGACGCGGGCCTCCAGGAAGGCGGCGGCGGCGGTGAAGGCTTCAGCCGCCTTCAGCCGGGCGGAGAGCATGTCCTCGCGGCGGATCCCGGAGCAGGCCGGGGTAGCGGTCCATCTCAGCTTCTTGGCCCGGCGGCGCATCCGGCGGATGAAGGGGGTGACCGCGGCCGCGAAGTCGATCGGCTTCAGGTTCGGCAGGGCGACCCCGGCGTTGAGGTCGTAGCGCGTCTTCTGGCCGATCTCACGCGCCCGTAGCCGCAGGACGGTGGAGAAGCTGTCGAGCTCGGCGGCGAAGCCCTTGGGGTCGCGGGGGGAGATCCAGGGCATCAGCGTGCCCGCGACGCCGTGAACTCGACCCGGATCATGAACCGCGGAAGGCCGGAAGTGTTCGGCATCTGGCGGTGGCGTAGCGCCATGTCGTAGACGGCGATGAACCCGCCGGCCGGCAGGATCGCCACAACCGCATGGGCGTCAGGGGCTCCCGACGGCACCAGAGCGAGGGGCCCACGGTTCAGGGGAACCGCTTGGGGGAAGAACCAGATCCGCACGGCCGGCGGAGCGTCCCTCGCCTCCCCCGAGAACCACGGTTCGCAGGTGTCGGAGTGGAATTCGAGAGGCTCGGCGCCAGAGGGGTTCAGGTGGAGGCGCTGGTGCACAAGGACGGCGCCCCGAGGAAGGGCTTGCGCCAGGGCTTCCTCTACAGCGGGGTCGGCGGTGATCCTGGCGACGTCAACCCCCTCCGGGACCTCGTGGTCGCCGACATCGCGACCGTCGCCGAGGGCCGCGGCGCAGGCTTCGTACCACGCGCGCAGGAGATCAGCCTCGATGGCGGTCGCGCCGATCACGAAGCCGCCGTAGAATAGCCCCGTCATCGCACCCGCGGCCCGGCGCCGTTCCCGCCCGGCAGGATGATCCGCCGGCTCGCCTGTTCGTCAAAGGCATCCGCCGTGGCCCGCGGGACGTGCAGGAGGAGGTAAAAGTCCCGCTCCTCGGCCGGCCCCTGGAGGTTCTCGCCCGTCGCGGCAGGCGCGTCCACGACCAGGAGCGCCCGCTTCAGCCCACGACCGGGGAAGGCGTGGTAGGGGATCATCTCCCCGCAGGTCGCGCAGCGCTCATCCGGCCCTCCGTGGTTCTCGCCGCAGAGCAGGCAGCCGCCGCGGAGCTGGGTCTCTCCGCTCGGCGCGTGGAGCTTGCTCACGGAGGAGCAGGTATAGAGCGGCTGCGTCATCGCGACCTTGATCTCCACGATCGCGCTGTCGAAGCGGACGACTTGGACACCCTCGCCCGAGCGGAGGGCATAAAGAACCAGGTCGAGCGGCTTGTCCGCGGAGGGGGCGCGCTCGCCGGCGGGGGCCTCGAAGGGGGGCAGGCCCTTCATGGCTTCTCCGCTGCGGTCCGCAAGGCGCGGGCTTCCTCCCGGGTGATGGCGTTGCCGTGGCCGCAGAAGCGACACCGCGCCGTGATTTCGTAGTGCTCGCCGACGTGGACCGGGCAGACCCGTACTCGAAACCGGATGCCGCCACAGATCTCGCACTTGGGGAGATTGTCGGTGTCGGGCGATGCCTTGCCGAAGACTCGGTACCTCAAAACCTCGCGGGCGAGGTCGCCGAGCACCCCGATCTCATCGGCGAAGAGTTGGACCTGCGCGGTGGTCAGGCGGCTCATGTGGGCTCCGGCGGCTTGCTGCGGCGCTCACAGGTGAAGAAGCCCGGCTCGCCGGCGAACGGTGGCACGAAATGGGGTCCGGGCTGCAAGCAGCGCGGGCAGGTGTTGCGCCGGTCCCCATCCTGACAGCGATCCACCGCTCGCCGCTCCTTGACCTCCCACGCGAGCGCCCGCACGGTCTCGTATTCCACTGCGGTCATGCCGGCTTCGTGGCAATCCTCCGCCACCAGAACCCGGTCTACTTCGTCATCGCTCAACCGCGCGCGCATGTCGATCGCCAATGCGAAGGTGGGGCCGGGATGCTTGAAAATCAGCTCCGCGAGCTGTCGGGCGGCCGTAGCGCCGATGACGAAACCGCTCTCAGGGAAGGCAATCGGGCTCAGGCCGCACTGACCCTCTTCGTCGAAGTAGACCTCCAAGCCCTCGGTCGGTGGGGAGGTCCGCTCGGGGTCCGGGTTGACGACGTAGCACGCCGTGGGGTCCCAGCGGAGACGCGCGATCCGTCGCCCCGCAGCGCGTTCACGGGCGGTGTGAAGTTTGTCGGCCTTGGCGAGCAGCTCTTCCTCGGTCGGTTCGCTCATGATGCCTCCTTTCTTTCCGTCACGCCGGCCTCTGGCGCGCGCCTGACCTCGAAGAGCGGCCTGGAGGTCCCGGGCCGACGGAAGCAGGCATAGGAGGACCCGTCTTCGTAAAGATAGACCTCCAGCCCGCCCGTTGCGGTCGACTTGTAGCGCGGAGCCCCTTGCCGCATCTCGCGCCAGGTCGGAAAGCGCCAGTCTTGCCCGCTGGTCTCGCGCACGAGTCTTTGCGCCTCCGCCTCGATCTCGGTAGCGATCGGCGGCCGACCGTACCGAGCCCAGCGCCACCTGCGTCGCTTCATGTAGGCCGCGATGGCCTCGAAATCGAGGCCGGCCAATTCCGGGAAGAGTTCCTCGGTCACGTGCCCGCCTCGGCCGCCGCCACCAGGGCCTGCGCCCTCTCGATTTCGACGGCGGTGGCGCGGAGCAGCTCGGGCGACAGGATCACGGCAGTGCGAGGAAGCTCGTCCTCGGGAAAGAGGCCGCCGGGCCAGGCGCCGGTGTTGCTCACCCGGACGCGAAGGCCGAATGCGCAGGTGAAGACGAGGGTCACGTCTTTCATGGCACCCCCGCGGCAAAGACGAAGCGCGCCGGGTCCACCCCGGACGGCGTGAAGAGCCTTTTGGCGGCTGGCGCCCACGGCGGTGCTGAGCCCTTCGGCGTCATCGAAACGGGCGAGTAGTAGTGCATGACCTCGACGCCGAAAGGGGCCTGCCAGCGTGGCGCCCGGATCAACACACGCGCGCAGCGCTCCGCCTCGGCCAGGTCGTTCTCGGGCCAGCCTGAGGAATCGCCCGCGTAGCCCTTGAGCGCGGCGGCGTAGAGCGCCCCTGGTTGATCGATCATGCTCTCGAACTGGTTGAAATAGCTGAACTGCTTGCGCGACAAGACGACCGCCTGGTAGAGGTTTGGGTAGCGGGTCGAGAGGACCCGATTGCGGATCGTCCAGCCGATCGCGGCCCACTCGTGCGGCTGATCGCTTTCGCTGCGCAGGCAGAGGCCGAGCCAGCGAGACTCGCTGTCGGG